>Ga0114971_10000483_pt1 | contig 25805 bp, 15 predicted proteins | sample M_140625_MF_Meta_FD_87320 | JGI IMG/M metagenome (GOLD analysis project Ga0114971, IMG submission 87320) | Freshwater microbial communities from Lake Montjoie, Canada to study carbon cycling - M_140625_MF_MetaG | ecosystem: Environmental > Aquatic > Freshwater > Lake | place: Lake Montjoie... | reverse complement strand
ATATAATTTTCTGATTTCTTTTTTTGAGTAGCCCAATAATCACCACTACCTTGAAAGGTAATATAATCATCAAAACCAAAATCTCCCGGAGTTAAAGAAAATTGACTCCATTTACCTGTTAAGGAAGTAATATAACCTTCCGTTTTTAAAACTGATGGGATTAACACCTCATCTTGTGGCTTAATATCTGCAACCATATCTTGATTTACTGCACCTGTTCTAAAAGCATAACGCCCAGTTAGAATCATTGCTCTTGAAGGCCCACATAAAGGTGCAGTATAACTGTGGTTAAAACGAATTCCGCCTTTTGCAAGTTGATCAATATTGGGTGTTTTATTTTTATCTGATCCATAACAACTTACATCGCCAATTCCCAAATCGTCTGCAAGAATGTAAATAATATTTGGTTTTTTGGAAACTTTAGTTTGTTTTTTATCTTGAGCAGATATAGATACGTAGCATAAAAATGCCATTAAAAAAAGTAGGCTGGTTAGGTTTTTCATGGAAGTGGAGAAAAAAATTAATTAGTTAATTGGATAATATCCGAGTTATATGTTTTAAAATCTATTTTTTTTGCTAAATTTTCATACTCTGGATTGGAATATTTTTTAGCGGCCAATTTTAGAATTTTTATAGTTTCTTCATAGCCTATTTTTTGAATTTGTTCGTATTCCCATTTCTTTTCATTTTTCAAATAAGGAACAATCCAATCCAAAGCGTTTTTCATGTTCTTTCCTTCACTTATTTGCTGGTTCCAAAGGGATATATTGTTATTTTCTGCTAATTTTGCAATTAAAAAATACCCATATAAATTCATATTAACATAGTTCCACGACTTTGTTCTTAAAAGTTCAAATGGCTGACTTCCATCGCGATTTAATTGATTTTCGATTCTTTTTTTAAAAACTTCAATTTCACTATTTACAACATCTAATCTATTTGAAAATAGTGCAAATGCAATTACTTGTTCACTATAAAATGTGCCGTGGTTATTATTGGAATTTGCTTCATCTTTTCCAATTGGACTTTCAAGCATCCAAGTTAAATAATCAGAAAACCATTTTTTTAAATCTTCGCAGTCTTTAGAATTCCAATTGGGTGTACCTTGAATTAATAAAGCAGCATCTGCAACTAGAAATAAATCTCTTGTTTCTATTATTCCGGTTCCTCGTCCAGTATTCAAACCAGGTATTCCTTGGCCAAAATTCAAATTTGGATTTTGTCGTGTCTCAGCATCTAAAAACCAAGTTTTCATTAATTTAGCTGCAAAATCAGCATATTTATTATCTTTTGTAAAGAAATAAGCTAGAGCTAAAGTTATGGTGCCATCCTCTACTTTATCAATCTCTACAGAATCGGAAATATCATAATAAGTTGGATTTCTTTGTCCATCTTTTTTAATATAAGGCAACCCATCTGGTTTAGAAGGATCCGGCCACCAATAGGGGCCTGTGCTCATATAATCGTGTTTGTCTCCACTTGGCGGCACTTGTTTTTTATCCATTACGGAAAAAGTTCTTGCTTCTAAAACTAACTTATCTGCTTTTTTTAGTAAGGAAGTTAAAGCTTTAACTTTGTCCGGGTCATTGGCTGATATTAGTTCTAAATTTTTTCGTAAAATCTTCCCATCAATTGCTAGTGTTTTTGGAAAACTACTTTGATTTGAAGAATTTTGTTGGGCTTGTAAACTACTTACACTTGAAAAAATAAATAGAAACGAAATAACTATTTTTGGATATACCATTTTGAATTTGTTAATTATTGCAGCAAATAAAAGTTAAATATACTAATCTCCTGATGTTTTCCAATTTAATGTATCTCCTTTTAAATGCCTTAATGCCTCGGCTTCTGTTTTTATTCCTCTATCTCCTTGATCGGCCATCCATTTTTTTAATTCTTCCAACAATTTACCTTTAACGGATACTAATGATTTTTCGTTATCTAAATTATCTAATTCATAAACATCTTTTTTGATGTTATACAATTCAAATTCTGGTCGGTTTCTATATAACTTAGCATGTGCTGCTTGTTTTGGAGTTGTATTTGTTGAATTCAACCAACTAGTATACAACTTGTTTTTTGGTTGTGAACCAGAAGATAAAAAGGGTTGGTTAAAACTTAAATTCCAAATTAGTTTATAGTTATGATCTTGAATTGAGCGAACTGGGTAATTATCCGACCCATTTTTAATTCCTCTTGTGGTATGAACGCCATAAACATATTGACGAACTTCTTTTGGTTTTCCGTTTAAAGTAGCATAAAAACTTTTACCATCTAGTTTCATTTTACCTTCTTTATCTCCTCTCAAGGATTCTGGATCACCACCAGCAGCCTCATATATTGAAGGAACAACATCAATGTATTGCGCTAATATATCCGTTCTAGTATCTGGTTTTATAACTTTTGGCCAACGAGCAATAAATGCCGATTTTAAACCCATATTATAACAAGTCCATTTACCAAACGGCATTGAACTTCCGTGTTCACTAGCAAAAAGAAATAAAGTATTGTCTTTGTTTTTTTGATTTTCTACCATTTTAGTACACGTACCAACAAGACTATCCATATAAGTTATTTCCGCATAATATTTTACCAAATTATCTCTAGTTTCTTTAGTGTCCACCATATAAGGAGCAACAGAAATTTTACTCGCATCGTATTTTTTTACGTCTCCTCTATTCCAAGGTGAATGTGGCTGGTTGGAAGCAACAATTAATAAATAGGGTTTAGAATTATCTTTATTTATCCATTTTTCGGCATCGGCAAGTTCTACGTCTTTTCCTTCGCCACTATCGCTGTTTCTACCTCCTAAATATTCAAAAGGAAAGTTTGCCATTGGTGCATAGTGTTGTTTTCCGATAAGGGCAACACGGTAACCAATTTTTTTGAAATGCTGCGCTACAGACACGATATTCTCATAAACCTGAGCATGGTTTGGATAACTTCCATTTTTTACTGGAAATAATCCAGTGTACAAACTTTGGCGCGTTGGACCACACATTGCAGTAGCGTTATTCATGTTATCGAAAGTCAAACCTTCTTTGGCTAATTTTGCTAAATTGGGAGTATGAACGTCTTTATTTCCGTAAGGTTCACAATCAATTGAAGTCATATCATCGGCAATAAAAAGCAAAATATCTGGTTTTGCATTAGCTGTTCTAACCTTTGGAGTGTTTTTAAAAACCATTCCAACATTTGTTAAAGAGGCAACAACTGTTTTATTAATCTCTTCTTTATCCGATAAAAAAGTTTCTAATTCAGATGTATTAAATTTTGAATTTTGAGTCAGGTTTTTTTCAATTTGGTGCTTCTTGAATTTAGAATCCAAAAGTTGGAAAGAAGAAGCTGTAATAATAACTAAACTAGCGAAACCTAGTAGTAATAAAGATTTGTTTTTCATGATATACTATTTAATCTTATTTATTTTCTGATGTATTTATATTTTCCCAAACATTAAAATTTCTATAAGCAAAATGAGTCCATTGCATTTGTCGCAATCCAATTTTTCCATCTTCAAGAATTTTACCGTATTTTATTCCATCATCGGCCCAATCGATTACTTTTCTTTCATCTACAAACAAAAGAATTTTACCTTCTTGTTTTATTAATTTCATTTTATGAATTGCTGTAGATTGCACCGGTATTCCGAATTCACCTGTTTGTACCAAATTGAAACCTTTGTTTTTTCTTAAATTAGCGGTTTCTCTATTGGGGTTATCTCTGCCATTTGCATAATAAGAAATATGGTAATCGTTCATGGCGCCTTTGGTGTAATCGGTAAATATTCCTGTGGTTCTTTTTGGCATTGAAGCATCAAATATGCTTTCGCCTTTCAGACCTTTAGCAGAGAAAAAAACAATACACAATCCAGCATCAATTTCCTGATTTTGGGCTTCCCATTCGGCTATGAAATTTCCCGGAAAATCTATCGGACACCAAAAAACATGATGACCTTCTTCTTTTGGCGAATACATGTGCATCCAATTTTCTTTGAATTCAACTTTTGCGGGGCCTTCTAAAATCCAATCTTTTACTAATTCCGAATTAGATAAAGCATTATTATATAGTAATTTTCCTTTAGAAAATTCTTGACAATAACTAGTGCTTGTAATTGCTACAATTAGTGCCAAAAAAATATTTTTTAAGTTATTTTTCATCTAATAATTATGCTTTATTTTATACTCTATAACAATATTAAACAACGGAATTGTACTGAGATTTTTGGTTACATGCACCACTGGCTCGGCAAATTTTACCGTGTTTGCAACTTGAATTCCGGTTCCGGGTTTGCCGTTTGGAGAATTTCGAGGATCCGTTAATTGCACCTGATTTAACCTAACCACTACCCTTTGCGCATGGCTATGTAATTCTCTAGTATCGCCTGGATCAAGTCGTTCTTCAAAAACTCGAAATTCAGTATTCTCATATATTATCTTATTCTTTAACGGCTCCACCCATTCGGATGGCTTGGTCAAAGGCGGATGCCCTTTTTTTAAAGCAATTTCAAAATAAGATCCTTTCGGCATATCGTAAAATTCGTCTTCTAGAAAAACTGCAATTTGACCTCGGTTAATAGTTATTGAACCTCTATTACTTTTGAATTTTATTTTATCTAAAGCTACAATTATTCTTGTACCGAAATTAGGAGTATTTGCTAAAGTGCAAGCGGCTCCATCCCGAAGAACTCGCATATAGGCATTGTCTAAAGCAACAGAATCTTTAGTATTTGCTAAGGATACTTCACCCTTAAAAGCTATCAAAAGAAAAAAGAAAAAGACAATTCTCATACTCAATTATTTAATTAGAAACACATCTAAATCCCAGATGCTCCATGGAAGAATCGGACGAACTTTTCATTCTAGCCGAAACTCTGTAGCCACTGCAATACGATTCATTACATAAGAAGGAACCGCCACGCATTACTCTTTTAGCAACTAAAGGCTCATCAGGATCATAACTTTTCAAAGGCCCTTTAGGGTTTAATGCAACTTTAACTTTTTTGAAAGAATCGTAATATAAATTATTGTATTTATCGGCACACCATTCCCAAACATTTCCAGCCATATCATACAATCCATAGCCATTTGGTGCAAAGGACTTTACAGGAGCCGATCCTTCAAAACCATCCGTTACTTCGTTTTTATAAGGAAAATTACCTTGAAAAATATTGCAATGAGACTTTCCTTCCTCTACTCTTTCATTACCCCAAGAATAAGCACTCTTAGTCAAACCCCCTCTTGCAGCATATTCCCATTCGGCTTCTGTTGGCAATCTTTTTCCTGCCCATTTGCAATAGGCATTTGCATCCTCCCAACTAATGTGAACCACAGGATAATTCTCTTTTCCGACAATATCACTGTCTTTTCCTTTTGGATGTTTCCAATCGGCACCGTGCGACCAGCTCCACCACTTACTGTAATCTTGCAAACTAACCTCACCAGCTGTTGGAACAAATACTAATGAGGCAGCTTTTAAAGTTTCGGAATCTGGCTTTTCGGTTTCAGGTGGCAATTGTTTTTTTAGTTCCTCCCAATTGATGTCTTTTTCGGCAGTTGTTTTATATCCAGTTGCTGCTACAAATTTTGCAAATTGCGCATTTGTAACTTCGGTACTATCCATAAAAAAACCATTCAATTTTACTGTGTGCTTTGGAAATTCATCTTGACGCGCTTGGTCGTTATCTCCTCCCATAGAATAAGTTCCGCCTGGAATCCAGACCATGCCTGATTGGCTAGTCGAGTTAGCGTTTGTGACTGATTTGACTTTAGATTTATTTTTCGAATTAACAACATATCTAGTTGGAATACCTGCAATACAGCAAGATTTTTTGGTGTTATTTTTTTTAAATTCTTTTGATTTTATCGCAGGATTTTGTTGTGCTACTAGGGTGTAAGGAGCACTATTAAATAAACTAAACAATAGAAAAATGACAGAAATATTTTTCATTTAATTTTATTCTTTAAGTTATAAAGAAACTTAAAATTTACTTATGATAATTATTTATTTTACTTGTGCCGCAAAATAGGCCAGCATTTTAGTTTTCAAATCTTTGGCAACCGCTTTGTATTCTTTTTCATCCACCACATTATTAGTTTCGTTTGGATCTTTTTCATAATCATACAATTCAGTTCCTACAATAAATTCAGGATTAAAAGCTTGTGTACTTCTAAAATTGTTATTCATCCAAATAGTATATCGGTATCTTTTATCTCTTAAAGAATATCCCATGACTTTTGAAGAAGCATAGCCTTGGCGCTCGGTTTCTGAACCATTTCCGCTTCTTGGATATTGGCTAATAGAATATTCTTTTACTGATTTTGCTGTCTTATTCATTAAAGGCATTAAGCTTTTTCCGTCTAGTGTTTCTGGAATTTTAACTCCGGCTAAATCACATAAAGTTGGAAAAATATCTACAAACTCGGTTGGAGCATTTGTTGATGAAGGAGCAATTCCTGGAGCAGCTATCAGCATGGGAGTTCGAGTTGCTTGTTCAAAATTAGTATGCTTGCACCAAAGATTGTGATCCCCTAAATGCCACCCGTGGTCACCCCAAAGGATAATTATTGTGTTTTTAGTCAATACTAAAGCATCCAATTTATCTAATAATTTTCCTACCTGAGCATCTGTATAGGAAACTGCAGCATAGTAACCATGAATTAATTCTTGTTGTTTTGCTATTGGCAAGGTTAACCCAAAATCTTTTTGATCGGTAAAAGATAACAACGGAGGAATATCCGTATAAGCTCTAATTTCACCAGCATTATGAAAGGCAGGATCCACACTATTTTTGGGTTTTTCTTGAAAAGCAGCAACTGGCATATCTTCTCTTTTGTATAAATCCCAATATTTTTTTGGAGCAACAAATGGCAGGTGAGGTTTTGAAAATCCAACAGCAAAAAAGAAAGGCTTAGTATCCGATTTTAATTTCTCTAAAATTTCTAAAGCACGTAAAGCATTTGCACCATCGTTATATGCATTATCTGGAACATCCACACACTCAACAGCTGGCTTTATAGATTTGGAAACAAAATCATCTAATTCTTTATCTTTTAACCCTTTTTCTTGACCTTCTTTATTGAATTTTATTGCTAATTCTTTGGTTTCTGGCGATTGGTAAGCACCTAAAATTGGCATCCCTGTTTCTTTTGCGTAATACTTTTCTTCGGTTTTAAAGTAGTTATAATAGGGAACGCTCCACGAAGGTTCGTCCATTTTCTTATCTACACAACGGTTGTCGTAAACTTTTCCAATACCTTGAGTTGAGTATCCTTGTGTAATAAAATACTGCGGCAAACTTAAAATATCCGGATTGACATCTCTCATTTTAGTTTTTAAATCCCAAACTTGAGTATAATCAGGTCTTTTACCTGTCATGATACTAGCTCTTGTTGGCCCACATACTGCTTGCTGGCAATAATTACTCATAAATACGGTACCCATTTTTGCAAGTCGGTCAATATTTGGAGTTTTAATTAGGGTGTTTCCATAACATCCTAATACAGGTTTTAAATCATCAATAGCAATAAAAAGAATATTTGGCTTCTTATTTTCTTGAGAAAAAGCGGCCTTATTGTAAAATAATGCAAGCACGATTATAGTTAAATATTGTAAAAATATTGTTTTTTTCATGAGTAAATTTGGATATTTCTTCTTAATTTTTAATTATTAATTTATAGCTTTTAGTATAGCTTTCGGTTTGTAATTGAACAAAATAAATGCCATCATTATATTTGGAGATATCAAATGAAATATTATTTTCAGCATCTAACATACTTAGATCTATTTCCTTTTTTTGGATAAGTTGTCCGTTGATTTGGTAAACCATAATACTTCCTTTATTATAGTTAGCTGGTAACATTAATTGGAAACTATTTTTTGTCGGATTTGGATAAAGAATAGAGTTGCTATCGTTTAATTCAAAAGAGGTATTTGCAAGTACTAAATAGGAAGGGCCAACTTCGGATAATGTTAGTGGATGATTGGTAGTTGTACCTGTGGTATATTCATCACAACCCACATCTTTTAATGTTACAGTTGCAGGTCGTGCTTGTCCGCTAATATCAAATAATAAATTTGAATCATCATCAAGAACTGGAATATCTAAAATTGTGGGATAACTTGCGTTAGCATTATCCACGGGGCTATTGGACGATAAACCACGATATCCTTCTGAATTTAATGTAAGAAATGGATTAGCACTTATCATTCCAGAAGGTATTGTAATACCAATGTTACCCTGATAAATATTTCCAGCCCACGTAGTTCCTGAATTTGCATTATTAAAAATAGTGCCTGAATTTTTTTGAAAAATATTATTTGCCCAAGTATTGCTTGTCGCCCCAGTTCCACCTAAATCTATATCACCACAATTAAAAAAAGTATTATGAACAAAATTTATATTACTAAGATTCAAAGTTCTAGGACTTGCTGAAGTTGGTGGTACTAAAGGCGCAACATATACATAAGTAACTGCATCTGCAGAACTTCCTATTCCAGAATTTTCGAAATAATTATTGTAGCAAAAAATATTATTTGCTTCTTTAACTCTGATTCCTCCTGCATTAATAAAGAAATTACTATAGGCTACATTATTATCGCCATTTCTAAAACAAAGCATGGCATTTTGTTGGTTAGTAAAAGTGCAAAAACGGATTATATTTTCTTGGCATTTTACCGATACGCTTTCACTGTCGCCCAAACCAGTATTATTAAAATAACAATGTTCTACAATAGTTCTCGATTTGTTTAAATATTCTGAGCCTAGACCAATGCGTATAGGTTCATTTCCGTTATCTCCGCCCAGTCCATAATAATCTTGAAAAGAGCAATAACTTATTTTATGATATCCTACAACGGTTGGCGAAGTTGATATTTGTATGGTACAGCCCAATTCTGCTGCAGCTGGTTTTTTTTCAATGTTGCAGTAAGTAATTTCATTGTATTTTGAACCTCCTGATATAACAATGTATTTCTTTGCGAAATAACCGCTAAAGTTCAAATGTGTTAGTTTATTGTAATTTCCAAAAACCTCAAGTAAATAATTCGTACCAATATCCCCACTAGTAAATTGAAATCCACTAAAAGTCACATAATTTCCATTTATGTTAATATCATCTGCTCCGTTTAAAAAGACACCTCCAAGAGTTTGTGCTTTAATGGTAATATTGCTTTTATTTATATTTAATGAAACATCTAAATAGGTTCCATTTGCAAGAATTATTATATCCCCTGAACTCGAATTATTACAGGCAGTTTGTAATGCTGCAATTGAACTAACATTAATTGTAGCTCCTTTAAATAAAATTGGAATTAGCAGAAATAAAAAGATGGAAATTTTATATATATTTTTCATTGGTATGTTTTATAATTTAATTCTACTTTTTGACAATAAATTTAATGGTTTTGGAATTTATATCGTTTATAATTTCAGCAAAATAAACTCCATCATTTAAATCAGAAATGTCAAAATTGAACGATGACTTGTCGTCTGAATAATTAACTATTTCAATTTGTTTTTTAACAAATTGTCCATTTATGTTAAATATAGAAATCTTGCTTTTAGGTTTGAATATTTGATTTGAATGAAATGTAATTTGAGATTTAGCAGGATTTGGAACTATAAAAATTGAATTTTCGGAACTTATATAATCATATTGATTGTTAGATAAAGTACTAAGTCTATCGTTTAATTGCGCAATAAATAAACTTGGTATTGCTGCAATGTGTGTTCCTTGCGACTGAACTACTCCAATTGGCTCTGTGGTTGCGTCACCAATACCAGTTATTAGAGGGCTAATACATCCAATTGACCAGTTAATTTCATCACCTGGGGGATCTTGAATTACCATTCTTTCTGCTTTACAATTCCAAAACATAGTTTGTCCACCTGCCCATCCATGGCCGCTTCCCATATCCAATCGGTTTTGTACATCCATCCTACCGTCACCGGTAAGATTGTCAAATAATATCCCGGTAGACCATCGGTGGTGAGGTCCAATATCGCTATTTTGAAGAGTTGAAGTTGAATTATAAAAAACATTCGGACCACAAGTTCTGCTGCCGTTAACATAATCGTGACGACCATCTTTAGTTACACAATTTTGAACTAAACAACGTTGTCCATCCACATTAAAAGAATACCTTCTACCACCATCAATGGTTGATTTTGCATCTAGCATTTTACAACTATCAACAGTAATAAAACTAGCATGAGAATTTATATGTACTGCAGAATATCCAAAATAATACACTTCTAAATTTTTAGCCCAACTATTATAAATATTTTCAAATGAAACTGCTTCCCAACCATGGTTTTCGTCGGTAGAAGAGGCAAATGTAGATTTAATTCTTACGTTTTCAATACCACAATTTTTAATTCTACTGTCTGTGAATTTTACCAATTCGCCAGTAGAATATACAGGGTCAATAATATCCATAATTGGCGCATCTAAAGTAATTACATTACCGCTTATTGCCATTATCTTTCTTTCGGAATTCATATCGTAAGCACTTGCAGTCCAATCAACTGCTGCAGGATCAATTGCAGATAATAAATCCATTCCCAATAAACTAATCCAAGCAGCATTCGGAATTCGGTGAACAAAAACCTTATCTCCAACTGCAAATGTATGACCTGAGGCAACAGTAATTTGTTTTTTGCCTATCGGAACATATAAATCGGTTATTGCTTTCCGTGTGGAAGATCCTGAAACATAAGCTGTTCCCGAAGCACCTAAAAACGAAAATAGTGTAAATTGGGATGTTTTAGTTCCAATAAAATTGGTTCCATTTCCATCAAATCCAACTCCGCGAAGTACTATTCCGCTTGCCGGAATAATAACTGTATCACTTATATCATAAGTTCCTGCATTAAATAAAATGGCTCCTCTAAAACCATTGGAATCTAATGGCATTGCGGCAACTTGATTGATAGCATTTTGAACATTGGCTAAATTATCTCCAGCAACAGGATTAACGGTAAGTACGACACCAACTGTAGGAATTGGAGCCTCACTATTTTTATAACCTACAGCACTAAAATCAGGAACTATATTTCCTTTTGCATCAGCAGTATAAACAAGATGACCATTAGTTCCAACAGAAACCAATGTGGATGTTTGCGCATAACTAGTTGCTTGTACTTCAAAAAGAAGTATTAATAAAGATACAAGGAAATAGTTATTTTTCATTTTTAAGGAATTATTTTTTGGCTTCTTGACTTTTAAAAAACGCTATCATTTTTGATTTCAATTCTTTAGAAGTCGAAGCGTAATTTTTATCGTTAACAACATTTAAGGTTTCCAAAGGATCTTTCACATAGTCATACAATTCAGAAGCATAAACCTGAGCCTCATTAAAAGATTGTTTACTAGTAAAGTTATTCATCCAAATAGTATAACGGTAATTATCCGTTCTTAAACTGTACCCCATCATCTTAGGATCTGTATATCCTGCTTTAACCATTTCGGCTTTTTTTAATTTGCGTGGATACTGACTAATAGAATAGTCTTTTGCATTTTTTTTACTATTAATCATTAAAGGTTTTAAACTTTTTCCGTCTAAATTTTTCGGAATGGCAACACCTGCCAACTCACATATAGTTGGAAACACGTCTACAAATTCAGTAAGAGAACTTGTTTTCCCTGCTTTTATTCCAGGGCCAGCAACAATTAATGGTGCTCTTGTGGCTTCTTCAAAATTGGTGTGTTTATGCCATAAATCATGATCGCCTAAATGCCACCCGTGGTCTCCCCAAAGAACAATAATAGTATTATCAAGGGTTCCTAAAAATTCCAAAGTATTTAATAAAATCCCAACTTGGGCATCCATGTATGATACAGCTGCATAATAGCCATGGATTAGTTCTTTTTGTTTTTCTAATTTTAAACCTATTCTAAGAGAATCGGCAGGTAAGGTTGCAAATTCTGGAATGTCAATATAATTTCTTAATTCTCCCGATTGGTGGTAGGCAAGTAATGGTCCGTTTTTAGAATGCTCCTGAAAAGATGCAATTGGCATATCCTCTCTATTGTATAAATCCCAATATTTTTTTGGTGCTACAAATGGAAGGTGTGGTTTAGAAAATCCAACTGCCATAAAAAATGGCTTATCACTCTTAGAAAGTGCAATTATTTGATCTCTTGCCAATAATGCATTCACTCCGTCTTGGTATGCATTGTCAGGCAAGTCCATGCATTCCGTTGAAGGTCCTTTGATGCTTTTAGGATTTTCATCATTTGCTACCAAATCTTTATTCTGCTTTTTTCTTTCAGCAATAATATCCGGCGTCATTCTTTCTTTTGTATCAGGCAACTGGTATTGTCCGTTTGCAGGCAATCCCAATTCGGCAGGAAAATCAGATTCTTTAGATTTCAAATAAGGAATACTCCAAGATACAGGATCTACTCCGTTAATCGCACTTGAAGGATGGTATATTTTTCCGATTCCAGAAGTGGTGTAACCTTGTGTGATTAAATATTGAGGTAACGTAACAAGATCCGGATTTACATCACGCATCTGAGTGGTTAAATTCCAAACCTGAGTAACATCTGGTCGAGTGCCTGTCATTAAACTAGCACGTGTAGGACCACAAATAGCTTGTTGGCAATAATTTCTATTAAAAACGGTTGCCATTTTTGCTAATCTATCAATATTTGGACTTTTCACTAAAGTATTTCCATAGCAACCCAAAAGCGGCTTTAAGTCATCTACAGCAATAAATAAAATATTGGGTTTATTTGTCACTTTCTTTTGAGCAAAAACAGAAGTTGAAATTGCAAATAAGAAAACAAAAGCAGAAAATTGGATACTTTTCTTAATCATTACTTAGTAATTTAATTATTGTTTTACTTCTTTAGATTTAAAATATTCTACCATTTTTTTATCTAATTTGGCAGCAATAGCAGCATAATTTTTATCGTCCGATACATTAACTTTTTCTAATGGATCTTTATCATAATCATATAATTCTCTAGTATATACTTTGTCTGCAGTATACGGTTTGTCGCTGGTGAAATTTTTCAACCAAACAGTATAACGGTATTGCTCTGTTCGCATAGAATAACCCATAAGTTTACCTTTTTTGTCTTCCTCTGTAACATCGGCTTTATCCATTTTTCTAGGATATTGACTCATTGCATATTCTTTTACAGATGCTTTGTTGTTTTTCATTACAGGAACTAAACTTTTACCATCTAAATATGCTGCTGGAGTACCACCAGATAATTCACAAAGTGTAGGAAATACATCCACAAATTCAGTCATCGATTTAGTTTGACCTGATTTCATTCCTGGTGCAGCAATAATTAATGGCGCTTTAGTAGCTTGCTCGTAATTGGTATGTTTTCCCCACATATCGTGATCGCCAAGATGCCATCCGTGATCCCCCCATAAAACAATTATAGTATTATTAAGTGTTCCTAATTTTTCTAAAGTATTTAACAAAATTCCTACTTGAGCATCGGTGTAAGAAACTGCAGCATAATATGCATGCACCAATTCTTTTTGTTTATCAATAGCCAAATTAAATTTATTAACGCTTTTGTCATTATATTTAGCAAATTCCTTAACTCCACTATAACTCGTTAATTCACCTGGATATTGATAAGAGAAATTTTTGCTATTAGCAGCGTGTTCTTGAAATTCTGCTACTGGCATGTCTTCGCGTTGGTACAAATCCCAATATTTTTTTGGGGATACAAACGGTAAGTGTGGTTTATGAAATCCAACCGCCATAAAAAAAGGCTTTTTGGCTTTAGATAATTTAATTATTTGTTTTTCAGCAATAAGCGCACTTACCCCATCTTCATAAGCATTGTCTGGTAAATCAAGACATTCAAAAGCAGGACCTCTTGAGCTACCGCCATCTTCTTCTGCATCTTCTTTTTTGCCTTTCTTTTTATCTTTTCCCTTACCTTTTTCATCTCCCGGAACGGCTTCTTCTTCTTTTACTTGTTGCGCTTTTAATTCCGGAGATTGATAATGTTTTTGAACTGGAAAACCATTAGAATAATCCGATTCTTTTGGGAAAAAGAAAGGAATAGTCCACGATTGAGGATCTACTTTTTTATCTACACAACTCGGATGAAATATTTTTCCAACACCAGAAGTTTCATATCCTTGGCTGATAAAATATTCTGGAAGACTGATAATATTAGGATTCATATCTCTCATTTTAGTCTTCAAATCACGAATTTTAGTAACATCAGGTCGCAAACCAGTTAATAAACTAGCTCGTGTTGGTCCGCAAACTGCTTGTTGGCAATAATTATTTAAAAATACAGTTCCCATTTTTGCTAAACGATCAATATTTGGGGTCTTAACAATAGTATTTCCATAACAACCCAATACAGGCTTTAAATCGTCAATTGCTATGAAAAGTACATTTGGTTTTGATTTTTCTTGAGCAAATAAAGGAGAAAAGGATAGAAAACCTAAAAGTGCTGATGCGATTAATTTTTTCATTAAAATTATTGTTTAATTATTGTTGATTAGTAAGATTATTAGGACTAATTATTATTGAATGGGTTTAATTTTTTTTGAAATTATAATTTATTTTAAAACCCATAAAATTGGATATCTAACTGGCATGTTTCGAACAATTTCGGGTGTTGTATAATTTGAATTCAAGGATTTCCATAACGCAAGGTATTTATTATTTTTATAGGCTAACCCTCCAAAAAGCAAGCTCGATTGTCGCACTGGCCATTCATCCCAATACATTACATCGTGCTGGTAAGGCCAAAGAGATTTGTTTTCAATGTACGGAAACATAAATTGTAAGCCTAATTTTATATTTCTTCCATCCGTTGTAGTGTAGGCAAAAAGATTGTCCTTTTTGGTAGATAGAATTTGACAAATACTTGACATCGCATCTAAATTAAACAAAGAATAACCATAGGGTTTTGTTCTTTTCAATTCTAACGGAAAGCTTCCTTCTTTATCCATTTGATTTTGTAAAAGTGTAGTTTTATAAAAATTTCTACAAAAATCCATCGTTTTTTCATCCTTAATTAAAGATGCAAAAGCTGCTACTTGCATAGTCCAACATACACTGTGGTTGTTGCCATTATCTCTTTCGGATATTCCGTACTCATGAGTTGTTATCCAAATAAGATAATTAGAAAACCATGCTTTAATTAATTTTAAATCCGCTTTTGAAAGTGACTTGGAATTTTCAATTGCTACAATTGCTTTAGTAACTTCAACTAAATGAACGGTATCAATAATTCCAATTCCACGACCAGTTGCAACTCCTTTTATTGCTTGTGCATAAAGCAAATTAGGATTCATTTTAGTTTCCTGATTTATAAACCAAGCTTGTAAATGAAGTGCTAATTGTTTTGTATATTTCTGGTCTTTAGTTAAAACATAAGCCGATGCTAATGCTCCAGAAATTTGACTAAATCGAATTAATGCTTCTCTATGATTAGTGAAATTTGCGGGATTTGTAAATCCGTCTTTTCTTATGTAAGGACCGTCAGGATTTTTTTCATCCGGCCACCAATAATCACCTTCCGAATAAAAATCGTGATTCGTGCCAGCGCTTCTATTACAAAAGGAATTGGTAACTGTAACTGGATATTCATTTAAGTATAAATCGGCGTTTTTAAGCACCCTACTTCTTTCAATTTTATTTAAATTAAATGCCATTTTAGTATTAGAGCAGCTAGTAAGAATACTACTTGCAAATAAAATAATACCGATAAAATTTAATTTTTTCATTTAAAATGAGGTAAAAAATATCTTAATTATTACTTCTTAAATTTTAAATATTCTCCTTTAAAATTTTGATTTAAAATATTCATCTCAATAGAGTCTCCAATGGCATTTGGAATAACTTCAATAGCTGCTTTTCCGTTGGCCATTTTAATAGACTCACTTCCGGTTGGTGTACCTTGGTTTTTAAGAGTTTGTCCACCAGACAAGCATTGAAAATAAACTCGATCTTCATAATCTAAACAACGTAGGTTATTTTTATCTACAGCAATTGCAGTAACTAAATAATTTCCGTTTTTTAATTTTTCTGCTGCTAATTTCAAACCATCGGCAGCGCCATTTTTAATAAATCTATAATTCACATCAACAGTATCGGAAACTTTAGTTCCATCCTTATTAATTCCAATGGCAACAAAGTTATTTTTACCTTCTGCGAATTTCACTTCCCAAGTCAATCCGCAAGCAGGATAAGCTGTAATGTCTCTAGTTTTTATGCCTAATGAAACGCCGTTTTGAAAGAATTCCACTTTAGGACAATTACTAAATACATTCACTATTCTTGAGGTATCTTTTGGTCCTTGGCGCTCCGTCCAAGTGTGCGATTCTATGTAAGTAAAAGGTTTTTCGCTCCAATAACTTTTAAAAACATAATAGGCATCTTTAGGATTTCCATTTCTATCAACTAATCCTTTTTGATTCATATACGGAATATCATCTTCTGGTCTTAATGGCGTTGCAAAATCTTTAAATGACCATTGAAGATTACCAACAAAAGTTGGATCATTCTCAGAAATATGCAAATGCCAATCAAATAAATCTACAATATAATTTTCACTCCAATCACCAATTTGAGCAATATTCGCAACTTTTGTTTGAACAATTGCTTCTTCCCAACCTTCGGATTTTATTTGACCTTCTCCATTAATTGGATTTTCAGAATGACGACCAACATGGCTATCCCCTCCGTATTCAGCATGAATAAAGTGTTTGTAATCTAATTTATATTTGTCAATGGCTTTCTTGTAACTTTTAAAACTACCAGAATACCAACCCGACCAAATAGAAGGTGAAAAAACATCAACTATTTTTGAGCCATCTTCATATTTACGAATTACGGTTTTTCTAGTCGGATCTAATTTATGTGCTATATCATTTAGTTCGGATAAGAAAACATTTATTTTTTCGGTATTATCTCCGTCTTTAAAATCGGGTAACCAACTCATTTCATTTCCTAATGACCATAAAACAATAGACGTGTGATTATAATTTTGATGAATCATTTCTCCAAGCATGTTTTTAGCATTGGTTTTCCACACTTCATTTCCTAGACCACCACGACACCACGGTAGTTCATCCCAAACCAACAAACCTAGTTCGTCACACGCTTTATAAACTTCGGGATCTTGGGGATAATGTGCCAATCTAACAAAGTTAGCGCCCATTTCTTTTATAGATTCCATGTCTTTTCTTTGTTGCTCGTTAGACATTGCTGCGCCAACACCTGCATGTTCTTCATGACGGTGGGTTCCTCTAATTAATATTCTTTTTCCGTTAAGGAAAAATGGACCATTATCTTTGAATTCGAACCATCTAAATCCAACTTTATCTTGAATTTTGTCAATTTCAACTCCGTTTTCTAATAAGGAAACCGAGACAGTGTATAAATTTGGATTTTTAACATCCCACAAATCTGGATTTTTAATGCTCTTGAAATCTATTGAAGTTATTTCACCAGAAACATCGCCTTTTTGAGTTGCAATTACTTTTCCTTTCGGATTGGTAAGTTGTGCTAAATAACTAAATCCATTAGCATTATCACTGTCATTTACTGTAGCAAGTACATTTAAAGATGCCGATTTTTCAGATACTTGAGGAGTAGTTATTTGGATGTTATCAATATTATTTTTGGACATAGTAAGCAACCAAACATCTCTTGTTATTCCGCCATAAATGATAAAATCACTTTTTTGAGATGGAATGATTTCTATATTATAACTGTTATCTACACGAACTAAAACTTCATTATTTCCTTCCTTAATAAATTTTGAAATATCAAATGTAAATCCAATATATCCACCAATATGTTTACCGGCTTCTTTACCATTTACATAAACTGACGTTGTAATATTTGAACCTTCAAAATATAATTTATATAATTTGTTAACGTCAAAATTAGTAATAACAAGATTCTTTTTGTACCAACTAGCACTTCGTCTGTAACCAGGATCATTATCGGTAGCGTCAAGACTGTTCCAACTGTGAGGCAAATTTATTTCAACCCAATTAGTTGACTTTTTTGCTTCATTGCTGTTTGAAGTATCGTTCTCTAAATAACTCCAATTGCTATCTATATTAGTTTTAGTTCTTTCAATGCTTGGTGTTATTTGAGCATAAAACGAATTGATACTAAGTAATGAAATTATTAGTAATAAATAGGATTTGTTTCGAATGATAAATTTCATAAATTAAAGTGCTTGTTTTCTAATAATTGCTTCTAAAAAGTAATAATCTGCGTAGACTATTGGTTGGTCAATTTCATCTTTTTTGGGCCAATTTCCAGTACTATGATCGAGAAAGAAAGGACCTTTAACAGATTCGTTTAACAAATATTTATCGGAACTTAAAGTTGTAATAACCTTATTTGCGTAATTTAAATATTCTTTATTTTTAGTAAACGAGTACAACTCAAATAAAGCGGATGCCATAACTGCCGCTGAAGAAGCATCTCTAGGAGAATTTGGAATTGCAGTATCATTGAAATCCCAAAATGTAATGCCATCAATTGGCATATTTTTATTATATATATAATATTTCGCAGTTGCTTCTGCTTGTTTAAGGTATTCTTTATTTTTGGTATAACGATATGCCATAGTGAAACCATAGACAGCCCAAGATTGACCTCTTGCCCAAGAGGATTGGTCATTAAAACCTTGGTGCGTGCCTCTTTTTTTAACTGCTCCGGTAAGTGTGTCATAATCTACAACATGAAAACAACTGTTGTCTTTTCTGAAATGGTTTTTTAAAGTAGTATTTGCATGTTGGATTGCAACATCCCTAAATTTATTATCTCCAGACAATTTGGATGCTTCAAACAAAAGCTCAAGATTGAGCATATTATCAATAATGACAGGAAAATCCCATGATTCTTTATTGTGATCCCAAGAACGAATTGCACCAATTTTTGAATTAAAACGGGTAATTAATGTTTGTGCACTTTTAACAATTATTGCTTTGTATTTTTCATTTTTTTCTATGCGTAATCCTTTACCAAAACTGCAATAAACTTTGAAACCCATATCGTGAGTTTTTCCGTTAAATTTTTCTTTTTCGATAAATGCATTCCATAAAGCTGCCCTTTCTTTAAATCGGATATCGCCAGTAAGTTGGTAAATTTGCCAAAGATTTCCTGGAAAAAAACCACTAGTCCAATCTTTGGAAGCAACTTTTTTAACGTCTCCAGAAGAAACATTCATAGTCCTTGGAATAGCAATCGAATCAATAGGAAATTCCAATAAATTAATAAATTTTGCTTGAATTTTTTTATCAATGGTATTTGATTTTGGTTGAAATTGAGAATAGCAATTTAACGAGAACACTGAAAAGAAAAGTATTGTAAACGAAGCAAAAATCTTCATAAAAAGCAATTTTAAAATAATTTTATAACTAATGAAAGTGAAAATTCTTCGAATTATTTTTCATTAAATAACTCGAAAATAAATAAACTGATCAACGTAATTGATAAAATCGAAGACAATTTAATTAATTTGAATTTTTAGATTTCTTGATACAAATATAAATTTCATGTAAGTTGTAAAAATCCGAAAAAGGGTATTCAAATATCCACAATCAAGGTGAAACTGTAACTATACACTAGCCATTTGAAGAATCTGTGAATTTATTAGCATATTCTGTTGGAGTTTCGCCATATTTTTTTTGAAAACATTTACTGAAATATTTTGGGTTGTTAAAACCAACTTTATAACTAACTTGAGAAATGTTTATTTTATTTTGCTCAAGTAGTTGCGCGGCTCTTTTCATTCTAATTTCATGAATGAATTCATTAGGCGTGAAATTTGTCCAAGCTTTAATTTTAGTAAACAACATAGTTCTACTTACACCAAGTTCCAAACAAAAAAATGGAATATCGAATTGTTCATTTGAAATATTTTCTTCAACAATTTTAAAAGCTTTTTTTAACAATTGCTCATCCAAAGAAGAAACAGTAATTTCACTTGGCGCAAAAGCATCCTCTGAAGAAAATTTAGTTTTTAATCTGTTTTTAAATAGAAGAAGATTTTTAATTCTTAATTTAAATTCAATCAAGTTAAATGGTTTGCTAATATAATCATCTGCCCCACTCTCTAATCCTTCAATTTTATAAATTAAGGAGGTTCTAGAAGTTAATAATATCACAGGAATATGACTAGTTTTAATATTTTCTTTAATTTTAGAACATAATTCGGTACCAACCATTTCTGGCATAATTACATCACTAACAATCAAGTCCGGAAGAAATTTTAACGCTTTTTTAAGTCCAATAGCACCATTTTCTGCAGTGATAACATTATATTCTTCTTTAAGAAGATTTTTCATGAAATCACGTAAAACTTTATGATCCTCTACAATTAAAATAGTTATTTTATCCTCTGTATTCTCAAAATAATTTATATCGTCTTCTTGGATAACCTCTATAGAATTTAATTGCGCGGTGTATTGCTCAAGATCATCACTTACCTTGAAATCTTTTACAATCTCTTCATCTGAAAGGTGGTTTTTTCCAAGTGGCATTTCAACCTTAAAAACAACTCCTTTTGTAGGTTTATTCTCTACGCTTATATTTCCTTTATGAAGATTTATAATGTTTTTCACAATAGATAAACCAATTCCGGATCCTTTATTATAATTTATTTGTGCATTGTTATTTGCCGGAATTTCAAAAAACAAATCAAATATTTTATTCAAATGTTCTTTGGCAATTCCAATTCCGTTGTCTTCTACTTCAATAATTGTTTGACCTTCAATTTTTCTGATATTAATTGCAATTTCACCTCCTTTTGGAGTATATCGAAATGCGTTAGAAATTAAATTATAAAAAACACGTTCTAGTTTAAATCGGTCAAAATAAACTAAAATTACATCATCAGAAGATTTAAAAGTATATTTATAATCGCCGTCTTTTGCAAATTCTGTAAAAGACAAAAAGATTTCTTTAATATATTTAACAATATTACCTTCGGCAGCTTCCAACACAAATTGGTTGTTTTCAAATTTTCTAAAATCCATCAATCTATTAATTAATGTCAATAGATTGTTTGCATTACTCTCAATAACCAATAGTTTTTTATACATTGCATTAGAACCGCTGTAATTTAAAATAATCTGTTGCAATGGACCTAAAATAAGAGTTAAAGGAGTTCTAAATTCATGCGAAATATTTGTAAAAAACTGAAGTTTTGCACTGTTATCTTCTTTAACTCTTTCGCTTTCTCGGTATTCTAACAATAAATCCTGTCTTAATTTCTCCTTTGATTTTATTATCCATATAAACCAGTAAAGAGCTGCCCAAATTAGTAAAATATAAAAACAAAATGCCCACCAACTTTTCCATGGCGCTGGTTTTACAACAATTTCTAAAGTAGTCGGAGTTGCATTCCAAACGCCATCATTATTAGCGCCTTTTACTTCAAAAATATAAGTTCCTGAATTTTGAATTGTAAAAGTTGCCTCCGTATTTGATGTGGTTGTCCAATTATTTTCAAGGCCAACCATTCGGTATTTATAATTGTTATTGTTTGAATTTACAAAATTCGGTATTGCAAAATTTATAGTGAAATTTGCTTTATCATAACTTAATGAAATAGACTTTGTGTGAGTAATAGATTCTACTAGCACCCCTGTTTCATCTGCTACATTAACCGATTTGTTAGCAACTTTAAAATCAGTTAAAATTACTTGTGGTGTATATTTATTTACTACAATTTTCTTAGGTTCAAAATAGGTTAATCCGGAAGGCCCTCCGTAATAAAATTTATTAAATCCTAATTGCAAAAAAGCATTGTCATTGAATTCGTTACTAACTAGACCATTTTTTTGATCATAAATAAATGTTGAATTATTAGTAAGATTGTATTTAATTATTCCAAAATTAGAACTCATCCATAAATTATTATTTGCATCTTCAGAAATAGAATGAATAGAAGTAACCTCCGTATCGTCTTTTTGGATGTTTATTTTATTAAATGATTTTCCGTTGTAAGAAAAAAGTCCTTTCGCTTTTGTTCCTATCCAAATTGTGCCTTTTTTATCTTGAAATAAAGATAATATATCATCTCCGGAAAGCACTTTGTTGTCAAAGAAATAATGTTTAATATGGTAATTTTCATTATCAATATCATTGAGGCTAATGACATTCAAACCACTTTGAGTACCTATCCAAATATTTTCTTTTTTGTCAATAAGCAAGGTTCGTATTCTGTTATTGGTAAGAAAATTATCGGAATAATTATCATTTCCAATTATTTTATAACTATTTTTAGAATGATCATATCGAATAAGTCCTTTCCCAAAAGTTCCTATCCAAAATATATCATTTTTCCCTTTTTTAATAACATAAATACCAGATTCTTCTAATAGTTTTTTCAAGTCTGGAGCAATTTTTTCATTTACAAATTGCTTTGATTTTGTGTCGTATGCAGCTATTCCTTTTGTAAAAGTTCCTATCCATAAAAGTCCATTATCCGATATACACAAAGACTTAACATTATCTACAGTAACCCCGTTGGAGCTTGCGGAATTAACATAAGAGGTGTTGCCGGTGTAGCTGTCAAGAACTGTTATTCCACCACCTTCTGTACCAATATAAATGGTTTTATTAGCGTCTGCAACAATAGAACTTACCACATCAAAACTTAAGGCATTTTTACCTGAATTTTGATTTATGTTGGTGAAATTATTGTTAGATTCATCCCATACACTAATACCATTATAGTAGGACCCTAACCAAACGGAACCTTTTCGATCCGTGTATATGGATTTTATTTTGCCAAAACTTGTTTTTCTATCTGGATTATTATAGATTTTTTGAACTATTCCATTTTTTTGAAGATTATAAACTCCGTTATAAGTTCCTAACCAAATCCCTCCTTTTTTATCAAAATCTAAGGAGCGAATATCTATTCCGATTTGGTTTTGACCGTCATTTTCTTGAAAAGGAATTAAATTTTTAAATTTTTGATTGTACTTTAAAAGCCCATTATTTTTTGTTCCAATCCAAAGATTTCCATAATTATCCTCTTTAATATCTTGAATAATGAGAGCTTCTTTTTGTTGGAGTAATTCTATTTTTTTAAAACTAAAATGAGTTCCGTTTCGCTTAATTAATTTACACAATCCTTTGGAGGTTCCTATCCAAATATCTCCTTTTTTTGTTTCACAAATAGATAAAACAAAATTATTAGGTAAACTAAAAGCGTCTTTAGCAGAATGCAATACGGAAATAAATTTTCCTGTTGTTTTGTTATAAATAGATAATCCAACAGATGTTGCAATCCAAATTTCATTTTTTATTTGCTTTATTTTCCAAACAGTATTATTAGAAAGAGAAGTAGCATTATTAGCATGAAAAAAGTGCTTAAAGGTGTTGGAAACTGGATTGTAACAATTGAGACCGTTGTAGGTTCCTACCCAAATATTTCCTGTATTATCTCCTTCAATAGAAAGAATATCATTATTACAAATGGATAAAGTATCCTTAGGATTATTTCTAAATATTGTAAAATTACTTCCGTCGTATTTATTTAAACCATCACGTGTTCCGAACCACATTTGTCCATTAACATCTTGGTGAATAGCGATTATGGAACTTTGAGAAAGTCCATTTATAGTAGTAATATTTTTTAATCTATAGGAATTAGATTGAGAAAAAACAGTGGAAATAAATAATACTAAAAAGTAGGTTAATAGATTTTTTTTCATTCGTTTGGGTGTATGAAAACAATTAGAATATACTAAGTGGTGAAATTAAAATAAAACCAATTACTAACAAAGTTAATTCTGTATTCTTTTTCTCAGTTGGTATTCATAAAGCGAAGGAATTTTCTTCATGGACTGGTTAACAAATTCAATGTAGGAATCAGGTCCGTATTTAACAGTAAAATTTCTATTTCCATTTATTCCTATTATCCTTGCAAATGGACCTTCTTCCATTCCGTTAAGTTCAATTGGAGTATCTAAAGTAGTGCCCGTAACATCAATGTTAATATTCCAAAAAGTAGAATAAGCTCCATGCGATGGCTTCCAATAACTAGCGCCGCCACCAGCAAAAAGGGGATAAGTATTGTCTGAATTTGGTTCGAAATGAACTTTAATATTATCAAATAAATTTTGATGGTTGGCTCCTGCATGTTGGTCTAAATCAGGATCGGTAAAAATCTCACAATTCTTATAAACATCTTTGGTAGAAAAGGTATTAAAACTTAATGGATGCACTGCCTTATTGTATACTTTCAAATTTTCGACAAGTACATTATGAACTCCCCCCATTGCAACGGTGTAATGAGCGATATTTTTACCCTCTGTCACAATATCTTTGATGGTTACATTGGCAATTTCTTCAGTTAGAACGCCACTATCTGCATTATTTATTGACACATCACTAACCCAACTATTAAAAATTCGTGTAAGAAAAATGCCATTATATCCTTGCTCTAAATGGTGAGCAATTCGAGGAGCGTCTGGGAATGAAATTCGTAAATGCTCAATTCCAACTTCCGATAAATGATTCCATTCTACCAATAAAGCTTGGTAATTTGGTTTAATATCAATAAGCAAAGGGGTTTTTATTGTAACTTTATTTTTAGAAATTGCAGCAATTTCAACTTGTTGTCGAACTAGAGGCAAAGAAGGTAATTTCCAGTTAGAAGACCCTATTTTGGTTTTTGTATTTTTATATAATGTTTCAATCATTTCTCCTTTTTCCCCGTCTTTATTAAACATATCTAATTCGACAATATCACCAACTTTTAATCCATTTATATCCGTAACGTAAAAAACATTTTCTCCTCTTTTTCCTTGTGCTACTTTAGCTAGAACATTTTGAGGAGTGTCGTATTTATCTAAATAATATTTAACGCGCTGTTTTGGAACTTGAGTCCAAATGAATCCACCTGACCATGCAAATTGAGAAAATGGTAAATCAATATTGTTATCTTTTTCTACTTGTCGTTTGTCCGTGGTAGTTAAATATTCTCTTAATTCAGCTAATGATTCTTGGTTTTTCATATATAAAAGAGGACGCGGACAAAAAATTTCAGTTCCCTCTTTTCCAGAACCTTCACCTCGTAAAACAAAATTACTGCGTTCAATATATAAAATATCACTAAGGATTATTCTTCCTGCTGGCAATTGCAAAACAACATTTCCTTGAACTTCATTTGCCGCTTTAAATGCTTTAAGCAAAGCCTTAGAATCGTCTAAATCATCTTTCGCAACCACACCAAAATCAGTAGCTAAAAGAATTTTTTCTTTAATTTCAGGGATTTGACTAGTGCCGAAATGGTATCCTGCGTAACTAAAATCGGGTAGGAAGTTATGTGATGCAACTTCTTTCTGCTCTATTATTTTTGGAGTTTCTTGCGAAAATATAGAAGTTATATTAAGAAATAACAAAATTAATGCAAAACAGTTCTTTAAAGTTTTTGGATTGCTTTTTTGGTAAATGGTATGCATTTGAAAAAATATTATATTACTTTATTATAAAACCTAGATCAAAAAACTAAACAACAAAGGCCACTATTTCGTGACCTTGGTGTTTAAATTAGTTCAATGTAATTCCTTTATTTTTTGGAAACTTTAATAACCTTATGTTTTCCATTAGATTGAATTTGGAAAATATAATTTCCTTCTGGAAAAGTATTCATGTCTATTAAAGTTGATAGAGAATTTGGTTCTAGAAATTTAATTTGTTGCCCTATAATATTATAAACAGTAACAGAATCAATATTCTGAGTATATAATATATTTAAACTATTTAAAACAGGATTTGGATAGTACTCTAAACCAATCATTTCAAAATTGTTACTTGACAAATT
>Ga0114971_10000481_pt1 | contig 25829 bp, 27 predicted proteins | sample M_140625_MF_Meta_FD_87320 | JGI IMG/M metagenome (GOLD analysis project Ga0114971, IMG submission 87320) | Freshwater microbial communities from Lake Montjoie, Canada to study carbon cycling - M_140625_MF_MetaG | ecosystem: Environmental > Aquatic > Freshwater > Lake | place: Lake Montjoie... | reverse complement strand
TGATAATATCCTAGATTTAGTAAATGTATTATCTAGCTATGATTTTACGATACCATATCAATATCAAGAAAGAATTAAAAATTTACGTCATATTGCTATAAAACCCGATGGTAGTTATATAAAACTTGGTATCATGGGTTTTCTTATTACAGGTATTCATAGTTCTAGAACTCGACAAGATGGATTCTATGATTTATGTCTTCTTTTACTACAAAAATCTAGAAGTTTTGTTACAGGAATGACTAGTTTTCATTTAACTCATGGTGATATTAATGCTTTGGTGTCAAAATGGTGTAATACACTACCTGGAAGTGATATCGTGCCAGAAAAATTAAATACTATTATTAAAAATTTATCCAACGCTGATAGAGCATCTTTTAACTCTCGATTACTTCTAGGATGTATTCCTCATAAAATGGACTATACAACTAGAAGTCAAGGTGGTAAAAAGAAAAGAAAGAAAACAAAGAAAAGAAGAAAGCTTTAGAGAATGAAAATTTTTGTGTATATCTATAGTATAGATATGCCTCCTAGAATTCCTATGATTATTGGTTCAGGTGGTTCCCAAAGACCTGTTTACTCTCAAACAAATAATAACACTAATACCATTGGTGGTATACCTTACAGCAGGTTGGCTCCCGTCAATGGGTTTGGATTTGCTATGATTGGACGTCTTGCTGGAACTCGTTCTGGATGTAGTGCTTGTGGAAAATAGCCAAATCAATCTATATTTGTATATTTATTTATCTTCTTTATACATAAATATGCCTGTTAGTTTTGCTCCTTCTCAATCTCGCTCGACTTATTTTTATAGCAGAGGAATCAATCCTGTAGTCCCTGTAACTGGAAATCGTTTGAATAACTGTTCTAACACACTTTGTTACACGTATAATCATAATTATATTAATCATCCACACAATGCTCGTGGTAAAATTGGGACCACCGCTGCCTCATTTTTAGCAAGTAGGAAGAGGATTTAACTTTTAATGTTTTTATAATATATATGGAATCATCAAACCCAAGTGTTACTTTTTCATTTCAAGGTGCATTTGGTCCTCCAACTTTAGGTCATTACACTGCTATGAAATTATATGCCAGAAAAGTTTTGCTCGATTATCCTGGTGCTGAAAGAATTAACATGTTATTCATGCCTACGGCTTTAAGTAGTAGTAAACCCCATTTAGAAGTAACACAAAGGAGTCGCCTTCAAGTATTAGAAGCTTTTTGCCGGAAACTGCAGGAAGAACCAGAATTTCTAGGTACACCCATTTTTTTTTCTCCAAGTGACATTGAATATACATTATGTGAATCTAATAGAGACACTGGTACATACAGAACCATTGATAAATTGCACGAAGACTATCCTGAAAATATATTGTTGTTAGGAATGGGGTTTGATAATATGTTACAATTACCTTATTGGAAACACATAAAATCATACAAAGACAGAGGCATTAAAACAATTTATGTAGCTAATCGGGAGTTAACCGAGATTGAAAAAGCAAAAACAAGAAAATTTCTAGTAAATGGTTCTGTACTAAATTTTGATATTACTATTCCTAGGTGGGGAGAGACTACATATCAACAAGCAAGAGAAGGTTTTGGCATTGAAGGTGATTCCTCGGAAGAATTAACTCAAGCATTACAAGCAAAGCTTGGAGACAATATGGAAGAAATTCATGAGCTTACTTTTGCTTCAAGTTTGCCTGAAATTGTAATAGTAGGTGGTCCTGAAGAAGAGCAAATTCCAGCAACTTCTTCTTCTATGATGCGTTATTACATTTGTAACTTTATAAAAGACCGTAACCCAGAATATCGCGAAAAAGTAAGAATGTTGATGTGGGGTACAAATCCAATCGAAGAAGGAGTTGATGCTACCATTGAAGATTATCGAACAATATATTCAGAAGGCTCAGATTGTCCTTCTGATGATGATTATAATAAAAAATATCATGATATTTTTTCAGCAAAAGCTAGTGGAGGAAGAAAGAAAACTTATAAAAAAAGAAAATATTATAAAAAAAATCGCACACACAAAAAACGAAGTACTAGAAAACTATCTGGCAAAAGAAGACGATTTAAGTATTCAAAAAAAAATTGAAGTACCCATTGACTCATAAGTAAATGAGTATACAACCTGTTAAGTGCTATCATTCAAAATGTCTTCTTCTACTATTAACCAATCCATGAGCTTGTTTGTTCCCCATGTGTTTACCAATATCAGCGATGCTCGCATTGCGCGCGTCTTTCATAACCAAGGGCTTGGTGTCGTTTCCAGCATTGACCGCGTGTTGAAGAAAGACCGCGATGGAAAGAGCTACCACAGCATTTACATCCACTTTGAGTCGTGGGATGACAGCGAAACTGTCGCCAATTTCCAAGAAAAAGTTCGGGCAAAGGAGGGGCGTATTGTTTACGACGACCCTTGGTTCTGGTCTGTTTTCGAAAACACTGGCAAGAAGCATCAACCTGGAGACCGAAAGCCTGTTATCAAGATGGATGACAGCGAGTTCCCTAGATTGAGTAATGATTCTGCTCCGCCTCCTTCTGCTGCTAGTTGTGATGCTTGTGCTGCTTGTGCTGTTTGTGATGCTCCTGCTTGTGCTCCTGCTCTTCAATACCAACAGCCCGAGTTTTACATGCCTCCACCCTACATGTTGCCGCAATATCCTTTGCCACAGTTCATGGTGCAGCATCAGCAACCTCGTTACGAGCAGGAGCAGCAAATGTTTGTTACAAGCGATTACGTTGCCTGTTTGGAACAGGAAATGACGAGACTGGTTGCTGAGAACATGTGGCTCAAGAACCTGGTGTCTGAGTTTGATGCTTCTCAAGAGCAGGGTGCCAATGCCGTGTAAAAAAATTACTAGATTTTGTTACTATATATGTATGCTTTAATAACCTATTTAACTAACTAAATAAAAGAGGACTCACGGTCTTTTTTTTATTGTAACGAAGTATAAAACTCTTTTACTTTTCTATTCACTGTAATCTTATTAATATCGAAAGAAGTCAAGTATAATCCTTCTAAGCTTTTCACACGGGACAACGCCACGTATGTTTGTCCGCATTCAAAGATACCATTTCCAGCGTCTATTTCAGCACAATCCATAGTTGTTCCTTGTGCCTTATGAATCGTAATCGCCCAAGACAGGATTAAAGGGATTTGGGCGAGTCCTATGCTAGGAATATTTTCACTAGGCCAAATATGAGGACCTATCGTAGTTTCCAGCCCATTCGTAAATTTCACAATCGGATTCCCCAATTGTGAAAACCCTGTAACAATACCTTGGCTACCATTACACAATAGCAGTTCTTCGTTAGAATCGGGGTTAGATGAAGAAGTCATATTTACAATACACATGACCTGAGAACCGATCTTTAGTACTAGACGTTTTTCACAAAGCAAGCCATTTTGGACGTATTGTAATTCAGTTTCTACATCTTCTTTGGTAAGTCTTTTAGGTGGCGCGGTTTTCGTAGGCAAATCTAGCACCTGTTTTATTTCATAACTATGCTCTTCCCCGGTCAGCAAGCTCATTCTATGAATGTTGATAGCGTCTACTTTGGCTCTCGTCGGCATCATTTGCGTTGGCATTAACTCGGATGCTTTGGGTTTATTCACTTGATTTTGTAAGAGGTCAATGGTTTTCTTAGAAATACGTCCTTCTCGGATTTGATTCAATACCTTGGCATAAGTTACATCTTGCTGTCGAAATATTTTCTTAAGTTGAACGTGATTGTTTTTGGGAAAGATATCAAACCAATCAGGACTTTCGAAACAAAATCTGGATGAATCTGGGTCTAAATTTGAGCCAACCGGTGGCAGCTGATAAAAGTCTCCACAAAAGATCACTTGTATAGATCCAAAGGGCCCATGTTTATTTCTCACATGTTTCCCCAGTTCATTTAATAGCTGAAATAATTTTAATGATAGCATACTGACTTCATCCACAATCAAAATTTGGGTAGATAGCCACTTTTTCTTTTTGACATAGTGTTTTTTTACTCTGGTTATGATATCAGACGATTCACCATATCCTAATCCTATTCCAGACCAAGAATGGATTGTCTTGGCTTTACATTCCAAGAGGATTGCGGCACATCCAGTCAAAGCTGTCACTTGGATATTCTTTCCTTTGGCAGAAGCATCTTCATAAATGGCTTTTACCAAAACAGACTTGCCTGTTCCACCTGGTCCAGTGATGAATACATTTTCTCCCTGTAAATATTTTTCAAACGCTTGTTGTTGTTCTTCTGAGAAATTCATTTTATTTCTTGAATAAAATGAAGTTTATAGTATTCAATTTTAATTACAATCTTTTTATGGTGGAACAGTTGTGATTGTTGTTGTAGTACCTGGTTCAGAAGGTATATCTATAAATGATTCTTGAAGAGCTGTGATAGAAGCCAATGCTTCATGAATACAGTGAGGGTCTACTGTAATCGTTGAATTTTCCCCCTCTAATAAACTTTGTTTAATATCTGTTAAAATACTTGTCATTGTAGCAAATAATGTATTCAAATTTGTTCGATTTAATCCATCATTCGCAAAAGGAAGGGGAGCAATGACTTTTACAATGGTTGAATGTGGAGTAGTAACAGATGTTTGTATATTTGAATTGCTCGGATCTGTAGGTTGTCCTCCTGGACCCGGATCTCCCGAATATACGTGATTTACCACCTTGATAGTTTCTTGAGGATAGAGAGATATGGCAGACATGAAGATGAGTATTTGTATAGTATTTTAATAGTATTTATATTGTAATTCTCTGTTTTAATTTTGTCCTAAATTGATTAAATCCATGAAAATATTCAAGATATCTAAATAGTAATCTAATGAGGCAGTAATAAAATCTCCATAATAATCTCTTTGTAATAGACGATTCGTATCATAGATAATGTAAAGAGAGAACAGACCCAAACTAAACATGGAAATTGCTTTTATAAATAAAGAGTATCCCCCTGTAAACAGTAATACTACTCGAAAAATAATAAGAGCTAATAAGGCGATAAATAAGAAAAATCCAAATTGATATCCTAATTGAATACCAACAGTAAGCAATAAAGCTCCTAAAACCATCATGGCACCAAAAATAGACATGGCACCAAAAATGGCCATATGAACTAGAGTCGGGTCAATATTCAAATTACCTAAGGCTACTCCCCACAAGGCTGAAAATATGGAAAACAGAATGAACTTCAACCAAGATGGCATAGCTACCATGGCTAATGTAAAAATGATAACTAGTTGAACAAAAAAGATTCCATAAACCATAGGACTAGAAACTAGAGTTTTTTTTTCTCCTTTTTTACCACTTGCTGAAGGTTGGCTATAGTTTTCCATCACAAAATAAGTAATTCCTAATTGAACGAGTAGATTAGAAAAAACCATAGCTAAAAACCCTTTTTTCTCATTGAGTAATGCGAAAAGATTTTGGGATTTCCCCCCACCTCGTTTTCGTCCACCTCGTTGTAAACATGAAGACACCATAAGTATTATATATTATATAAATAATAAAATACTATTTTTATTTTTTTACTTTTAATTTTCTCGATTTTCTGTTCTTTAAAATATTAATTTTGTAGCGAATAGTTTTTCGTTTTTTTCTACCACCAGACAACCGATTACGTTTAACATATTCTTCACTACGGGCCACCTGTTTTTTAATTAATTGTGCGTTGGCACTATGAGTATCACGTTGGCCTTCAACCGCATCTCTGCAATGACACGAGAATAAAGGCATATAGATTCTGTCAGGGTCAAAAAACTTATCAAGACAAACTAATAAATCTGAAAAACAAAATTCTATAAGGAAATTTGATGGTGTTAAGTCAAATGTTATTGGAGGTATATTTTGTGTACGGGTGCTATTGTGAGATGTTGATGTTAACTCATTTTTCATAAATTGAAAAAAATCCGGATCTAATAATAAATTTGTTCCAACTGGAAATGTTTTTTCTCTCGTAAATGGATTAACACCATTTGGATCAATGGTAATCTCTTTTAATATAAAAATTCCTAGATTTTTTATAAATTTATTGTTTATATCGTCTTGAGTGACTTGTAAGCTAATGTTATATATATCATCATCTTGATGATAATGTATGCTTGATGATAAATAATGCTGCATAGACATTTTAGCTTCATAGTTTGACCGATAATCTTCTAGATTGCTCTCAAATAAATCTATTTTAGCAGTATCTACTAACTTATCAAATTCCATCTTATCATTAATTAAGTCATTATTAAATTCAGCTTCTGGTAAAAGAGATGCAATTTTTACAAATGTTTGATGAGCTGATGCAGTATCTTTATAATCAATAGCAGAGGTGCATTGATCTGATGTGTTCAACATTGGATAAAAGTATAATGGTTTGTTTACCTCGAATTTTTCATGTTGTGAGAGTACTCCTCCATGCATACTAACACCTACGAATAAATTACCCTCAGCAATATTTCTTTTACTTTCTGGAGGATTACCTTCAAAATCTAAATTTATAAAATAAGCAGGTCTACTAAAAAGAGCGCCCATAATAATATTATAATACCATATTATTTTTATTTTTGTATACAAGCTTTATCGGCAGTATACCACGCCGGGGGCGAATAGTAAACAACAGTTCGTATAGGATTATTTGGAGTACTAATAGGTGCTGGTCTATAGACACTTGTACTATTCACTAAATTGCGTGTTGAAAAAGGGAATGGTTTTTGAATACCAGTAGGATTCGAACATTTTCTTTGAACTTGAGTTGTATACTGTTGACTCGTTTGTGGTTGGTATAATGATTTTGAATAACCATGTTGTTTATCAATAGCAGAAAATGTATATTTGGCGCTAGACGGTGTATTTTTACAGACTGCCCCACCACGAGGTCCAGTTCCACAAGTTCTATAACCGACATATACTTGGGGTTTGTTTGTATCTGTTACTGTTGTATTGGCCGCCACTTTTCTATTAATATACACTTGTTGACTGGCATTCTCTGAGAGATTACTATTTCCTGTAGTAGGAGAGACCCATACCTGAGGATACTGTCCGTTAAAAATACACGTAAATCTTTTTTCTATCATGGTTCTCGTGGAAACAACCGATGGTTTGATATAGGAATATTGATCTCCTAAGGTTTCTGCTCGCGCGGCATTGAATACTGGTTGAACGTTATCATTATAGGTTCCACAGCATCCACCATTTCCCTTTGGAAACTGTCCATAAAAAGGCGTTCCATTTTTGGACATCTCTCTGCTTTGTCCTACATATCCCACATTTCTTCTTCCACCATTGATTGAAAACCCTACTGATCCAGGCGCTTCTTGAAATTTTGTAAACATAGAGTATTTTGTATAAGGACCCTCGCTTTTCCAAATGCCTCCGGGCGCTTTTCCTGAAATTTTTGTACCATATCGGGCAACACCATGTTTTTTTAGGGTTTGTATAGACATCTATATTTATATATAGTATTATTATTTTATGGATTCAAATGAAAATAAGAGTTCTCTTTTTTGGGTCTAGACAAAGACTTTTTAAAAGAAGCCAATATACTTTTGTATATTCAATATAATGTAATTTTGATACTACCTGGTTATATACATTGTAAACTGGATGTATAGTCGTATCTGTAATAGTATCTCCTGTTAAACAAAAAAAAGCCAAAGCACCTAAACTATAATACCATGTTTTATAAGAAAGTTGACATGGTAAACTATTGATGGTATTCATTTCCGGTGAAGAAAACTCGTTTCTAGGGAAGGGTTTGTTGAAGAATATTATGTCATGATTCGTATATTGTTCTACAGATGATGGATTGATACAAATAAATTTGGATTCATCTATTACCAAGATATCTTTTAGAGATAGATTATAGAAGGTGGTATGCTTTTTTTCTAAAAAGGATTGTTGTTTGGATAAATAAAATAAAAAATGGAGGGTTTTATTATAAGAGAATGTGGGTTTTTGTTTTAATAATGTATCTAGAAAGGTTACTGAATTTGCGTAAAAAGTACATTGTGTATAAGTAGGATTTGTAGATGACCCTGGAATAGTATTCATAATGGATCTAATAAATAATTCATTGTTTGTTCCATTTGTTTCTAGGCAAAATTTGTGTGTATCTACTTTGTTTACTTGAAATCTCATATACTACTACAAAGTGAAAAAAAGTTTATTTAATACTTAATTTACAAAATGGTTAAACTAATTAAGGGTTTTTGTTTTTTATTCTTCTTTCAATGTTACCTTCTTGGGAAGTTTTCTTACTCGCTTGGCTGGTTTTTTCATGAGTTCGGGGTCGGGATAGGACAACAGAATGCCTGCTTCTTCTTGTACTTCTTCTTGTACTTCTTCTTGAGCTTCTTCTTCCCTCAAAGGAGATGGTGGTGGTGTTGATTCGGGAGAAGTTGGTTGAAAGAGTTCTTGCTGCTCTGTCTTTTTTTGTTGTTTTCTCTCTTGAAGTCTATCGTCAAACTCGATGACAGGTGGAGGTCTTCTTCTTTGAATGGGTCTTTGTTGGTTGTTCCTTGGTTGTTCTTGGTTGTTCCTTGGTTGAGAACGGTTGGCGGAAACCTTCCAAAACCAAGGCTCGTCATAAATAATTTTTATCTCTTTTCCTTCCAACATGCGTTGGCGTACATTCTGGGCTTCTTCCGTTGAAGCCCATGCCTTGAAATGAACGAACACGCGTTGAAACTTTTGTCCATTGGGACCTTCTCGCACAATCATATCGATGTGGTCGATAGCACCTAATCCCAATTGGTTGAAAGTCTTGGCGACTCTCTCCTTGGTAATATTGGTGAAAACGCGAGGAATACACAAACTGGGAACATTTGAAGGGAGGGCAGACATTTGAATAGCGGACATGATTTTGAAATCTCTCTTACACGAACTTTATACTGATTACAAGTACAGGCAATAAGCATTTCAATTTTTTTTGTAATCACTGGTTTCTTTATGAGATTTAGAAAAAATTGAATACCTTATTCTCTCTGTTATAATATAAGAACAAAGAATTACCATGTCAACAAAGGGACAATGTGGATACTGTCGGGAGTACGGACACTCTATTAATCGCTGTAAGGATCCCAGTATTGATGAGTTGTATCAAGAATGCGTTGATGTGGCCACATTCAGTTTGCTGGGATTAAAAGGTACTGAGTATATGAGTGCGTGGTTAACACAGTTATCTCTTTGTCAACTGAAAGTCCTGGCATATAAATCAAAAGCACAAAAATTAATAATAGACTCTTCAGATAGAGAAGAGCATCGTAAGTTATTGTTACGCATTCATTATTGGATGCGAATCAAAGAGACAAAAGTTTCTCTGGACCAAAAATTTGAGCTCATTAGTGATGAACGTTTTTTGGGGTTTATCGAAGATTTGATCAGCATGTTGCCTTCACAGAAAAATCAACTTCTCCTTTTACAGTTCATTTTGAGACCACCTCAAATTAAATTCCCCATTGTTCCTATTTTGGCGTTTAGCAATGAGGAGAAATCTCATGAAAACGACAGTTGTCCCATTTGTTATGAGAACCCAACAACAATAGAAACCAATTGCGGACATTCTTTCTGCGCTCCTTGTGTTAAAAAATATTTCAAATCATTTAATAAAAAGGGAGATGATACTTGTATTCCCGGATGTCCCATGTGTCGTGCCAAAATTGAAACTCTAGCTATTCCCGATTCCAACTTATTCAATGAATTTCAAAGTGTATATTGTAAATGAAAAAAAGTATTTAAAGACATATATATAAAATATATAGGGTTCCTTCATAGGAATCTGGTGGACCGACCTTAGCTCAGTTGGTAGAGCATTTGACTGTAGTTGTTTTCGTTGTAATCAAAATGTCGCTGGTTCGATTCCGGCAGGTCGGAAATATAAAAATTTTTATTGAATTTTTTATTATTCAATAAAAATATAGTTATACATAAAGTATGGGTATAGAGGCTGCTTTCAGAAAATTAGATCCGTATAAAATACTAGGTCCAACTAAAGTTGTTCTTTTTTCGATATTTTTATATACTATTGCTATACTTGTTATTATCTACAAACGTTAATGGAAATCTTTTCTTGCGTGATCTATCAAGCATTGTAGGTTGCTCAACATGATTTCTAAATCGTGTTTTTTATCTACATCATGAATTTCGTGAATTTTATGTTTCAACGATCTCTCTAAACGTACGAGAGAATGTTTATACGTTGCTATTTTATCACGAATACCATGTTTTTGGGCCAATACCATCCAACCAAGTTGTTCAAACATCTGGTTATACCATTTTCTTAAACCAGCATAAGTTACTTCATAACTTCCAAACTTATTTCTACGAGTAGAAGACATCTTTTTACTAGTACGTCTAGTCTTTGTCATTTTATGTAGTATAAAGAAATATTATTTATTTCTAAATAGTATACTTTGTGTTGACTCAGTAATCCCAGTTACTAATTTTTAAATGGATCCATTAAATTGTGTATAAATGTATTCATAGTTTGTGGTTCTTGTAAGGCTGTATAATGAAAACAAATTTCCGGAAACCATCTCTGTCTTAAAATCTCAGCATTGGATATCTCACGATGAAACATTTGGTCTATCACCGAAAAGGCGGATTTTAGGACCAAGATTTCTTTTACCAGATTTTTCTTAGAGAGAAATAACTGGTCCAACTCAGTTTTATATTTTGACGAAGTAATACTGTACTTCTTTTTGATGGAATGAATATACCGTATTTCATTCTTGACATTTTTTAATTGGGTAATTGTTTTTTTCCTGTAATCTTCTATTTTCTTTATGATAGAAAATATATTGGTGTTATAAATTACAGGATAACGTATTCGAATCGTTCTTGGAATAATAAATTGATTCGTCTCTTTGATCTCCGCTATTTTTTTCTCTACATCCGTTAGTTTCTGAATCATATCTTGTTCCATGGTTTTTTTATAAGTAAAAATATTCTCTTTTATTTTCATCTTTTCTTGAAGAGAGAGATTTTTGTGATACAACATTTTTTCCATTTCAAAATTCCTGAATAATAAGACAGAGCCTGATAGGAACTCCACCGAGCTTTGTAACTTATCATATTGATGTGCTGATATCTTATGTGCTTCTGATGCCGCGTCTAATTTAAAATAATTAACGAGTGCTAGTAAAAAGGCTATAAACCCGTTCACGGTAGAAATAAGGATGAATCCCCATGTGTAATCTTTCACTACGGCAGATAAGATAGTTGCTGCTGTAGAGAGAAGAATGGCAGGCATCATCAAGACATTCAGATGTTGTTCTGAGTAATATTTTGATTCCATATAAATAATTTTTTGACCTTTTAAATAACTTGCCAAAATGTCCAAAGCAGATGAATATTTATGATTGATATCCGAATAATATTTGTCTATCTTATGTTCCACCATCATATAGTTTAATTTTTTGTAGGATTCTCGATGATTGTTTGCCATATGTATAATGGATTTGTGATCGTCTTCACTACTGCTAATGGTGCTATTCGTTGAGTTATATAAAGAATCTTCGCTATAACTATCCGTTACATCACTTCCACTTCCACCTTCTTTCTCCGAACCACTATTGTTTACCGAGTTATTAGGTACTACTATATTTTCATCTACATCTATTTTAATTTGGTTATGATTTTTACGCAATGTAAATGAACTTTTTTTTATTAAATTACTAGTTAATTCTTTAAAATACCTTTTTGTTACACGTTCATTGGCATTTTCTGGTACAATATTGATAGAAATAGGATCAATAGATTCATCTGGTTCTACATTATTATTTACAGAGTTCATATGATAAATGAAGATACTTTATTTATTATATATTAAGTAATTAATTATAATATTTTTATATTCTATAGGATAATAATATGAAAACGAAACGTCGCAGTCTATGGTCTAAACAGAAACCAGGATATCATGAAAAAACTCTTATGTTAAATCGTTGTGGAAAACGATGTTTTTTAGGTTCTAAAACTAGTTTTCCTATATGTAAAAAAAAAACTTGTAAGATAAGCAAAAAGGGTATTCAGGCTGCTTATGTTCGCGCCAGACAGTATAGAAAAAAAGGGTCCAGATATTATGCTATTTCTAGAAAAGCCCGAAAAATGCTTGATAAAAAATAAAAATTGAAATAATAGTATTGAATTTGTATACAATAATTAAAAGAATCATTATGGAACTATCTATTGGCAATGACTGGGGGTTTTATGTAGATGTTGATCTGGATAACCCAGTAGAAAAAAAGAACGAAGTTAAAAAAGTTGTCAAGAAAAAAATAATTCAGTATGAAGATACTTTCAATGATTCTTCTTGTAAATGTGTATATCAATGCTATTTTATAATTGTACTATGTATATTATGTATATACATGGTATTTATGTATTCTTCAATATAATTGTTTTCTACTGGTGATTGAAGGTGAATGTGGTGGACTACCAGCAGGTGTTATGCTATGACTATGATTTGGAGTTGTTTGTACGGATATTATTTTTAAAGGTCCGTCCATATTAATTTCTTCATCGACATCAGAACCACATGAATGGTTGAATATCTTTTTATCAGGATCTATTTTATAATAGTAATAAAAAGGAACAAGTAAATCAAAATTGATTCCATTTCCGGAGTTATCAGCGCCTTTTGGATATAGACCTTTTAAACTATTTGTTGGTTTTATAACTTTTACATCTGATAAATCATAATAAGAATGTAAATTTATTTCTAAATCAGATTTATTATAAGGGAGAACCCTTTTTTCAGCTACTTCCTTTAAATAATGTCCTTTGTTATATAAATCCATATTTTGGTAACAGGATAATCTTTTATTGGCATGTTTGCTGTTATATATCATAGTAGCCTTTTTTGACGTTAAATAATCTTTGCCATTCATTGTGGATTTTTTATTTGAAAACGCTGAATTTCCAAACATTCTTTTTATATTATTATACTCTTTGTAAATAATATTTGTAATTTATTGAATATCTTTGAATTTTACAAATTATAAACACTTTCAAAAGTCAAACAAAAACTATAATCCATGTTATTTAATTGAATGATTCTTCCATATTCATCTAGTAACTGTATTCGCATAGATTGAATATCGATGGGGCCAAAATATTCACGAGGATGTGTAATTAGCATTAAATTATTCTGGGACAACGATTGAAAGGAGAGACCTTGAATTGATATACGCGCCAGTATATTTTTATTCAAAAGAGATTCATTGAAGGCGCCATAAAAGCTGTTATTCACATTGTTGCTATATTCGTCGATGGATAAATACATGTATTTGATTCCGATTAAATCTACTAAACCTTCCGAACAATACGCTGAGTTATTTACATAAATACCTTGTCTAAATCCTAATAACCATCCTAATTTTAGAGGCAAGGGTGTACCTTCGTCTGGATTTCCATTAATATCTGCCTGAAAGTTCAATATAAAATTAAACATGGCGGGGGCTTTATCATTGAGTGTTACTAAAAGACGACCACTACCACTCTGATTATATATATCTGTACCAAAAGTGACGTATTGAAAATCGGTGCCAGGAAAATTAGAAATCATATAATTATTCAAAAAACTCATCATTTCACTAGGAATATAATTTCCATCTGGGACAATAACTTGTTTTGTTACAGTGCCAATGGTAATGTTAAAAAAATTGGTCCCCAAGGATTTGCTTACATTAAAAAAAGCGGTTGGGAATTCAAAAGCAGTTAGTTGCATAGATACAACATTTTTAAATGAGTTTGGCAAATCCAATTGATAATTGGTGGCTGTACTATTATAATAATTGTCTCTGAACTTTGTGTCAATGTTTAAATTTTGTCTGGTAATTCTCTTATTTAATGGATTTAGAGTTCCTGGAAAAAAATTACTAGGGTTGGCATTTAAATAAGGGGTGGATGGTGTTGTTTTTTCTATAACAAAAGATTCTCCGCTTGTATTTACCTTGGAAGTAGTTAAAGAAAGAGTGTCTACATTAAATACTTTTTTTTCAAAAGAGAGTTGGGTTTCTTCAGGTTGTTCCAAAAGCCTTTTTTTTGCTTGAGGTTGTTCCAAAAGCCTTTTTTTTGCTTGGGCTAGAAAAAAAATCGTTTTTATTTTAATAGATTCATCGACCGATGTATTATTTATAATGGATTGCCTTAGTATCCCTTCTTTTACATCTACTACTTTGGAATCATAAGTAGAAGGCAGTTCAAAAATTTCTTCTAATTCTTCTTTTTTGTAATGTTGAATATCCAAATCAAAGTTCATATATACTATATTTTAGATTATTTATAGATGATTTGAATTCTTTAATAAATAAATTAAATAATATGTATTATTATTAGATATGTATACTTTTACTGGAAATAGAAAACAATTTTATCCTAATTATGATACCAATGTAATTGTGAATCATTATTATACCAGCAATACAGTGCCTACTATTGGAAGTACTGTGAATACAGTTACAAAATTTATTCCTGTTGTTACGAGAGAACAATCAACACAAAATGAAGAACAAATAGCTATTCATAAATTGGTGATAAACCCAACAGTGAATAAAATCTTGGTATATTTAAAAGAATTTTCTGCTGGAAATTTTACCAATGTTCGAGAGGTGTTCTCTCAGTTTGCCATTTTATCCGCTGAGCTGTATAATTTAAAGAATGCCAATGCGACTTTCACGGATTATGAGTTTATCAGAAATAGTATTGTTACTTCCTTCGAGTCGTATATTCAAAGTATTTATCAATATGTGAATATATCAGTGTTGGAAGGTAAATTGGTGGATGCTACCGCCATGGTGGATATTTTACAAGATATGGCTAAATTGGAGGCATATATCCATGATTTGAATACACGTGGACGCGTTGGTGAAATTTTTCCCGAAGTTACTGTGACAGCTCCGTTATTCAAGTTAAAGCCCGAGTATGAGGCTTATATAGAAGCATATGGTTTTCCTGAAGGTGCTGTTTTTCTTCCTGATTTGTTGGCTCCTTTTATTACTGCCGAACAATTGAATTTGGAAAAGGCTGGTGTAGTATAATAAAAATCAGTGTCCTGGCTATTTCAATAGCCAGAGGCGTAAAATAATAATAAAATATAAACATTTATTTATTATTATTTATTTATAGAGAGGTGGACGATCACTTAAGTTGGAATTGGATTAGCAGTTTTATAGGTGTTAGCAGCAGCAAGCAGAACATCTACATTACTTCGTAATGTTGTTGCTGTAGTCCATTGCGCCACGAGTTCAGATAATGCTAGGTCATACACAGGGCTGCCAATTGATATAGCTGGAGTTTTACATTGTGTCGCTAATAAATTACTAGGTACTGTGGATTGCGTACAATAATTAGTAAACGTAATTTTGGAATCGCCTAAATCATTAATCTTTATCAACATATGTTTAGCTGCGGCTTGAGCGCTACCAATGTGGCCAGATAAATCATAATAAGCCGTACCAGAAGTAGCCGTGTATTTAAGGGACTCATATGAGTTGTTTAATTGTGTTAAAGTATTTTTTTTGTCAGTTAACAATGTAGATGCCATACTATCATTAGGATCTATCTCGGAGTAAGCATTTACAGCATTAGTATAATTAATCAAATCATTTGATAAATCACTGTAAAGTCCATTTACTAACGGGATATCGGTGTTTAAAGCAGCAGTTCTTTCCATTGCTACAAATGTATCATTGGATAAATCTGTTACATATTTGTCATCATCGATCAAGATTGTCATGTAATATGTTCTGGATTTAGTTCGAATTGGGTCTGTTTGCCCAATATATTGTTGATTACTATCTGGCGTTATTTTTACGCTAAAACCAAGTGTATCCTGAGGATAAAATGGATAACCATAAGTTTGATCTACTTTATGTCTATTTACAAAACGCTCAGGTCTATACTTTAGCAAATTATTAAATATAATGCTCTGTGTGTTTTGCGTACTACCACTAGGAGTTAAAGTCGAATGTTCAAGACTGACAGAGCCACTTGTAAGTGAGGCCGAAACCTTGGTATTAATAGCAGAATCAATATTGTCCTGTAACGTTTTTTCCTGAGCATACAAATTATCAAAAAAAGTATAAGAGGCATAGGTTCCAAAAATCTGTCTGGATGTGTAAAATATGTAATCCCATGACATAGGAACAAACTGATTTGATGATACTCCAGAATCACCCAAGTTGTCCATTGGCAATTTGACATTGTTGGATGACAATGGGTTGACATCAAATGTGGTGCCATCACGCATCTTAGTAGTAGCGGTAGTTGGACTGCAGTTGACAAATCCGTTCCATTTTAGACTACCGTAAGCATGTGTATTTAAATTATTGTAAAGTTCATTGCTATTTAGATTTCCAGAAGCAACATTAGTTAAATTAATAGCTGGAGCATCTGTAGTAAGAGATACACTAGCATATTTAGCAAGATAAGGATAATTAATATTAAAGCAACTGCTGTCAAAGGTAAGAACAGTTTCACCACTATTGTCTGATACATAACTAAATGCCTTAATGGCATCAGAGTACTTCATTGTTACAATAACTTGGGCATCAAACTGTTCACCAGAAACCGTTTGTTGCACAATCGTCCACGTTAATGCACTAGCATCTACTGTGGTATCAAAATTAGATACAATAATTTGAAGAGGACTGGTATCCAAGTCCGTGGTTTGGTGAAGCCCATACTTGCTAACAACACTAAGAATAGTACTTGTGGCCATCTTTATAAATATAAATAATATTAAAAAATTTACTAAATTATTTAACAATCTTACTAAATAATTTACAATTCGATTATCCAATTATTGGATAATCATTTGTACCAAATATACTCTGTTTAATATCAATGGCAAATTACTCCCTAAAGTTCTCTGTTGGGAATTTGATTGGATCGTCAAAGTAAATTGTAATTTGTCTCCAGAAATAAAAGGATAAGGATACAATACCCCTTGGTTTGTCGGGTTATTCATGACAAAACGTCCTGGTTGTTGGTTAAACATATAATCATAAATTAAGGATGCTACATTGTTCTGAACGTTTATGACTGTATCATTTATTAACCTTGTATAATATTTTTGATATGTCTGATCTAGCAACATGTTATTAGCTCTCACATATGAAGATGCGTTAATATCATAAGGAGACAGTACTGACGTTATCTTTTGATTGATGAAACTGTTAATTGTTTGTCTTAATGCCTTTTCTTGTCTATACAAGTAATCAAATAAACTAAAAGAAGGCCAATTGTTAAATATCTTTTGTGCTAAAAACATGATGTAGTCCCAAGAGATTGGGACATTCTGAATATTTGAAACTGGATTTGCTACAACAGGACCAATCCATTGTAATCCACTTGTATTGCCGATTAATGAAAGATCTGCTGATGTTGATAGTCCCATGTAGGTTATTGGTTTTGACTGATATAATGGAGCAATAGCCTCTTGTTCCGTAACTGTATATTGACTCGTATCTACACCAATAGAGCTCCATGAACCATATGAATAATTGGTAGCAAATTGGCTAGAATCAACATATAAACGAACATATCCATTGTTATCAAACTGATATTGAAATGCTTGTAAAGCATTACTCATGGGGAATGTTACATTTATAGTTGCGTCAGGAGTTTGTAATACTTGTTCTGGATTTACTTTACTAATATCAAAGAAGGGTGTATTATCAACAGTGGTGTTAAATTTTATGACATTAATGGATAAATTGGAACCTTGTGTATTGTTGAGTAATCCTTGAATATATGTGATTACATTTTGTTGTAATGAACCCATTTGCGCTGATGAAGAAGATAATATAGAAATATTTGTATAAGATAGCTGTTTTACTTGGTTGAGTGTTAAATAATAACATTGTCCTACATTTTGTGAATTGGTTGTTGTTATTGCTTGTAGTAATGTAGTTGGAAATCCAAGTCCAAATACAGCGGTAGGTATACTTCCAAAAATAGCTGCTGGAATAGCGGCAAATGCTGTAGAACTCATACCCTGAATAGCCGAGACAGATAATTGTGATATAGTAATGATTGACCACTGTGCTGATGTCAAAGAATTTAATTGTGATGAAGTTAAGGCTTGTAGTTGTGCTTGAGACAATCCTTGTAATTGGGCGTTTGATAAGTTGGCAATAGGTAAATAGGTTATTTGAATGGGTGATAAATAGGAAATATTGAGCGCTTGTAGTTTTTCTTGAGATAATGCTTGTAGTTGTGTTTGGGATAATGACTGTAGTTGTGTCTGAGACAATAATTGAAGTTGTGCTTGGGATAACACTTGAATTTGACTAGATGTTAATGCTTGTATTTGTGTTAGAGATAATGCTTGAATTTGACTTGTTGACAATGCTTGAATTTGTGTTGGAGTCAATGCTTGAATTTGAGTCGGTGTTAATGCTTGTATTTGTGTTAAAGACAATGCTTGAATTTGTGTTGTTGTCAATGCTTGAATTTGAGTCGGTGTCAATGCTTGAATTTGGGTTGGTGTCAATGCTTGTATTTGACTCGGTGTCAATGCTTGTATTTGGGTCGGAGTCAATGCTTGAATTTGGGTTGGTGTCAATGCTTGTATTTGACTCGATGTCAATGCTTGTATTTGACTCGATGTAAACGCTTGAATTTGGGTCGGAGTTAATGCTTGAATTTGTGTTGTTGTCAATGCTTGTATTTGACTCGATGTCAACGCTTGTATTTGAGTTGTTGTCAATGCTTGAATTTGGCTTGTTGTAAATGCTTGTATTTGGGTCGATGTCAATGCTTGAATTTGACTTGTTGTCAATGCTTGTATTTGGCTTATTGTGAGTAATTGGATTTGGCTTATTGTGAGTAATTGAATTTGATTGGGCGGGATCGCTTGAATTTGTGTAGGTGTTAAAGCTTGAAGTTGTGTTGAAGTTAACATCTGTATTTCATTTAAAATTATTAATTGATATTGGGTTGGAGTTAATGTTTGTAATTGTGTTAAAGACAATGCTTGTATTTGGGTTGGAGTTAACGATTGTAGTTGGCTTGTTGATAATAATTGAATCTGAATTGCTTGAATTTGAGTGGATGTTAAAGCTTTAAGTTGGATTGAAGTTAAAACAGCAATTTGGGCAGGACTTAATGCTTGGATTTGTGCTGTTGTCATTACAGCTATTTGTTCCGGACTTAATAAAACAATTTGATTTGGTAAAAAATCTTGAAAATTTGCTGTATAAATAATAGGACGACTGTCATTCGAGTTGGAATCATGAAAAATTTGTCCGTATCCTGATGGATACCAATAATTTGTTAAAGCATATAATGCTTGCTGACGTGTTGCTGGCATATTTTTAATACAATCAAGCGGGATACTAGGGATTTGCGCATCATTATAGATTACTTCATTATAAATAAAAGGGACTGATGTTATTATTTGTAATTCATACATAGTAAACAAATTAAATTGAAGTGAGGTAATATAAGAAAACTGTGAATTTGAACTAATACCAGGGCATAATAAAGCTCTGCCAGCAACATCAAAAAATTTTGTAGCAATTGGGTTCGTAATTAAATTACCCTGGTTATCATATATAGTTATACTTCTTCTTGTTGAAAAAGAAGTAATATATCCAAAATTGTAACAAGGCATTGCTTGTATTAGGTTTATGCCTTGGTCACTTGAACCATTGTAAATAGTATTATCAGCATTACATCCTAAAGCAGATATTTGGAGTCCCGTTAGTTGTTGAACTGCTGATGGTGTGGCGTTTTGTTGTGAGAAATTTTCGGTATATTGTATTGAGTTAATTCGTAGTAAATAAATAAATAGTTGTTGTATCGTAACACTGCGAAAACAATCTCGATTCACATAACACAACAATGACCCTCCAGTAGTTTGGTCTAAACTTAAATTTGGGATAATATCTAATCCTGTAGTTGATGTTGCTAATAATCCGCCCAAATTTTCAGAACAATATGAAAATTGTGCTTGAGACATCACTGTCAGACATTGTGGATTAAAAGCATTCATTTGATTCTTGGTAAAAAAGGAAAATTGACTAGGATGTATACTTTGAAATTGATTGCTGTTAATTTTTGCTATTAGACTAGGTGATAAATTAGACAGCAACCCAGCTTTTGACATGTACCAAATTTGATCGTATTGATGAGGGTTGGATGATACATCATATAAATAAGTACTAAGCTTAGAAGTTTTTATTAATGGATATGTAGTTGTACTATTTGAAGCTGCAACTTGTTCCGGAGTTAATGACAAGTAACTTATATTGGCTGGGGTTAGATATGAATATACTATGTTGCTATTTAATAATTGGATTTGATTTATAGACAATGATTGAATTTGAGATGGTGCCAATAATTGAATATCGCTTAGCTTCAAGGTTGATATATTTGAATCAGTTATTATTGTTGGCATATTATTTACTATGGCTATTATATTATTTATATATTATTAAATTATTTATAAACTCTATTTAAAAAGTTTACTTTAGTTATTAATAAACATACTAAAGTTATGAATTTAAGGTTGTTTCTTGATTCTGAAGATGCTGATTTGAAAAAGTTATATGAGGAGGCTGTTGCCGCTCATAACAGTAGAATGAATGGGTCTTTCCCAGATTCTGGGTTTGATTTATTTACACCTATCGAAATGGAATGCTTGACTTCTGAAGTCAATAAAATAAATTTTGCTGTAAAATGTAGTGCTACATTGGAAAATGGTCGGGCTACTGGTTATTATATGTATCCTCGTTCCAGTCTCTCTAAAACTCCTTTGCGATTAGCGAATAGTGTAGGAATTATTGATAGTGGGTATCGTGGTAATTTGATTGGAATGTTTGATTGTCTTTCATCGCTACAGGTACCCCAATATTCTAAGTTAATTCAAATTTGTGCTCCTGGATTGGAACCAATTTTTGTTACTATTGTAGATACTGTAGAAGAGTTGGGACTAGACACTATCCGTGGCGAGGGTGGTTTTGGATCTACCGGAAAATGAAAAATGAGGAAAGAAAATGAAAAAGAGAGGTAGGAGAGATAAGAAATAAATATTTTATTTGGTGATAAAATATTTATATACTATAAGTTGTTTTATACTTTGATGGTGAAAAATGAAGGAATTTTTGTTTGTGGAATGATCGTCTTTGTATCCATTTTAACAATTCTTTATTCTATTCATTCCCAACTGGTAATAGATTTGTTTAATAGTCTTTTAGGAAACCTTTTTTTATTAGGATTAGTTCTTTATCTTGGATACATCGATTTGAAATGGGGCATAGGGTTGGCTTCTCTCCTCATTATTCTGAATCAAAGTTTTCGCAAGGAAAATGTTGAGGGATTTTTATTGAGGGGTGGAGGACCCGTGGTTGATGTTTCTTATACGGGAAATTACGGTGGTAATGGACCTTGGTCTCCAGAATTGGTGAAACAATTTATCGAGTACCAACGCACAGTAAATCCTCTTTTTGTGTATGACGTTTCGCTCGTACAAAAACAGGCGAATCCAGCAGAAGTGGCCTACTTACTTAAAAATGGATATTGGCCTTGGTCTCAAGACGTTCAAACTATGTACAAAAATGCCATGGCTCAAAGTTTTTCGGTGAAAAGTGATGTAACTATTTCTTTGAGAGACGAACAAAAAATTTATAATCAAACAGTGGAGTTAGAACGACTTTCTATGAATTCCAAAGAAGGTATTTTTTTATTGAATGGTGCGAATATTAGTACTAGTAGAGGTATGCCAAAAAATAGGGGTAATATAGTTCGATGTAATGAAGGTTCTATGGAAAAAATAGTTTATACGGGGTATAACTCTATTAACGGTTCTCTACAATCTACGGTTACCAAAGTAAAAGATGAAGAATTGCCTTCTTTAGTGAATGGGTTTCAATTTGTAGGAAGTCCATGTAATCCATGTGTTGCTTTGAAAGATACACCCGATTATTCTTGTCCCTTTTCATTGAATACTGGTTCGGGTCCTTCTATTAGTCCTGAATGGCAAAAATTATGGGGGTTGCCGTCTTCTTCTATTGAAGTCGAGGATAATTATTCTTTTCCTTTTTTGAATGAGATAAATTATGAAGGTCAATAATAATAATTAGAACATTGAACTGCTTCTGGCAAGTTTTGTTGGTCTACTAGGAGCAAATACAGTAGTATCAGTTTCTTCTGGTATAGATGGAAACTGCTTTGGAGTAGTAGGTGCCATGTCAGCAAATATCTTCATCTTAGTAGGGGTCGAACCATCTCGTCTTAACATGGGAGGATTTTTATATCCATCTTCACTAGATAATGTTGGGGCGTAAGCGTCGCCTCGTCCCTGCGAGTCGTTTCTTGCCGTACAATACATCTTGGCTTTGCTAGTTCCAAGCGTTTTCATAGCAATAGCCAAATCAGTGAGTAATGATTGATAAAATTCTACATCAGGATTTTCTGTGTCTACTGTATAAGGCCTGATTTTTTCTACAAGAGCTGTTAACTTACCCATGGTTTGTTGAATATCATTGTGAATATCATTGTTTTCATATGGACTTATATCGGCCACCAAAGACAGCATTTCTTGGGTTTCTTGTCGCAATATAAACTTGGTGAGGTCTCCTGTGGCTAGCTTGGTAAAAGTAATTGAAGTTTCGTTTGATGTTTGAAGAAGAATATTGACATTTTCTTGTGGTCCGATTGTTCGAATGTGGAATGTTTTGGTTTCTTCGCTCACAAGACCACCAATGGCAAAACTAGTCACCCATGCTTTTTGCGTATAATCATATAGTTCTCCGTTTTCAATTGTGATTGTGGCATTTTTTAGAACAGTATACAAAATATTGTGTAGAATGTCTCCAAAAACGAATCCGGCGTTTTCGATGGCGTCTACAAAATAATACTTGGAGTTTGGACCTTTTGCCAATGTTTGTAAAAGTGCTGCATTGTGTCCTTCTCCATACCCAACAAAGTAATAGGAACTGTGTGTATCTAGCATGGTCTTCAATGTATCCTGATTTTTAACTCCAGAAGTGATGTCGCCGTCTGTCATGAAAACGATGGTTCTATCTCTAAGAGATACTGTTTCGCGGCTGTGCTGAAGAGCCAATCCTATATCAGTTTGGTTTCGTGGTTGTAAAACGGCGGTCGTCTTGGCATATAGTTCGACAAGATTATCTGGAGTGACTTTTGTTTCTGAGAATACTTCTTCGACGACATCGTCAAAGGCAAATGACTCGACAACGATGTCGGTTGTTTCTGCGTTTTTAGCTAGTACATTCAACATATTTTTCTTGGTATGAACCAGGTGATCCATCTTAGACCGTCCGTCGTTACAATGAGATCCCATAGATCCAGAGATGTCATTCATAAAATGAATTTGTTGTGAAGATGTATTCATTGGCAAAGAATTTATTTCTAGGGTGATAACACCAAATGTATGATCTGTAGAGTATTGACCATCGTGAAATTGGATGGTGGCGGTTTTAATTGCTTGTTCTTGTGACATGATTCTGTTTTTCTGGCTATAATAGTATATTTTAGATACTATTATATTATTCAATTTTTTTTACAAATCCTCGTAATAGTTGAAGTGCATAGACAAATACTCTAGAGCATCCGAATAATTAGCAAACTTTGTGGCATACTGAATACTCCCAGTTCTAATGGGGATGATTACTAAAGTATAATTTGGAAATGTTTCAATTTCAAATACAGTTGTTTCATCTTGTGTTTTTTGAAACATTGTATGAGTAGGAGTCTTTTGTATTTGTGACCATTGACTGTTCTGGAATAGATTTTTCAAATTAATTTCTTCTAGGGTCATGGTGTGCTGATATTATAGTATACTGTGAATATCTCTTTAACTAGGTTACTATGTATGTATAGTATAAAATGACTTAAACTCTATTTTTTATAGTAATTTATAAGTGATGGAGAATCCAGATCAGCCTGTTTCAGAGAATCCTGTTTCTGAAAATCCTGTTTCAGAGAAGCCCGCCCCCGTAAAGCTTGTTGATGTTGTTATTGCTGATGAAGTCATGGCATTGAATGTTATGGTTTCTTTTTTGAACTTGGCGCAAAAGCGAGGAGTGTTCTCTCTTGATGAGAGTGCCAAGATTTGGGAATGTGTTAAGAAGTTTCAACGCTGAGGTGGTTTATTCTTTATCTCCAGCAATGAGATAAATGCCAAATAAAGTTAGTAATACTCCGGCTATTTGTGTATACGTGTATTTTTCTTCGAATACAAAGATACCTACTAGTAGTAAAGCAATGATGCCACCTACTCTTAAAAAGACGGAGTTTAATAAGGGGGTGTTATAGTTTTTATCCAATTCGTATAAAAATATGGACGAGCTTACTGTTAATAAACTTAATATTATAATACAGGCATATTGTGAATAACTTAATTTGTAGAAATTTTTTATCATGTATTTCACCTTGAAGGTTTTGTGGAAGATACATTTATAACAAAAAAATAGAAATACGAAAATGGAGATAACTAAAGTATTGATGAATAAAAAATCATGGCTCTCTAAAGTATTTAAAATATGTTTTCTAAAATATGGATTGATGGATTTTAACATAGTGAGTCCAAATAAATATTGAAACATTTTCTTTTCTTGGTATATTATGATTAGACTATTTCCTTTTACAATATATTGAATGGTGGTTCAATATATTACTATTGAATGCTGGTTTCTTTGTTTGGGTTTTTAACATCTTTTGGAGGTTAAATATTAGTTGATTTTATTTTTTTGCTGTAAGAAACCAATCCTATTTTTTCAAATAAGATTCATCGAGTTTGATTGTGTTTTTGCTGTAATGGAATCGGGGGAAATTTTTCGGTTGATCGTTGCTGATTCCTTCAATATTTTATATTTTGGGGGGTTACTATTTTTATATTTTTGGTTTGCAAGAAGTGGGGTTCGAACCCACGCACTTTACGTAATTAGTCTTAAGCTAATCGCCTTGGACCACTCGGCCATTCTTGCTCTAAAATGCTATTATCCGTGTTGGGTTTTCTTAAAATGAAAGGGGTTGGATTGCTGTTGGATAATATGATGAGGTCACTCACATACTAATAATATGCGAAGGCTTTAAGTTGTTTCTTATATATTTTTATATCTTTGTAAAAAAATTGAATTCTATTTTTATTTATTTCTATAAATTTATAAACATTACCATGCCTACAAAAAAATGTGAACATGGTAAATATAAGTATTATTGTGTTCCGTGTGGAGGCGGTGGAATCTGTTGCCATTCTAGACAACGTCATACATGTAAAGAATGCGGAGGAAAGAGTCTATGTCCCCACGGTAGAATAAAATCCCAGTGTAAAGAATGCCATGGGACTTGTGTCTGTCCTCATGATAAAATAAAATCAAAATGTGTAGAATGTTTTGGTTCTAGTATATGCGAACATTTGAAAAGAAGAGAAAATTGTAAACTTTGTAAAGGAAACCAGATTTGTATTCATCTTAAATCAAAATCAATTTGTGTCGAATGTCAAGGAAATAATATTTGTGTTCATTTTAAACGCAAGAATTATTGTGTTGAATGCCAGGGGTCATCTATCTGTCAGCATAATAAAAGACGTTCTATATGCGTTTTATGTGGAGGAATTGATTTGTGCATCCATGCAAAACAAAAAAGATTTTGTAAAGAGTGTTCACCTTATCAAGCTCTCATTAATTATCAAAGACTTAGAATGAGTCGTATCTTTAAAAAATCATCTTTAAACAAGGATAAAAAATCGATTGATTATTTGGGTTGTTCAGTTCTCCATTTTGAAGCTTTTATTGCTTCTAAAATGACAGATGGAATGACTTTTGATAATATTCAATACGATCATATTAAACC
>Ga0114971_10000480_pt1 | contig 25852 bp, 22 predicted proteins | sample M_140625_MF_Meta_FD_87320 | JGI IMG/M metagenome (GOLD analysis project Ga0114971, IMG submission 87320) | Freshwater microbial communities from Lake Montjoie, Canada to study carbon cycling - M_140625_MF_MetaG | ecosystem: Environmental > Aquatic > Freshwater > Lake | place: Lake Montjoie... | reverse complement strand
CCGTATTTTTTTACATAGTCAGGCATTTGAGCAATGTGCAATTCATTGGCAGCACTAAAATGAAAGCCATAATCAACATAGCACCGACTCTTTGCATAGCCTTGTTCGCGGGTGTACACATTTGTGTAGTCCTCGTTATTCAAAAAATAACCCAAAACAGTTGTAAATCCTCCTTGAGCTGCGTAAATGGTCTCTGACTCGTATTCAGTAATTTTTTCAGCAAAACCGAAATGCAAGTGTGCATCAATCAATCCTGGAAAGGCAATCAAACCATGGGCTGAAAGCTCTGGAATACTTGCATCCACCATGGTACCAGGAACTAAACGACCAGCGATCTTGCCTTGGATCACCAAAATATCTTGATCCATCGGTTGGGTGAATGCATCGACAACTTTTGCGCCACGTAAAATGAAACTAGCGTGATTTGAGCTCATGGTTGTGTCTTTCATAAATCCAATAATTGATAAAGCTCGATGAGGTTCTTAGGCTTGGCATAAGTCTCCTTGAGGGTTAGAGCTAAGAGACTGGCGTCTAAAAAGTCACAGTCTAATCCAATTCCAATGCATACAAGACGCCCTCTGGTATCCGAATCTGGCCAAATCGAAATCGGCGTTGGAGAATGGAAGTGATTGCCTACGCCATGAATCATCACGTGCGAGGCGGGCTCCAGCATAGAGACCATCCCCTTGCACCTGAGCAGTCTCACACCATATTCGTTCTTGATGATCTCCCACCAAGCAGAAAGTCCAGGCCAAGTGGGCTTGTTGTCAATAAAACGAGCCCATGAGTTGGTATTTGAAGAGTGCTTGGCAAGGGGTATGTAGTGAGCATTGCCACCCAATTGAAGTCCATAGCTTGATACATTGGGGCTTGATCGCAACGCTTTTATGAAGTTAAAGCTCGCATTTTGAGCCTCATTAAAGATGCTAAAAACCAAATCCTCCTCATGGGCATCAATCAACGTTGCAAAAGGGTTTAAGTCTCTAAGACGCGAGTCAAGCAGTTCGAATTGCTCACTGCTGGCGAGGTCTTTTTTAGTAATCACTAAAAAATCAGCTGCCATGACTTGTCGAACTGACTCAGGATAGGCATCAAGTTGATCGAAGGCATTCAAGGCGTCCATTGTTGTCACAACAGCACCCAATTGAAAGTAAGGTTTCAAAACAGGATCGCCTATTAAGGCATGAAGCGAGGGAAGCGGATCTGCCAAGCCCGAAGACTCAATAACCACCTTCATCAATGAGCCTAGACCCTTTTGCGTTGAATAGTGATGGATTTCCATCAAGGTCTCGCGCAATGAATGCGTTATGGTGCAACACAAACAACCTGAGTCAAGTAAATACACATTGTCTGAGAGTTGGCTATAAACCCATTGATCCAATCCCACTTCACCGAATTCGTTGACAACAATCGCAAAGCGCTGGGGATTTCCTGTGCTTAAAACTTGATTGAGAAGAGTGGTTTTACCGCTTCCCAAAAAACCAGTTAAAAAGTCACAAAAAATCATATTGTGCAATGAGGCCGCTGGAAATCATCTATATTCATGGTGAGACAATTATTTAAAAAATAACAAGCTTGGTAGATGAAAGTTTAAATCGCTATCAGCTAAAAGACCAAGCTATTTTTTGATTAAACCTACATTTGAATAACCTAAACCTGATAAAAATCAATGAACAAATAAAAAAATTAGGGTGGGCTTTGTTGGTATTTTTACTGTCTAAATAAACCTAATTTTTCAAGCACTGGCAAATCGTTGATTTCAAAAATACGAGATATTTCGCTCGAATTAAAACAAGCTTCATGCCAAGAAGGCAAGGCCAACACGTCTCCAAATTTCCAGTTCACCTCTAGGCCTCCCAAATTTACAGTACCACTGCCATGGGCTATGCAAAAAATTCGACTCACCGTTGATCTAGGAATATTCAAAATACCATTCAACGGTAGATGATGGTAGCTCAAGCACTGTGTAACGATGTGAGACTGAGAATCTAAGATTTGAGTATGAGAATTTGATCCTAAGCTATGAGAATCACCTGGTACCAGAGAAGATGGGTTGTTTAATAATTCTTTTTCTTTAAACCAATACTCATGGTGTTCAGGTGAATCCTTGACAGTCTGAATAGATTCATTTGAAGGCTCAAAAAACATAGGCTCTAAAAGATGAATCAGCGGTACGTCGAGTATGTCTATCCAATAGGCGCAGGCATCACTTTCATTGTAGTGCGAATGCATTGTGCCACCAGGAGTCAGTAAAATATCTCCTGAGAGCATTGGTAGCTTAACCCCATCAACAACACTAAATGCACCGGGTTTTGCCTCTAAAACAAAACGCAAAGCGTTGGGAGAATGTTTATGGGGTTTGGCATATTCTCCAGGCTTAATCATTTGATAAGCGGCGACCAAAGTTCGAACAGTATCATAGTCGTTGTCTTCAACTGGGTTGTATAAAAGCAAATTTCGCCTTTCCGCAAGTTCAGTATCCATCCAAAGACCTGCTTGATCAAGAGCAAGCTTACCCAGTTGATAGCTCCAATGCATAGGCTTAAACTCCGTACGAGGCGATTTCCACAAAGAATCTCTTTTTTTATGCCACCCTGCGGTAAAAAATTGATGGTCAATGAGAGGATACAATTCATCCAAATTTGTTGCTTTGGAAAAGGAGTCTAAGGCACTGGGTAGTGTGAGTTTCATAGGTGTGGTCTTTAGTACATCAAAAATAACAAGCGCTTTACTGCCAAAGCTATCAAAATCAGGCAATTTATAGATTTTCCAACAATCATACTGCCAACCAACTAAGTACATCTCCTATGAAAGTCAATATGCACTTTAAACTATAGTAAGAACAGTGCGAAGTGCATCAATATTCAGCAGAAGAAATGAGCAATAAAAGCATTGAATATGACTTAATTATGTCAGATTTGAAAACAAGAAGATCAATAAAAATCAATTAACCATCGCTTATGAAAATTCAAAAAAATCCCGTACGTTTACTTCAAAAAGTTGTTTGTGGAATAATTTTCTTATTTTCTTTTGTAAATGCAAATGCTGCATATCCAGATCATCCCATTCGATTAATCATCCCCTACGCTGCAGGAGGTCCAACCGACATCTTGGGAAGAATAATCGGTGAAAAGATGGGAGATATATTAAAACAAAGCATTGTGATTGACAACCGCCAAGGCGCCGGAGCCAATGTTGGAATCATGGCTGTGGCCAAATCACCTAGTGACGGTTATACGATCTTATTTGGAGATATCAATCTTGTGATCAATCCATTTCTATATAAAAATTTAAGCTTTGATGTCCAAAGAGACTTTTCTAGCGTAGGCTTGGTAGCCTCCGCCCCATTGGTTTTAATAGTAAGTCAAAACTCTCCTTTTAAAAATATCACTGACTTGGTTTCATCTGTGAAATCAAAACCTGGTGTATTTAACTATGGATCCGCTGGTGCTGGAAATACAACCCATCTGGCCATGGAACTCCTCAAATCCAAGTATGGACTTGAAATTGCACATGTACCCTATAAGGGTGCAACACCAGCCATCAACGACATAATCGCGGGTCATATTGATTGCATGGTTGTAGGTTTAAGTGCTGCAAAAGCATTGATCGAGGGAGGAAAACTGCGCGCGTTAGCCATCACTGGAGATAAACGCGCGGTAAATCTACCGTCTGTCGTCACTTTTGAACAAGCTGGTTTTCCTCTGCCAGAGATGAAAATCGGATCTTGGTGGGGTGTTTTAGCCCCAAAAGGAACGCCAAGCGAAGTGACTCAAGAGTTGAATAATGCCTTGAATGCAAGTATCAATTCAAACGAAATTAAATCAAAATTAAGAGAACTCAATATTGAACCACTAGGTGGAACGATTGGGGAGCTTGATCGATGGATGGGCAATGAAATCGAAACTTGGTCAAAGGTCATCAAAAAAGCCAATATACAAATCGAACCTTGATCAATTTCTGAGCCCTCAATGAAATGATCGAGATATAAAGATATAGAGAATTACAATTAGATGGTCTTCAAAGGCTTTTCAAGTAATCCACAGCGCCATAATGAAGTAAGCATAGACGTATTTAATAAAAAATCAATTGATTCTTTTTCATTTGCTTCAAGCGCTCTCCATTTGTTAAACAATTTCTCACGAGCCTGATCATCTGACTCTTTCAAAGCGTTGTAATTATTTTGTGTTTGATGATGAATGGCATTGATTGCTTCGTGGCGTCTTTGTTTCTCATAATCATCGAAATGCTCGCTATCAGTAAAAAAATAGTCCTTGAAAATATTGGACAAACTCACTGCATCATGCAAACCGCCATTAAGTCCCATTCCCCCTTTGGGATTGTTTAAGTGAGCGGCATCTCCAGCAAGAAAAACCCGACCCACTCTGTATCGATCAACTACACGCTGATGAACATGATACACACCCTTTACCTCTATTTGACGACTGCTTAAATTAGGAATCAGCGAAGCGAGACGAGAATCGATATAATCATCGCTCAGAGCAACTTCATCCTCTAAATCATTAGAAAGTGGCAAACTCATACGCCATAAGTCTGGAATTTTAAGCATATGTGCATAATTCACAGGATCAGAAAAATAGTTGACAAACGACAAATTATCAAAAGAATTGCGCATATCAAATGGAGTACCAAGGACTAAAATTTTCTCCTCGTAAGTAAAGCCTTTAAATTCAAGACCCAAAGACTTACGGGTAGCACTTTTCCCACCGTCTGTTCCAATGACCCAAAGAGTCTTTACGATTTTCTTGACATTTAAATGTATAAACTCAAGTTCAACCTCATCGCTATTTTGTTTCAGTTTGATTAACTCATGGTCCATGAAAATTTGAACATTGTGCATATTTTCTAGCTCGTGATACAAGAACTCACTCAATTTAAATTGTTCACATTGCAATCGAAACGGATGACGAGTAAAGGGAGCAATAAGCGCGTGATCAAATTGAGCAATTCTCCCTTCCTTCCAACCTCGATATTGAAAATCTGGACAAGCAATTCCTCTGTCTATGAGGCCTTTGGTAATACCCGAATCTGATAATAAATCCAAGGTACCTGAGTGAAAAGTCGAAGCCCGGTAATCTTTTTGAAGCAGTTTATTTCGTTCAAATATTTTAATATTCAAACCACTCTGAGCCATGAGATAAGCCAAGGTAAGACCAACCGGACCGGCTCCAATAATTACAACTTCGTCTTTAGGTGTCATACTGATGGGATGATTAATACAGAGAAAAAATTAATTCAATGAAATCTTATTTTTTTCAATGATGCGGCTGACATTTTGAATTTCCTTAATAACTATATTTTGCAACTCCTCGGGTGAGCTTGTATTGACATCAAGACCCTGCTTTTCTAATGCATCCCTAACCTGAGGGGAAAGTAAAATACTTTTAAGATCATTATTTAAACTTTTGACCAGTGCGGTCGGCAAAGACTTTGGCCCCCAAAAGCCATACCAAATATCTGCTTCAGCACCATCAAGTCCCAATTCACTGAAAGTTTGAATGGATGGGGCCTTCTGATTTCGTTTAGCACTGGCAAGGGCAAGTGCGATCAAACGGCCTGAATTCACATGTGGCATGACCACGTGAACGGGTACTAGGCTAACACTCACTTGTCCACCTAAAAGATCATTCAGCGCGCCAGCTGAGCCCTTATAAGGTATATGCAACACATCGATTTTTGAAATATCTTTAAGCAACTCCATTGATATATGCTGACTGGTTCCAAGACCCGCAGATGCGTATGTAAGTGCGCCAGGTTGAGCCTTTGCACGTTGAATAAATTCTCTAAAATCTGAAAAACCACTTTTTGGATGGGTCACCAAAATTGATGTGCCATATGCAGCTAAAGTAATCGGCGTAAAATCTACAACGGGATCATAGGTCACATTTTTATAAAGCATTGGTGCAATGGAAAAAGTTTTCGCATTCACCATCAATGTTAATCCATCTGGCAAACTCTTGGCCACCATCATTGCACCAATATTTCCACTGGCCCCTTGGTGATTTTCAACAATCACAGCTTGCTTTCTTATCCGAGATAACTCAGGAACAACAGTCCTCGCAATAAGATCAATCCCTGTACCCGGTGAGTAAGGAACTATGATTTTAATAGAGCCCGTTGAATGTAGGAGAGGGGGTGAATTTTCAATTGCTTTAACGACAGGCAAACTTTTGCCGCTTGAACTTTTTATACCAGGAGAATCTTCTGCTTTGCACAGCGGGAAAAAGGTAAAAAAGAAAATCAATAAAAATAAATATCGAATACAAAAGAACCTAAACAAAAGCAATAACTCCTTGGTCTTCAAAATTAATTAAAGATGTGATTTTATAAACTGTCTGTATGAAGTCTATCAGTAATAAACCTAGCACATAAAAACCTTAAAAGCCCTGATACAGGAGGGTAAATACCATTGGCAAGAGGACAATTTTAAGCGAATATTTATGATCTTTTTTTCAATAAGAAATTTTTAAAAATGAAACGTTTAGATGGACAAGTTGCAATCATTACAGGCGCTGGGCACGGAATTGGTAAATTCTATGCTGAAAGACTCGCATCTGAGGGAGCTCGAGTCGTAATTGCTGAGCTGGACTTAGCAGCCACAGAAAAAACCGTTACAGAATTGAAATCAAAGGGGTACAAAGCCATCGGCATACAAACTGATGTGACATCAGAGGCAAGTGTTGCTAACATGGTCGCTGAAACAGTCAAACAGTTTGAGAGAATTGATATTCTTGTTAACAATGCTGCAATTTTTGCAACAATTCCAATGTCCCGGGCTCCATTTGATGAAATTAGTATCGGTGAATGGGACTTGATGATGTCTGTAAATGTCAAAGGTACTTGGTTAGTTTCAAAAGCAGTCATCGCTGAAATGAAAAAATTTCGCTACGGAAAAATCATAAACATCAGCTCAAGTACAGCGGTCAAAGGCTCCCCTAGTCGAATTCACTATGTCACTTCAAAAGCAGGCATAATCGGTTTTACTAAGACTTTGGCCAATGAAGTTGGTGATTACAACATTTGTGTAAATTGCGTTGCACCGGGAAGTACTTTGTCAGAAGAAAATCCAAATGAATCTATTCTTAAAATGAGATCCGACGCAGCAAATGTACGCGCCTTAAAAAGAGTTCAAACGCCAGATGATCTAACTGGTGCCATTTTATTCTTCGCCTCACATGACAGTGACTTTATTACAGGTCAAACACTGGTTGTTGATGGCGGAAACTGTATGCACTGAGGTTTAAAAATGACACAGAAATTAATCACTTTACTTATTTGTCTTTGCTTTTATGCTTTAACTCTACACGCACAAACCAATGAAGGTAAATTGATTACCTTAATTGTTCCAACAACCTCAGGAACTGGTAGCGATATCGCAGCTAGATTGATGGCTCCAAGACTATCAAAAAGAACTGGCTCACCTGTTGTTGTAGAAAATAAAACCGGCGCCAGTGGAATTATTGCTATCAACTTCGTCGCCAATGCTCAATCCGACGGGAATACGATTCTTATTGCACCCAACACGATGGCTATGTTAAAAGCTTTAAATAAGAATTTACCTTTTGATCCAATAAATGATTTCGCTACTGTCGCCAGACTGGGTAAAATGTTGGTAGCAATCGCTGTCAATCCTGAAGTACCTATAACATCAATTACTCAATTAATTGACTACTCCAAATCCCATCCCAACGAGTTGAATTATGGAACACCCGGAAGTGGTACTCCTCATCACTTGCGAACTGAGATGTTCAAGCAAATTACCGGAGCAAGCTTAGTTCACGTCCCTTACAAGGGTTCTGCTGGTGCAGTTACAGATTTAGTGGGCGGCCAGGTTCAAATGGGATTTTTTCCATTGCACTCTTTACTGCAAATGGTGAATTCGGGGAAACTTCGTATGTTGGCAACCAGTGGGGATTCGAGATCAGTTTGGACACCCACCATTCCCACATTCAAAGAATCAGGGATTAAAGATCTGAATGATTATGATTGGTTAGGTGCTTACCTGCCAAAAAACACAAATACTGAAGTGGTCAAGCGTTTAAGTCGCGAAATTATTGCTATTTTTAGCTCCTCAGATATGCAAGATGAACTATCAAAGAAAGGGATCATTGCAAACCCTGGTTCATCGGATGACTTGTTGCAATTAATGAAAAGGGAGTCTACTGAATGGAAAAAAATTGTTGATATGGGGAATCTTTCAAGCGAATAGTAGAATTTCCCAAATTGGCTATGAAATACTTTTCATCAAAACACTTAATCAAAAATGAAAATAGATTTACTTAACAAAAGTGTTGGAGCAAAAATCAGTGGGATAGATTTGAGTAATCCATTACGTCAAGATGAAATCGATTTCATAAAAAATAATTGGTATGCGAACGGGGTTTTGTGCTTTCCGAATCAATCCATTGACGAAATTCAGCAAATTAAATTTGGTGAGTACTTCGGAGAATTGGCCCACACTCAAGGCGAATACGCAATCAGTAAAAGTCACCCTGCTATCATGTATATCACCAACGAGAAAGAAAATGGTAAATACGTTGGTGCTTTGCCCGATGGAGAAATGTATTTTCACACGGATATGTGTTATGTAGAGAAGCCTTCAATGGCTACTTTTTTATACGCAATCAACATTCCTAAAGTTGGCGGCAATACCATTTTTGCAAATATGTACATGGCTTATGAAAGCCTAGACAATGAAATTAAATCCAAAATAAATGGCTTGAAAGCCGTTAATTCTTATGAACCTGGCTCAAGTGCACCTACAATTATCTCTCGTAAGAACACAAATCGCTCAAATGAAACAAAATCTTACGCCCACCCGATGATCTGTACTCATCCAGTTACAAAGAAAAAAGCCTTGTACGTCAACAGATTGATGACAGAGTCTATTGTTGGACTATCTGGCCAAGAGAGTGATGACTTGTTAAATCTATTATTTGATCATCAAGAAAATAAGAAGTTTCTCTATGAACATATTTGGAGCCTTGGTGATTTACTCATTTGGGATAATCGCTGTGTTTTACACGCTCGTTCAAATTTTGATGCATCAGAACTGAGAAAACTACGAAGAATAACGGTCAAGGGTGACATCATTCAATAATATGTTTTCCTCAAACTCACGTCATCCGCAAAGCGATGTGAGTTTTATACTTAATCGGCATCTGAAAAATTAATAATTATTTCCTACAAAGAAGACGTTTTTTAATGTTCTTTTTATAATTCCAGAACTTGACACTCAATTTACAGTTAAGTCATTGGGGGTATGTTTTTTTCAGCAATTACAGGTTACAAGATTCTGACTAATAGATCCCTACAGACCATCATGGGACTTTTTTTGGAGGGAACGTACTAAAAGAGCGTCTTTCCAAGCGAAAAATCCCAAATAACGGCTTTCTTAACCAATAATCTAATATTACTGACTGACATCAGTGCTATTGATCGACAAGTGCACTGCAATGGGCGAAAACTAGGGCACAATACTTTCTATGAAAATACCAGCTCGATTAGAACCTTTATTTGAAGAAGGCTTCATTGATACCGTTGTCAGACAACTCATGAGTGGCAAAGAAGCCATGGTATATGTTGTTCGTCTCGAAGGAGAGACTTTTTGCGCAAAAATATACAAAGAGTCCAATAAACGCAGTTTTCGTCAGGCGGTGGATTACACAGAAAATCGACAAGTTAAAAATTCGCGCCAAGCTCGAGCCATGGCAAAGGGAACTAAATTTGGCCGCCAGGCCCAAGAAACAGCATGGCAAAGCGCTGAAGTAGATGCTCTTTACAGATTGGCTGCAGTTGGGGTACGTGTTCCAAAGCCTCATAACTTTTGTGAAGGCGTGCTACTTATGGAGTTGGTGACAGATGCAAATGGGGATGCTGCACCTCGCCTAAACGACATTCAAATGTCTGCCCAAGAAGCCCAAAAGCATCACGCCTCATTAATCAAAGAGGTTGTAAGGATGCTGTGTGCAGGGGTTGTCCATGGAGACTTATCTGAATTCAACATCTTGATGGCTGCCGATGGACCGGTGATCATTGATTTACCACAAGCCGTGGATGCAGCAGGAAATAACCATGCCCAACGCATGCTACTGCGCGACGTTAATAATTTACGCCAATACTTTGGTCAATTTGATGCGTCTTTGCTTTCATGCAATTATGGCCCTGAAATCTGGGATTTATACGCTAGGGGCTTATTGACGGAGGCCATTGAACTCAGCGGCCAATTTGTCACTAAACATAAGCCCGTAGATTTGAGAGGTGTTATGCGGGAAATCGACGAAACGGTAAAAGAGAATCAAATCAAGCGCGATCGCGTGGTTAATTTGCGCCGACAGCTCTAGAATCATTCAATAAAAAAGCAAAAAGTTCATCGGCTCTAATTTGTGTGGGCGCTTTATTTTCTTGAATATCTGCGCATATAGCCATATGATTTAATTTCAATGAATTGTCTTCATGGTTGACATTTTCAACCTGATAAAAAATAACTGTTTTACCAATTATATTTTTTGAATAAAAACCAAGATCAATCAAATTAGTTTCGAAATGAATATTAACATTTCCATTTTTATCAGCATAGATAATATTTGATGCATCAGTGGCACTCCCATTTGCATTTGCATATCTAGATTTAGTTTTAATATTTAAGCAATCATCTTTATCAAAGATTTTGAAACTATGCTTGGCCAATGGTTTTAAACCGCTGAAATTTCCGGTCACTAAAATTTTCCCGCTGTATTGCTCAAAAATGATTATTCCAGAATAATTATTTTTTTGATTTATCTCAAAATTCGCCTGACCAACGGGTCCGTAATTAAAGCCAGCACAGGAAACCAGGAAAAGAGTTAAAAAGATTTTATAAAAATTTTGCAAAGTAGAAATCTTTAACTAAAACCATGTACAAGTTACAGGTGATTTAAATTTTAACGAAACAGAATTTAATCCAATCAATTTTGGACATTCCAAAATTGATTGAAATCACTTGGTCTTTTTTCTTTAAGAGCGCTCAACCCTTCTTTCCACTCATTTGGGTCCATTTCTCTAAGTAGCTCATGAATTGCATCCCAATCTGTTAAATTAATTTTACCTAAATTTCGCTTAACTGCACCAATGATAGTAGGAGGAGCGGAGATTATATTATCAGCAAATTGAATTCCTTCTTGCAGTAAATGCTCTGGTTCACAAACTTTATTAATCAAACCCCATGACAATGCCTGTGAAGCATCAATTCGACATCTTGTTAAGATTAACTCCATCGCCCTTCTTCGACCAATAATTTCCGACAGTCTTACAATTGCTGTTCTTGGTAAAAGTCCCAATCCCACTTCGGGCAATCCAAATGTAGCTCTTGGTGTCGATACGACCAAGTCTGCGCACAATAATAACTCAAGCCCTCCGCCTAAACTTGCACCATCGACAGCAGCAATAATTGGTCGATTTTCCTCAATTAAAATTTTAAAAAGTTTAAGAGGTGCATTTTTGTCAACTGGCTCATCGGGATTTAGCAATTTACCTTTCAAAAATTCGTCAATATCTGCGCCTGCACAAAAATTTTTACCACTGGAAATGATCACCAAAGCACGAGCTTTTTCCATTTGACTTTGCCTTATTGCTTCTAACATGGCATTGACTTGAAGTGGTTTTAGTGCATTATGTTGAGCACTATTTTGCATGGATATTACACCAACATGGCCATGCATACTAAGCGATGCAAACATCTGAGTACTTTGCATAAAATTTTAAACTCCCTCATATTATTAAAGTTGGCAGAAAAAGGATAAAAATTATTTGATTTTTTTCATCTCAGATCTATTCTTATTTTATCTAACATGGTAATTGTGTAAAAGATGACGAACATAAAAATTTTTCTAAATTTCATTTACATTTTTAAGACTAAATTTAAACTATAGGGTTTTCATTAGTATTGATCGTTGAACAAATTCGTTTTCTGATAGTAAAGTATATGTTGACTCGAAATTGCTTTTTATATAGCTTATTATCCTGATTTTTCTCCTCAGCACATAACCAACTTCTGAACCTATGGCCTCAATAAAATTTCGAAATATATATCAAGTATCAGCCAATTCTATAGAAATTCTATTGGTTGCTGCAGCTACCCTGTTATTTTTTTCTACAATAGTCTCTGCACAAAATTTCCCCACTAAACCCATTCGATTAATCGTGCCATTTGCACCTGGCGGAGCAGCTGACATCATGGGAAGAATGATTGCAGATAAACTTCAGCAAGACTTGGCAAATCCAGTCATTATTGTTAATAAAGACGGTGGAGGGACTATTATCGGAGTGGACTATGTTGCCAAGTCTCCTCCTGATGGATACACTTTGCTGCTCGGTAATGACGCCATGGCTATTAATTCTGCTACGGGTCGCAAGTTGCCTTATGATTTACAAAAAGATTTAGCTCCTATTTCTCTAGTCTACTTGGGACCGCAAATTGTTCTGGTTAATAAAACCAGTCCCTTTAATTCGCTAAGTGAGCTCGTGAGCTATGCAAGGGCAAACGCGTCAGCGCTGAAGTATGGATCGTCTGGCATTGGAAGTTCTACGCATCTGAGCACTGCTGCACTCTGTGAAGCAGCAAACATTAACCCTACACATCTACCCTATCGAGGCATTGCACCAGCGATCAATGATTTATTAGGTGGACATATTGACTTCCTTGTTGCGGGTACTGCCTCAGCACTTCCTTTACTCAAAAGTGGTTCTGTAAAATCTCTAGCTATTTTGAGTAAAGAGAGATTGCCCCTTTTACCTTCCTTGGCCACAGCCAATGAGCAAGGAATTCTTACTGAGTCAGCAGGTTGGTATGGTGTCTTGGCTCCAGCGGGAACACCTACAAGAATTCTTAGTAAAATAAGCAACACTCTGGTTTTAGCCTCACAAAATACAGAGTTTCGCGAAAAACTCCTTGCCTTATCCGGTGAACCACAAGGCATGAACGAAGTTGCGTTTAGTTCATTTATTAGGTCCGAAATTCTAAAATTTAGCAAACTCATCAAAACCCGTGACATACAAATTCAATAAATTAATTTCAATAGATCCAATGAATTTAATCCTCACGAATTCTAGAACCTAAATTTTCTAGCCCATAAAACTTCAGAACCTGATCTACACGATTGGGATCTGGACGGTCGTGAAAGTACCCCCGCTTACTAGGCTGCATTCCTGATATTCGCTGAAGATCGACCATGGTTTCCGCCATCTTAAAACAAGTTGCAATGCCATCGATGACGGTGGCACCCCCCATATAATTTACACCAGCGTTGGCGAGCAATAGGTTCATTGGCATTTCGCCAGGCACAATCACATCGGCTCCTAATTCTTCCGCCACCCTCTCTCCAGTTACAACAATTTTTTTAACCACATCATCACGCTTAGAGGGATCTTGCAATGCAGCTGCCACTTCGTGAAAAGTTACCCCAGCCGGCGCAATGCCAACAAAACGCTCGGAGACTCCCCACTGGCGAATTTGTTCTGCCCAAAAGTCTTTTCTTTCTGTATTAAAAAACAGCATCCCTACCTTTCTTCCATAAAGACCTGAAAGATGAAAGGCTGTCTCGCCATAACCAATAACGGGAATGTTCACTAGCGTTCTGATCTGACGAATCATCGGACTTGGGATGCTAGCCAAAACCATCGCATCAAATCCTTGCTTTTCAGCCTCTCTTGCTGCAGCAATCCACTGTAACCCATGCAAACTGTAGAGAAAATCGTATTTGATATCCGTTCCAGGATACTCAGATGGATAAGTACCTTCAATTTGACCATGCATAATTACCTGGGTATCGGGTCTCACAACCATTGCAATTCTTTGCTTAAGAGACTCTAGATAAGCCGGTAAATCTTGTAAAACTGTGAAGCTTTGGTGCCAAATCTTTAAACCCATATATGTTCCTGTTGATAAAAAAAGTTAATTATTAATGGCAGACAAACCCGTGGCTTTAACTACGGTTGACCAACGAAGTAAATCTTCTTTGATTTTTACCGCATATTGCTCAGGCGTAGAGCCCTCAGCATCAAGTCCCGCCAGCTTAAGAATTTGAATCACCTCAGGGGATTTTAAAATGGCTGCCAGTTCTTGTTGCAATTTATTAACCACCTGCTTTGATGTTCCACTTGGAGCCATGACTCCGTACCAAGAATTAACCTCAAAACCAGGATAAAACTCGGCGACAGTGGGTAAATTAGGCAACAAACTCGATCTCTTTAGGGTTGTCACCGCCAAGCCTCGAAGCTTACCTGAATCTATGTGTGAAACAGCACCTGAAATATTGATAAATGCCATATCAATTTGTCCGCCCAATAAATCAGTAATTACTGGTGCGGCGCCTTTATATGGCACATGCAAAATGTCAATCCCAGCCATAGAGTGAAGCATCTCACCGGCCAAATGAGTTGTACTACCCAACCCAACTGAGCCATATGAGAGCTTATTGGGCTTACTTTTGGCATACGCAATAAAATCAACAAAAGTTTTTGCAGGAAAATCCGATCGTACCAACATCACAGTCGGTGCAGAAACCACTTGTGTAATCGGCTCAAAATCTGAAACTGAGTTGTAAGGCATATCCGCTTGCATGGCTGGACTGATGGCAATTGGACCAACATGTGAAAACAAAAGCGTATAACCGTCAGGAACTGCTCTAGCTACAAAGGTGGAACCAATCACTCCGTTCGCTCCAGCTTTATTTTCAATGACAATCGGTTGACCCAATCGCTCTGAGAGTTTGGTCATTAAAGGCCGAGCGACGATATCTGCAGGCCCACCGCTGGCCCAAGGATTGATAACCTTTATAGCGCGATTGGGATAGGCTTGTGACCATGCCAACTGATTAAGAAAATAACACAGCAACGCCCCCATAAAACATCGAAAAATCAATGAACTTGTGAACGAAGTCATTTGAATTTGATTTCTTTTGTGCATTCCCATTCCATTCTTTAAAGAACATAAGTAGACTTCAATAACAACTTACCTATACAAAAAGCCAATTAAACGAAATCAGTTTAGCGTAACTCAAAAACAGGTAAATCAATGGTGGAATTCTGTTCTATTGAAGTCTCTAAAGATGATTGATCAGATGCTTTAACCTTTACTTTCATACCTATAGCAAACAAATCTGGAGCAACTCCCTCTAAGCGAGCCATTAAATGTGGTCCCTCTTGAGTTTTAATAATGCCAATCACATAAGGCAGTTGCTGTGTAAATTTTTTATTCGGAGCACGGTATACAACTGAAAAACTAAAAATTTCACCCATTCCACTGGCCACACCAGGTTCAATTCTCTCGCCCAAACAATGAGGACACGTACTTTGAGGATAAAAGTGAAACTCAGAACAATCCTGGCATTGGGGCAGTGCAAAGCCCAAACCTTTTACTTTTTGCCACCATGTAGAGAAAACGTCATTCGCATTCAATAAACCAATATTGTCCTTTTTATCAAAATTCTTTTCAATTCCTTGGTTACTTGATGAAACAGGACTTTGATTTAAAGGCGTATTTAATGTGGTTTTTGAATTCATTACAAATTCCCCAAAATCAAAGTGCAATGCAAACCGATGATGCCACCGTTGCCATGTACCAAAGCCAATTTGGCATTCGGCACTTGACGACCCGTTGCCTCGTTCCTAAGTTGGCGAACTGCTTCAATGACATGCATCATACCTCCTGCTGTCCCTGGATGGGCACAAGACAAAAGTCCCCCGTGCGTGGTCACGGGCATCACACTATTTAATCCAATGCCAACCTCTTCAACATATGCGCCACCTTCGCCTTTTCCACAAAAACCTAAATCTTCAAGTTCCACAATCACTGTAATGGTAAAGCAGTCATAAAGTTGCGCTACGTTAATATCTTTGCGATCGACTTGAGCGTGCATAAAAGCATCTCGTCCTGAATGCACGGCTCCAGTGGTTGTAAGGCACTGGGTCTCACCTATAAACGTATGAGAGTAGCCGTAACCTTGGCCTAATAAATCAACAGGATTTTTCTTTAAATCGCGCGCTCTTTCTTTTGTAGTCACGATAAAGGCAGCAGCACCATCTGTGATAATTGCACAATCAAGAACTTTAAGGGGTGAGGTGACCATTTTTGAGGAAAGTACATCCTCAACGCTAATGGCTTCTCGCTTAAAAGCCAATGGATTGCGTATCGCATGATCTCTTATGGATACAGCTACTTTTGCCATTTGTTGCTGAGAGGTCCCAAACTCATGCATATGCCTCTGCGCTATCAACGCATACAAAGTAGGTACCAATGGGCCAAGTGGAGCCTCATAGTCTGGGTGTGCCCAGCCCGCATCAGCCATCTTTTCAATGGCTTTCCCATTGGAACTGAATGAAAGTAAATTTTGACCCGCCACACACAAAACGGTCTCACATTGACCACTTGCAATCGCCATCATGGCTTGATGAATCATTGCACAACCAGTAGCACCAGCCATGTCCATGGTCATAAGGTATTTAGGAGTCAGTCCTAGTCCTTGGGCTACCATCGCACATGGCATCGCCCAATTTGCAACTCGTAGTGGCGAAGTGATTAATCCGTCCACGTCCTTGAGCTCTAAACCTGCATCCATCAATGCACTGTTAGCGGCCTTGCGCTGAAGCGACAAAGCATCTAAAGCTGGCGTTTTACCAAGTGGACTTTCGCCTACCCCCACGATCACAGATTGCTTACCAAGGCTGATATTCATGAAAGCAGATCTCTTGCAATAAGCAATCTTTGAATTTCTGAAGCACCTTCGCCAACCCTGTAGTGACGAATATCCCTGTAAAAACGCTCAACTGGATAACCTTTCACAATACCCATTCCCCCGTGTATCTGAACGGCTCTGTCAGCAACACGACCCACCATCTCAGAACAATAAAGCTTGCTCATACTGGTCGCACTGCCCACTTGCCTTCCAGCCTGAACCTGCCTAAGGGTCTCGTAAGTCAGGGTCCTAGCAAGGGTAAGTTCAGTCGCAGAATCTGCAAGCATCCATTGAATGGCTTGTCGATCTGACAAAGGTTTACCAAACGTACTTCTCTCTTTTGCATGAGCTACCGACATTTCTAACAGACGCTGAGCGGCCCCAATACATGAACAAGCGACACCCAGTCGACCACTGTTGAGAGAGTCCATTGCAATCTTAAAACCAAATCCGATTTCACCCAAAACGGCTTCATCTGGCACAAAACAATTATCAAAAGTAATTTCTGCCAATTTAATGGCCTCTGAACCCATCGTGGTATCAACTCTTGTGATGTTAAATCCCGGAGTATCTTTGTCCACTAAAAAAGCTGTAATCCCACCTTTGGCCTTCAACTTGGGGTCGTTAACAGCCAGGACAAGCAAAACATCAGCCTTATGTGCCCCACTAATCCAATGCTTTTGCCCATTAAGTAACCATCCACCTTGCACCGCATTTGCTTTGGTACTTATCGCCTGGGAATCCGATCCAGCACCAGGTTCTGTAAGTGCAAAAGCAGCAGAAAACTGACCAGTTGCCAACTTAGCCACATATTTTTCTTTTTGGGCAGATGAGCCAAATTTAGAAATTGCAATTGGATTGAGCCCACTGCTGGCGTCTAAAATCAAAGTAAAAACCCGATGCGATCTACTAAACTCTTCAAGGGCCAAGCAATAAGTCAACAAGTCATGACCGCCTCCACCAAACTCTTGGGGTAAACGCATGCCTAGATAACCCTGTTCTCGCAAAACATCGTAAGCACGAGTCGGAACTTCACCCGTTAGATCGATTTCAAGTGCAATAGGTTCAAGCACCTTATCAGTGAAGCGGCGCATAACGGCTCTAATTTCTTCAAGACCACTGTTTAATTCAATTTCCATATTTAATAACTTCCCTGAATACCTCTAAATAGTTTGCTCAAATCGTTACTCAAATCGCATTTAAACCAACTAATGAAGCGCCAAATGCCAATACCGATCTCGAATCATAAATCTTTAAGTGTATTTTGACACGTGGAGTTTGCTGATTGATGCAGTACAAACGCTAGTCTAGACCCCTACCCATCAGGTTTGATCAAAGTTAGCCGAGGCCAACAAAGACAATTTAACACGCTCAAATAGTTTTTGATTCATCCACTTTTTATTGCACTCAAACGCAAAATTAGATGGTATTTTTTGGGCCCATTCGATCGCTTTATTTTGCAAATCTTCATCCCCATAACTTGCATCAATTAAATTGATCTCCAGTGCTCTTTGAGTACCAATAATTTCGCCACCTTGTATTAAATCAAAAACAAATGAACGCTTTAATCTTGAAAGAAGCAACTCAATGCCTAACGGAGAGGGCATGCCCAAGGCCATCTCCGGAAAAGAAAACTGTGCAGTGTCCGACGCAAAAATTCGGTCTGTGGCAAGTGGCAACATAACACCTGCACCAATTGCTTTGCCATGCACACACGTTGCAAACGGTTTGCTAAAACTCAAAAAAGCCTCTAAAGTGCGAAGCAGCAATTCTCGACGCAATTGCTTGGCATGAGCTAAACTCTCACTCTTGAACTCTTTAATATCGGCGCCTGCACAAAAGATGCTTTTGCTTGCAGAGGTAAGGACCACTGCTCTCACTTTGTCTTGATTTTGCGCCTCGCAAAGCGATTGCACCAATGACTCATAAAGCTCTTGATTAAGGGCATTCGCTACACTTAATCGATTTAAACTGATTAAACGAACTGCGCCTAGATCTTGATGAACCAACAACTTGTCTTCCATTACAAAACCTTCTTAATATTTTTGTTCAGCGCAAGTCATTGACTTTAAGCTCTAACCATTAACGCATCTGCCACTTTAACACCACGGCCAATAGAAAATACAAAAATTGGGTTAACATCAATTTCTTTAATTTGATCTCTAAAATCATAAGCCAACCAGGACAAACGAGTTAAAGCATCAGCTAAAGCGTCTATGTCCGCCATCAATCGAGATCGTGCTCCACCCAAAATTGCAAATCCCTTTAATTTATGGATCATCGAAAGGGAATCCAAATTAGAAAAAGGTGGCAAACGATGAACAACATCTTTAAGTATTTCCACAAAAATACCCCCAGTTCCGACCGTTACCACTGGACCAAAAGTTGGGTCACTGGAAACACCAAGTAGCATCTCCTCGCCCTTACCAAGCATTTCCTGAACAAGAACACCATCAATTCGAGCATTGGTTTTAAAATTCTTTGCGTCTCTAAGTATTTCCTCATATGATATTCGGACCATTGCATCACCCAATACATTTAATCGAATAGCTTGAGATTCGGTTTTATGCAAAATATCAGGCGATATGACTTTTAAAGCCACTGGAGTACCAATTTTTTGAGTAAATTCCAGCGCTTCGTCAATTGTTTTAGCAAGATACTCTTGCGCACAATCAATACCATAGCATTTAAGAATTTTTTTGGCTTGAAATTCACTCAAATAAATATCATCGGACTCCTGCAAAATGGATTTTGCAAGCTTTAAATCAATACCATGAGGTCTTGAGATTTTTTCTTGACCTAACCCATCAAGAAAACTCGCATAACGAATTGCATGACTTACTGCCTTTACACAAGGTAAGGCATCCCTAAATACGGCATGGCCTTGACTGACAAGGGAGCGGGCATCTAAAAGCGCATCATCGCTTGTGCAACCAGTCCATAAAATGGCTACGGGTTTTTTACTGAAAGCCGACAGCTCAGCCAGAGCTTTTACTTCGTTAGAATTGGCAATCGTTAAAACAGGAATCATCAAATCGATATGCTCATCGTTTAATATTTTTTCAGCTGCCGCGGCAAATTTACCTGCCTGACCAATTGCAGCCGCCGTCAAATCAGTGGGATTTGAAGCAGAACTAAAACCGGGCAACAAAGATGAAAGTTGGGCTTGAGTCCCTGATGAGTATGTGGGCCACTCCAATCCATAGACCGCACCCAGATCAGCTAACATGACCAAATTACCTCCAGAGATAGAGGACGCCGCTACGCGGTTACTTAAAGGCCAACGACCCCGACGCAAAAGTGACGCGACCTCATAAAGTTCATTGTAGTCATCCACTCTTAAAATTCCCAACTGCTCAAGTGCTGCGTCAAAAACGGCGTCTTCACCGGTGATAGCACCCGTATGAGAGGCCGCGGCTTTGCTGCCAGCCAAAGTTTTACCAGCCTTCACCATGACCAATGGTTTTTGAGCCGCCAACGCTTTTTGACTTAAAGCTTTGAGCTTTTCGCCATCGGAAATGTGTTCAGCCAAAATAAGAACTACACGCGTTTGCAGCGAATCGATCATGAAGGCCGCATAGTCGAGCATGTCTAGATCTGCACAGTTGCCACAACTCACTTGGTAGCTGATTGCAAGCCCCATCTGTTGAGCGCGCCACATAACATTCACTTGTGCAGCACCACCCGATTGTCCGACTATCCCAATGTCACCCGCAGGTTGACGAGGACCGTTGATAGTTGCGGTAGAAGTAAATGCAAATGCATCCACAAAGTTAATTAAGCCATTACAGTTAGGCCCCATCAAACGTAGCCCATATTTTCTGGCAGTTTGTCGCAATTGCTCTTGAGCTTTAATGCCATCAGAACTTCCCGTTTCAGCAAATCCAGCAGAAAATACTGTTGCAAAAGGAATTCCAAGTTTGCCACATTCAATGACTGCATCAAGAACCATGGATGAGGGCAAAACAATAGCCACATGGTCTGGTAAATTTGGCAAAGAGTCTAAAGACTTGTAGCATGGCAAATCAAAGACCTTTTCACGATTTGGATTTACGGGGTAAATTTCTCCTTTGAATCCAAAATCAATTAATTGACGCATACACCGACCGCCAAACTTAGACAGGTCCTCAGTAGCGCCCAACAATGCAACTCTTTTAGGTGAAAAAAACCTAGTCAAATCAGTGAATTCATCAGCATGATTGCTAGAGTAAGTTGTGTTCAAAATATTCCTCTATAAAAAATTCGATTCAAGTTAAATCACCCAATTCAAGAAATTAAATCAATGCGCCCATTAAAGTCAGAAAAATCACCTTAGAAGATCCTTTTTTAAAATATGACTCACGTTTTCCCTTATCACCAACATCAAAGCCCCAACGGAAACCTCCAAAATGATGTCTGGTCTACAAGGAAAGACGAAAAATTTCTTGAATCAATATTCCCTGACAATCATAAAAGATCACTCTTAATTTTTAAATAGAGAAAAACCCAAATCACCTAATCTTTCGTACGCAAATCACAATTTTTCTGATAATCTGTAGGACTTATTCACTGATTCATCAGCTTGTATCGATTGATTTTTAAAGCATTAGTTTGAATTAAGAAGTCAACCATTTTTCAATCAATAAAAGAATTTAAAAATTCCAATCATCTCTTTTGTGAAAATGCAGCATCCAACTAAAAAGCATAAAAATCATATGAAAAATACACGGCACTCCTTTTATAAATTTCTCTCCTTTTTGACCAAGCTTTCTAATGCTCAAACGCAAAGCTCCTTCTTGATCAAACTCCTAAAAGTATTTGCTGTGCCACTTGCAATGCTTTCTTTCACCGCAGTGTCATTTGCTGATTACCCAGATCGCCCGATCAAGTTGATTGTGCCATACGCGCCTGGCGGATCCTCTGACATTGTGGGTCGTCAAGTTGCTCAATTTCTCTCAGCGGAAATGGGACAAACCATTGTTGTTGAAAATGTGGGCGGTGGCGGAGGATCTATAGGCGTTCAAAGGGTGGCCACCTCGACTGCAGATGGTTACACGCTGCTTTTAGGTGCCAACTCTGAACTGATCATTAACAAACTCTTGAAGCCAGAACTGCCCTACGAAGTCAGCAAAGATTTTCGGGCCTTGGCCTCGATTGGTGTTGGACCCATTGTCTTGATAGGTAAAAAGAGTTTGGCGGCCAATACATTTGAGGACGTTTTAAGCTTGGCCAAATCCACCCCGGGAGGATTGAGTTTTGGCTCTTCAGGCAACGGTACCATTCAACACTTGGTAGGTGAATTTATCAAACTCAAATCCAAGGTAGACATGACTCACATTCCTTACAAGGGTGCTGGACCACTTGCTGCCGATGTCGCTGGCAACCAGATAGATTTAGGCATTGTCACGCTCGCAGCGGCCAAGCCCTTGATTGAATCCAACAAAGTCAAAGTTTTTGTCGTCAGCTCCGAAACCCGCAGCGAATTCTCTCCCAATATACCCGCCATGTCAGAAACTGCTTCTTTAGCAAACACGAACATTGAGACCTGGTACGGCGTATTTGCTCCGATCAAGACGCCCAACGCCATCTTGGCTATATTAGAGAAAAAACTTAAAGGGGTGATCGACAACCCAGATTTGAATAAAAATTTAGCGCTGCAAGCCATCAGCATCAATCCCAAGCCAGCAAAAGAACTACAAACCTATTTGAACAAAGAAACCGAAAAATTCAAAAGTATCATTCAAGAGGCGCATATTAATATTCAGTAACGCGAAGACCGCCTTGATTTAGGCCAAGATCATCTTCTACATTATTTTAAAAATCAGATCTATTTCCATTTATGAAGACCACCAAGCCCTTAGAAGGCGTCAATGTCATAGAACTTGGCCATACCGTTGCTGCGCCCTACGCTGGCATGATCTTGGCTCAATTGGGCGCAAACGTGATCAAAATCGAAAACCCGCCCACAGGTGACTACACTCGGGGCATGCCTCCCTTTAGAACAGATGGAGTTTCATCGGCTTACCAAGCACTCAATCGGGGTAAAAAAAGCGTCCTTCTTAATTTGAAAGACCCCAAAGACTCTCAATCACTTCGCCATCTCCTAAAAAGCAAAGCCGACGTGCTCATTCATAACCTTAAATTCGGTGCGATGGAAGAGTTGGGGTTTGACTCAGAGGCGCTCCTTCTCGAAAACCCGTCCCTGATCTATTGCAATGTGGGCGCATATGGTCATACCGGACCCAAAAAGGGCCTACCTGGATACGATCCCTTGATGCAAGCCTATTCTGGGCTCATGAGTATCATGGGCGAAGAGGGCCGCCCACCCATTCGAGTCGGTGTATCTATCACCGACCAAGCTGCAGGCATGTGGGCCGTGATCGGCATTCAAGCTGCGCTCAAAGAAAGAGAGAAATCTGGCCGTGGATGCCTTGTCGACACGTCTTTGTTCGAAACCGCGTTGGCTTGGATGAGCGTGCAATTTGCCTCCTATGATGCGTCCGCAGAAGTCCCCAAAAAGGAAGGCTCTGGCTTGGCCATGATGACTCCCTACCAAGCGTTTTCTACAAAAGACGATTATTTGATGGTGGCCGCTGGAAACGACAATATTTTTAAAAAGCTGTGTCTGGCCCTAGGACACCCTGCAGCTTTGATGAAAGATATTTTCATAAAAAATTCTTCTCGTGTACAAAATAGACCACTCTTACTAAGCATCATTGAACCTATCTTCAAGGCCAAAACCACTGCCGAGTGGATCCAAGTCCTTACACAATTTGAAGTTCCCTGTAGCGCCATCAATCCCATCGATACCGTGGTCCGTGATGAGCATACAAAAGCACTGGGCATTTTTCAAAGCTCACCAGATGGCAACGGCAACATCTGTGGATTGCCTTTGAGCTTCAATGGTATTCGCCCAGCTTTTGAATCTGCTGCGCCAAAGCTTGGCGAACACACTGTCGAGATTTTGGGGAACTAGCCGGTAAGCTTTACCTGCCTGGGTCAACCCACCTGAGGCAGTAGACAGGACAAGCTGAAGAACTCGAGATGAGTCGCTAGATAGACTTATTTCAATTTTTTGTCTTCACATCAGGCAAAACACTGACTTTTGTCTGATTTGTATTGTTTTAAGATCGCTTTAATTCGACAGATCTATGGTGAGCCGAATAATCCCAGCGTCTTGGACCTGTCTTGTGGCTTGAAATTTAAACTCCACCTTGTATCTTCATAATGATAGGCTTTTTATGAGTCAACAAAACGAATATGATTTGATTGTTGTGGGTTGTGGCGTGGCCGGACTCTCAGCCGCTGTAAGCGCCGCTGAGCGTGGCTTGCGCGTGCTTGCCCTTGAGCGAGCACCCTTTGAGGATCGGGGGGGACAAAGCCGATACACTGAGGCCTATTTGCGCATGAAAAGTCACTCTGAGGTGAGCGATGACTTTGAAACCCATTTGGCTGAAAATGGCAGTGCTGCCATTGATCCAGATTTCGTGGAAAGAAGTGCAGATGTGCACGAAACAGGGTTGATTCGCAGCTTGAGCTTGCTAGACCCCAACTTCATCAACACCTTTGCACAAAATGCGGGACCCACCGTGAAGTGGTTTGAAAGCATCGGAGCGAGGTTTGATTTTTTACCGACTCAATTTTTGACCAAATCTCAACCTCGGCTCTTGCCTGTAGGGGGGGGGCAAGGCTTGATTGACGTTTTATTTGCCCGAGCTGAAAAATTGGGTGTTGAAATTCTTTATGAAACCACAGCGAGGGAATTGATTGAAAACGAAAGAGGTCAAATCACGGGCCTGAAGGCGCGGAAAGTCAATTCTCCCCCCCTGCTTGTCAAAGGCTCAGTGGTTTTGGCCTGCGGGGGGTTTCAAGGCAACGCCGAAATGATGACCCGCTACATCGGTTCGCGCTCAATCTATTTGCGCCCCATTTGCAAAGGGGGTTATTTCAACCGTGGTGAGGGGATCGACATGGCGCTTAAATTGGGGGCGGCCACTTGTGGCGATTTTGGCTCCTACCATGCCGAGCCCATTGATCCCAGATCGGGCATGTCTGAGCCTTCTATCTTTATCTTTCCCTATGGCATTTTGGTCAACCAAGAAGGCCAACGCTTTACCGATGAGGCGATTGGCACGGTGGACGCCTATTATGAGTCCATCACTCGCAAAATTCACTTGCAAACCAATGGCTTGGCATGGGTCATCTTGGATGCCAGACATCAACGCATTCCCAACTACCGACTTGGTATTCGAAGCGACCAAGCCCCAATTGTGGCCAATACAGTGGTGGATCTTGCCAAAAGCATTCAAGTGCCAGTTGACGCTTTGATCACAACGCTGGAGAGCTACAACCAAGCCTGCTCTGGGGACAACTGGAAACCTTTGGAATTGGATGGTCTAAAAACCAAAGATTTGACACCGCCCAAATCGAATTGGGCATGCCCACTCAACGAGGCCCCATTTCATGCTTACCCAATTGTTTCTGCCAATGTCTTTACCTTTGGCGGACTCAAAGTGGACGAAAACGCCAGGGTACTTCACTCCGATGGCTATCCCATTGAAAACCTCTATGCAGCCGGAGAGATCATTGGCTCCTATTGGGGAACCTATACAGGCGCAACTTCGGTTTTAAAGGGAATGGTATTTGGTCGAAAAGCTGGGCTTCATGCCTCAAATCACAAAAGCACCGCATAAATAGGCTCTTCGTGTACAGGCTATTTGTGTGAAGTCTTGGCTAACTTCACACAATGGCATTGCAATTGCTTGGGAATTGGCTTAGCCCAATGCGTCAATGACCGCCTGAGTTGTGCGCGTCCTACCGAGTCTGGGGAAGGTGTATTTCAGCGTGCCTTGGTGTGCTTCAATGGAAGGGCTTGCCATCGCATCCTCCACAAACACTTGCTCATAACTGCGCTCATAAGCATCCCTGGCAGTGGATTCAACGCCCACATTGGTGGAGATTCCCCCTAAAACGATGGTTTTGATACCTCTTCTTCTCAATTGGGAGTCGAGTTCGGTGCCATAAAAAGCACCCCATTGTCGCTTGGTGATCAAGAGATCGGAGGGTTGGATATTGAGCTCGGTGACCAAGGTTGAAAAATTTGCAGGACGACTTGCAATGCTCAGAGCAGGCGCGTCTGT
>Ga0114971_10000479_pt1 | contig 25872 bp, 18 predicted proteins | sample M_140625_MF_Meta_FD_87320 | JGI IMG/M metagenome (GOLD analysis project Ga0114971, IMG submission 87320) | Freshwater microbial communities from Lake Montjoie, Canada to study carbon cycling - M_140625_MF_MetaG | ecosystem: Environmental > Aquatic > Freshwater > Lake | place: Lake Montjoie... | reverse complement strand
TCACCGGTACCGGTGGTCTGATTATAAATGGCAATGGCACGATAACGCTTTCGGGAGCCAATAATTACACCGGCGCCATGACGCTCAACGGCGGTAAGATCTCGGTCAATTCTCTCGGTACCGGCGCGGGTACAAGCGCCCTGGGCGCCTCGACGCTTACCGATGTCACGAAACTGGTCATCAATGGCGGTTCGATCACTTACACCGGCGATGGTAGCACCTCCAATCGTAGCCTTACCGTGGGCGACGGTACCTTCTCGCTCATCAGCAGCGGCAGCGGGGCCTTAATCCTCAGCAGCAGCGCGAATATCGACTTCGCGGACACCGTCGGAGCTGACCGCATCCTGAACCTCAGCGGTGCCAATATTAACGATAATACCTTCGCCGCCGCTAGCTTCGATGCCAACGACGCCGGAACTAGCCGCGTGTTCAGTCAGATCATCAAGGATGGCGTCGGTACTTGGATTCTTTCCGGTCCGAAAAACCGTTTCCGTGGCGACGTCCGCGTCGGCGGTGGTACCTTAGGCTTCACTTCCGACAGTCTGCCCAGCGGTCAGAGTATCAGTATGGCCGACGGCGCAGTCTTGCGCTGGGAAGCGGGTAATACCGATGACATCTCGGGCAAGCTCAATCCGGACGCGAGCGCCAACGTCGTACTCAAGGTCAATGGCGGGTCGGTCACGTTTGCCATGGACATGATCTTCGTGGGCACGGGCGCCACGGCAAATGCTACCACCGCACGCGTCACCAAAACGGGTGCAAGCGACCTGACCCTCACAAGCGCCCAGAGTTTCACGGGTGGCTTCACGGTCAGCGCCGGAAAGCTCATCGCGACCGCCAACAATTCACTGGGTACGGGTAAGACCATCGTCAACGGAACCGGCACCTTGACCGCCAACGGCAATAATTCGAATACTGATGTCGATGTAGACACCGGCGGTAGCCTCACGGGCACTGGCACGCTGCGTGCGGTCAATATCTTCACGGGTGGGACGCTCGCCCCAGGAGCTTCGCCTGGTATCTTGATCACCGACAGCTTAGTCCTCGGCGCCAACTCAAACTTCCAATGGCAAGTCTATAACGCTGCGGGTGTCGCCGGTACCGGCTGGGATAAGATCATGGTGACCAATAACCTCGACCTCAGCGGAGTCAGTTCGGCCGGCACGCGAATCGCTATCAACGTGATGTCCTTGCATGCCTTCTCCGATACGGTCGCCGGCAACGCCATCAACTGGAGCAGGGATGATATCAAAACCTTCCTCTTCGGTCATGTCGGTGGCATTACCTTCAATTCCGGCTTCAGTAGCCAGATCGCCGATTATTTCAGCTTCGACACCTCGGCCTTCACGACCTCGGATAGCACCGGGATCGGTAGCAGCCTCTGGTCGATGTCCTATAATTCAGTCAGCGGCGATATCACGCTCACCGCGGTGCCTGAGCCTTCGACTTACGGGCTTGCGATTGGGGCGCTGGCCTTGGCGATTGCCGCCATCCGCCGCCGCCGCCAACAAGAAATAAAGAAGAAGGCCGTCAGCCTCTGAGCTTCGAAAGCGGGTAATTCGACTTGAAGTTGCGGCCGTCGACCGCAACTTGCCGCTATGACCACCGCTCCATGGTTCAAGCCTGCCCTCCTGCGTACCCTGAGGGCCGGTTATACCAAGAGCGACTTCCTGGCCGACCTCTCCGCCGGCTTACTGGTCGGGGTAGTCGCCCTCCCCCTTTCCATGGGGCTGGCCATCGCCTCGGGCGTGAAACCCGAACAGGGACTCTATACGGCCATCATCGGAGGTTTAATCGTCGCCCTACTGGGTGGCTCACGCGTTCAAGTCGCCGGCCCGGCCGGTGCCTTTGTCGGCATCTGCGCCACGGGAGTCCTACTGCACGGTTACATCGGTCTGGCCCTTGCAACCCTGATGGCCGGTTTCATCCTCCTATGCTTTGGCTTCCTGCGCCTTGGAAAATATATCGGCTATATTCCCTACCCGGTCGTCATCGGCTTCACGACCGGCATCGCCTTCATCATTGGCAGCACTCAACTCGGGCCCGCCCTCGGCATCGCCGATCCCGCCCAAGTCATCCCCAGCTTTATTGGCCGCCTGCAGCATCTCTGCTCAGGATTTAATCAAATCAAGTCGGGTTGCTTGGTCGTCGCTGTCGCCACTTTGGCTATCATCGTCCTCTGCCGTAAAATTTCGTTAAAGATTCCGGGCGCCCTACTCGCCGTCATCGCCGGCACCATCGTGGTATCCTTATTGGGCTTGAGGGAACAATCGATCCCGACCATCGGCTCCAAATTCAAAGAAATCAGCGCCAGCTTCCATCTGACGAATTGGACCGCTACCCTACCCGACTCAGCCGCCTGGCTCACGAAGGCTTACGAAGTCTTCGGACTCGCTCTTGGCATCGCACTTCTGGTCGGGGTCGAATCCCTGCTCTGTGCCGTGGTTGCCGACGGGATGTCTGGCGATCGACATGATTCTGATACCGAGCTCACTGCCCAAGGCTTCGCGAATATCGCTTCGGCTTGCTTCATGGGTTTACCTGTCACCGGTGTCATCGCCCGCACGAGCACCAATGCCCGGGCCGGGGCTAAATCTCCGATTTCGAGCATCATCCATTGCCTGACCGTTCTGGCGATCCTGCTCATCCTCGCTCCGCTGGTAAAACTCATCCCCTTGGCCTCGCTGGCCGGCGTCCTGCTCTCAGTCTGCTGGTACATGGCCGAGCTTCCGCTTTGGCCGCGTTTATTCAAATCCGGCGGCTCCGACCTCGCGCTCCTCGTCATCGCCTGCCTGATCACAGTCTTCGTCGACTTGATCTGGGCCGTCGGCCTCGGTGTTCTCGCCGGCTTTATCTTCCTGCTCATCCGCAAGTCTTCGCATCCTGAAAAGGAAGAGCCCGAGACGATCGAGATCCAAGAGGGCGATGCCGAGGTCCGCCTGACACTCTCCGGCCACCTGCACTTCGGCCGGGCGGCCGAACCGCGCGCGGTCGAAGCCCGACTGAAACGCGGCACCCTGCACCTGACTTTGGATTTCAGCCACGCCCTCTTTATCGATTGCTCCTACGCTCAAGCCCTCCGCGAACTCGCACTCCAAGCCCGTAAGCAGGGCGTAACTGTCCGGGCCGTCGGCCTAGACGGCCGCTCCGCCGCCGACTTCGATCGCTTCGGCCTGCGCGAAGTCATCGCTCTCTGAACGCCTTCTCTGAGATTGCCCCGCAAGGGCACCGTACCTAGGTTGCCGACGTGAGCACGCCCAACCTCGAAGCCCTCAAGTCAGTTGCACTGTCCACGGCCATCGCCGCCGGTGACCTGCTCGCCAAGGGCGCCCAGATGAAGGTCAATGCTTCGACGGATGACGACGTGAAGATGCAGGCCGACGTCGATTCGGAGCACCTGGTGCGCGATAGGCTCAAGGCCACAGGTATTCCGGTCATCGGCGAAGAACTGGGCGGCGACGCCTCCCTCTACGACGGCAATAGCCTTTACTGGGTCGTCGACCCGCTCGACGGCACCTACAACTACCTCCGCCGCCAGCCCTCGACTTGCGTCTCGCTCGGCCTGATGCGCGGCAAGGAACCCATCCTCGGCGTTATCCATGATTTCACCGCGAAGAAGACTTACCTCGGAGTCGTCGGCGAAGGCACCTACATCAATGGCGCGCGCATCACGCCGGACTGGGTCACCGATATCAAGGACGCGTGCATCATGACCGGCTTTCCCGCCGCGGCCGATAAGTCCGGCCCGGCGATGCAACTCTTCATCCAACAAGTCGGTCGCTATAAGAAAATCCGCATGATCGGTTCCGCGGCCCTGGCCCTCGCCTATGTCGGCGAAGGAGTTGCGGATACTTATTACGAATCAGGCACGAACCTCTGGGATGTCGCTGCTGGCCTCGCGATCATCAAGGCATCGGGGGGCTATTTCCGAATGATTCCGACGGGCAAGCGCCCGCTTAATTACGACCTTTGGGCCTCCTCGCACGCTGAGTGGACCCAGTGACCGATGCCTTAATTATCGACAAAACACCCTAAAAGCTTAGGGTTTCTTTCGTGGCCACCCTTTCCCTCGTCAACCCGCTTCAGTCCCTCACGTTCGAGGGAACGATGATTCGTTATGCCGAAACGATTCTCGGCCAGAAATATGGCGAAATCGGCTTCTGGCTCTCCCTCGCGATGGTCGTCATCTATCTGCCTATCCTGGGCCGCCTCGCAGCTCATCACTTTTTCGGCAAAGACGGCACCGTCGTCGGCATCGGTCTCACGGGGATCATTTCGGTAGCCCTGACTTTCGTCGTGATTGCGATGGCGGATACGAGCTTATCGAGCTTCGTCCCTAAGGCCGTCCAGACGCTAGTCATCTCCCTTTGCGCCGGTACCGCCATCCTGCTCGTAACGAGCGCCACCGCGCAGATGTTGAGTATGGGTTTCGGCCCCTCCCTCGGCCTGCAACTTATCTTTTGGAATATCGTGATGCTGGCCCAACTCGCCACCAAGTTCCTGACGGATTTCTGGAAGCACGTCTGAGCCCACCCACCCCATGCCGACAAGCCGGTGATGGCTGGACAAACTGAACCATCGGCTCGTTGGTAATGCGGTGGACTTAACTTAACCCGTGGCTTGGAGGCCAGCGGCAATGGCATTCAGCGAAAGCAACATCTGCGGGAGCAAGGCATCGGCTTCCTTGCGATCGCCGTCCGCCACTTTCTTCCGCCAATCCTTCAAGATGGCGACTTGTTGCTCGTGCAATAAATCGATGGCTGACTCGCGAAGCGCAATGACCTTCCGCAGACGCGGACGTCCTTCCGAGAGCTTGGACGCCGAGAGTTCATCCAACATCTTGCGGGTCAATAAGTGTTCGGCCAGGATTCGTGTGAGGAAGATATTCCGTAACTTTCGGTCGGTGACCATGCTGCCATATAATTTCATCATGCCGCGATTAGACGCCAAGACGCTCGTGGAGGCGTTCTTCAGCATATAACGCAGGGGCGCCCAGTCTTTATATTGTTTACGGATGATTTCGAAGCCCTTGGGATCTTCGTCTTTCAGTCGGGCCAAGGCCGAGCCGACGCCGTACCAACCCGAAAGGTAGAAACGCGCCTGGCTCCAAGCAAAGACCCAAGGGATGGCGCGCAGATCCTCCAAAGATGCCGCGCCGGTTCGACGCGAAGGTCGGGAACCGATCCGACTGGCCTCGATAATATCAATGGGTGTCGCTTGACGAAAAAATTCGATAAACCGAGGGGTGCGAATCAACGACTGGTAGGCTTCGCGCGAAAACTCGGCCAAGCGATCCATGACCTTGGATTGAGCAGCCTCACTGCGTACCGCGACATCATGGAGCAGCGAATTCTGCGTTACGCCGGCGGAGAGCAGCTCCAGGTTATTCACCGCGGTGATGTGATTCGCATATTTCTGCGTGATGCTCTCGCCCTGCTCGGTGACCCGCATCTCGCCGTTGATGGTGCCCTGCGGCAGAGCATCGATGAAACGGTGGGTCGGGCCGGCGCCGCGTGAAATCGTGCCGCCCCGGCCATGGAAAAACACAATCCGGACGCCATGCTTCTCCCCAATCGCAGTGAGGTTCTTCTGGGCCCGATAAAGATTCCAGAGTGACGCCAGGATACCCCCGTCCTTATTGGAGTCCGAATACCCGATCATAACTTGCTGGGTCAAACCGTCAGTCACCCCCGCGTCGCGGCGCGCTTCCAAGGTACGCTTGGTCATCGGGTGCGACAGGAAAGAATCGAGGATGGTCGTACTGCGCTCGAGGTCGTCGATGGTTTCAAAAAGCGGGACGACCGGCAGGAGACAATAAGGGCTATCCGCTCCGCCCGCCGTCAGGCCGGCTTCGCGGGCCAAGAGATAGACGGAAAGTAAATCGGACACCGACCGGGTCATACTCACAATCAACGACCCTAAGCCCGCAGCTCCATAGTGGTTAATATGTACGACCAAGGCGCGGTGGCAGGCCACCACGGCGTCGGCCTCGGCACCCACGGGCGCTTGCTCGCGAATGAACGGGCGGGTGGAGCGTAACTCGGAGTCCAAGAAGCCCAGACGGCGCGATTCATCCCAATGCGCATAATCGGCATTATCTTGCCCAGCAGCAGCAATCAATTGTCCGATCGCCTTGTCATGGAAGGCGCTGTTCTGGCGAATATCCAGTACCGCCATGTGGAAACCAAACGTCCGGAGAAAACGGATCAGCGGATCGAGTTCGTAGCGGGCGATCTGGGAAGCCCCCACTTCCGCCAAGGTTTCCCTTAAGAATAAAAGATCGGCGATGACACTTTCGGGAGAGTGGTGTTGCCCCGGTTTCAGTTCGCCTTCGATGGCGGGCATACGGAGACGGACTAAGTTAATATACTGGCGCCACGTCTCCCCGATATTACGTTTCAAGGCCAGCTCGCCTTCCTCGCCATGAGCCGCCGCATGCTTCTGCACCTGGCGGATGAAGATGGGGGGAGGCAGCTGCAGGTGATCTCCCAGCGATAGCCGCTGGCCGAGCGTCTCCAGACGTTCGGTGCAAATCGCAATGGCCGTCGTCCGGAAAAGATTAAGCGCCCGCGTCGTGACCTCGGAAGTCACCAAGGGGTGGCCATCGCGGTCGCCCCCTACCCAAGTACCAAAGGTGATCTGCGGCAAAGCATCCGGGTGCTCGATCCGGGCCACCTCAAAACCGGTCGCTTCCCAAGCCTGCCGGAGGCGCAGATCCATGCTGACGAGTGCATCCGGAAAAACCTTCGAGAGGAAATAATTGATATTACGCAACTCGGACTGCACTTCCGGCTTCTGCTGGTAGAGCTCACCCGTCCGCCAGAGACGCTCTAAGGCGACTTTGATCTCATCCCGGATGGCACGCTGCTCCGCCACGGTCCACATGTTATTTTCCCGGCGAACCAATAATTTATAAACTTCGCGATGGATTTCGAGGACGGTCGCCCGCTTGGCTTCGGTGGGGTGCGCGGTGAGCACCGGCTCGACATGGATACGGTTCAGACGCTTCGCGATTTGTTTGTCGTTTAAACCGGCTTCTTTGAGCGCATTCAAAGCCCGACCCCACGAACCGGGATCGGCCGCCAGACCCAGTTTGTCTTCGCGCAGACGTTTGGATTGAGCGGAGGCGTTTTCCTCCACCATGTTCAATAATTGAAAAGCGATCGAATAAGCCTGCACGCCGCGGTAGGAAAAGATCTGCACGCCACGTAATTTCCGCTTACCCATCCAAGGCAAAGTGCCCGCGATGTCCTTTTGGTCGAGCTGCTCGAGCACTTCGACAAAACAGCTCATCATGAAGTCGAGGTCCTTATCGACTTTCTTTAAGCCACGGGCGAGGTCGTTACTGATAGCCATGCGTCATCAGTCGTAGCACGGGGGCCACAAATCCCGCAACCGCAAACCCCGCTCCGGCTTGCGTTCATCTCCGTCGGCACTTTGATGAGAAGTCGTCATGTCGGACTCACGGCTCATCCTCCCCGACCTTTGGCAACAACTCGCCCTCAAGGCCCTGCGCCAGGGAAGCGACGTGATCGTCCAAGCCCCGACGGGTGCCGGTAAGACCCACGTATTTGAATTATTAATCAAAGGCGGCACTCGCGGCCAAGCGGTCTACACGGTGCCGACACGCGCCCTGGCCAATGATAAACGCGCCGAATGGCTCGCGCAAGGTTGGGACGTGGGCATCGCAACGGGCGATATCAGCGAAAATCTCGAGGCCCCTATCATCGTCGCCACCCTCGAGACCCAACGTCAACGCTTCCTCGAAGGGCGGCACCCCAGCCTGCTGGTGATCGATGAATATCAGATGCTGGCCGACCGGCGGCGGGGAGCGGCCTACGAGACCGTCCTCGCCATCGCGCCCCCGCCAACGCAACTGCTCCTCTTGAGCGGTAGCGTCTCCAATCCCCAAGCCATCGCCGATTGGCTGCAAGGCATCGGCCGCAAGGTCACCTTAATTCAGGAGCACGTCCGCCCCGTCCCCCTGGAGGAAATTTCGTTAGATGCGCTCGAAACGCGCGAACCCTCAGGTGTCAAAGGTCACCTCGCCCGAGCCGTCATTCGAGCCATCCTCGCGGATTTAGGCCCTATCCTGGTCTTCGCCCCCCGCCGCCGGGCCGCCGAACAAATCGCCCGTGAAATCGCCCAAGGCCTGCCCCTCGGCCAAGGACCGCAGTTGAATCCGGCCCAACGGGCGTGTGCCGGCGATGACTTAAACCGGCTGCTTCGCCAAGGGGTCGGGCTGCACCATAGTGGTCTTACCTTTGAACAACGGACCCGCTTGATCGAGCCTTGGGCCAAGGAAGGCCGGCTCAGCGTCGTGGTCGCCACCACCGGCCTGGCCTCGGGCATTAATTTCTCCCTTCGCTCCGTCTTGGTGACCGATCGCCGTTATGCCAGCGATCACACCGAAAGGGAAATCCGGCCGGATGAATTATTGCAAATGTTCGGCCGGGCCGGCCGTCGCGGGCTCGATGAGCGGGGTTACGCGCTCTGGACGGGCGACTCCCCCCGGCTCGGCGAAGCCAAGCCTTTGCAACTGAAACGGAGCGAGGGACTAGATTGGCCTGCCTTCTTATCTTTAATGAAAAAATCGCCTGAGCCCAAACTCGCGGCGCAACGACTCGCCCAGGCGCTCTTCTCCCGGGAGCCGATTGATTTAGCCCTCGATAAAATCGAGCCCGAAGAATCACCGGCTCAACCCGAGCCGACCCGAGGAATCATGAGAAAGATTCAAGAGATTAAAAGTCGCCACGGTATCTGGCAACGCGAACGCCCCACCCAACTCGTTCCGCTCTCCGCCGCCCTTATCCGGATTAAGGATGCCTGGCACCCCGCCCTGACCAAGCCTGATTCATTAAGAGCGCTTCCGTATGGGACGCCGTGCAAATTGGAACCGATCGCTGGCATCCAATATTACGGACGCATCGTCACGCTCGCCTTTTTTCCCAAAGCTTCGGGAGCCCACCAACTAACTCCCGCTGGATGGCTGACTGACGCCTTGCAAAAGATTTCGCACCGCAGTCCGCGCACATGGCAGCTGGAGAATCTTGAGAAAGAAATTCTACCGCTCCTCCCTCGCCTCACCCAAGGCGGCCAAGCCCAGGGCAGCGTTTTCCTGGGTCGGGATTGCGTCCAAGTTAAACTCGATTACGCGGCAGCGCACGTGAAAGTCTGGCCCGACGCGGAACAACAACCTCTGATCAATCCAGAAAAACGTGAGATTGAAAAGGAAGATATCAATCTCAGCGAAGTCCTCGGCGGCGGCCAAGCTCAGGGTGCCAAGGCGGGTCGGCTCTGGCGCAAACTCGGCTTAATCGACCCCGCAGGCAAACCGACTCGCCGAGGAGAAATCGCTTCGCTCTTTCAACATGGCGAAGGCCTGGCGGTAGCCGCCGGTCTTGAAGACCTGAGCTACGCTACCGCGGACATCGCCTGGGATCTGGCCGAACTCCGCGCCGGTGAACGCGTCGCCGCCGCCACGCGTAACTCCAGTCGCCTCGGTGCCTGCTGCCGCTTGACTTATAAATCCCTCACCGCCGAAGGCTACTTACGCGAAGGCCTCTCGGAAGGCTTCGGCGAAGGTTGTGCGGAAACGATGAAATCCTTCGCGCTGCATCGCAAGATGCCGACGCACGACACGCAGGAACAGGGCCCCGGACCAGGCGACTTGGAACGCGCCTTACTCGAATGGCGGAGCACCCTGCAATTGATCGCCCATGGACCCGGTCACCCCTGGACCCGCTGGCAAGAACTCCGCGAAGCAGCCGCCCAGGTTCTCGCCCAAATAGCTGGCAAACAAAAGTAGCCGACCGCAGACGCCCCGAGCTTAGCTTCGGAGGCCGAAACAAGTCGGACCTTAAGGCAAAACCCTCTTTACCCTTCCCTATCCCGGTCCGATGGCTACATTGCTGAGACAGTTATATACGCGCATTCGCACGGAGCAATCCGTGAGGAAAGTCCGGACACCATAGGGCAGGATTCCCGCCGCAAGTCGGGGCACGACGCAAGTCGTGACGGAAAGTGCCACAGAGAAGATACCGCCTCCTCCGCAAGGAAAGAGGTAAGGGTGAAAAGGTGGGGTAAGAGCCCACCGCTCGAAGGGTAACCGACGAGGCATGGTAAACCCAATCCGGTGCAAGACGAACAGGGACCGTTCGAGGTCGCCCACCAAGGTCCCGGGTTGTCGCATCGCCGCAAGGCGAGATTGAAAGATCAGAGAAATGAATGCGCAGGGGATCGGCGAGAGCCACCCAAGGACAAAATCCGGCTTACAGTATATGGCTCAAAAGACGGAGGGCCGAACGGAAACGTTCGGCCCTCCCCCTTTGTGTTAACTAAACCCCGGGGCTTAACTGCTTGATTCAAACTGTTTTCATCGGCATCGATTAGCCGTAATGGAGTCCACCCCCGCCCCCGCGACTCGACTTAATGACGCCTTAACCGCCGGAGCGCGCATTGCGATTCTCGCGCCCCACCCCGACGATGAATCGCTCGGCACCGGTGGTCTGATTCAACGCGCTTTGGCCGCCGGAGCCGAAATCAGGATTATTTTTGTTTCCGACGGTGATAATAATCCCTGGCCACAACGTTATATCGAAGGTCGTTGGTTCATCGGTGCTTCCGAACGAGCCCGCTGGGGTGCCCGCCGTCGCTCCGAAGGCCAGCGTGCGCTGCAACTCCTGAGCGGGGGGAAATGCCAGGCGAATTTCCTCGGGCTACCCGACGCCGGTATTCTGGCCCTCTGGGAGGCCGATCTGCCGGGCCCGATGCCGGCCTTCGAGAAACTTTTACGCGAATGGCAACCAACCCTAGTCGTCATTCCCTCCGAAATCGACCGTCATACCGACCATCAAGCCACCCACCTCTTCGGCCTCGAAGCCATTCGCGCCACCGGCCTGCACTGTCTGACCTATTCCTACCTCATCCATCGACCTTGGTCGCAGAAAGTCATGAGAAGGCACCTTGCTTCCGACCAGCTGGACCTGAGCGAAACCGAACGCTTGCTCAAACTTGACGCTATCCATTGCCACCATACGCAGATGGCTCTCAGTGGTGGCCGTTTTTCAAAGTTCGCCAGCGAAACCGAACGCTACACTCTCGTCCAAATTACCTAGCCATGAGCGAATCGAATCAGCCCTTGCAGCCAACCAGCCCCGCCTTCCTGCAGTCCACGCGCTTTCAGGCGCTCATCCTCGGCGCCCTCGTGCTCTTCCTCTTCTGGTGGCGCTTGGGAAGCCTTGGCTTAATTGACCCCGATGAACCTTTTTACGCCCTCACGAGCCGCGAGATGGTCCAAACCGGCGATTGGATTACGCCCCGCGTTTTCGGTGAACCCCAATTCGAAAAGCCGATTCTGTTCTACTGGGAAACCTGCCTAGCACAGATCATCTTCGGCGATAACGAATTCGCCGCCCGCGTCCCCGGCGCGCTCGCCGCTTCTCTGGTCGTCTTCCTCACCTGGGGCATCGGCCGGAAACTCTTCTCGCCGCTGGCCGGCTTTCTGGCGGCCATCGTCGTCGGCACCGGCTCACTCTTCGTGGTGATGTCACGCCTGATGCTGACGGACCTTTCCCACACCCTCTTTATCTCGGCGAGCATGTACTGCCTCTGGCGGGCATTCCACGATGAGCCCCGCCGACTGCGCTGGCTCCTGGCCCTGACCATCACCTCCGCCCTCTCGATGTTGACCAAGGGCCCGCAAGGTCTCCTCTTCATCGCCATGGCTAGCGTAGCTTACGGCTGGCTGAGCGGGCTTAAGTCGCCTTGGAGCTCGCGCCATCTGGCACTCTGCGTGCCCCTCTGGTTGCTCCTCGTCGTGCCATGGTATCTGGCGATGTTCCTGCTGCACCAATCCGGGCCGACCTCGCCGGCGACCGGCTGGGCCTACTATTGGCAGACGTTCTTCATCCACGAGAACTGGGACCGGTTCTTCCACGCCGAGCATAAGGGCAATGACCATTGGTATTACTACCTCGAGATGCTCATCGGCGGTTCACTGCCGTGGATCCCCCTGATTGTCGCCGCGCTCTGGGAAACCGTTGCGAACTTTCGTGAGCGTTTCCGCACCCAGCCTGGGCTCACAATGGTCATCTGCTGGTTCGTTCCGTCCTACCTCTTCATGACCCTCGCCGCGAGCAAGCTACCGAGTTATATCTTCTTCCTCATCGTCCCCTTGGCCCTGCTGGCCGGCGTCACGCTCGAGCGATGGCTTTGCGATGGCTTCGGCCCCGCGGAACGCTGGGCCGTCGGATTTTTCACGCTCCTGCAAGGGGTCGCACTAATCTGGTACCTGCCGACGTTTCACCCCAATTCACTGCCGTTCCTCCCTCAACTCATTGCCCTAGGCATACCGCTGACGATCGCCGGACTCTTTGCCCTATTCCGTAAAGCCTTCGTTTGGGCGGCCGTATCCGTTTTCTTTAATGTCGTTCTGGTCTTCACCGCCTTCTTCTGGATTGAAGCCCGACTCGAAGGCACGGTAGGCAGCCGGGAAATCTGCAAAATAGCGGCGACGGCACGCAAGCCAGGCGAGAAACTGGTGACTTGCAGCTTCCTCGGCCGAGCCGCGAAGTTCTACCTCGGCGAAACCCCTGCCGCGATTTTCGTCCCCGACCCGAAACTCTTGGCCGACTACGGTAAAGGCAACTTCCGCCCCTACTACCCCTTCTATTCCTATCACCCCTTGCCCCAGCTCACAATCGAGCAGCAATTAGGGGAATTCGCCCACACCAACGGCTCGCTGCTTTGTATCGGCGAGAAACGAGACTTCGGATACCTGAACACCTCGGAGCGCTCCTCGGTGCGTGGCCGCTGCGAACTACTCGGAGAAACTGGCGACACCCCTGGACGCGCGGTCTTCCGCATCCACCCTAAAGACTGGCGTCCCGTCGGCTCTGCCGCGGAAATTAAATAGCCTTAGAGGCGGCGCAGGAGCTTAAAGAAACGCAACGTATCTTGCACGGGGCGAATCTTGCTTCGCTCGTCTCCGTAGGTCGTCGGGACGGCGACGCTGCTAATTTTTCCGCCCGCTCGCGCCGTCAGAATCAGGACTTCAGATTCATATTCGAAATGATCGGCGACCGCGCCCAAGAGCACGGGGTTCGCCAGGCGGACGCCACGATACCCACACTGGGAATCCGGAATCGGACAACGGCAGATCCGGGTGATCAGCCAAGACATCAGTCCGTTCACGGTCCGCCGTAAAAGCGGCATTCCTTTCGGATTAGCGAAACGATTTCCTAAGACGATTTCCACGCCCGGCTCCGCCAAGGCGACCATGAAAGCGGGGATTCGCTCCGGGTCGTGTTGACCATCCGCGTCCAAAGCGATTGCGTGGGTGAAGCCTAATTCTTTCAACGCGGCAAAACCAGTCTTGAGGGCCGCGCCCTTACCACGATTTACCTCATGCCGGATCACGCGCGCCCCGGCCTCTTGGGCCCGAGCCGAAGTCGCATCCGGCGAGCAATCATCCACAACCATGATGGTGGCCAAATGCACCCGACAGCCGCGGATGACTTCCGCAATGCGGGCCTCCTCGCGATACGCCGGCAAGACGACCGCAATCCTCACATCAGCCTCAGACACGGCTCGCGATGGGCGAATAACTTCGGTTAACGTTCCCGACGTAAATCTGACGCGGGCGGTGAATTTTCTGCTTCGGCGTTTCGGCGATTTCCTTCCAATGCGAAATCCAACCGGGCATCCGGCCGATGGCGAAGATGACGGTGAACATCTCGGTCGGGATACCGATGGCCTTCAGGATGATACCCGAATAGAAATCGACGTTCGGGTAAAGGTTACGCTGCTTGAAGTAGGGGTCGTTTAAAGCGGCGTCTTCGAGGCGCATCGCGATGGCCAGGAGCGGGTCGTTAATGCCGAGTACTTTGAGGACCTTGTCGCACTGCGCCTTGATGATCTTGGCCCGAGGGTCGTAATTCTTATAAACCCGATGCCCAAAGCCCATCAGGCGTACGCTCTTGGTCTTATCTTTGGCGTCGGCGATGAAGCGGGAACCGTCGTCGCCGGAAGCGTGAATCTCCTCGAGCATCTCGATGACGGCCTGGTTGGCGCCGCCATGCAGCGGACCCCAAAGCGCGCAAACGCCCGCCGAGACCGAGGGGAAAAGATTAGCACCACCCGAGGCCACCATGCGCACCGTCGAGGTCGAGCAATTTTGCTCATGGTCAGCATGCAGCAAAAGGATCAGGTCAAGCGCCCGGGCGATTTCTGGGTGAACGGCATAATCGACATTGGGACGGGAAAAAAGCAGGTGTAGGAAGTTCGAACAATAATCCAAACCCGGCTTAGGATAGACCGGCGGTTCGCCTTCCTTGGAGCGGTGGGCGAGCGCGGCAAGAGTGCGGACCTTGGAGATGAGCACGGCGGCCGTCTCATCAAACTTCGCCAAATCGTGGGCCCGCTCGTTCGTCCCGAGTTCCGGATAATAACAGCCGAGGGTATTCAGGGTGGCCGACAAGACCGCCATCGGATGCGCGTTGCCGGGGAAGCCGCTCAAGGCGATGCGTAGGCCTTCATGGACCTGAGAATTATCCAAAATCCGCGCCTTGAAGTCATTTAACTGCCCAGCAGTCGGAAGTTCACCGTAAATCAACAGATAGGCCGTCTCGATGAAGGTCGATTTCTCGGCCAGCTCTTCGATGCTGTAACCACGATAACGTAAGATGCCCTTTTCTCCATCGATGAAGGTCACCTTAGACTCGCAAGCACCCGTATTGGCATAACCGTCGTCGAAAGTGATATAACCCGTCTCGTCCCGGAGCTTGCGCACATCCACCGCTCGCTCGCCCTCCGAGCCTACGATGATGGGAAGGACAATATCCTTATCGTCTAATTTGAGAGTGGCGTGGGGGGTGCTCATGGCGGAGGTTGGGAACGCCAGGACAAAGCAGACCTCAGCGGGTCGTCAAAGTCAGAAAATTGCGGTAAAGTTGCAAGCCTTTGGCCTGACTTTTCTCGGGGTGGAACTGGGTCGCAAAGACCCGACCACGGCGAACGCCGCTCACAAATCGACCCGCATAGTCGGTCTCAGACCAGACAATGGCCGGATCGGTCTCGACTACCCTGTAGCTGTGGACGAAGTAAAATGGCTCGCCCTCCGTCCGCAGGCCTTGGGTCAACGGGCTACCGGTCTTAAAAATCGCCTCATTCCAGCCCATATGCGGGATACGTAGCCCCGGCTGAGAGGGGAAACGCTTTACGACTCCCGGGAAAATACCCAAGCCAACGCGGTCCGACTCCTCGGAACGCTCAAAGAGGACCTGGAGACCCATGCAGACGCCAAGGAAAGGCCGGTCCGCCGCTATCCAAGCATTTAGAAAAGTCTCAAAATCGTTACGGCGGATGCAATCCATACAATCAGCCATCGCCCCCTGCCCCGGGAAAACGACCGCCTCAGCCTGCTCGGCTTGCTGGGGCGTAGCCGCTAGGTAAGCGTCGGCCCCGACCGCAGCCAAGGCCCGACTAACACTCCGCAGGTTACCCATGCCATAATCAATGACGGCAACCTTGGGACGGCGCACTGACCCTGTTGCTTCCACAAGTTTTAGGCAAGCGTTCCCTTGGTGCTGGGCACACGGCCGCCCTGCCGGGCGTCGATTTCCACCGCCGCCCGTAAGGCACGCGCAAAGGCCTTGAACAGTGCCTCCGCGATGTGGTGAGGCTCTTCACCGTACTCTAGCTTCAAGTGCAAGTTACAACCTAAGGCATTAGCGAACCCTTGGAAAAATTCGCGCACCAAGGCGATATTGAAATCCTTCACCATGTAGTTGGTGATTTCGACTTGGTAGACCATCATCGGACGGTTGCTCAGATCGATGACGCAACGAGCCAAGGTCTCATCCATCGGCAAGATGAAAAATCCGTAACGCCGAATACCGGCCTTGTCGCCTAAAGCTTCTTTGATGGCTTGGCCCAATACGATCCCCACGTCCTCGACCGTGTGGTGATAATCGACATCCGTATCGCCGTCGGCTTTCAATTTCAGATCAACGAGGGCATGCCGGGAGAAAAGCGTGAGCATGTGATCGAAGAAAGCCACGCCCGTGCTGATCTCGGAGGTTCCCTGCCCGTCGAGATTCACCGTCAGGTTGATCTTGGTTTCTGCCGTATCTCGGCGGATGGTGGCCTGTCGAACTCCTGCGCTCATGAGCAAGAAATCCCCTTTGTGAGCCAGATTGTCAACCTCACCCTTTAGTCCAAGCTTTGGCCGCGGCCACGAACTGCGCCATTTCTACCTCCGTCCCGATGCTGATCCGTAAAGCATTCGCGGTCAGGGGATGATGCGGAAACAGACGGACTAAAATCTTCCGCCGACGCAAAAAATCGAAAGCGTGGGCGGCTGTCGCGGCTGAAGCCGGACACTGGGCCGAAACCGGCGTAGCGAGGAGGAAGTTAGTCGCCGATGGGTTAACTTTCCATCCAAGCCGCACCAGCTCTTCACTCAGCATTGTCCGACTGGCGCAAATCTTGGACACGGTAACGGCCAGCCATTCGCGATCTTCCAAAGCCGCCGCGGCTGCTACCTGGGCGAGTCGATCGAGATTATAACTATCACGCACACGATGCAGCACCTCCGCGACCTCAGGCGGGCAGAGCGCATACCCCGCACGCAAGCCCGCCAAGGCATGCCCCTTCGACAGGGTCCGCGTCACGACGACATTGGGCAGAGTCTTAGCGAGTTCGGCGCAATCGGTTTCCGCGAAGGCCGCATAAGCTTCATCAATCACCAACAATCCGGGGAAGCTTTCCGCAAGCGCCCTGACCTTTTCCGGCGTAAAGGCCACGCCCAACGGCGCGTTCGGGTTTGTCAGAAAAAAAACGGCCGCCCCACATCGTGCCACCGTTTCGATTTCGAAAGAGTAATCGGGCTTGAGCGGCACCCGGATGACTTCGGCCCCTTGTGCGGCCGCCAAGACAGGATAAAGCGAATAGCTTGGCATCAACATGCCCACCGAACGCCCCGGACCAGCGTAAGCCCGGATCAATAAGTTCAAGAGGTCGTCCGATCCATTCCCCGCCACGATGTGCCGCTCATCAAAGCCGTGCAACCGGGCCGCCGCCTGGCGCAGCGGCGAGGCATCCGGCGATGGATAAAGCCGCAGTAGCGCCCCCTCATCGGCCAAGGCCGCACGCATCGCCTCCAAAGCTCTCTGGCTCGGCGGATAAGGGTTTTCGTTGGTATTTAATTTCACCCAACCCCCACCCTGCGGCTGCTCTCCAGGGGTATACGCCACCATCGCTGCGATATGAGGATTTGGCTGAGGCGAAGGCATCAACGGAGCTTAAGTTTATGAGCGGCAAAATCCTGCAATAAAAGGCGGGTAAGATTAGCCTCGGTCGAACTCAGGGCGCGTTGGGCTAACTGCTGAAGTTCAGTTAAAGAAGAGTGCCGCAACATGAAACGCACTTCAGGTAAGGCCGCTGGCGACATGCTCAATTCGTGTGCACCCAACCCGAGCAACAACGGAGCCCACACGGGGTCCCCAGCCAACTCCCCGCATACCGCCGCCGGAATACCGCGCTGTTTGGCCGCCAAGAAAATACGGGCCAAGGTACGCACTACCGCCGGATGACAGGGCTCGTAAAGGTGGGCCACGCGTTGGTTACCCCGATCGACCGCTAAAAGGTATTGGACCAAGTCATTTGTCCCGATGCTGAAAAAATCCGCTTCGAGTGCCAACTCATCTGCCACCAACGCTGCTGAAGGGATTTCAATCATCGCACCGAGCTTGATCGGCGCCATCGGGATCACGCCTTCATGCTTCAATTCATTTTCGACTCGGCGAAAAATCTCCTTGGCTCGTCGTAATTCCTCCACGCCCGAAATCATGGGGAACATCACCGCGACGGGACCTAACGCCGCCGCCCGGATGATCGCCCTTAATTGCGGGCGAAAAACGTCGGGGCGCTCTAAGCAAAGCCTTACCGCACGATAACCCATGAATGGATTAGCTTCATCCGCCAAATCACCCAGGCGCTTATCGCCCCCTAAATCGAGGGTTCGGAAAGTGATTGGACGTCCCTGGGCCAGCTGCACGGCTTCCGCATACTCGGCATATTGTTCCTCTTCGCTCGGCCAGGCATCGAGTCGTAGGTAAAGGTTTTCGGTGCGATAAAGACCCACTCCGCGCCCGTGATACGAGACCGCGTCGTCCATTTCCTCCGGTGCGCCGATATTGGCCAATAAGGTGAAAGGTGCCCCATCCAACATGACTTCTGGCAAGGCCACCTCACGCATGACCCGATCGCGCCTCGTAAGAATCGCCTCCACTTTATCGCGGTAGGCATCAATCGTTTGCTCCGTCGGATTAACGATGACTAAACCGGTCTCACCGTCGACCAAGACGGTGTCCCCTTCCTTCACCGCCTCCATTAGGCCCTTTACGCCGACGACGGCCGGAATATCCAAAGAACGCGCCATGATTGCGGAATGGCTGGTGCGCCCGCCCTCTTCGGTAACAAAAGCAGAAACCCCATCGTCATGCAGGCCCGCGGTATCCGAAGGTGTCAGGTCGCGCGCGACGACGACATGCAATTTGGCTGCCTCGCCCGCCCGCTCCGGCTGGGTCCCTAAAAGTTGCTCTAAGACGCGTCCCGTAACGTCGCGAATATCCGCGGCTCGTTCGCGCAAGAAGTCGTCGTCCATCTTCTCGAAGATCTCGATGTAACGCTGGGCGACTTCCTGAAAACAGAACTCGACGTTAAAACCGCTCTTCTTGACCTCGCGACTGACATCATCAATCAAGGCGACGTCTTCAAGGACGAGTAAATGAGCGTCAAAAATCGCGGCCTCAGATTCATTGAGTTTACGTGCGATATCGTCGCGTAATTTGCTGATCTCCAGACGGGTGGCCCCCAGGGCGGCCTCCAGCCGACGGATTTCAGCCTCCGGATCATTCACTTTTTGACAGGCCACGATGGCCATCCCCTTCATCAACAGATACACGGGACCTCTCGCCACGCCTGGGGCGGCAGCGGTGCCTTGGAGGCGCTGTTCTGGCCTGTTGTTTTCGGCCTTCATCTAGGGGTCAATTGATGCTCCCCGACGGAAGAAGCAAGGCAGGATTATCGACCTTAAGCTTCGTTGACCGTAGGCTCGTCCGCAGGAGTAACAATATCAGGCATTACCAGAGATGGAATCGTCATATCCGGCATCTCTGCACCCAACGAAACTTCGAACTCCAGACCATTATCGACGAACGCAATCAGCGGCATTTTCTGCTCTTCCGCGGAGGGCTCTTCGATACCCGCGGCTTCGACGTAAAAAAGTAAACCGCTGTACTCGGCCGGAATCGTCACCCGAAGCTCAACAAAAACTAACGCCAGTAGACAAAGGTGGGCGAAGGAACGTCCGGACCTCTGGGCAAAACCCTGCAACCAAAGCATGGCGGTCATAAACGAACTATCTTCCCGCCGACGCAACACGCTCAACTGCGCTTGGTGCAAACGTAAGCGCGAATGGAAGCGCTGCTGCATCGCAGGCGAAGATTTGATCGCATCGCGCAAACGAACGATTTGCACCTGCGAGGCGGTGCCTTCGAGGTAGCCAACAACTAAAGATTCGAATTCGGAGTTACTCATACTCGAAACTCCTCCCCCATAAGTTCACGCAGGGCTTCGCGGGCGCGGTTAATCCGGCTCTTCACCGTCCCAATCGAAAGGCCAAGGTCTTCGGCGATTTCTTCATAAGACATATTGCGCACATTACGCATGGTAAGGATACGAGCGTGTTCGGGCTTCAATTGTTCCATACACTCGGCCACTTTATTGACAAATTCATTGGTCTGCGCCTCGTGCCCCGGGCCCTGTGCCCCGTCGGAAAGAATGTCATGAAGGGTGGCACCCGGATCATCCCCCAGATCGGCGTCGAGCGACATGGACTGATCACGCTTACGTCGGCGCCAGTACCAATAGCGATTTCGGGCTAAATTCGTCCCGATTTGATGAATCCAGGTCGAAAATGTGGCGGTACCACGAAAAGAGGCCAATACGCGATGCGCCCGGATAAAGGTGTCTTGGGTGATTTCCTCGGCGTCTTGGCGGTTCCTCAATAAGGAAAAGACCTTAGCAAAAATTCGCCCCTGATACTTCAGGACCAACTCATTATATGCCATCAAGTCGCCTTGGCGGGCCTTATCGAGGGCAGATTGGTCAGCTTCGGTCTCCATACATTAAGGGTGAATTAAGGACAGGGGGGTGAGGGGTATCTGACAATCATGCTGACATCCCTGCGGATTTCAACAGCAGTCTTATATCTATTTCCTCACCCCAAGGCGTTATGTTCACCTCGTCAAAGAAAGCCCCTCCCCTTCAATGGGTTAACTGCCTAAATGGCGCCATCGGCCAAGCCGATGAGCTTCCCCTGCTCCTACCCCAAGGCAGCCCTCTCCCCTCAATTTCCGTCACCCGTGCCGAAAAAGGGGTCTTCCTCGAACCGATCGGCAACAGTAACCTCATCGTCAACGGCAGCCCTTCGCGCCAAAAGATAAATATTCAAGAAACCGCGACCCTCCAATTTTCAGACTCCCTTCTCGTCCTGTCTTTAGATCAAGTTGAGCCCTTTAAGTCCGTCGACACTAAGTCATGGATTCTTTTCGACGCCCAGTCGGGCGACCCGTTAGGCGAATTCTCTTCCGACAAGCTCCTCGATGTCGCCGCGCAGTTAGGTCGGGCGCCCGACACCCTCGCCTGTACGCCCCAGGGCTTGGCAATCGGTTTTACACTTTCGCAAATCGCTCCCTTACTCTCCACGCGCAGCGCCGATGAAACGCATGCCAAAATCACCGCCAGACCAACCTTGACCGAAGAACAAAATCGCGGCGCCCACATTTGCCCGGTTTGCTGGACTCGCTTCGATTCAGGTGATGCCTTAAGTATCGCGGTCCACGAAAACCTGCGAGGCGATCCGATCTTAGGCTCCGACGCCCGTCTACGCTTTCAACCCACTCGGTTTAACGACCAAAGCCTTGCCCTCGATCCGATGGGCCTGGCTTGCACCGATATCGCTTGCCCGCATTGCCGGCGACAACTCCCCCCCGGCTACCTGGACATGCCGCATCGGATTATTTCGCTGATCGGGGCCCCGAGCGCCGGTAAATCATACTACTTGGCCGCCTTGACCCGCGTACTTCAAGACCGCCTACCCAACGACTTTCATCTGGCCTTCAAAGACGGCGATCCGAGCGGCAATATGCTCTTAAATCAGATGCGTAACACGCTCTTCTCGGCCGCCACACCCGAAGAAGCTCTCATCGGTAAAACCGCGCTCGAAGGTGCCACCTACGAAAAACTTCCTCGTCTCGGTCGGATGGTCTCACTCCCCCGCCCCTTCATTTACTCCATCAGTCGTCCCGGCCAACAACGCCAAGAGATGTCGATCATTCTTTACGATAACGCCGGGGAACACTTCGAACCAGGCATTGATATCCATGAATCGCCCGGCGCGATGCACGTCGCCAATTCCGCGGGGCTGATCTTTCTTTTCGATCCCACCGCCAACGCCCGCTTTAAAGCCAAATTAATCGGAGTCGAAGATCCTCAATTCACCCTCAAGGGCCGCGTCGATCAACAAGATAGTATCTTGGCCGAAATGGAGTCGCGCATTAAACGTGTCCTGGGCTTAAGCCAAGACCAACGCATCAGTGCGCCGCTCGCTTTTGTGGTCGGGAAATCCGACACGTGGGAAAAACTCCTGAGCTCCCCGCTGGAACCGGTCATCAAAGATTTCGCTCTCGATTTGAGTGCGATTCAAAGAAATTCCGCTCGCGTGCGAGAAGTTCTCGTTGCTCTTTGCCCCGGCCTCGTTGCCTCCGCCGAATCTCTATGCAGTCAGATTTGTTACTTTGCCGCCTCATCTTTCGGTCACATGCCCGTCATGATTCAGACAGGGCCCAACAAAGGTCGCATCGCCCCCGACCCGCAACGACTGGTACCAGCCCACGTCGAAGAACCTGTTTACTGGCTGCTCCATCTGACCGCAGTTGAAATGTTCCCCTCCCGGCCCGCACTCGCCCCCATCCAGCGCTAAGTCCCATGCCGCTCCAACTTATTTTCACCTCAGCGCCCCAAGGACTCGTCGCGGGTCGTTCCGGGTTTTGTACGGTCGCCCGGCATCAAGCAATGCCCGAACGGTTGGCACAACTGCTGGAATCGATCGGCACCCCTCACGGACAGTCCACCGGCGCGACGTTCACGTTTCGCACCTTGGAGGCCTCCGATAAAACTTACTACGTGCTGTCGCGTTTCGTTGCCCGCGGTCTCGACTACACCCAGCGCGATAATCGCCTGGCACACCATTTGGTCTTCACCCAGGAAGAAGTGGCGATTCTCCCCCCTCCTCCCGCTTTGGCCGCCCGCTGGAAAGGCTGGCGCGACGAATGGACCGCCTCCCCCGAATGGCTGGCCGAGGAAAACAAGCCGCTGGCTTTAGAAGCCTATCAACCGCTCTCCCCCGCGACTTCTTGGCGCGAACTTGCCGGCACCGGCGCCAAGGCCGCCTGGTTAGTCAATGAATCCGGACCCGCGCTGGCCGGCTTAGTTAATTTTCCAGAAACGCTGCAAAGTTTACGACTCCTCGCCGAATCCGCGAACCTGCTGGGCAAGACCGCTTGGGCCGCAACCTTCACCACCGACACTGCCACGACCAATGCCGACGGTTTCACGTGGGCCATCGGCGCCACCAAAGGTCGCCCGATCATCGATCTAGCTACCGCCACCGCCCAGCCCGCCCCGATTGGTCCATTCGCCCGCCAAGCCGCCATGGGCGTGACGGCTCAAAAGAATCCTTCCGCTACTCAATCCCAACAGGACAAGCCGAACCCCACGACACCCGGCAAAAACTCCAGCTTCAATGGCACGATTCTTACCGTTCTCGGTCTCGTTCTGCTCGCAGGGGGTCTTGGTTCTTATCTGATGCTCAGCACCTCCGCCCCACCTCCGCCCGAGGTTCGCGTCGTCACCACCCCGCCGGCGGTCGACATGGCCAAGGCCGATGACATCATGCGTGCCAGCCGTGCCTTGAATGATGTCAACGGATTCTTAGCCCGGGAAGATTATGTGTCTGCGGCGAAGATCTGGATGGAAACAGTCGCGATCTCGCCCTCCTTTTCGGAAAAATATACCACCGATAATCTTCCGCGGATAAAGGGTAAATACGCCGCCGCTACCGTCGCCCAACTGACGGCCAGACTCGAACGTCCCGGTGCGACGGCGGACCCGCGCGGAACCCGTGAAATCGCCGACGAAGCCACCGAGGCAATCAACGTCGGCACCCAATTAAAAGTTCCGCAGGATGAACAGTGGAAACGTCTGACTGAAATCGGTAACCGGGCACTTTTTATCGCCAGTCTGGATATTCGTCCGACGCTCGTCATTCTGGGCGAATGGGGTTCCTCCGACACCGGACCCAACGCCCCTTCTCAAGCGGACTTCAAATTAAGCGCGGCCGCAGCCGATAAGATCCAGAAATTCGTCGAAACTTCCGGGGCGACGACCGCTACCTCAATCTCGGCCCGCATCCGCGTACTTCCGCTCACTGCTTTTCATCAACGCGACACTCAAACCAAATATGGCAGCGCCGAGATTCGCCGTACTCCCAAATCTGATTGGATTGAAGCCCAGGCCACTCCCGGCCGCCAACCGCCCATTATCATCAGCGTCGGTTCGCGGAGCAATCTCATCACGCTTAACTTCCAGGATAATTCGGGCGCGCAAGCGGAAGCCAATCGTCTCATCGAAATCGAACTGGCGACCGGCGAACACTTTTGCATCGCGCTCATCGCCAATCTCCGCGCACTCCCGCCGCTCAACCTTGGATTGAATGGCCTGCAACTCGACAAGGACACGGGCGTCGTCCGCCCCGCCCCTTGGGCCGAACCCGCCGTCAACGCCTTTATCTGGCCCACCGGCGCGATTGGCCTTTACCCCGATGGTCACGAATTCCCCGACCGCGATCTCCCTTCCATTCGCGCCACTCGCTCCCTCCTCGACACCGATTTACTCCGCCTCGAAAATAAATCTGGGCCGGGCACTCCCCCGTTCGAAACCATCGCGCAACGCCGCAAGCTTTTCAATAAACTCGACTACATTCTGGCCGGTGCTCCCTGGACCCTGCGGACTATCTCCACCCGAGGTGAAGCCGGCCCAAGTCTTCTCGAATTTCGCTAAATCATGCAGGTCGAACGTCTCATCGCCCGGATCCGCGGCCAACTTGAACTGGGCACGCCCGATCTCGAAGCCCGCTCGCTGGCCGGTGAATACGTCGCACTCTGCCAACGCGCCCGCGAACGGCTGGAACAATGTTCAACTTTAATTCGCAGCGGTAATGAACATGCGGCTTATCAAGTCGCCGAATCGGAACCCGACTTACTCACGCTCTGCGCCGAACTGAGCTTCGCCGAATCGGAACGTTGGAATGCGCTCTGCCGAGAACGCGGGCTACCTGCCGCCTTCCCGCTCGACGGCCAACATGTGATGGCGCTGGAAGGCCTTTACGGTAAAGAAATCGGCGAGAACCACCCGCTCTACCGCGATTACCGCGACGCCATCCGCAAACGCGACGAAGACCGCGCGCTGTCCATCCTGCGTTCGATCGTGCGCATCAACGCGAATGATCCGAACGCCCGCTCCGAACTTTCCCGACTGTCCGCTAAATTTCTTCGCGAAGCCCTAGGCAAGGTCACGTCGTTCTTCGCCGCTCAACAAAACGCTGATGCGGTCAACCTGATGAATCGGATGGAGCGCTTCGGAGCCAACGACCTGGCCGATGAGCCGCAATGGGAGCAAGCTCTGGCTAAACGCGTCGCTTGGCTTCGCTCCAAAGCCGTCGAACAAATCGAAATTCTGATCAAGGACGCCTCGCAGGCCCGCCAAGGCGGACACTGGGAACAGTGCGCCTCGAATGTCGGCCGGGCCCGGGCGCTCGAACGCGACCATCAGATTAACTTAGCCTCGGAACTAAACCAAGAACTCACCTCCCTCGAGGCTTGGGCCGGCCAACTCGCCACTGCCGACGAAGCCGAAGCCTCCCTTCGCGCCGCTACCCAAACTCTCCTCGATGAGTGGTTGATTTTAAAACAAGAAGCCACCCAGACGGGCTCCTCCGCGATTCTCGTCTCCCGTCTCGGCATCTGGCTTGAAAAATCAACCCCTCTTGCTGACCGCCTACCTGAAGGGCTCATCCGCCAAGCCCGGCAACTCCGCCAAGCCAAGCGGGCGGGCTTAAGCCGACGTTACACGATTCTCATTACTTCTTGGGTCTTCGGGCTCCTGGTTTTGCTGGGCGTCCTTTATAGTTGGTATAATCAGAATAAGTTAACCACTGAGGCGGATGAACGTCTGGCGGCGGCTGACCGTCTCGTGGCCGCTTCAGATTACGAAAGCGCCGAACGCTCGCTCGACGAATTCAACTCCAAGAAACCCAAGCCCGAGTTCATCGAAGCAATCAAAGCGTTACGGAAACAGATCGCGGAGCTGCGCGAAACCGAGCAACGCCTCCTCGTCGAAGCCGTCTACCTCCAAGCGCGCCGGCTCGAAGGTATCTCGCTTGCCAACATCGAAGCGACTTTCCCCCGCGCCACCAAATACCAAAACGACGTCAGCAAGGTGGGACCGATCTCTCAAACGCGCCTGAAGAAGACTTTTGACGATCCCGTTGGTTTTCTGGCCGAATGCACCCGCCAGGTCGATAACACCAAGAACGACCTCACGACGGAACGTCAAAATCTAGTCAAAGCGCTCCAGGGAAATGACGTGGTTGCCGACATTCCCCACGCGCAAGAGGCCATCAATCGCCTCCGCACGTTACTCCGCGTCCTCAAAGCCTGCGGCATCAAAGACCTCGAGGAAGCCAAT
>Ga0114971_10000475_pt1 | contig 25930 bp, 16 predicted proteins | sample M_140625_MF_Meta_FD_87320 | JGI IMG/M metagenome (GOLD analysis project Ga0114971, IMG submission 87320) | Freshwater microbial communities from Lake Montjoie, Canada to study carbon cycling - M_140625_MF_MetaG | ecosystem: Environmental > Aquatic > Freshwater > Lake | place: Lake Montjoie... | reverse complement strand
ATCTATTACATTTGGTAATATGCTTAATTTGGAAGGGTTTATTTCATTCGGAAAGAATAATACAAGTATGGATACTATGTCAATACCTCAGTACTCATCATCATACGTAAATAAATTATATGATAATATTTTTTATGATCCTAAAAATGGTAATTTAATAGAAGTTGATGGCGATGGAGGCAATGTTGTTACTGGTAATACAATTTCCAAATTATATGTAACTCCACGAACAACCCCCGGAACAACAAGCGTATATGAGGTATCAACCACAACGAATAATATAATTAATTTAAGTACAAGCACAAATACGATTAGTTCATACAATTCTTGGTTATATCCAACTCAATGTAAAAATACTGATAATTATTCTGTATTATATATTCCATATGGAACAGATACATTAATTCATATAATAGATAATACAACTAGTATGAATGTAGGAACGTTTGGATTTCTTTCAGGCGCAACCGCAAAGAATCATCTATATGCGACTACAGATAAAATTAATTTGGGAAATTTCGCTAGCGATAATGATTTAAATAATGATAAATTAGTAAATGAATCATATTATGACGCAGTAAATAATGTTTACCAAATAAGTAAATATGTAAAATACGATATTTCTAACGCAAATTTAGTAATTCAATCATCTCCAAATCCAAAATCAATTTATGTTTATGATAGATATGGTTACCAAAGTAAACCAATAACTAGTGCTGGCACATTTACCGCTTCTAAAACTAGCATTAGTGATGTAAAATTTGACTCATGGTTAGCAACCGATAGTTTAGGTAATCAAATGGTAGTATATATTGGGTTTGGAACTAAAACTATTATTGCTTTAATACGTAAAGATACTTTAAGTGGTAGTTACGTTTTAGCAAATGTGAAACGGTTTGAGAATAATGGTGTATATGATAGTAAGGGTTTGTTGATAACAACCACCGCATTATTGTCTGGAATGAGTGGCACTACTGATTCAGGACCTACTTCTTGTCCGAATTCAAATGCCACATCTACCACAACTACTTCTGGAATTACTCCAACTACTGCTTCTACTATGAATCCTACGTCTCTTGCCACGCAACAACAACTTACTTCTTTATATAATGATTTAGCTCTCATTGATGTGTCAAACAATCCTAGCGCAGCGGTTGCAGTGGTTAAAGCTAGCTTAGGCCAAATTACTCAAAATGGAGGCGTAGCTGCCTCAACGCCTTTAGTCACACAATTAGCAACTGCTTTTTCAAGCGCAACGCCAAACAAGGATCCAAAAGTATTAGCTGCCACATTAACTGGTATTATGCAACAACAAAGCCAACAACTTCAACAAAGTCAATCCACTAATGGAAATATACAAAGTCAAGCCATTGCTGGTATTCCTCAATATTCTGGAGCCAATCCTTCATTTGGTGCAGGAATAACTACTTCTTCTGGAGAGAGCAATGCTTTATCTGAATATTTCAAATGGTATTGGTATTGGAAAGCAAATCCATCACCCAATAATGAATATTCACAAGATTTTGTATTGAAAACTTCTATTGTTCCACCTGTTTGTCCTTCTTGTCCTTCTTGTCCTTCCTGTTCTCAAAATGGTGGTATATGTACGAATTGTGGAGGTCAGGGTGGCTCTGGTACAATATCAAGTAGTGGAAATACAATTATACAAACGGATACAAGAACTAATATTCCAGGGGCGATATCATCCTTAGGAAACACTGCAGGTGGAATCGCAAATAAAGCATTAGATACAACTGAAAATATAGTTGACGAAGCGGGTAACTTGATAAAAGGGGCAGTCACTGGAACGGTTGGATTAGCGAAAGATACGGTATCTGGTGCGGCTGGATTACTAAGAGATGCGGGTAGTGGAGTAAAGGACGTATTAACCGCACATCCTACACAAATAAACAGTAGACAAATTGAGACACAACCATATGGTGGAAAAGCATATGGCAGTACTTCATATGGTGGAAGTGGAGCAACCAATTATAATTATTACGGGGCACTTCCATCCAAAAGTAGTAATTTCATACCAATTACTAGTGATTTCAGTTCTTTTGGTAAATAAACAATGGTAAATAAATGTATTATATTTATAATATATTTATTGCGTTAAAACATATAAAATTAAAAAAGTTCATATAATAAATGAGAACCATTCCTAATATAAATACTATATTTGATAGAGAAAAAATAGCGAATGAAATAAAATTATTATTATCCACCTTTGATGAAAATTGTAAAAACGTAAAATTCAAAAAAGGATTTTATATCTATGGTTCTCCTGGTTGTGGCAAAACCGAATTTGTCATGAATTTATTAAAAGAATTAAATTATGATATCATCAAATATGATGCCGGAGATGTTCGTAATAAAACATTGATTGATACAATCACCAGTAATAATATATCCAATCGCAATGTTCTCCAAATGATGACAAAACAAGTGAAAAAAATAGCGATTGTCATGGATGAAATAGACGGTATGAATAATGGCGACAAAGGTGGAATTACCGCACTTATTAAATTGATAAGACAAAAAAAAACCAAGAAACAAAAATTAGAAAGTATGACGATGAACCCGATTATTTGTATTGGAAATTATTATATTGATAAAAAAATGAAAGAATTGATGAAAGTATGTAATGTATTTGAATTAAATACCCCCACGAATACACAAATCAATAAATTAATGTTGAACGTCATGCCAAATATAAAAACAAAACCACCAAAATGTAAAGAGAACATTATCAAATACATTCAAGGCGATTTAAGAAAAATGACATTTATACACGATATATATGACAAAAACCCCGATTTATTGAATAATGAAATCATTGATACGATTTTCCAAATAAAAACATATAATGAAGATTCCAAAAAAATTACAAAAACATTAATAGAAACACCAATGAAATTGGAAGAACATAACACATTTATGAACGAAACTGACCGCACAATCGTCGCCCTATTATGGCACGAGAACATTGTAGATGTGTTGTCTACGAAATCCCCATCCCAATCCTATCCCTTTTATTTAAAAATATTAGACAATATATGTTACGCGGATTATATAGATAGAATCACTTTCCAAAGTCAAATATGGCAATTTAATGAAATGAGTTCTTTGATGAAGACCTTTTATAATAATAAAATTTATCATGATTCTTTTAAAGATAAAAATAAATCCATTGATATTCGGTTCACCAAGGTTCTCACCAAATACTCTACAGAGTATAATAATATTTTATTTATTTATAATCTATCACAAAAATTAGATATGGATAAAAAAGATTTGATTTCTTTTTTCCAAGAAATGAGATTATATTATGGAGACGATTTTATAAATCAATTAGATAAAATGACGGAATTATTGAAATTTTTTGAAAATTATACGATTTCAAAATTAGATATCAAACGGGTATATCGTTATTTAGATAAAAATGTAAAAAAAGAAGTCCAACTTATCACGGAGGAGGATGATGATTTAGAAGATTATGATGATGATTGTTGATAAAATAATAATAACAATAATATAATATAAATACTATATTATATTGAAATAATAATGATAAATAATTTGTTTGATATAGTAATACCTATAGGTCCAAATGATATTGATGTAGTGAAGACACAATTAGAATATACAAAAAAAAATATAGTAGGATATAGAAATATTTATATTATTTGTTACGACGAAACAATACAAATTGATGGCTGTATTCATATACCCGAAAAAATATTTCCATTTTCAATAGAAACGGTCGCTGAATATCATGGAAAATTAGATAGAAATGGATGGTATTTACAACAATTATTAAAATTATATGCGGGGTTGGTTATACCTGATATATTAGATAAATATTTAGTAGTAGATAGTGATACATTTTTTTTAAAACCTACTATTTTTTATAAAGAAGGAAAATGTTTATATAATTATGGGGTTGAATATCATATGCCATATTTTAATCACATGAATAGATTACATGAAGATTTAAAAAAACGCGTAAATAAATCTGGTATATGTCATCATATGATGTTTGAAACAAAATATATTAAAGAAATGATAGATATGATTGAAAACAAACACAATGATTTCTTCTATAATGTATTTCTTGTAAATGTAGTTGATATAAATGGTTCTGGTGCGTCTGAATATGAGATGTATTTTAATTATATGTTATTTAAACATCCAACGAAAATTACAATTAGAGAATTAAAATGGAAAAATGCCAATAAATTATTATTAAATAGTGAATATGATTATATTTCATATCATTGGCATATGCGTTAACCAAAATAACTAATTTATTGTATAAATATATTTATACAATAAATTTATACCAAGGGTGTAAATAATTAATCTGCTTCTACCATAATTAATGGAACACTCTTGGGCATTTCAGTGGAAGATAAAATTTTAGTAGTAAGTACTTCATCGCCGACATTTGATTTTATTTCAGTAATTGGGGCTTTTAGGGCAGCCGAATGTTTGAGTTCTTTTAATTCTTTATTTTTTGAAATAACCTGCATCTGTAATTGAATAATCATTTTTTCTAATTCTGCTATTCGTTTTACATTAATGTCTTTTTCTTGCGTCAATTCCCCAATATATTTTTGTTGCTGTTGCATTATATTAACAGCGTCATGAGGAGTTAGTACTACTGGTTCTTCACCTGGTTTTTGCAATATAATTTGATTTGCGGTCTCGTTTTGTGCTTTCTTCAACATATCAACCCTTTCCGCTTCTATTTTTTTAATTTGTTCTAAAACATCTGGTTTCATTTTTGGAGATCCGGGTTCATACGCTTCTAATAATTTATCTATTTTATTCATAAAAAAATCTTTGATTGAATCTTCGTTCTTGTTCTTGATAAAATTATTCACCGTTTTTGTTGAATCTTTCAAAAAATCGGGATGTGGATTATCTAACATTTTTCGTTTATCAAAGGTATTATGTTCATGAGAAAAAACTAAAATACTCTTCATTGGATCTAATTGAACGAAAGGAATAGTATAATCTTTTAAAAATGCGCGTTCTTCAGCCAATGCCGCATGATCTTCATATTTGGTTTGGTCTAGTAATTCACGACGAAATGCGAATGTACCAGCAGTAGCGTGATTTGGACCATATGGACCACATTGTACCATCCGGTTGAGCGTTTTGAAATAAATATATATTTCACTAGAACCCGCGCATAATGCTTGTTTATTACTTTCTAATTTTTCTACGGCATGTGATACTCTGTCTGGTGGGTAATAATCGTCATCATCCATATAGACAATGATAGAACCTTTTGTATGTTTATGCATCAAATTACGTTTGGCACCTAATGTCATCTTTGTATCTACCGCAAAATATTTAATCTGTGGTATATTTGCTTTGGCAATTAAATCATTGATTTTATCGGTTCCATCATCTACGATAATCCATTCTATTCTATCTTTTGGATAGTCTTGATTACGAAAACACTGAAACATATTTTCTATAAATGGACGACGGTTGAATGTTGGAGTACATACACTTACAAAAGGACGATGCTTTTTATTTTTTCCCATTATTATATTCTAAACATTTATTTTTATGTAGTTATTACGAAAAACATTAATTATTATATTATAAAGAATTATTCATTTTTTTTTGTATTGTGGAAGATATATTTGGTATAATATTAGATAACCCATCAGATGCTGTTTTGAATGATTTCATAAAGGGTGTTTCATTTATTTTATCTACAATGCTATTTTTCTGGATATTATTAACTAAACTATTAAATGGAGGAGCACTTGGAACTATATTATTTTTAACATCTGTATTTGTATTTATTTCATCAACCGGAGAACCCGTACCAATATCATATTCTACTTTATATGGAGGTGCGGATGGCGCTACGGTTTCAGTAGAAGTAGTAGAAGGTTTATAAAGACCTTCCAATTTATTGCCAATATTACTATTGCCTACATCATTCACTATATCAGTGAAACTAGGCGCGCTAGGAATTAGTGTTTCAATATCTTTTGAATAACCTGGCAATTTATTAGCAAAATTAGGTGGAATAAATTTAGTAAAATTACCCATTACACTATCAAACAAACCATTCAATGAACTATCTGTATTTTGTTGTTTGAATTTTGGAGCAGTTGGATTCGGCGGTTTTTCGTCATAATCTTTTATAAAATAGATTCCAGCCATTGAAACTAACATAATAAAAATAAAAATAGCCGTTAATATAATTAACCGTAATTTCAATGTATTATTAGTAATATTACTATTATAATCTATTATTGCTATAACAAGTATAATAATATACGCAATAAAAAATATATATTTATATACAAAATCAATCAATTTATTATAAGAAGATTTCACTTTATAAATAAATTCATCTTCATTTGACTTTTCTGTATTTGCTTCAGGATCATTATTATTTCTAATAAATTCATTAATTCTATAAAAAGTTTCAAAATATTTAAAAAAATTAACATTTATAATTATTCCAAATAACGAATTAATTAATAAATATAGCATACAAGCAAGTGCGCCAAGTGGAACAGATATCAACATAACTATAATGAATCTTAAAAAAGCAGTAATAAAACCAGTTATAGGAGATAATATAAATCCCATGAAGGAATTGACTGTATAACTTAATGTTTTCGGTAAAAATCCCATATTATAATTTCCAAAAAAATAAATAACTAATAAAAAGAAATACATTAACGAGACAATTACATCTTTAGTATCCCCTCTCAACACTGCTATTAAGAAATTATATATAAATACATTAAAATTGAAAAAAAACAAAATAAATAAAACAAATACTCCTACAAAACACCCTTTATAATTAAATATAGACTTTAAATTATCTGGTATTATTTTCATCATAAAACTTTGTAAATATTCAACAAATGCTAACGCAAAAATAAAAAAGAAGTTTACAAACGCATAAAATATAGACAAAAAATCTGCTCGTTGATGTATACGCTCTTGGATATAATATGAACTTATTTCTGGAACTTCTACTCGTTTGCCGGTCATATCTTCTCCGGTTTGTTTATTTGTTTCATTATCTTCTGTAGTATAATAATAAAACATAATATAAAACCAGTTATAAGTAGCAAAGAATGCCACCAATATACTTTCAAAAAGACCAACATATTTTTGTATCACTAGTATATCATTTTTTGAATCATTTTTTTGATTTAACTTTCTAGAATTGGCACCTTTTCTTGCTAATTCCGCAAAGTCATTTTCATTTGAGTCAGAAACAGATAATGTTTTTGAAATATAAAAGGCTATTGTATAATTAATTTTGTTTATCCATTTATATATTTTTTTTAAAATATTAATCACCGCGACTCTTGGATCATCTTTATTGCCTTTGTCTGGACTATCTACACCATCAAAATCTTTATCTGGCAATCCTAAAAAATTGGGATCAAAATCACGACTTTTAGATTCGGATTGGGGTTTCTCATTTTTATCCGTCTTTTTTGTCTTCTTTTTTGTGTTCTTTGATTTCAACCCTTCAATAATTGGATTATCATAAATGTTCTCTAATTCTTCAATATTTTTATAATTTTCTTTTTTACTATTTTTACTATTTTTAATTTTATATTTCATATTCATGATTTGGAAATTATCATCATATTTATTGGGTGTTTCACTAAATATTGTTTTGTTCCAAATACTTTTTTCATTTTCCATAATATATTATACAATCTATATTATAATATAGTATATAAATTTCATAATAAAACTAATATTTTTATCTAGCATATAACATACCACAATTTCCCCCAATAAAAGATAATACGTTATATCGTTCTTCAAATACAGTCATATTATAATTATATTGATATAATCTCCAATTTGATTTACGTACACCTATCGCATTTCCACTACTATCACATATAATATCAAACTTAGACGATTCTGTATCTATAGGAGGAACATAAGTAGATAACTCTAATTGGATGAGTTTAAATTTACTCATATTGATTGCTCCGGTTGGTTGATATTCAAATGGACTGGTATTCAAACAAAAATTATAACAATACAATCCTTCTTTGGCGGAACCTTGAGTTCTCGTATATTTTTCTATATAATTAAATACTCCACTCGTTAATGTATTTTCACGATATTCTCCATTAAATAAAATACCCATTGTATTTAATATTTCACGCTGGTTATCAACTAAATAATTACCAGATAAATAAATACCGGTCTTTATACTATCAATAGGGTCCATTCCAGGTCCAGAATTTATATCATATGAAATGCCATTGGCATCTGTAAATGGAACATTTACAAAATTTGGATAAACCTCCGCCGGATCTTTAGAACTACCTTGTTCTAAACCACCAGGTATGCTTTGATACGGCCAATTTGTATAATTACTCCATTCATTTCTTAAATTTACATCATTGCGTTGTAAATAAAACATCCAATTTGCCACCATGCCACTAGAAGTCAATTTCAATTTATTCGTTCCAGTAATATTATCAAAATTATATTGAAAAACGTCTTTTACTAAATATACCTGGTCGTTTGCAGCAAATACTTGCGCTTCTTCTTTGGATAAAAAACAATACGTTGACATTAAATGTATATCCGCATTCCAAGTTGAAATTTTATTGGCATATTTATCAGGCGTAATAACCACATCAGGCTGCGTTTGTAAGAAACGATACATTTGAAAATAGGATTGATTAAAATCGGGTTGGACGTAGGGTCTAGAATATTGTAGGTCAAATACATCTCTCACCTGGAATAGTTCTTGTATGGGTCTCAACGTAACATTTATGTATAATTCGTTATATTGTAACGCAATCAATGGAAAAGCACACCGACTATCTAAGGTAAACCATGTATTAATCGGAATAAATAATTGTCGCCCTCTAATGGATGGTTCTGAACCCGAATTAGCAGTAGTATAAAAAGAGTTTGGATATGTATTTTTTCGGCCATTTGCGCTTCCCGGATCATTTAATTCAGTGACATTTCCAGTCATTTCATTATATAATTTCTTTTTTTCTGCTGAAAAATCACGATCTACCATAGCCGCCAAATACTCACCAGAATATTTTTGTAGAATGAGAGAACCGCATGTAATAGAAATTTCTTTTATTATATTACTACCTAAATCACGTATCCAACGAAATTCATAAGGAGCCCAACGTCCGCCTGTCTCCGTAGATGGATGATAGATAGGACTCCATATATCAGGTAATGTAATAACCAGATATGTATCCATTAATAATTCAGCATATCGTGGCATTTTAAATGTATATGTGGATGGTTCAGTTAATCGTAAATCTCTTAAACCGTCATAATCTATTCGAAACTTTTGTAATCCAAAATTACTATATTTAGAATAAGTTACTTTGAAAAATGTTTTTGTAGGATTACCTGTTAAAATGCCATTATTGTTCCCAACGGAAATTATATTTAGTAAACCTCCTGCCATAATATTTTATATGTATATGTTAATATATTATTATCATTATATATTTTATTATGGAAATTTATAAAAAAATAATTTTATTGATTGCTTTTTTAATTTTTATATATATTATATTTGATTTATACCAGCGTAAACAAAGATTATCGCTTTATTTATTCAATAGAAAGGAAAATTTTGATATTCCAAATCCAACCCAAAATAGTGAAGATATAGAAATGAATCTTATAAAATATACAAATCAGCAAAAAATAACATCCGTTAGTCCGGAAGATGCGAATATGCCATTATCACAATATGTAGTAAAAGCTTCTTATAATTCAGCTTGTACTGGAAATTATGTAAACGCCGACGCTGTAGAGTATGTTATATCGCGTGGTTGTAGATTTGTAGATTTTGAGATATTTGATATTAGCGATGTTCCGCATGTTGCGTTTTCAAAAGACCCCGCGTTTAATTCAATTGATTCTAAAAACAAAATTTTATTGAATGATGTATTAACAAAAGTGGTTACTACTGCTTTTTCAAGTAAATCGCCAAATTTAAAAGACCCTATGTTTATAAATTTACGTATTAAAAGTAATAAAAATAGTGTTTATAAATTAGTAGCAAAAACAATAGATGCTTCATTAAAACCCAAATTATACAATGATAAAATAAATGAAAAAACAAAATTAAGTGATGTTATGGGAAAAATTGTCTTATTGGTAGATAAAACCATCCGATATGATTATACGAAATATACGGATTGTAGCGAAACGGATAAAAATTGTTACGATTTATCAAAATATATAAATATAGAAAGTGGAAGCGATTATGTAAGATTAAATCAATATTCTACTATCTTAGAAGAACCTATTATGCGACCTAGAATTTTAGATGATAATGAAAATACAAATAAAAAATTTATAAATTTAGTCATTCCCGACTTTAATATGAAAAATACGGCTAACCCATCTATTGGAAAATTCATTAAGGAACACGGTTGTCAAATTGTAGCGTATAAATTTTATAATAAAGACGCACAATTAGAAGAATATGAAATGCTTTTTAACGAAATTCGGTATGGAATAATAAAATTAGTAGATACGATCATCTATTTAACAAAAGAAGACGAAGAGATAAACGCATAAAATAAAATATACTTACTATATATATTTTATTAAACAATTATATTATGAAACATAATAAAACAAAAAAAAATAAATTTAGAAATTTTTTATGCGATAATAAGATGACATTCGAACAATGTGAATTAGCTATTTTAAAAAATTCGGTAGAAAAATCCGAACAATTAGTATCCGCCAGATTAGCAAATAATGAAATTATACATAAATTTATTGAAATTGTTGAAGAATTTATCAAAAAAAAGAAATTAATTTGTTATGGCGGAACTGCTATCAATAATTTATTACCACCGTCCGAACAATTTTATGACCGAGAGTTTGAAGTTCCAGATTACGACTTCTACTCAGCAACCGCAATGGAAGATGCCAAAGAATTAGCTGATATATATTATCAAACTGGATATACAGAAGTAGAAGCAAAAGCGGGTCTTCATGTTGGAACATATAAAGTATTTGTAAATTTTATACCGATTGCTGATATAACTCAATTAAATCCAGGTATATTTAAAACTTTATTCAAAGAAAGTATTGTAAAAAAAGGTATTTATTATGCTCCTCCTAATTATTTACGCATGAGTATGTATTTGGAATTATCACGCCCAGAAGGTGATGTAAGTAGATGGGAAAAAGTATTAACTCGTTTAACTCTATTTAATAAACATTATCCGATTATTAGCGATAAAACGATTTGTGATCCAATTCAATTTGAAAAAGTGAAAGATATAACTAGTGATAACAATGAAAAACTGTATTTATTTATTCGTGATATATTGATTGATGAAAAAGTGGTATTTTTTGGAGGTTATGCTACTTCCTTATATTCTAAATTTATGACACCAGAAGAAAAACAATTTACTAAAAAAATTACGAATTTTGATGTTATTGCTGAAGATATAGAAAAATGCGCACAAAAAGTAAAAGACGCATTAATGGATGAAAAATATAAAAAAATTAAATTAATTAAACACGTAAATGTACAAGATATTATACCAGAATGTATAGAGGTCAAAGTAGGGAATCAAACGATGGCATATATTTATAAACCCATTGCCTGTCATAGTTATAATAAAATAACTATTCACCATTCCGAAATAAATATCGCCACCATAGATACCATTTTAACTTTCTATTTGGCATTTTTATATGTGAATGATAAAAAATATAATATCAATAGATTGATATGTATGGCAAATGTATTATATGAATTACAACAACGTAATCGTCTAGAACATAGAGGTATTTTAAAGCGGTTTTCTATCAAATGTTATGGTAAACAAGACACTATGGAAGAAATACGAGCATATAAAGGAGTTAAATATAGAGAACTTTCGCATAAACGAAATAGTATAGATTATCAACGTATCTTTTTGAAATATATACCTAGTATGGTTTATGAATCAAAACGCAATATAAATAAAACGGAAAAAAATAAAGATAATAAAACACAAAAGAATCATTTATCAAATAATAATTTTGAAAATATATTTGATCTGAACAAAATCAATCGGTTCAACCTATTCAATTACACCCTCGCACATTTAAAACGGCACAAAAGATAAGTGTTATTTTCTAATTTTATTATATGAAACATAAGGGAATTATATAAAGATGCATAAAATTGAATAAAAAAATAATTTGTTTTTATTCAATATACTTAATAAATATATTATAAAACTATAATCAAGAATGAACGAACTTTTACAACAAACTACTAGTTCAACCAAAATAAAAAAATGGTGGAAAAAATATACTTCTAGTGAGTTAAATATTGTACATAAATTAATAGAATCGGAATTAACTCCTAGTGATTTACAAGAATTATCGAATAAATGTAAATCAATAACTAATGTTTGTAAAGGCGATGGGGCTGGATTAACCGGTGGCACTTTAACTGATATGTTGATATGTAAGTATTTATCAGAAAAATTAAAAGACCGTTATGAGGAATCACATTCTGGAGAAAGTGATATCAAAATAGATAATACTGAATTATCTCTAAAAAAAATTAACGGAAAATCAACAATCGCATTAGATTGGAGTAAAAATGAAACTGACAATCAAAAAAAATATTTTAATTGTCATGTTATTATTATCAATTTAAAAACTGAAAAATGGTGGAAAACAAAACCTAATAAAATTATAAGTAACAAAATTATCACTTATAACGATGAAATAAAATCGGGTATATATTTTATTGATAAAAAATATTGTAAAAAGTACATAAAATTGTCATCAAACAATAAAACTAATTCTCTAATTGATTCGCAATATTTATATATTATGTTAAAACGAAGTATAATGTTAAGATTATATATAGAGTTACCTGCGCCAAATAATAAGATTGAATTCAATATTTTAAATGCATTTTCAGAATAAATTTTCATTCAATGTTAAAAACCTAGCACATTTTTCTATTATTTTAACATTTACAGCATTTCCAACTTGTTTATATATATATTTTTCGTTATATTCAAATGTATCTGGAAATGATTGCAATCTTAACAATTCTTTTGGTGACAATTTGCGACTTTCTGGACCATAAACCGGTATCATACTCATGGCAACTAATGTTGGAATATAATCTAATCTTTTTACTCTAATACCTGAACCGCGTGGAGACCATAAGACGTTATTCATACTATCATGTTCCATTGTTTCCCCCGCTTGCCATTCAAATTTTCTAACAGCACCTAACCAGTTATTATTGTTTCTTGATATATGTAACCAATTAAATAATATTTCTTTATTATTATTATAAAATTCTCTGTTTTTATCAATCCACGATGTATATTTTATATAAAATTCATCAGTTTTTAAAAATTCATTATCCCACCAATCCGTCCAAATTGGAAATTTTGGAATAGAAACTTTATTTACAATTAATAATTTAATAAAATTATTCCATATTTGTTCAACATCTTTTAATTTTCCATTAATTATATATTTAGCGTTCTCTTCGGATTCATGTTCATATATAAAATCCTTTATACATTTTGTTAATTGTTGTTTAGGGTTTTGTTGTATGTCAGGCAACGGTTGCAATTTTCCCAAATCCTTTCTTTTACACATAATAATAACCCTTTCCCTATTCTGCGGAATATTAAAATGTAATGTATTTAATATTACTGGCGTAGAGTATGTATAATATCCAAGTTCGTCTATTTTTTTAGATATAACATTCCAAGTATTACCGCCATCGTGTGTAGATAAATTCTTGACATTTTCCATTAATAAATAACTGGGTTTGTGAAATTTAATTATGTCACAAATATTAAAGAATAAATTTCCTCTAGTATCATCGAACCCTTTTTGAAATCCTGCTTTACTAAATGGTTGGCAAGGAAATCCGCCACATAAAATGTCAAACTTTGGAATTTTTTCAACATCCACCTTTGTTATATCACCTTCCGGTTTTAATTTGTAATTTTTCTCATAAATTTTTCTACAATTTTCATCAATATCACAAGCAAATACACATTCATAATTTATATTATTTAATGCCTGATGAAACCCTCCAATTCCGCAAAACAAATCAATAAATTTGTAAGGTTGTTTTGTTATTTCATTTGTTTTTATTTCATTTGTTTTTATTTCTGGTTCAATGGAACAATCTTTTTTTGATACTTTGTTATAATTTATAAGTTCTATTAATTGTGATTTATTTTTTGAACTGCACGTTTTAATACCCAATTCTTTACACTTCTCTAATAAGTCAATTTTACTCATTTTTAAAATATCCATTTGTTCTGTTATGTTTATTGTAATATTACTTTCAGTATTATTTAGTTTCAATTTTATATTCAATTCAATCAATTTTTCATCTACTGCTTTATCTATTAACGCTTTGATTTTGTCTGTTTGTATTTCACAAGGATTTTTACGACTAATATGTTTGTCATAGTGTGATTTTTGAGAAAAGGATTTAGCACATTTTTCGCAACTATATTTAACCATTTTAGTTATATAGTATATCAATATTTTATTTCTATATTGTTTTAACTAAAAATACCCAAAAGTGCGGTTTTAAATCTTCAATGATGTAAATGAATATTCAAATAAAATAAATGTATTTTTTACAATTCACTTATAAATGTGGTTGCTTTTTGTATACTATAAAAGACCGACCCAAAGAATATACTTTTAAATACCAATCCGGAAAAATTAAAATTTCCATCTTCATTATATAAATTCATAAAGGAGAACCTTTTGAAAATAAATGTATTCATAATGGGTAACTGGAAAAAGAAAAACAAAAAGGCAATCAATATAGGTGTTTGTATATCCGTTAAAATTGTATCTATTTTGTTTTCTCTATATTTTTTTTCTTCATGTTCTCTTATTCGTTTTTCACTGGTTTCTTCGTAATCTTTCAAATAATCCTTGGTAACTTTTGGTTTGGGTATATAGTTGGCTTGTATTTCTTCATCGTTTTGATAATTCGTCATATCCATTGGAATATCTCTAGATGGTAAACGCATTTGTTGCATATTTTGTATTTCCATTTGCTGCTGTTCGGATAAATATTGTCTCGTGGGTGGTTGCGCCGAATATTCCATTTGATTCATTTGTTGCATTTGTTGTACATTAGGCTGTTGTGGCGGTGACATAATCGGATTTTGTGCTGAAATTCCATATGGATTTGGATGTATATTAATCGGTGTATAATTCGTAGGTGATTCAAAATTCATATTTTGTTTATTTCCGCCGCCACCACCATTTGTATTCATTGTTGCTCCATATGCTGGCATTTGCATTGTAATATTTTCAGGTAAATCTGATATACGAGTAGTCTTTTCCATTTTAAACTATACAATACTAAATGATCTAATTATTGTATAGTTTACGAATTATACTAAAATGAGGATGGTTTTTCAACCGTTCCTATATTTATTACTTTTTTTGTAGCATCACATTTGGCGGTTTCGTGTTTATATTTGTAACATTTATCGCCGTGTTTATAGGTTTTATCTTCAATGTCAGATAAAACTGGTCCATTAAACACTATACAATTTTTATCATTACATACTTTTCTAAATAAACTTGCTAAACCTAATGCTAAAATAATAGAGAGTAATATTTTTCCAAATGGCGTAGTGATTAATCGTTTGATATTCATATTATAGTATACTTATATAATATAAATAATAATCGGCATGAAAAATAATTGGTCTCCTAGGTTTGTGGGGAAATAATAAAAATATCCTTTTCATTTTTAGGACATGGGACTTCCTTTTGTTGGAACGAAAAACAAGTATCGGTTTTGTCTTTATATTGTAAGACATTGATATTTTCCGGCGTAGGATATACATATATTTTACGATTGTCTGGCATGGTTATATATACCATAGCTATACCTATGATTAAACTGATGATAAACACCGGTATATTGATGTATTTATGAAAGAAACCCATTTTACTATACTATATACTATACTAAATGAAAATAAATGACACAAATATTTATTTCTTAGTTTTCTTCTTTTTATTCTTTTTTGATGGATTTAATGAATTTGTATTACTATTTGCTTTTGTCGTTTCTTCTTTTTCCATATCGGCCAATAAATCTGGATGTATATATGACTTTTCTTGAGTTTCTCCTTCCACTTTAAATACTAAATTATTTGGTTGTTGTCCGGGAGTTATTGAATAATTTACAGGAGCGGATTGAGAACGCATTTCATTTTGTAATTCGGCTTCTCGTTTACGCTGTTCCAACTTTTTCAACATTCGTTCACGAGTACTTTGTTGTTTCGTCATACGGTCTATCGCATTTGTATCCATTCTCATATTTTTACCTAATCCGCCCATACTTTTTGTCAAATTTTTAAATAATTCGGCAAATTGTTCAGTGCCCCCCATATCCTTCATTTTACCAAATAATTCACTTGCTTCTTTCATGATTTCGTCTTTGGATATTTCGCCACTTTTCATTTTATTATCTAATTTACCACTCACTGTTTTCATCAAATCCATTATTTTTTTCGGATTTTTCATTAATTTTTTTATCATATCATTGGGGTCGGTTGTATTTTGCATATCTTCACCCAATAAATCTTTAAACTCGTCCGTAATTTCTTCTGCCATATCCTTGGCTAATTTACCGATTTTTCCATCAAACAATGTTTTTAAATGGTCTTGCATATTTTCCATATTGGGTAATCCATCCATTTTACCAAATGTTTTCGCAAATTCTTTTGCCCCAGGCATATTCTCAAACATATCATCTAGATTTGGGGCTTGTGGCTCTTCACGTTCACCCGTTTCTGCCTCTGTGGTGGTATTATCCTGGTTCATATCCATATTTTCCGAAATAGTTGAAAAAAAATCAGTAATGCCACTCATCGTTTCTTTTAATTTTTCATTTAGTTGTTCTTCGTTGACACCTTCAAATAAATTCAATGTATCTCCAAAAGTGGATTTATCTTTGATACCACCTACAATAGTAAATAAAACCAATTGTAAATATTTCCACATGGTCTTTTTTGTGGTCTCACTTACTCCTTCACAATTGAATAATAATTTAAAATCTACACTAGGTAAAAAAATGGTATTGATCTCACTTTCGGGTTTGAAAATTTCATCATTTTGATATAATATATCAAAAAATCTCTCTGGATATATGGATAAACAATATTCAAATATATATTGTAATTCCTTTTCATTGAATTCTTCGGTATCCGTCCACTTCGTCCATAAAAAAATATATTCTGGAAAAGTGATGGATAAATCTTTTGTAAAATCGGTGATAATTGAACGGAAATTATCTGGTACTTTGAGGGTTGCTTCCATGAAATATATGTTATGATTCTTTATTTTTATTTACTTTTTATAATAAATAATATTATTTATAAGTTTGAAATTTGTGTCATCGTATTGACTGAACTTTCGGTAGCGTAACAACTATTGGTGTCAGTAGATATATTATAATTTTTAATATCAGTATCATCATCGGGTTCATCTTCTAATAGATCATCCATTTTCTCTTCTAACTGAAATCGTTTTAATATAGAATAATCTTTTACAAAATCATTAGTTTTACTACGACTTAGTTGAGGAGGTTTTATTGGAGAATATAAGTTATTCTCTCCAATGTCTGGAAAATTTTGGATAAAAGCATCAGCAATTCTAGGCAATATTTTGGCTATTTTGTTATTATTTGTTCTATATCCATCATTGGTGTTTATCCTGAGGTTGTCGTCTATTTGTGTATCATTATTATCGGATACTTCACTACTATTACTACTTTTAGGACTAGCACTATATGTTTGCTGACGACTTTGGGTCGTTAACCTGGATATATTATACATAGCACCTAAATGTGTGCCAATCGTACGATAGGTTATACATATATCATCACATAGATTTTTCATAAATTTATCATTTAGTAAATCATTTGTTTTCATATATTCACGCATATTTTTGAAAAATGCGTTCATTTCACATTTGACGATTTTATTATCGTCTCTATCTTTGCTTTCTTTCACTTTATATAATAATTCTTGGGTTTTTTGACGGTATAAATATTTTGCCAAATTCGTTTCTTGTATGTTGTCTGTATTTGTATCTATTAATGCTGGTAATACTATAATATTGTCTAAATGTTGTAGTTCATTTGTGATTGTATGTTGAATTTCTATATCATTTTCCGGCAAAGAACAAATAATCCCATAAACATCGCATATAAAATCATAAGGGGTTCTAGTTTTAATATGATATATTTTTTCAATTTCACCTATAATGACGGGTTCATATAATTTTGTCGCCCAGTTATTGGTTTTCCAATTATAAATAAATCCGTTTTCTATATTTATTTCTACGTTTTGTAATGCGGGATATAAATAACGATGTAGTGTTTCACCATAAATAAGCGAGGTGTTTTCCATATTATCTACGAATTGATAATCGCCTGTATCATTATCACTTAATTTTTTCAATAAATTTACGTTATGATATTCGCCAAATCCTACAAATATATTTGGAAAATCGTTATTTACCATAGTAGATAATTTTTCACAATTACATTCACCTGAGGTTGGTTCGCCATCGGTCATAAATATATGTATGATTTGATGAGTAGGGTTTATTTTATGATATTCTGTCATATTTTCATTCGCACATTTTAATGCGTGTCCGATATCCGTTGAATTATTCGCAGCTATTTTTTCTATTTTATTGATTAATTCTTCTACATTTGATTTGTTTACTAATATCGTATCAATAACTGACCGAACCTCTAAATTGAAAGTATAAAGTTGAATGTATACAGGTGCGTCAATCGTAGATAGATAGGTCATTATATTTTTTAGTGTTTTTATCACGACTTCCATTTTTGTAGTATTTCCATACGCTTTTTCTTCCATAGAAGCGGTATTGTCTACACTAAATAATATCATAGTAGGTCGTTCTGTTATTTTTGTTTTTTTCATTTTCATTGATAAAATTCCGAATTGTTCGTCTTCCTTTAATAAGTCTAAATCTAACCCATCAGAATGACTATGAATTTGACAGAACGAATTTTCAATGACGGAAATGGTAGGAGCAATATAAGCGGACATGTTTGGTATAATAGCGCGTGGTTTGTTTGTATTCTTTTATTGTTAAATTACAATAAAATAAATCAATTTTTTATCCCATATAGTTTCCGGGAACGGGTAAAGCGGTAATATCGGACATATTCGATTTATGTTCTACCACTTCGTCTTTATAAAATTTGATTTTGGATAATACATATTGTTGGTCTCGTAACATTTTCTTCCTTTTTTCTACATCGCTCAACCTATTTTTTTTACAATAATATAAGGTCAATCCTAAAATAGAAACAAAGAGAACGAATATGGTTATATTAAATACATAATAATATATAGTCACCCGATTATTATGACATTGTTTCAATGTTTGATATAAATAGTTTTTGGCAGTGTTCTCAATTAATCGTGGATATTCCATTTTCTAAAATAATAATATATAAATCATATTATTATTTTGAGAACATTTGGACCAATCTATTGGACCATTTTAATTCTTCAATGGTTCAAAAATTCAATAAATAATACATTACTGCTACATATGACAATATTGCTAAAATAATAGATATTAACCAAATAGGAATAACCGTTTTATTCTTATATCCAACACCGAATTCTCTAAATCCTCCTTCTTTGGTATAAAGAAATCCGGGTTTTATATAATGGACGATGGAGAACATGATTAAAAAAAGCAAAATAATGACGTTCAATTTATAATATCTTACAAATCCTTTTATGTTTGGCATAATTCTATTATATCCTTTGAAATTATTTTTACATAAATAAATTCAAAATTTATTGATTTGGTCGGTGTAATTTCCGATACTTACATATAATCCTCCCTATCATCTTCTCCATAATAATCTCCATCTGTATAATCTTCATCTAAACCTTCTATTCCATACCCTTCGTTCTCATAAAGTTGCGTGTTCTCGTTTTCTTCCATTGTTTCCAAATCAGTTACATTCATTTGTTCTCCTGCGTTAGTTCCTATATTATCTATATCATATACATCTCGCATCATATCAAACATCACGTCTTTATTACCATTCTCTTCATTCAAAAAGTTCATTAACTGGTGGGTTTCTCTCGCATTGGTTTCTTCATCATAATGAATTAATCCTTTTTGCATACCCACATTCCATCTACCTATTTTAAACAATTTCATGATATCTTCTATCCTTCTATTTTCAGGGTCTAATTTTTCAAACATATCGGTAATGGATTTTTTCTCACTCGTCTTTACTTTGGTTACATATTTCATGATTTGGGCGTAGGAAAAGTTAATCACTGACTTATTTTTCTTTTCTACATGTAAGAAAGCAACCAATAATTTACATACACGTTCTCGTAATTCAAAATCTTGGACGGTTTGTATAGTGATTTCTTGTAATTCTGTATTTGCTTCTAACATTTCATCTGGAACATTCGCATCCTGTCCGACAATGGAATTGGCTTCATCCAAATTATGATTTATCATATCTCTACGGCGTTGTTTACTGATATTTACATTTGCCGTCAATAAATCGGGGTCTTCACTACTACTGATATATTCATATAAAACAGTGTAAAAACAGTAAATAAATAACGAAACAGTAGTAAAATTATCAAAAATAGAATGGAAAACCGCCCCTTCTTTGTGGATGGGGGAAATAATCGGTATATGTTGGGTAAATAAATTGATGTTTTCTAATGATTTTGACACTTCTTGTAAAAGACGGACCAATATAGGTTCTCCTTTAAAGGTGACAATTTCTTCATAATATTTTTCAATAATATTGGATTTTAATTTATCCTCATCAAATGGCGATAATTTCCAATGTTTCGGGATAGTATAGCGTACGCCATCATTTAAAATAATACTTGGATATACTGAACTCATAGAAAAAATCGCATTTTTAATATATTGACAAAACGAATATAATTCATTACTATCATAATAATCATATGCGGATTTTTGCGAATTTTGCCAACTATAAATCGTTCCAATGAATTCTTTTAATTCATTGAATTCGGTTCTCTCTAAAAATCTACCATTCTTTTCAAAGAATTTGACGATGTTTTGATATAAATTATCATTCGTGGTATATAAATAATCTTTGAAATCTCGTAATGCATCCGTATCTTCTTTTGCATAAGCCTTGGGGTTATATTTTTCAATGACTTTATGTAAATGTTCTCGCATTTTTTCATTCATTAATAGCGAATTTTCGCGATCTAAATTTTCCAAAATATCGGTCAATACATTTATGGAGTGGAATTCAATATTCCGTTTGATTGTTACTCGGTTATTATCTTGTACTAAATTCATCAATTGATATAAATTATCTACGGTATAACGCTTTCCATGTTTCTTCAAAAATTCTACCTTTTCTTGTATCGTCCATATTGTATTATATCCCGCGGGTTTTTCACTACATATGATTTTATAATTTTCGGGAATCGGTAAATTACGGTCAAAATTACAATAATGGATAAATGCCGCATAAATGTTCTCTTCTAAATGCCCGATAGGTACTTCGGGATATTTTATTCCAGTAAATTCGCGATGATATAGGATAGATGCCTTGGATAGTGCTTTTACATCGGCTATTAATATTCTTAATTTTTTGGCAGAAACAATATCTACTTTAATGTTCTCGTCTTCTTGTATAAAATATATCATTGGATTGGTCGTATTATTTTCATTACAACATGCGTTTTCCATAAAGGGAATCATTGTACTTGTCTTCAATACTAAATCCTTCGTTTTTACCACTTTATTGATTCGTTCAATAACCGCATAACCGAATTGGGCGGCTTTGCTTTTGACTGTATTATAATATTCATGTTGGTTAGATTTACCATCGGTCAATAATCTCAATAACTCAGAGTGGAAATCGGACGAAATATTTTTCAGCGAATTTGTAATACGATATTCCACAACGGGTGGCATATAATGATGCCATTTGGTAATACTATGTTCTTCTACGGAAACGGAATCGGGATTTAAAATGATATATTCGCGTTTTTTGGTATATAAATCTTGTATATCATTACGACTCATTACGTATTTTTCGATGATGAATTGTATACGTTTTTCCAATTTTTTGGCATTTAATTTCTCTATCGCATTCCATGGTTTGGCTTGACTTTTGGTTTTATCGGTAACACATGCGATATATTGTAATCCCGTCATATCTTCTACACCACCGAATGGATACCCACTGAATGAACGCAAACAACCAGGAAAAGTACGACTGATTTGGAAAGATGGCACAGCGGTTTGTATAGCGACTAAAATAACTGCGGCGATAATAACAATCACCATTTCATTATAATAAATACCATAAGGATCCATTTTCACATCCGCTCGTTTTTTCTCTTTTATAGCAAATTCATTATAGGATTCTTCCGTTTTAATCGCTTTATTCATGATTTCTGTAACGGTTCTCAATACAAATCCCTCCATGGAATCTATACCCAATTGTGGTAAATCAATATTCGTACAAATCGCTTTGAATACATTATAAATCATTGTCGTAATTTCATTTTCAAATACTTTTTCGGGTTGTTTTGACATGGTAACTGCTTCTGTTAGTAAATCGCCAATATCTTTTTCCATAATATCATGTGTAGTAATTTTGAACCCCGCTTCATCATATCCTTCTTCTGAACTGAAATCTAATTTACGTATGACTTCACCTGTAAATTTATCTACAATAGAATCGCCTTGTTCCAAGCCAATTAGACTACATATTTCGTCTAATTTCGCTGCGTAATCCCCGCCATTGACAAAACATACAGCTAAACTATGTTTAAATACAGGCAATAAAGGAGTATTCGTATCAATACAATAGAACCAATGTTCGCTTTCTTTCAATTGTTCTATCATAGGTTCACGACAAAAATTATCAACAAATAATAGAATATCGTGTTGTTGTTTCGTGAAATCGTCTTGGGATAAAATCATTTCTTTGATTTGGCGATAAGGAGATACGACCAATTCAGTAGGTTTCGTTAATTTACCGATTTCATAGGCTAAATGACTGGCTTTATTGATTTGTAATTCATGTAATATTTGTTTTTTGAGTAATTTTTTTCTATTTATGGCGATTTCATTTTCAAATTCTTCTTCCAAATCTTCAATGGTAATCGCATAGCGTTTATCAAATTCACCCATTAATTTTTCATGCGACATTTTTTTCATTCGCGCGGTAGTATCATTGATCGTTTCACAAATATTGTTTTTGGTATTTTTATAGCAGTTCTCACTTATATTACAAAACAATGTATTATTATCTATAAAGGATTCTTCCTCTATTTTATCATCATGAACCCAATGATTTTTCAAGCGGCGATAATATTTGATTTTCTTACGTAAATCTTTTTCGTTTTCTATTTCTTCTTTTTCTTTCTCCGACAATTTCATTTCATCTATATCGGCGGGCAATGAAGGCATTATTTCCAACATGGCATAATCACCATCCCGAACCAATTTTTTCTTCGCAATCAATGTTTCCGCCATTTCTTTTGCCATACTTTTCGGACAATCATGTTTTTGTATAAGATTCTCCATTAAGAATTCCATAAACATTTCCGGCGTCATTTTTTTCTGTTCGTCTTTGTATTTATTTAAAATATCATAGACGGTATCATCAAACTCTTTATCGTAATACACTTCGTCATGGTTGTCGTCTTTTTGTAATTCTTTGACACTACCATATCTTTTTGCCAAATATCGCCGAATACATTCTTTGGGTTTGATTTTATCCACATCCGTCATTTCATCTATTTTTGGTTTGGCTAATAAATCTGTTAAATTATTCGGAGTCATTAGTGGGATTAATAGAGATTTCAATAAATTGGTAAAATAGTTACCATTATCAATGTGGATATATTTTGCCAATAATTCAGAAGATGTCATTTTCGTATTGGATTTGTCTTTGGATAAAAATTTATAGGTATCAAAAATAGCATCCGAGAACGTTTTGTTCTCATCTAATAAACGTAATACCGTATTTAATTTATGTTCCACATTATATTTAGTATTGCGTAATAAACTGACTTTATTTCCCTTATCTACAATCGTCTTTTTGATTTCTTTGATTTTTTCTTTGATAAAATAACGAATTTCCATATATTGTTTATAACTAATATCATTGGTATATACTAAAAACGGTTCTAAAAATTGTACGACGTTGACTAATGAGAACTTATTATGAATGTATTTTTGTATTACCCGTATCAATAAACGCGTTTTGGGAATAATAATATTCAAAAAGTTCATGAATTTGTCTTCCTCTTCCATTAACTCGTCGGATAATACGAATTCCTCTATTTTTGATAAAAATTCGCGATTCGTTTCTTTTTCTATACGTTCATAATCCAATTCATTATTGAAATCACTAATCGTATTAGATATGATATCTGTTTTCTTATGTAAAATCTTATGTAACATAAAATAATGATGATGTAAATTGGATTTTTCTAAGATACTTGTCATTGGTAAATCAATGGTTGAGAACCTCATCACTGGCGATGGTAACATAATCATTGATTTAACCGCCATTGTATCATTCGGTGTCATATTGGAACGATAATACATTTTCTTTCCGTTTTTCATCATTTTTTCTGCCATTTTTGACATTCCCAAATTATAGCGTTGAATCACATAGCGGGATTTTCGTACATCCGCACCGCCTTTGGTACTTATCGCCATATTACTATAAAAATTTCCCAAATTATCTATAATACTTTCTAGGTTGGTAGCAATTTGTTTGGATACTAATACATTTTGTGTATCCACTGGTTCTCTAATGGGGGTAAAACAATTATTTATTTCATTATTCAATATAGAAAAATTTACGGAACGACTTTTGGCGTCTTTATCGTAATATTCTTTTTGTTTGGTTTCTATACTACGGAAATCCACTCCTACATTTTCATTGGTTATATCATTCAAATCAATATCGGTTGTCAAATTATATAATCGTTTACGGTTAGATACCACTGGCAATATCCATTTTAAATTGGAATCTAAATTATGTAATCGTTCTACCAGTGGTTTATGTGCATATCCTACTTTTTTAAAATCGTATACTGATTGGTTATCGTCAAATTTGGAGAAATGTTCTCTCAATTGTTTAAACCGATCTATTAACAAATGTATATTTCCTAAAACGACGACGGTACGTTTACTATCCGGTATAGTAGACAGTAATTCATCCATTAAATCATTCACTTGTGCTTCTATACTATACCGTTGCTCATGTGCCGGTATTTCTACAATATTTGTAATATCTTCTAAAAAATCACCAAAGACGATTTCTTCCGCATCCGCATACATTTCTTGTATTTTTTCTTTAAATACCTCATCTGGACTAGCATCTTCCGGAATATTTAAAATATAATCCCCACTTTCGGTAACGGTAGTAGATGCTAATTCGGTTTTAGATTCAGTTTCTCCTTCTTCACTAGATGTCAATTCATTCAAATTTTGTTTTACTGCTATAGGTTTTTGCCTAATGACTATTTTTTCAATCGGTATATCTTCGGGGATTCCTTTATAGGCAAAATCAATATAGAGAACATCTAAATCCGGATAGGTAGTCAATTCAATCATATCTTCTTCTAGATTCGTAATTTGTCCAGTGAATGTTACCGGAATTTCACCACCGAAATGAATATCAACCCATGTGTTTGGTAATAAATGATTGATTCGGGCAAACCCTTTTTCGTCACTTCTACTTAATAAATGTATTTCGGTAATACTTTCATCCGTAATCATACCATCTTTTCCAATATTTAATTGTTGGGTATTTAGTTTACTT
>Ga0114971_10000474_pt1 | contig 25954 bp, 12 predicted proteins | sample M_140625_MF_Meta_FD_87320 | JGI IMG/M metagenome (GOLD analysis project Ga0114971, IMG submission 87320) | Freshwater microbial communities from Lake Montjoie, Canada to study carbon cycling - M_140625_MF_MetaG | ecosystem: Environmental > Aquatic > Freshwater > Lake | place: Lake Montjoie... | reverse complement strand
GCACTGCGTTCCGCATCCACTTATCATCGGCTTCGCGAACCACAACCTCGGCCAACTTTCGTGTAGCCGCCGGTGCCGCATCATCTCCGGTCGCGATCACCGACAGAAAACGCCTGCGTTCCGTGAAATTCATGCCAACCGCTTCCGTCAGACTTGGCGCGATCGCACGCACCCGCCAGATACGCCCGGAATTCTTACCCGTCTCCAAGTCGGCGTGTTTACGCACCTCTTCGGGCAGGTAGTCAGGATGCTCGATGACCTTACGATACATGTCGGCCACGTAGAGAGCTCCATCCGGGCCGTGCATGAGAAATACGGGACGGAACCAATCATCCCGAGAGGCGAGCAGTTCTTGATCCTTGTACAACGGCGTCGCGGCGAAGGTCGCTCCCTTGGGGGTCAGGCGGTCGGCGTGGACGAGGTTGCCGGTCGGATCGCAGGAAAAGACCGCATTTTCGCATTCGGGAGTGAGCCCACCCCCTTGCCAGACATGCACTGCACAGGCTGCACTGAATGATCCAGCATGCCCGTCGGCGGTGGTGATATTGGAACTGATCGGAAAAAGCCGGACACCGTCATGACCGCCGTTGAGGCCATTGAATGCGTTGCGCTCATTGCAATCCTCCACGGTCTCACTGAAGGCTAGGCGTGGATTGCGCTTCAGCCAGTGAGACTGGAAGACGACGTGCTGCACGGGTAGTCGGTTCATGCAGATAAAACGATTCCCGTCGCCATCGAAGCTCATGCCAAACTGCGAGCGACCATCCACAGCCTGCACCTCAAGGGTCTCAGGATTGAAGCGCACGTCGGAAGTCATCTTCAGCGGCGCCCGCTCGGGGTGCTCTGGACAGGTAAGCGTCCCGCCGCTCATGCCGGCGGCGAGGTAGATCCAGCCATCAGGCCCGATGGTGGGGGCGTTGACGCGCAGCTGCGTGCTCCCAGTGGTGGCGAACCCGGTCAGCAGGACGCGACGTTCATCCGCAACACCCGTGCCTTTGTTATCACGCAAAAACATAATATCCGGGGCGCAGGTGACGATGATGCCACCTTTCCATGGAAGGACGCCATTAGGGAAGGTCAGCCCATCGGCGAAGACCGTACGTTTGTCCATCCGGCCGTCGCCATCGGTATCCTCGAGCATCGCAATCACACCCGCAAGCTTCTCACCTTCCTTCGGGCCGATAGGATAGCCCCGATTTTCGGCAACAAAGAGCCTCCCTTTGCCGTCAAAGGCCAGGGCACAGGGCGAGGCCACCAACGGCTCACCCGCGACTAACTCGACCTTCAGGCCTGGAGCCACATCAAAGGTCTTTAGCGCCTCTTCCGGGGTGACTGGACTGGACACCGGAGCAGCGCCAAGCATTGCCGACGCGAGAAATACAATGGTTTGGATCATTTGAAGAATAGATGACTGGAGCGGCTAACTTTTCGTAGTAGGGGTGTTACTGGCTCCTCAAATCAGAGGCGTGCTGCCAGGAAGCGCCGGGACCGGAGTCTCCAGTTTCATATCCCAGCTCAACGCCTTGGGCATGGTGTCCAGCTTCGAGGCGAGGGCCTTATCCCAAGTTACTTCTTTACCTGTGTACGCGGACATCCGTCCCATCACCCCCATCAGAGTACTTTGGGCCATGATCACTCCGTCGTTCGGATTTCTTCCGGCACGGATTTCCGCAAAGAGGGTGTCATGCTCGATCTGATGCATACTTGTTTTTGGGCCTTGAAACCTCCACGGATTCGCCCCTGTGATTTTGGCAGAATATCCGCCTGCGTCACTCAACTCACAGCGCCCCTTGGTGCCGATGATCACGTCCCTGCCTTCGTTGTGGCAGTTGTTCTCGTAACGACTCTTGAGAACCGCAATCACCCCATTGGACCATTCGTACGTGACGTCATGCTGGTCCCAAATATCGCCAATCTTCTGCTGATGATATGCTCCGGAGCCCACACATTTCACGGGAGGTTCATCCCCCATGGCCCAGGCAATTTTATCCACGCTGTGAGCACTGATCTCGAGAATCAGATCTCCTGAAAGCCATGTAAAATGGTGCCAATTCCGCATCTGCCACTCAAGGTGACCCTGACCGGCCAACCGTTCCCCACTGAAGCGGGAGAGGCGACCGCCCATCCGTGTTGAGTAAATCGAGACAATGTCACCAATCTCCCCCCCGTGGACTCGCTCCATTGCCGCCACATAAGCCGGCTCAAAACGCATGCAAAAACCGGATCGGATAGCCAAATTCTTCTCCTTCGCAATCTTTACTGATTCCTGCACGGACAGAACTCCGACGGGATCCACCGCCATGGGTTTTTCGCAGAAGATATGCTTCCCAGCGTCCACCGCCGCGCGCAGCATCGTGGGTCTGAATCCCCCAGGGGTTGCAAGAATCACAAAATCAATCCCGCTAGAGAGCACCTTTTGGTAAGCGTCCAAGCCTACAAACCTGCGTTCCGATGGAGCATTCACGCGGCCGGGAGTCGCCTGATATTTCCCCTCAAGAGCTGCGTGCGCTTTTTCGAGCGGTTCAATAAAGGCATCCCCCATCGCCCAGAGCTCCGTATCGGAGTCGGCAGTAAGTGCATTAACGATTGCGCCAGACCCGCGACCGCCGCAGCCAATAAGTCCAATCTTGATTTTGCGGTTTTCCTGCGCTCCACGGAGCACATTTGGAAAGGTTAAGGCCACGGCGGCCACTGAGGCGGAGCCAGCCCGTAGAAAATCGCGGCGGGACTGCGTCTGGGGAATAATTGGGGGGTGCATTTTTGCTTATATTATCAATTTTAACTCCAAGCCTTAGGGCGAACTCGCCCGGGTTAGCCAAAGCGCGCCTTAAATTTGAAGTGAATTCGCTTTTGCGTTAGTGCGTCCTGCTAAGCAGGGCGCTTCTGGCTGGGTGAAAGTCCGAGCGTCATAAAGGGATAAGCAAACAAGGAATGGCTGAAGAAGAACTGAAGCCGTCCGTTGCAGGGGCTCGGGGAGAAGCTCTCCTTGAAGCTGCGAGGATACTGGAACTACTACGGAGTCATGGGCAACTCGCGAAGCCCGTCTTTCTACTGGAACGAAACGAGGAAGAGCACTCAGAAGTGGTTAAATCGACGCAGCCAGCGAAAGAGTTACGGGACAGCGAGAGCCTTCCTACAGAGGTGGGACAACTGGGGACTGCCCAGACCCCGCATCGTGGAGACCCTGTATGATCCGCAACGCCTCCTGCAGATAGGACTGACACTTCATCCTTTCTTCAGCATTGCAAGGTTGGCTTCTGCGAAGGCCTTGCCCATGAGTGCGAAGGTTTTGGCACAGCCCAGGTAGTGATATCCGCCGTTGGACGCGCCGCGCGCCCATTTGGCGGTCTCCGCGGGACTGATGAGCTCGGCCTCGTATTTTTTGAGGTATTCTTTCTGCTGGGTCTCGTCCATCGAGCCATCCTTGTTTGGGCCGTTCTTGTCCTTCACCTTGAGCAGGTAGCCCATCTGCCTCACCTTGCCGTGCTTCTGGTCGATGGTTGCGAGTTCCTCCGCCCAGAAAGGTGCGGTTTGCACTGCGGCGACGTTGCCTTTGAATTCCGGCAGCGCCGCGGGAGCTGCCATGGCTTCGCGGAAGGCGATCGTGTTGCCATTCGCATTCAAGCCATCCACACCGAGCACGCCGATGACGAAGGGCATCTTGGGGGCCTTGAGGTCATTGCGCGCATCTCGGATGAGATCCGCCAGCCACTTGCTGTATTTGGAGTAATCCCTCGTCCTGCCATCGGGTCCGTTGGGATAAGTGTTTCCGTCCACGAGGTCATTGAAACCCTGAAGCCAGATAAAGCCGGAGATTTCATACCCATCGGCGGGAACATAGGCTGGGCAGACGCGCTTGGGATCGGCGAGCACGCTTTTCACGTGGTTGATCATAAAGTGATAGAAGCGGCCACATTCTGTTGCCTTCTTCGCCTTCTCCTCTTCGAGGTTCTTGCCCTGCTTTTTCATTTGCTCGATCTGCGCCTCGCTGAACGCGTAGGGCCCAGCGCTGGGCGGGCGGAATTCGGTGTTCAGGCTGCGACCACCCCATGCGGTCTTAATGAGGAGCACTGGCTCGCTGAGAGCGGCGTCCATGGTCAGGCCGAAGGTGAACTCGGGGCCGATCTTGCCGCCGTCCTTTGTGGGTTGGTCACCCCTTGCGCCGAATCCCGCGGTGAGCTTGCCGGTGCCCTCGCCGTTGGCGTTGCCTTCGTAATGGCCGGTTAAATAGGAGATCCATGTATGTGCGGCGACAGCGGGCTTGCCGTCGGGTCCGCGCATTTGCTTTAGCAGCGGCGAGGTGAGGGGATCGTCACCGATGTAGTCGAATGTCTCAACGCGAGCGTGGCCCTCCATGTTTGACTGCCCGGCGAGGATGAAGACTTTCAGCGGCTTCGCTTCGCTGCCGACGGTGGCGAGGAGGAGGGCAGTGAGGAAGGCTGTGGTGGATTTCATGATGGGGGATGAGTTTGCTGGTGTTCTGCGTTTAGGGAAATGGAAGCGAGTGACGATGCCCTTTCTTTGAATTTGAATTCTCGTCTGCTCGAAGATGTTCTCAGAGAGACCGAGGGTGGGTTGCATCTGGGTGGAAAGTAACCCAGTGAGTCGAATTGGTGAACGAGATGAGGGTTTTGAGCCACTCGAGCTCTCGCAATCCTAAACGAGGGAATAGCCTCAAATCGTTCCAAATAATCAGTATGACACGATTTGATTAAAATCGGCGTCGAAGCCTACGCTCAAAAAAACCGAGTTGCTTCGTAACAGTCGACTGTACCGGGTGCTACACGAGTTCGCGGATGAACTCGCCGTTGCGGACGATCATCACTGGGCGACCGCTCGGGGTGAGGTACTCTTTACGCACGTCGATGCCGAGCAGGCCGTAGAAGGTGGCTGCGATGTCGTCTGGGGTGATGGCCTTGTCCTTGGGCCCCTCGCCTCTGACGTCGGAGGCGCCGAGTACCTGGCCGCCTCGGATGCCGCCGCCCGCGAGCAGGCAGAACATGGCGCGCGGATAATGATCGCGGCCTGCGCGGGGGTTGATCTTGGGGGTGCGTCCGAACTCGCCGGTTACGTAGACGGCGGTGGTTTCAAGCAGGCCCTTGGCGGCGAGAGCCGAGAAGAGGCCGGCGAGGCCGTTGTCGAGGTCGGGGAGGTTCTTCTTCTTGAGCGCGGCGAAGTTGTCGGCATGGGTGTCCCAGCCGCCGAGCTGCACGGTGACGAAGCGCACGCCGCTTTCCACGAGGCGTGTGGCAAGCAGGCAGCTCTGGGAGAAGGGGGTGGCGCCGAAGAGGCCCGAGATGCTCTCGGGTTCGCGGCTGAGGTCGAAGGCCTCGCGCGCCTTGGTCGAGCGCATCATCTGGTAGGCCTTCTGTCCGAACTCATCCATGCCGCTCAGGATCTTATCCTCTTTGGCGAAGGAACCGAAGCCGGTGTCGTACTTCTGTACCATGTTCTGGCGGCGGTCGACGTCGGTGAGGGTGACGCCGCGCAGCGCAAGTCCGCGCACTTCCATGGCCTTGCCTGGGAGCGGGTTGGCACCAGTGTCAAAGGGGCCGTACTCCACGCCGAGGTAGCCGGTGGGGTTGTTGCCCTGAGATGGCACGGCGACGAAGCCGGGCAGCTCTTTCTCGCTGCCGAGTTCCTTGCTCACCACCGCGCCAAAAGCCGGGAAACTGAGCGAGGCGATGGGACGGTTGCCCGTGCCCATGTAAAGGGAGCCCAGTTCGTGGGCGGCAAGGGTGTGGGAGACGCCGCGCAGGATGGCGAACTTGTCCGCGCACTTCGCCAGCATTGGCAGGTGCTCGCAGATCTGCACGCCGTCGGCATTGGTGGCGATCGGCTTGAACTCGCCCCGGTGGGTCTCGGGCGCGTCGGGCTTCAGGTCGAAGGTGTCCATGTGGCTGGGCCCGCCGCTCAGGCGCACGAAGATCGCGGCCTTGGCCTTGCCCGGAAGTTTCGTGCCGCTGCCCTGCTGGAGTTGCGAGCCCGCCACGCTGGGGGAGGCGGCCTGTGCGGTTTGGCGGAGGAAATGTTGGAGGGTCATCCCCATGCCGAAGCCGCTGATGGCACCGATGCGGAGGAAGTCGCGGCGTGGCACGCCATCACAGTAGAAGGGTGAGTTTTTCATGGGCTGGTTCGGGGGGGGCTGGGGGTTGTGAATTGGGCGGTTCGATGGAGGGATTTGAGGCGGCGGCTCAGTGGTTCACGAGGAACTCGCGGGTGTTGAGCATGGTCCAGAGGAGCTCTCTCGCGCCGGCGACCGGGGACTCGTGGCTGAGGACGTCCGTGTTTGCGTTGCTGAGCTCTTCTGGGGACGGGGGGCGGCTGAGGGTGCGCAGGAAGATCTCGCGTACCACGGTGTCCACGGCGGCCTTGGCGGCCTCCCTGACTTCCTCAGGTGGCCTGCGATCGCCGGGCTTGATGCCGAAGGACTCCTCGATCCAGGCGGTGCCGCGCTTGTCGTCGATGCGGCCTAGGAGCGAGGGGTCGTTGCGGGTGTAGATGGTCTGGAGAAGGGTGGGATCCATCACGCGCTCGCAGTCGCAGTTGGTCTGGCGCGCGGGTTTGCCGAAGATGTTGAGGGCATAAATGTTCGGCGTCTTGGCCGCCTTCTTGGTCACGTAGTTGGTGGTGCCCCCGGCGCCGATGGCGCGGTCTGCGACGTCGCTCGGATACTCCTGGAGGCGCTCGCGGGTGTCGGTGGCCATCATGATCGCGTCGTAAACCACCTCGGCGGGAAGCCGGCGCACGAGGGCGCGGGCGAAATTCTTCTCATCGCCCTTATTGGTCGGATTCGTCTGCCAGCTGCGCTGGTAGGCGTTGCTGCGAAGAATCTCGCGGTGCAGCCACTTCATGTCGAAGCCGTTTTTGGCAAACGTGGCCGCGAGGTAGTCGAAGAGCGCGGTATTGCTCGGTGCGTTGGCTAGGTTCAGGTCGTCCGCCGGTTCCACAAAGCCGCGCCCGAAGTAACTCGACCACACCCGGTTCACCCATGCCTTTGCAAAGTACGGGTTTTCCTCGGCGCGCAGCCATTCCATGAGCGGCTTGCGGACGTCCTCAAACGTCTCAAGCATCACCGCCTCGCCGCCGAGGAGCTTCGGCGTGATCACGCGGCTGCTACCCTGCACCGAAACCTGCACGGGCGCGGGTTTCGCGGGCTTTGCCGACTTGGGGGCCTGCGCCGAGAGGTCCGCCCAGGCGAGGGGCTCACCCTTGCTAATGCGATCACGCACGATCACCTCCTCGGCCCGCTGGTAGGCGACCCGCAGATCGGCGGTGCGGCGGGTCTTCTCGGCGTCGGTGAGCGCGGGCGGTTCCAGAGGCGCTTCCTTCAGGGCTTGGAGTTCGGCAGCGAGGGCTGGCGAGGCCTCCTCGGGACCACCGGCGGCAGCGTCGAACTTCTGCTGCAGTTCCTTGAGCTTCTCGTCGCGGATTTCCTGGGAAAGTTTGAGATCTTTATCGCGGTACTCGGTGTCCACCTTGGCCGCGGCCTCGCTCCGGATCTTCTCGCGGAGGCCCGCGTAGCTCACCTCGCCCGCCAGCGCAGGCGTCTGCGGCTGGGCGTCAGAGGCGGTCATGGAAGCCATCGCCTTCATCGGCTTGTCGCCCTTACCGTCGCCCTGCTTGAAGGAGATGCTGGTGAAGAAGGCTTGAAACTGCGCGAAGTCCTGCTTGGTCCACTGGTCGAAGGGGTGCTTGTGGCACTGTGCGCATTCGATGCGCACCCCGAGGAAGGTGTGGGCGAAGGCGAGCGCCTTGTCTTCGGCCTTCTGCACGTTCTGCCGGGCCCAGAACCAAGGCATCGTCTCGCGCTTGCCGAAGTCCACGCCGTCCTTCTGGAAGTAGGAGCTCATTTCCTCCACGTACTCGGCGTAGGGCTGGTCCGGCCGACTGCGCATGGCCCCCAGCACGATGCCGGCGGCGAGTTCGTCGTAGGGTTTGTTTTGCTGGACGCGCGCGTACACCCAGTCAAACCACTGCCGGGAAAGCTGCGGCCCGAAGTTGACCTGGCCGACGTTGGCGGCGAGACCGTTTCCACGCAGCACCAGCGGATTGTTTCCTGTGAAATCGCAGAGCTTCGTGGTCCACCACGCCGCATAGCCCGGACGCCCGAGAAGTTCGTCGATTTTGCGGTCCCGTTTGTCCGGGGTCTTGTCGGCGAGGAATGTCTCCACTTCCTGCGGGGTGGGGAGGGTGCCTGTCACATCGAGACTCGCGCGGCGCAGGAACTCGGTGTCGGAGCACAAGGGCGACGGGATGATGCCGACCTTGCGCAGCTTCGCGTTCACGAGTTCGTCGACCTTGTTCTTTGCGGCGACCATCTTGGGATAGGCCGCCGGATCGGACACTGGCAGCATCACGGGCACGGGCATCACGCCGTTGTCATAGAAGGCCACCACATGCGAGTCGCCCTTGCCCGAACTGGTCACACGCCCCTCCTCCGACACCGCGGCGACCGCCTCGTCATTGGAACGGAAGCGGGTGATCTCGGTGACATCCTCGACGGTGCCGTCCTTCCAATGGGCCATCACGCGCAACTGCGCGACGTCGCCCTCTTTCCGGAAGACGATTTCTTTCGGGAACACCTCGAGGCGGTCGAACTCGCCGGTCTCGGCCACGTCAATCTTGGCTCCGCCGCTGATCCAGCGGAGGAGCACGTTGTACTCCCATGAATCCTTGGCGAAGCGTTCCTTGCCCTTGTGGCTCATGAGCGCGGCGCCCTTGCGCAGGAGGAGGCTCTTGGCGGGATCCTGCAGGTTCACGCGGACCTCGCCCTCGTCGCCGTTGTCGGCGGTGCTCATCTGCTCGTGGTCCTTGTCGAAGTCGTACCCAAAGAGCGAGAGCTGGAAGCCGCCGCGGCCCTGAAAGGAGCCATGACATTCGCGGCCCGAACATCCAAGGCGGCTCATCATGGGGACGACGTGCCTGCGAAAGCTTGGCTCCGCCTGGCTCTGCGCGGTATTGAAGCGACGGGAAGGGGTCTGTTCTTTTGGGGGCGTCTGCGGGGATGGGGTGAGAGGTGAGGAAGCGGTGATGGCCGCGACCGTGCGGGCTGCCTCAAGAAGAGGGGCGGCCAGCGCGGTAACGGCGACGAGGAGGGGGAATACTCGCGCCATGGTATACTAAACCCTCAGGGTCGCCAGTTCTTAGGAAAAGATGCTAGCCTAATTGCAGCGGCAACCAGCGCGCTGGGAAACCTGCCCAGAAAACCACGGAAGGCTGCTGTTTTTCCTCGAGCCTTGCCGACCTGTGAAAAAACTGGGCGGTGCTGTTGGCCTTGTTTCTCACGGTAAACTTAATCTCCATTTTCTTTTGGGCAGTTGTGAATACGCCCTAAGGTTCGCGCTAGGGGGCAGCTCGTATCGATGGCTAAGTTTAGCCATACTCCCCCCTGAGCATGCGTGTTTCCAAATTCCCCCTCCTGTTGTGGATGGCGTCCTGCCTCCTTCCGGTCCTTTCCTTTGCCAGTCCCGCTCCGCCCACGGGATTTCGCGCTCTTTTTAACGGAGAGAACTTGACCGGCTGGTACGGGCTCAACCCGCACGCGGTAGGAAAATTGGAGGGCGAGAAACGCGCAGAGAACCTTGCCAAGCAGCGCAGTGAGTTCGCCCAGCACTGGCGGATCGAGGACGGCGAACTGGTCAACGGAGGCGCAGGGCCCTACGCCACCACGGAAGAGGAGTTTGGAAACATAGAGCTCCTGCTCGAGTACAAAACCGTGGCCGGTGCAGACAGCGGGATTTATCTCCGACGGACGCCCCAGATTCAGATCTGGGACTGGAACCAGCCGGACGACCCCAAAAAGCCGGACCGCCGGCCCAGGCTCGGCTCAGGAGGCCTCTTTAACAACACCCCGAACACGCCGGGACGGGACCCGCTGGTGCACGCGGACAGGCCGTTTGGAGAGTGGAACAAATTCCGGATCAGGCAGGTCGGGGGGCAGACCTGGGTGTGGCTAAACGACAAGCTCGTGGTGGACGGGGCGGTGTGGGAAAACTTTTGGGACCGTACTCAGCCCATTCCGGAAAAGGGTCCTATTATGTTGCAGACCCACGGCGGGGAGATCCGCTGGCGCAATGTTTTCGTGCGCGAAATCCCTTCCGGGGAGACGCCAAAGTAGCCCGCCGTCCGGCCCCCCCCGTTTCGGGAGGACCGCGCCAAACCAACTCCGCCCGGCAGCCCCGGCAGCCCCTTTTTCCAGCCCTCCTGCCCCCTCTCCCCCAATGAAAGTCACCCTGTTTGCCGTTCTCACCCTTCTCGTCTGCTCGCCTTTGGTAAACGCGGAGGAGCCGCTCAAGCCCTTGAGGGCCGGGATCATCGGGCTGGATACGTCCCACGTGCCCGCCTTTACCCGGCTCTTTAACAACCCCAAGGCGGACGGCGATCTGGCGGCCATCACCGTGGTGGCGGGGTATCCGGGTGGCACGGACATGCCGGCAAGCAAGGACCGGGTGGCAAAGTTCACCGAACAGGTCAGGACAATGGGCGTCGAGATCGTCGACTCGATTCCAAAGTTGCTTGAAAAAGTGGACGTGGTTTTACTTGAGAGTGTGGACGGTAGGATTCACCTCGCCGAAGCGCGCGAAGCGTTTAAGGGAGGCAAGCCGGTCTTTATCGACAAACCCGTGGCGGGGACGCTCCCCGAGGCCATCGCCATCTTCGAGATGGCCCGCAAAAACAAGGTGCCCTGTTTTTCCAGTTCCTCCTCCCGGTTTGGAGCGGACCTGCGTGCGCTTTTGGGAAACGAGGAGGTGGGGGATGTCATCGGTGCAACCACTTGGGGGCCGTGTTCGTATCAAAGCGGCACGCCTGATCTTTTCTTCTACGCCATCCACGGCGTCGAATCGCTCTTCACCCTGATGGGCCCGGGCTGCAAGTCGGTCTCCCGCACTAAGACCCCCACCCAGGACCAGGTCACCGGCGTGTGGCAGGACGGGCGGGTGGGCACCTACCGCGGGATTCTCAAGGGCAAGGCGGAGTTCGGCGCCACCGTTTACGGTACCAAGAGCGTCCAGCACGGCGGGCGCACGATCAGCTACGAGGCGCTTTGCCGCCAGGTGGGGCGCTTTTTCAGGACGGGAGTCGCGCCCGTTAGCGCCGAGGAAACCATCGAGATATTTGCGTTCATGGAGGCGGCCGATGAAAGCCAGCGGCAGGGGGGCAAGCCCGTGGAGGTTGCGCGCGTGCTTGAAAAGGCGAAGGCCGAGGCCGAGGCGCTGCTTTCCGAAGCCAACAAGGCAAACTGAGCGCGCCTGAAAGACTTCCCCCACCGACCCTCCCCCAAGACCATCCCGATGAACAACCTGACCCGGCGTCGTTTTTTTGAAGACTCCCTCATGGCGGCCTCCGCGCTCGCGCTGCCTTCCCGGCTTTATGCCGCCGAACGGGAAGCCACGGTGTCGCCAAACTCCAAGATCACTGCGGCCATCATCGGTTGCGGGATCCGAGGCAAGGCGCACGCCCGGGAGCTTGCGCGCCTGCCGGAGTGCGACATCGCTTACGTGTGCGACCCGGACCTGGACCGGGCCGATGAAGTGGGTGCCCTTCTGGGCGAGTTACAGCGGCCGATGCCGGCGAAAGTGCAGGACATGCGCCGGATTTTTGAGGACAAGTCCGTGGACGTTGTCTTTGTGGCGACGCCCAACCACTGGCACGCCCTCGCGGCGATCTGGGCGATGCAGGCTGGCAAGGATGTGTACGTGGAAAAGCCAGTGAGCCACAACGTGGCGGAGGGGCGCCGCACGGTGCAGGTGGCTAGGCAGTTGAACCGGATCTGCCAGGCTGGCACCCAAAACCGCTCGAGGGGCGGGCTGGCGGAGGCCGTCAAGTACATGCGCGAGGGAAAGCTGGGCGAGGTGAAGCTCGCCAGGAGCGTCTTTTACAGCGGACGGTCCTCTATCGGCGGGCCTGTGGAGTGCCCCACGCCTCCGCGGTGCGACGCCTCGCTTTGGGCCGGGCCCGCGCCCCTTCTCAAGCTCACCCGCGCCAAATTCCACTATGACTGGCACTGGATGTGGGACACGGGCAGTGGCGAGATCGGAAATAGCAACGTGCACGCCATCGACATCTGCCGCTGGGGACTGGGCGTCCATGGGCTGGGAAAGAGCGTGCTAAGCTACGGTGGCCGTTTCCAATTCGGTGACGTCGGCGAAACACCAAATTCCCAGGTCGCCGTTTACGACTTTGGCGGCAAGACGCTCGTCTCAGAAACGCGCAACCTCAAGACCGCCCCGTTTCACCCGGCGATCAAGTCCATGTGGTTCTTCTACGGCTCCGAGGGGATCATTGCCGACAGCCATCTGTTCACCCCGGACGGAAAGCTGCTCCGGCCCTTCGAGGCAACGTCCGAAAATCATTTCGCCAACTTTCTGAGGGTCGTGCGTTCCCGGAAACACACCGATCTGGCCGCCGACATTCTGGAGGGCCACGAGTCGGCCGCCCTCTGCCACATCGCCAACATTTCGTACCGCACCGGCCAGGCGGCAACGGCGCAGGAGGTGCACAAACAGCTCGCAGGCTTTTCTGTAAACGACGACCTGGCCGGAGGATTCGACAAGACGCTCCAGTACCTCGCCGAGGCCGGAGTGGACCTAGGGCGCGAGCAAATCACCCTTGGCGCCCGCCTCCAGATGGATGGTGACAAGGAGGCGTTTGTTTCAAATGTGGCTGCCAACAGCCTCCTCACCAGAGTGTACCGCGCGCCGTTCGTGGTGCCCGGGGAGGCGGTGGGATAAGGGGCCTGATGCCAGCCTCCGAGAGCCGGATGCGGGAAATCCGCCCGTCCGGTTCGATGAGGGAGAGATGAAGACACGGAGGGGTTGTGGCCGCAAACCATCCTCGTCTCCCTACTCTAATCCGCGGTCCCGGGAGAGAAGGCCCAGTTTTCTTCAAGATTTGGGTTAACCTGCACATTCGCTCTCCCAGTGACCGCCAACTGGCAGGGGCGCCATTCCTAATTTTTACCGTTTAGCAGGATTTATATTTTGGTGCAGACGGCGGCAGTCGCTAGCAAACCAAAGTTGAGGCTTCCCGCACCCATCAGACACCTCTAGCCAGCAATGTATTCAGATAATTTCCAAGTGACGTCCCCCCAGCCGGCTTGAACGTTCGAACACTTCCGCCCCAGCATGGAAAACTAGCCGTAACGGATGACCACATATCAGGTTCCCCCCTCCCTCTTTCGCCGCATCTTCGGGGCTGCCGCATGTCTTTTGGGCGTTTTTTCGCCCGCGTACCTCTTCGCCGCTGCTCCTGCTCCGGAAGGCAGTCCGGTGAGCTTTGTGAATGAGGTTGTGCCAGTTCTTACGAAACAGGGATGCAACGGCGGCTCCTGTCATGGCAAGGCCACTGGACAAAACGGCTTCAAGCTCTCCTTGTTCGGATTCGAGCCGGACGAAGATTTCGAGCATCTCGTCTACGAACAACGGGGCCGCCGCCTCACCCCGTCCGCGCCGGAAGAAAGCCTGCTTTTAACCAAGGGCACAGCCACAGTCCCTCACGGTGGAGGTCGCCGACTGGAACCGGGTACGGCTCCCTACGAGATTTTGCGCAGTTGGATCGCGCAAGGGATGCCAAACGATCAAGCCGATCCCGCGCGCCCGATTTTACTGGGTATCAAAGTGCTGCCCGAAGCTCGTCTCATGAAGGCGAACGAGTCCCAAAAGTTAAAGGTAGAGGCCCGCTTTTCCGATGGATCCACCCGCGACATCACCCACTACGCCTCTTTGGAGCCCAACATCAAGGGCATGGCCGTTATCGAGGAACACACGGGCACCGTGACCATGGGCACCCGGCCCGGAAGCGTCGCTGTCATGGCGCGTTATCAGGACAAGGTTTCGGTTTTCCGCGCCACGCTGCCTGTGGGCGCCTCCGTGGACAGTCTGCCGCCGGAACGCAACTTCATCGACAAGGCGATTTTTGCTCGGCTCAAAGAAATCGGGATGCCGCCCTCCGCCCTCTGTAACGACCCCACCTTTCTGCGCCGGGTGACGTTGGATCTTGCGGGAAGGCTTCCCTCGGTGGAGGAAGCGCGCGCGTTTCACGGAGACCGATCCCATGACAAACGGGCGCGAAAAATCGACGCCCTTCTTGAGAGCGGCGAATGCGCCGACACCTTCGCCAACTACTGGAGCGCCCTTTTGCGCAATCGCCGAGGCGACATCCCGAACACGCGCGACGCCTCCCATATACAGGGCAACTTTGCTTTCCACGGGTGGATCCGCGAAAGCCTTTACCACAACAAGCCCTACGACAAATTCGTGCGAGAGCTGCTCACCGCCACCGGTCAGTCAGCCGACTCCCCGCCGGTGACTTGGTTTCGACAGGTCAACACTCAGATCCAGCAAACCGAGGATACCGCCCAACTGTTCCTCGGCGTGCGCATCCAGTGCGCCCAATGCCACCACCACCCCTACGAGCAATGGAGCCAGCAGGATTACTACGCGCTCGGGGCTTATTTCTCCCAAATCGACAGAACCCCATCACTCAACCAAATGGGCGAATTTCTAATAGCCCTCAAGCGGACCGAGCCGAGTGCGACGCATAAAAAGACCGGCGAAAAGGTGCTTCCGGCAGCCATCGGCACTCCGGCGCCGCCCCTCTCCCCAGATGATGACGCCAGAGCAGCCCTCGCCGAGTGGTTGGTGCAAAAATCTAACCCTTTTTTCGCACGGGCACTTGTTAATCGGTACTGGAAGATTCTGTTCAACAGGGGCCTCGTGGACCCCGAGGACGACATGCGCGACACCAATCCGCCCTCCCACCCCGAACTACTGGAGGCTCTGGCCGCAGACTTTAGCCGCAGTGGTTTTGACCTAAAAGCCCTGCTGCGCACCCTCACCAACTCAAGCACCTACCAACTCGACTCCTCTCCGAACCAATACAACGAAGAGGACGGCCAGTATTTCTCCCGCTACTATTCGCGGCGCCTTTCCGCAGAGCAGTTGCTCGACGCGGTCAATGCGGTCACCGGCACCACTGATAACTGGGCTAACCAGCCCGCCGCCACCCGAGCCGTCCAGTTGCCGGACAGTTCATACAACACTGGGGGAATTTTGAGGGAATTCGGCCGTCCGGATTCCTCCACGGCATGCACGTGCGAGCGCCAGAGCATGGCGAGTTTGGGACAAAGCCTCCTGCTGGCCACGTCCGACCAAATCCAGAGCAAGCTGGGTTCCAACCCCGGAACCGCCCGCAAATTTGTAAAAGACACGACGCGGGATGAGGCGTCCAAGTTCGAAGAGCTCTACCTCATGGCCTTCGCAAGAGCTCCCGCAGACGCTGAAAAGGAGGTCGCACTCAAACATCTGCGGGCGGCAAGGACGGCCAAAGACCCTGTTCTCGCACTCCAAAACGCTTGGGAAGACATTTTGTGGGCAACGCTCAGCAGCGGCGAATTTTTGTTAAATCACTAACCGTGAAACGCCCCGTCCTTCCTATTTTCGCGCTCCTATTCACAGGATCCGCCTTCGCTCAACTGCCCGAGCCCAGGCTCACCGTCCTCTCGAGTTGCGGCGGGCGGGTTGGGGAAACTGTCGTCATTTCGGCCACAGGCATTGATTTGGAGGACTCCGAACTGCGATTTTCCTCGCCGGGTTTCGTCGCAAAAAAGGACGCGAAGGATTCCAAAAAATGGGCAGTGGAGGTCGGGCCTGAGCTCTTGGCTGGGCGCTATGACGTTCGCCTTGCGGGCAAGTACGGCGTTTCCAATCCACGGCGTTTTGAGGTGAGCAATCTGCCCGAGGCGGATCTCTCCCCAAAAGCCACCAGCAAGGAGACCGCGCAGGAGCTGAGTTTTCCCTTGGTCATTCGAGGGGTGGTGCCCAAACAGGGCGTACTTTGGTTCAAAATCCAAGGAATGCAGGGCAAGCCGCTCCTCCTTGACTGTCACGCTGGGGCGCTGGATTCCCGACTGGAACCCGCCCTCACGCTCCTCGATGCCAATGGCCAGGAATTGACGCGCGTGCGTAATAAGCCCCTCCAATGGACTCCTGATTCCGAGGCCCCGCTTTTTGTCACGTTGCGGGACTTTATCAACAACGGTGGGAACGAATACTTTTTCCGACTTTACGCAGGTGCGCCTGAGGCTTTGCCCCCAGTCGTTGCAGTGAACGGCCCATTGTTCTGGCCACCCTCCGAAGAAAGTAAGGCTGGCGATGCGTCCAACGAAGCCGGCAAACCAAAGAAAGTCAGCCTGCCGCTGGAGACCTCCGGCGAATTTTACCCAGCGCGCCATGCTGACCGCTTTGAGTTCGAAGCGAAAAAGGGAGACGTTTGGTGGATGGAGATTTTCTCCCACCGATTGGGTTGTCCTACGCACCCGCGCCTTCTGGTGGAAAGACTCGTTACCGACAAAGACGGAAAGCAAACACCCCAGGACGCCCTTGTTTTTGACGATGCGCCGTTTTTCTCCGGGGATCCCGACTTCAATGGGCAGCATTTCGATCCTACTGGCCGTTTTGAAGCAAAGGAAGACGGCCACTACCGATTGACCGTGCGTGATCAGAACAACACTTCCGAAGCCTCTCACGGCCGTCGCTACAAGTTGAGTGTGCGGAAGGCTTCCCCAGATTTCGCGCTCGTAAGCGCTGTTTTACCCTCCACCCCGAACAAAGCTTTCAAAGACTTCACAGGCGCCACCATTCAAGTGCGCGCGGCCAATATCAGGCCAGGTCAGGTGTTGCCTGTGCGCGTTTTGACCGCTCGCCGAGACGGATTTGACGGCTCAATTGCAATCGAGGCGGAGGGGCTTCCCCCCGGAGTTACGGCCGATTCCACCGTCATTGGCCCGAAACAAAACGAAGGCGTTCTCCTTCTGCGGGCGACGGAAAGCGCCGCGGCGTGGATCGGCGCCATTCAAGTGACGGGCCGGAGTACCATCGGAGGTTCGGAATGCAAGCACACCGCACTTTGTTCAACGCCAGTGTGGGAGAGCAGCGTCGGCGAGTTCGTCGAGCCGCCGCGTTCCCGAATAGCGGCCGAATTGGCGCTGGCCGTAGTCGCCGATGCTCCCCTGAGCGATACGCTTCAAGTGGAGTCCGATGCGCTGGAAGGCTTGCCCACCGATAAGCTCAAAGTCCGGCTCAAAGTCGCCCACACTGGCGGGGAACCCGTGCCGGTAAAGGTCAAATCCATGGGACTTGCCGGAATGGAAAAGGCCAAGGAAACCGAAATTCCCGCCAAAGAAGCAACCATCGAGTATGAACTGGATCTGGGGCCACTCAAACTCGCGCCCGGCACTTACAGCGTGTGGTTTCGGGGTGAGGAAAAAGTGAAACGAGACGTCAAAGGCAAGACCGCTGATGTCACGCTGGTACTCTGCTCAAACCCCCTTCGCTTGACGATCAAGGAGGCCCCTAAAAAATGAACCTCCCGCCCCGCACTTTCCTGCTTTTAGCGTGCCTGCCCTGCGCGCACCTCCACGCGGCACCGGTGTCCTTCGCCCAGGACATCCAGCCCATGCTGGAGCAGAGTTGCCTGCCCTGTCATAACGCAACCAAGTCCGAAGGAGGGCTCATTCTTGAAAATCCCAAGGCGATGCTGGCGGGGGGCGACAACGGTGAAGTCCTTTCCCCAAACCACGCGCTAGAAAGTTTGATCTACCAGACTGCGACTCGGAAAAAGAAGCCCTTCATGCCGCCGGAAGCCAACAAGGCCAAAGCACCACACTTGAACTCGGCTCAACTGGAATTACTGCGCCGCTGGATTGACGAGGGGGCGACGGGCAATCCTCGCCCCAAACAATCCGTAGCGTGGAAAGCGATGCCGGACCAGGTGGTGGGATTAAGCGCACTCGCCCTTACCTCCGACGCGCATTATGGGGCGGCGGCCCGAGGCAACGTGGTGACTGTTTACGACCTCCCCTTGCAACGCGAAGTGGCCCGTTTCGTGGCGCATCCGGACATAGTCAGCGCCGCATCCTTCAGCCCGGACGGGAACTGGTTGGCCACCGGCAGCTTTGGCGAGGTGAAGATTTGGCGCAAAACGGGCTTCCCCTTAACGCTCCTCCCGGAGGGGGCCGGAGCCTCCGCAACGCGCCCCGACGGAACTCGCCTCGCCGCGATCCTGCCCGATGGAACGGTGCAACTGACGGAGACCTCCTCCAAAAAACAAATCGCAAAACTCGAGGGAGACCGAACCCTTCTGGATGCAGTAGCGGCAGCCGAAATGGAGTTTGCGGGCGCTAAATTCGAACTGGATTTCCTCGAAGCCGAGCTCAAAGCTACCATCGAACGTGTGGGCAAAATCACCACAGATCTGGAGAAAGCCACCAAGGAACACACGGCGCTTCTACCCAAAAGAGCCGACATGGAGAAAGCGATCGCCGAGGCGACGGCAAAACGCGATGCCCTGTTGATGGAACGTGACGCGGGCGACGATACGTTCATGGCTGCGACTGGGAAGCTGGACTTGGCAAAAAAAATCGAGTTGGAAGGCGCCGCCGCGCTCAAAACGGCTGAGGCGTCCAAGCCCACGCCTTCGCCCGAACCCAAGTCCGAGGCATCAACTTCTCAGGAAGCGACCAAAGCCGCCGCAAAGAAAGCGACCGACGACCGGTTGGCCGCAGAGGCCGCCTTGAAGACCGCAAAGGAAGCCCTCGATGCAAAACAAAAGCTTTACAGCGAGTCCATCAAGGCACTAGGGGAAGCTGCCGGGGCGCTTTCCAGCGCTAAGACACTCGAGGTTAATGTCGCAAATTTTGCCACAGTGCTGGCTCAATTTAAAAAGGATCAGGAGAAGCAAACCCCCGCACTCGAAACCGCCAAGGCGGTCCTTGCTCGGGCTGAGATCAAAAATGCGGAGGCCGCCCGAGCAGCCCAACAACACCAGTTACCACCCGCAGAAGCCGTTGCCTTTCACTCCGACGGCACCGCCATCTTTACCAAGCACACAGACGGAAGGGTCCGCGCCTGGCACGGCAACACAGGAGCGCCCCTCGCGGATACCGACCTGCAGCCCCAATGGGAACTGGCGCGCACCATCGGTAACGCCCGAAAGGCGGACTCACCGATTGCCGCGAGGGTCAACGCCCTGGCGTTTTCTCCCGACGGAACAGTGCTCGCTACCGGCAGCGGCGAACCTTCGCGCAGTGGTGAAATCAAACTTTGGGAACCGCTCACCGGGGCGCTTTTGCAAGAATTGCCAAAGCCCCACAAAGACGCAGTCCTCTCGCTGAATTTTTCCAGAGACGGCAAGTGGCTCGCCAGCGGTTCGGCCGACCGGGCAGTGCGCGTATGGGACGTTGCCTCGGGTAAAATGTTCCGCAACTTAGAAGCCCATGGCAACCACGTCCTCGCGGTGAACTTTCGCGCTGATGCCCGGCGACTCGCCAGCGCGGGAGCCGACAACGTAGTCAAGACTTGGGACGTCCAAAACTCGGACGTTATTGCCAGCGTCACCGGATTCACCAAGGAAGTGAACCATGTATTTTATCTAGGATTGGGAGACGAATTGCTCGCCACCAGCGGAACCCCCTTGGTGCGCGTCTTCAAGGATAGCGGCACCGACATCCGTGCCAAAACCGAGGGATTCTCAAAGTTCATCACCGCCGCAGCCGTCGCACCCGATGGAAAAACACAGTTGGTGGGAGACGCCGCTGGCGCCCTGCGAGTGCTCAATAAAGAGGGGAAAATACTCGCCGAATGGATGCGCTGAGAACCGCTGCTGCGACAAGATTCCCCTTCCCATCATAACCCTCTTATTTTCAGCTCCCAAACCCGCCCGCTTCACGCTAGCCTGTTCCAAGTCCCTACTATGAAATCCAACTTCTGCCCCGGACCGATTTCGCGCCGCAGCTTCCTCCAATTCGGCGGCCTTTCCATGCTAGGCATGACTCTGGCGGATTCGCTTCGGCTTCAAGCCGCCGCCACTCCCGTGCTCCCGAGTGTTTCCTCAGACACCTCGGTGATCTTCATCTGGCTTCCAGGCGGTCCCCCGCACATGGAAACCTACGACATGAAGCCGGACGCGCCGGTGGAATACCGAGGGATTTTCAAACCCATCAAAACCAATGTGTCGGGGATGGAAATCTGTGAGTTGCTCCCGCTTCAGGCCAAGATAGCCGACAAGTTCAATATCATCCGCTCGGTAAGCCACGATTTCTCGGATCACGGCGGAGGCCACAAACGCTTTCTCACCGGCCGCATCCCTGCCACTCCGGTGGGGACCGTCAACGATGCCCCAGCGGTCACGAGCATCATTTTCAAGTGTCTGACCGAAAACGGCGGTTTTAAGGAAGGAATGCCACCGGTAGTTTTCGGCGCGGACGCCGGACGCAGCGGACTAGATGTTTTCGCAAACGGCCCTGCCTATCTCGGAGGTGCAAACACTCCGTTCATCGTCTCGGGTGATCCCAGCGACAAGACCTTCAAGGTCCAAAACCTCGGAATCTCCCGCGAAATGGAAACCCGTTTAGAGGACCGCATGGCGCTCCGGCGCGGTCTCGATAATTTTAATCGAAACATGGATCAAAGCGGCGTTCTCACAGCCATGGACAGCTTCAACCAGAACGCCTACCAGATGCTCACCAGCGCCAAGGTGCGGGACGCCTTTGACCTGAGCAAGGAGCCGCCACGGGTGCGCGAACGTTACGGCATGCACGCTTACGGGCAGCGCGGGCTCATGGCGCGCCGGTTGGTGGAAGCCGGTTGCCGGTTCGTCGAAATGGTCTGGGAAAATCCATTTCCTGGCAAACCCCAGCCTGCGGATTGCGTCTACAACTGGGACAGCCACGCGGTGAATTGCAATATTTTCAACGACGCACGCTGGCGCTTTCCGGCCTACGATCAAGCGGTTTCCGCCCTCATAGAAGACCTTTATGCACGCGGCTTAGACCGACGCACCTTGCTCGTGGTGACAGGCGAATTCGGGCGGACTCCGAAAATCAGCACCGCGGTTGGTACCGCCAACAAAATCACCCAACCGGGACGCGACCACTGGTCCAAGGCAATGTCGATGATCGTCGCGGGAGGAGGAATGCGCACCGGCCAGATCATCGGAGCAACCAACAGCCGAGGCGAATACCCCGTCGAGAGGCCGCTTTCCCCCAACGACCTTTGGGCGACAGTGTACCAACACCTCGGCATCGATTCCGGCCGCAGTTTCCTCGATCATCAGGGGCGCCCCATGTCCATCCTGCCCTTCGGCGACAGCATCGACGAACTGCTTCCGGCAAAAGCTGTATAACCCATGGACTCGCCCGACTTGATTGACCGTCGCGGATTTTTAGCGGCTCAGGGTCTGGCACTGCTGGGGGCAACGGTTCCGTGGGAGGCCGCCAATGCAGCCACCTCAGCCCTCGATATCATTGATTGCCACACTCATTTTTATGATCCGGCCCGCCCACAGGGAGTGCCATGGCCGACGGAAGGCACCTCCCTTTACCGAAGCGTCCTTCCAAAGCACCTCAAGGCGTTGCCTCAATTCCGTCCCGTCACCGGCACGGTCATTGTGGAAGCCAGCTCCTGGGTGGAGGACAATGCGTGGCTGCTTGAACTTGCCCAAGAGGATCCCTTCATCGTTGGGATCGTGGGACACCTGAACCCGGGCGACTCCAATTTCAGCGCCAATCTGGGCCGTTTTGCTGTGAATCGGCTTTTTCGTGGTATCCGAGTATCAGCCGACCTGCTTAGGGAGATGTTGATGCGGGGGCAACTCGAGGGCTTCAAATTGATGGCGGATCTGGATTTATCCTTGGACATCAATGGAAGAGATTCCGCCGGTCTGGCCGCCGATTTAGCGAAAAAACTACCGCCGCTCCGGATCGTCCTCAATCATTTGGGCAGCACGGAAGTCGCCCCCGAAGGACCCGCTACAGCTTGGGGCAGGGGCCTCGAAGCGGCGGCGCTTTACCCCAATATCTTCATCAAGATCTCCGCCTTGCTTGAATGCGCGATGAAAGACGGACGAAAACCGCCTGCGGATCCCACCTTTTACCGCCCCTACATTGACGTAATTTGGAATGCATTTGGAGACGATCGCGTCATCTACGGCAGCGACTGGCCGGTGTCTGAAAAAGCGAGCGACTATGTCACCCAGCAACGCCTCGCTCTGGAGTACGCATTTGAAAAAGGCGATGCAGCGACCCGCAAGTTTTGTTCGCTCAACGCCAAGCACGCCTACAAATGGATCGAGCGCCCCAGACGGCGGGACAGAGCGTGAACACGACCTCTGCCAAAGCGATCGTCTAGACTCGCTCCTCCTAGCGTGTAAGAGTTTGCTGATTCGTCCCATTTCCTTCCCCATGAAACGTCCCATTTTTATTCTTTCCCTTGTTTTCGCGCCGACTGGTTTCGCCACGGCACCGATTTACTGAGACTAAGGCGAATCCTCTGGGCGGAAGATTCGGTGGACGGTTCCCAGTGGAATACGGGACCATGCGCGCTCACAAAGGTAATACAACCCAATCTTGGTAACGACATCGGTGCTTCCGATCACCAGGGCTTTGCTCCTAGTCTCGGTCCAATAAGAGGAGGCCAGAATCGTATCAAGGGTGCCGACGGATAGGCCTTTGCTTTTCACACCTCCGGCACAATTTCTTCAGCCTAGACGCGGGAGCGTTAGTGAGTCCTGCGAAGCAGTGCGCTTCTGACTGGGTAAAAGTCCCAACGTCATAAAGGGATAAGTAAACAATGAATGGCTGAAGAGGAACCGAAGCCGTCCGTTGAGTTGGCTCGGGGAGAAGCTCTCCTTGAAGCTGCGAAGATACTGGAACTACAACGGAGTCATGGGCAACTCGCGAAGCCTGTCTCTCTACTGGAACGAAGCGAGGAAGAGCACTCAGCAGCGGTTAAATCGACGAAGCCAGCGAAAGAGTTACGGGACAGCGAGGGCCTTCCTGCAGATGTGACTGACACCTCATCCTTAACTCTCAAGCCTTGCGTCATGGTGCGCGTTCTAAAGAGGAGCCCGGTGCGGGAAATCCGCATGCCGGGATCTGCGAGGGGACTGTAAGGCAACCGGCAGTTCCTCCTCAATATGCTGGAGCGGGAGATTACGAAGGTGAGGAAGGCGAAGGCCGAGCACTCGGGGGAGAAGGGCAAGAGTCGGAGGAAGACTGGATTTTTACAGGATTGAAAGAGGTGGGACCAGGAGCAGAGGACGGCCAGCGGCGCGAGCAGCAGGGCGGTGAGGATGTGTTTCAGGGTGATTCGTTTCTTCCTTATTTGATTCGCCAGTTCCAGTCATTGGCAGTCATCGCACCGTCACGCCGAGATGAATGCCGGACACGTTCTTCGATCCGCCGCCGTTAAAGGGGTCGAGGTCGTAGCGCTGTTGGAGCCAGGCTTGGCCGTCTTGGGTGGTCCAGCGCAGGCTTTGTTTCGGTTTGAAGTCTGCGTTACCGGTGGCGGCGGAGAGTTCGAAGGTGGCGAAGTCTTGCAGGCTCACGACGCTGGCATCATCGGGCAAGGGTGAGCGCTCGGGTGTCATGGCGGCGGGGAACAAAGCGCCGTAGTCCTCGCGCAGTTTACCGGCGCGGACTGTTTTGCCTTCCTGGATGACAATGTCGCGTCCTGCTCCGTCTTGCGCGATGCGGAAGCGGATGGTGCGTGTCAGGGGCTTCGGCAGATTGTTGCGCTCGCGCCAATCGAGCGTGCAGCCCTCGGGGCTCATGCTGATGACGAGCAAAGTATAGCGCATAAACTCGATGGTGGCCTCGGCGGCTCCCGTGCGCTGATTGACGGTGATCTTGGGCTTCGGCAGCGCGGGTTGGGAGGCGATGCCTTCGAGGATGATTTGCTTTTTGCCTTTCGTCTCCCGTGAGAGCCGCAGGATGCCAGCGCGGTCGGCATCGAGTTCCATCGTCCATGGCGCGACATTGAGTGTGAAGTGCTGCGAGGCTGCGGTGGGCTCGGCTTTGAGCTGGCGGAGTTGTTCGAGTGCAGCGCTGAGTTTGTCGGGTGTGGTGCTGAGGCACACCGGCAGTTCGCGCGAAATGAAGGTGCCGTCTTTGCGTTTCAATGGCTGTGCGAACAAGTCGGTCGGTTGCATCACCGAGAGATCGACACCAGAGAGCGTCCACGGGTTGCCGAGATCCTGGCCATCGGCTGTGGCGAGGACGATGGTCGCTGCGTTCGCCGAACGGAAGGGATAGGCGAAGACGCGCTTGCTCGCCGTGCTGCTGCCGTTGCACGAATACGCAGCCTGTGCATCGCGCAGGGGACTCATGCCAAGCAAACGATGCTTGAGCATCGCGATGGCAGACATGCCGAGGGTCGGGCTGTTGTCGTACTCGATGCCTGATTTGCCAGCGACGGGTATGTAGGCCGATTGCCCGAGCGTGCGGAAGTCATAGTAGCCCATGCGCACCTCCGGCTGGCGCGACGGCGCATCCCACGCGCGATCCATCCACCATTGTTGCAACGCCATCCACGCGAACCAACCTGGCGGATTCGACACGCCATCGGGCCGATCGAGCGGCAGCGAGGTTCCGCGCATGGTGCCGGGCTGCCCCACGCCGATGGTGCGGAACTCAGGCACGCTCAGTCCGCGTTCGCGCGCGAGATTGAGCAAATCGGCGGTGGCTTGCGGGCGCAGGTTGTAGTTGCCGCTGATGAAGTCGATTTCGTCCGCTGGCACAATCTTCAGCCACTGCTCCCAAAACGCGAGATCGGTCGCGTTCAAGCTCACACGCAATTCCACGCTGCGCTGTTTCGCCACGGCCTTCGCGCGCTGAAAGGCGGCGCGGTACACGCGCGCGAGAGCCATGTGATCACCGCTGTCAAACTCCCAGTTGTGGATCTCATCCTCGATCAAAACGGTGCACACACGGCCCGCGAACCGCTTCACATACGCCTCAACGTAATCGGCGAATGCTGCAATAAAGAACGTCTCATCCACGAGCACACGCCGTTTGCCATCGGCTTTGAACGCGCGGTCTTCCACCCACTGCGGCGGATGTTTCAAACCCAGAAAGCCCACGACCTCGATGCCCGCCTTCGCTGCCGCATCGACCGCTTCATCGGTGAAGACATACTCGCCCGGAGCCGGATTACACAAGCCCCAGCGCCCTTGATCGCCGGAACAACTCAAAGTGTTCACCGAGTTCATGCCCAGCCGCTGCATCAGCCGATACGTGAAGCCAAAGCTCGCATGTTGGATGTTCGCGTCTGCGCCCCAGAAAGGCCGCTGCGTGTGATCGATGCGCGGCAACATCGCGCACAAGGCATCGCCGATGACCGGCGATCCCTCCGCACGACAAGCCATCCGGTAACCACCCCACGGCAGATCATCGACTGCCAGCGGCACGCGAGTCACTCCATGCGAGGCATCGACCCTCAGCGTGGTGTTGCGCACCTTCTCCTCACGATGATCGAACACCTGCCACGTCACTACGGCTTTGCAGGGTTCGCCCTCATTCGAGATCACGAGATCCACTCTGCGCGGCTCGCCATCGACGAAAGTATTCGTCTCCTCCGCCATCTGGAACCCGCATTCCATCGTCGCCGCTGCGCGATACGCTGTAGCCGATTCACTGCTCGGCACCAGCATCACCGCATCCACCTCGACCGCCCCTTCGCCATGCAGCTCCACATGAAACAAGCGCCGCACTGGCTGACGCACCTCGAACTTCAACTCCACCCGTTGCCACTCGCCCGGCACCACCTTCGCGCGCACGACCCACTCGTTGTGTTCTTTGTCGCCATAGTAGTTCAAGTTCGTGATGCTGAGCGCCATGTTCGCCTTGGCCTCCTCACTATCTCGCTGCCGCACCCATGCCGTCAGCGTGTAGGCGCCATCATCCAAGTTGTAAGCGCGCGAGCCAATGTCCTGCTCCAGCAACACCACACCATCACGCCAAAGACGCCGGAGATTGGGCCCGTGATTGCCCGTGCACACCGTCCAGAAACCGTTGCCAAGGCCAGTATTGAACTGACCATCCCACAAAAGATTGCGCGGTGAATCTGCGTGCAGCGCGGACAGCGGGGCGAGCAGCAGGGCGGTGAGGAGGGTGAGG
>Ga0114971_10000473_pt1 | contig 26010 bp, 26 predicted proteins | sample M_140625_MF_Meta_FD_87320 | JGI IMG/M metagenome (GOLD analysis project Ga0114971, IMG submission 87320) | Freshwater microbial communities from Lake Montjoie, Canada to study carbon cycling - M_140625_MF_MetaG | ecosystem: Environmental > Aquatic > Freshwater > Lake | place: Lake Montjoie... | reverse complement strand
GATCGTGGAAGCGGTGCGTGCTGCCGAGTCTCGTACCTCGGGCGAGATCCGCGTCTTTGTCACGCGGCGCAAGTTGCGGGGCGAAGATCTGCGTACGCGTGCCCTTACCGAGTTCGAACGGCTGCATGTCGGCAAAACCGCTTTACGCAACGGCGTCTTGTTTTACATCGTCCCTCGCGACCGCACCTTCACGGTGATCGGCGACGAATCAATCCACGCACTATGCGGCCAAGGTTTCTGGGATGAAACGGCCGCGGCCATGGAAAAGTCTTTCCGCGAGGGGAAGTTCACCGAGGGTCTGGTCGCCGGCGTGCAAAGGGCCGGCGATATCATGGCGCGGCATTTTCCGCGAAAGAAAGACGACCTGAACGAATTGCCCGACGAGTTGGTAAGGGACTGATCAGCGCAGCAGCGCGAGCAAGGGGCCGGGATAGACGCCGAGCCAGATGATCAGCGCGCAGAGTGCCGCGATGGTGAACTTGGCGAGCGCCCCGACTTCGATCTCGGGTGCGTCGGGATCGGCCGGCTGCTGCCAATACATGGCGCGAACGACTTTGAGATAGTAGTAGAACCCGGCCGCGACCGTGACGACGCCCAAGCCGGCGAGCACATAGTGCTGCTGGGCCACCGCGCTTTCGAAAATGAAGAGCTTCCCGAGAAATCCCACGGTGAGGGGAAGCCCGGCCAGCGAGAGCATGGCCAGCAGCATGGCAAACGCGAGATGCGGAGCCCGCTGGCTCAGCCCGGCGAAATCCGACAACTCGTCGCCGCCCGCTGCCTGCGCGACGATGATCATGACGAGAAACGCCAGCATGGTCATGAGCAGATACGCGGCGAGGTAAAAAAGGATGGCCGAGCCGGCGAAGGGTGCGCCAATGGAGGCCACACCGACCAGCAGATATCCGGCGTGGGCGATGCTCGAGTAAGCGAGCAGTCGCTTCAGATTGGACTGCGGAATGGCGGCGAGATTGCCGAAGATCATGGTGGCTCCGGCCAGAATGGCGACGAGGGGAATGATGCGATCCTGCAGTTCCGGAACGACGACGAATGTCTGCAGCACGCGCAGCAGGACAACGAAGCCGGCCGCCTTTGACGCGACGGAAAGGAAAGCTGTGACCGGTGTGGGGGCTCCTTGGTAAACATCGGGCACCCAGAATTGGAATGGGGCGGCGGCAATCTTGAAGCTCAGAGCGACCAAGACGATACCGAACCCGAAGAGCAGTGCGGGAACGACGGCATGGTCCAATCCCGGGAGCGCGGAGGCGATCGCGGCGAGATTGGTGTGACCGGTGACCCCGAAAATCCAGGTGATGCCATAAACGAGAAACCCGGTGGAGAGGGCCCCGAGCACGAGGTATTTGGTGCCCGCCTCGAGGCAATCCTCCCGCCTCCGCAGAAATGAGACGAGGATGTAAAAGGCGATCGTCACGAGTTCGAGGGAGACGAAGATCATGATGAAATCCACCGCCGAGGCCATCCACATGAGGCCGGCACAGGCAAAAACCGGCAGCGCAAAAAATTCCCCGAGCCCTGCCCCCCGGCGCTCGGACGGCACGTTCTCTTCGACCGTCGGCGCATATTCCAAGGACATGACCAGCACGAGAATGGTCGAGAGCAGGACGAATTGTTTGAGGAACATCGCCAGAAAGTCCGCGTGGTAAAACCGGGCGTAAGGCGCGGCCGCGTTCATTGCCCCGGCATCGGCGACGAAGGTAGCAGCCAGCACGCCAAGGAGGCCGACGATGGCAGCATAGGCGATGCCGCGTCGGTGGCCCGCGCCGGAAAAGGCTTCGGCCATGAGCAGCATGATGCCCAGCAGCACGACAAAGACCTCAAGGTAGAGCGGGTTCATGGCGTCAGGTAGGCAAACACGGGGTTGAGGTAGTGAAGCAGGATACCCGGGCGGAACCCGGTGACCAAAAGCAGCGCAACGAGAAGAATCACAGCCCACCGGACGCCGGAAGAGATGTCCGCCGTGTCATCGGACACCGCGGATCCGCGGCTTCCCCAGAAAATACGGCGATAGGCGCGCAGCATGTAAACGGCGGAGATCACCACACCCCAGAGGGCAAGGGCGGTGGCAGTTTGGAACCAGCCGAACGAGCCGGCTGCCCCGCGCGCGAACGCGCCGAAGAAAATCATGATCTCACCCGCGAAGGTTGAGAAACCAGGGAGACCGACGGAGGCCATGGCGGCGAAGCCGAAAAGAAGGCCCAGCTTCGGGGCGAGTCCGGCGAGTCCGCCGAGTTCGGAAAATTCCAGCGTGCCGGTGCGGCGTGAAATTTCCCCGCAGAGCGCGAAGAGTGCGGCGATGGTGAGCCCGTGGGCGAAGAGCATGAGCGACATTCCGCCGAGGCCGAGCTGGTTGAGGGCGACGAAGCCGAGGAATGCGTAGCCCATGTGCATCACGCTTGAATAGCCGAGCATGAGATCGAGCCGCTTCTGCGCGATGGTGACGAAGCCGACGTAGAGAATATTCCCGAGCAGCAGGACGAGAAGGAGGTGGGAGAACTGCTGGATCTCGGCGGGAAAAATCGGCACAGCCAAGCGGAGGAGTCCGTAGAGGCCGAATTTTTTCAGTACGCCGGCGTGGAGCATGGCCGCGGGCGCAGGGGCGGATGCATAGGCCTCGGGCGCCCAAGTGTGGAAAGGGAAAAGCGCGATGAGAATGCCGAAACCGAAGAGCAGGAGCAGGTAGACCGCGGCGCCAGGCTCCATCATTCCCGCGTAGCCGAGCTGCTGGAGCAGACGCATATCCAACGTGCGCATTCCCTCGGGCACGGACAGCCACAATCCGATCAGCCCGAGCAGGAGAATGAAGCTGCCGAACGCGAGATAGAGCGTGACCTTCCAAGCAATGCGCTGGCGCTCGCCCGATCCCCAGATACCGATGAGCAAGAAGGTCGGGATGAGGGCGAGTTCGTGGAACGCGTAGAAAAAGAAAAGGTCGATCGAGGCGAACGCCCCGATCGCCCCGGCAGAGATGAGCAGCAGGCACGCGTAAAACATCCCGGCGAATTTTTCTACCTTTGGCGTGACCCACACTGCCGCGAAGGTGACCACCGTGGATAGGAGCAGGAGGACCAGGCTGAGTCCGTCGGCGCCGAGCGAGAAACTGATCCCATACGCGGGGTAGAGCGCGTTCTCACTGACAAACTGGAAGCCGCTGATGCCGTGATTGTAGGACGCGATAAGATAAAGACAGAGGAGGAGGTTGGCTCCCGCACCGAAGAGCGAGATGCGGCGGGGCGCAGCGCCCGCCATGCAGAACGCGGCGGTGACCAGAGGAATGAGGATGAGGGAAAGCAGCGGACTCATCAGCGGAAAACGAGGTAGTAGAGCAGCGCGAGCATGCCGGCGCCGAAGAAGAAAGCGTAAGCCTGAAGATTGCCGAGTTGGAGAAGACGTAGCATGTAGCCCGCGGCCCAGACCGTGCGGGCCGAACCGGTGACAACAAGTCCATCGATGATCCAGCGATCAAACCACGATCCCAAGACCGCCAGTCCACCCTGAACACGGTCCACCAGCCAGGCATAGAAATTGTCGATGTAGAGCCGGTTGGCGAAAAGCGGGATGCGCACTGGGTCCTTGGCGGGACTGCCCAGGTAGAGCGCCGCGGCCAAACCCAATCCAGCGAGCAGTGCCGCCAGTAGTGCGTAATGCACGATGTGCGGAACCTCGTGTTGGGGAAGCGTGAAGAAATGCTTCGCGATAAACGGATATCCCGCGGCGAGCGACGGCACGGCCAAGAGCAGGAGCGGAACAGTCATGACTGCGGGCGACTGATGCGCGTGCTTGGCATGGTCGGAGCGCGGTTGCCCCATGAACACGACGAAGAACAAGCGGAACATGTAAAACGAGGTGAGCAACGCCGAACCGACGGTGATCCAGAAGACCGCGTTGCTCGCGCCGTGTGCGTAAGCGACGATGAGGTCCTTGCTGTAGTAGCCGCTGAAACCCGGGCACCCAGCCAGCGCGAGCGTGCCGATGATGGTGCACAGGGCGGTGAGGGGCATTCGCCCCAGCAATCCCCCCATCTTCCAGATGTCCTGCTCGTGGTGGAGGGCGATGATGGCCGAACCCGCGCAGAGGAAGAGCATGCACTTGAAAAACGCGTGCGTGAAGAGATGGAACATGGCCACGTCGCCGGCCGGGGCGACTGCGATGCCGACCACCATGTAGCCGAGTTGGGAGATGGTGGAGTAGGCGAGGATGCGCTTGATATCATCCTGCTGCGTGGCCATCAATCCGGCAGCCAGGCACGTGACCGCGCCGACCCACATGATGATTTCGCGGACGACATCGGGTGCCGCGAGCAGCACGGGGAAGATGCGGGCGAGCATGTAAACGCCGGCCGCGACCATGGTGGCGGCGTGGAGCAGCGAGGAGACGGGCGTCGGGCCCTCCATCGAGTTGGGCAGCCAGACATGCAGCGGCATCTGAGCGGACTTGCCCAGGGTGCCACAGAAGACGAGCAGGCACGCGGCGGCGAGATAGGCGGGGTGCAGAGCGGCCGCGGGGAGATTATGCTCGATGCCGGAGAACATGACCGAACCCGTGGCCATCCAGAGCATGAGAATGCCCAGCATGAACCCGAAGTCGCCCACGCGGTTCACGGTGAATGCCTGCTTCGCGGCATCCGCGGCGGAGTCCTTGCGGAAATAATGTCCGATGAGCAGGTAGGAACTGACGCCGACCAACTCCCAGAAGATGAACATCATGACAAAGTTGTCGGCCAGCACGATGCCGAGCATGGAAAAAAGGAACAGGCAGAGGGATGCGTAATAGCGGGGGATGCCCTCGTCGCCGCGCATGTAGCCGGCGGAGAAAATGAAGACGAGCGTGGCGATCGAGGTGACGACCACGAGCATCACGCGGCTCAGATCATCGAGGATGATGCCGATCGGAAACGAGAAAATCCCGGGAACTTCGATCCACGGAATCTGAGCGGTGACGGCGAGAGCGGGGCTGAGAAAGACTTTCCAGCTCAGCGCGCAGGTCAGAGCGGAGGCGAGGATGCCAAGAGCGCCGGCAGCGAATGCGCGGCGGGGCAGGAGAAAAAGGATCAGTGCCGCCGCGACGAGCGGGGCGAAGAGAATAATCCAAGGATAGAGTTGCGGATCCATCGCGGCGTCAGAATTTCATCCCGTTGAGGTCCTCGACATGCGTGGTCTGGCGCAGGCGGTAGAGCGCCACGATGATGGCGAGCCCGACCGCGACCTCGGCGGCGGCGACCGTGATGATGAAAAACACCAGAACCTGCGCGTTGTAATCCGGCAGCCCCAGGGTGGTGACCCCGTGGCGCGCGAAGGCGACGAGTGAAAGGTTTGCTGCATTGAGCATGAGTTCGAGTCCCATGAAAATGACGAGAAGGTTGCGGCGGAGCATGACGCCGGCGAGTCCGATCGCGAAAAGCAATCCGCTCACGAGGAGATAGTTTCCGAGGGTCAGCATGGTCAACGGAGTTGGCGGCGGCTGAGGACGACCACGCCGACGGTGGCGACGAGCAGGAGCACGCCGATGACTTGGAAGGGGAGGTTGTAACCGCTGAACAGCGCAAGGCCGACGTCGGCCACGTCGGAGTGGCCGTCGCGCGCCAGCGGAGGGAAGTTCTGTCCCGCCGCCGGTAGGGACTTGACCACCCGCGCGACGAGGAGGACAAATCCACCGAGGACGACCAACCCGCCCGCGAGCGTAGCCAAGTTGAGTCGGCGGCGCGCCTCGGCCTTGAGGTCGAGGAGCATGATGATGAACAGGAAGAGCACCATGACGGCGCCGGCGTAGACGAGGACCTGGATGATCCCGATGAAATAGGCGTCGAGCGTGACGTAGAGCGCGGCGAGGGCGAGGAAGGAGAGGACTAGGCTCATGGCGCTGTTGACTGGATTGCGGAACGCAACCACGCAGACGGCGGATGAGAGCATCAAGGCGGAAAGGAGCCAGAACACGATGGTGAGCATGCGGGCTGTTTCGATCACTTTTTTTCGTTCCACTTGTGGACCAGGCCATCCATCACCCCGCCCAACTCGTAAAGTTTGGCTTTGTCGTGTACCATTTCAGCGCGGGTGAGGCCAGTGATCGAGTAGTCCTTGCGCAGGAAAATAGCCTGTTCCGGGCAGACCTCCTCGCACAGCCCGCAATAGATGCAGCGGATCATGTCGATGTCGAATTTCTCTGGATATTTTTCCACCTTCGACCACGTGCTGGCGGCGGGAATTTCTCCGGGTTTGATCGTGATGGCGCGGGGCGGGCAGATGAACTCGCAGAGCTGGCAGGCCACGCAGCGCTCGCGCCCGTGTTCGTCGGCCACGAGGGTCGGGGCGCCGCGATACCACTCGGGCATCGAGCTGTCCCAGCGCTGCTCGGGATACTGCATGGTTACCTTCGTTTTCCCTAGGAGCATGTTTTTGAAGTGCTTGATTGTGATGAAGAGTCCGGCGAGCAGCGCGGGGAAATACGTGCGCTCGAGGAGGTTGAGTTTTGGTCTTTGGACGACGGTAGCCATGGGTCAGGATTTAAGGTATGCGAGAATGCCCGCGGTGATGAAGATATTCACCAGCGCGACCTCGAAAAAGACATACCAGCCGAGCTTCATCAGCTGGTCGAAGCGGAAGCGCGGCAGCGTCCAGCGCACCCAGAGAAAGAAGAAAATCAGCGCGGCCACCTTGGCGAAAAATGTGCCGATGTTGACCAGCCCCCAGATCCAGCACTGCGAGCCGTCGGGAATGAAGGGCAGGCTCCAGCCGCCGAGGAAAAGTGTCACGATGACACCGGAGCCGGCGATGATGGCGGCGTATTCGCCGAGGAAGAAAAGGGCGAAGCGCATGGAGGAATATTCGGTGTGATAACCGGCCACGAGCTCCTGCTCGGCTTCGGGCAGGTCGAAGGGCACGCGGTTGGTCTCGGCGAACATGGCGATCACGAAGACGACGAACGAGATCAGCATGGGGATGCAGAGCAACGTTTTCTCGAGGCTGAATCCCATGAGCGCATCGCCGCCGGTGAACCACAGGGGAAAAACCATCCAGCCGTTCTGGATCTGGTATTGCACGATTTCGCCGAGGTTGAGCGTGCCGGTGATCATGAAGACGGGGACGACAGAAAGCCCGAGCGACAGCTCATAGGAGATCATCTGCGAGCTCGAGCGGATGCCGCCGAGGAACGGGTATTTTGAATTCGACGACCACCCGGCGAGGACGATGCCATAGACGCCGAGGGAGGAGACGGCGAACACCCAGAGGACGCCGATATCAAGATTGGCGATGACCATGGGCACCCCGAAAAGAGTACTGCCGAAGGGCAACACCGCCAGGACCAGAATGGCCGGCACCATGGCGAGGCTTGGCGCGATGCTGAAATAAAATTTATTTACCCCGGCCGGGACGAAGTTTTCCTTGAGCAGCAACTTGATGCCATCGGCGACGGGTTGGACCAGCCCAGCCCAGCCCACCCGGTTGGGGCCGATGCGATCCTGGATGAAGGCGCTGACCTTGCGTTCCGCCCAGACCGAGTAGGCCACCATGGTCAGGACGATACCGAGCAGGACCGACGTCTTTAGGACCGAGGTCCAGACGAGGAAGATTTCGGGCTGCAGGAAAATATCGAGGCTCGGCATAAAAGCGAAAGGCGGCCATCCCGCCGCGAGGAGAAGACTTGCCGATGGATCCTCCGGCATCAATCCCAAAGCGGCGGCGATCTTGACGCGGGCTCGGTCTCGGGCTTTGCATGGATGCATGTGGCTGGAAACCTTGCGCAAATTGCTCCTCGGGCTCGCCGTGCTTTTTCTCGCCTGTCTGGCCTTTGCGGCCGGTGTCTTCACGGCAAAAAAAACGGCCTCCCGTCCGATGCCTGCCGCCGACGGGCAGACGGTCGCCAAGGAGCAGCGGGCCGCGCGAGAAATCGTCGAGCAGGCGTTTGCCGCCCGCTTTGCCGGTGATCATCGCAAGGCTCTGGACCTTTTTGCTTCTGCGGCCGAGGCTGACACTTTGCTGAAGGGGTTGGATTACCAGCGGGGGCTTTGCCTGCTGGAACTCGGTGAAACCGAGGCCGCAGCCGAGGCAGCCCAGCGCTCGCTGTCGCGCGGCGAGGAAAGGGCCAATGCCTACGCCCTGCTGGTGCTCTGCCAGACCGCCCGGGTCAAGGGCGGCCGGGCCGCAACATCGCAGGATGAGGTGCTGGCGCTCGTCGACAAAGGCCGGGCGGCTGATCCCCTCAACCCGGCCTCATACTACGCTTTGGCTGAATTTTTCCGCGCGGTCGGACAACCGGCCTTGGCTCTGGGAAACTATCAGAAGGCGTTGGAGAGGGTGTCCAAATCCGATAGTATGATGGTGGCCACGGTGAAGGCCGGGTTATCAGGAATTCGTCTTCAGCAAGGTGTTGGCGCAAATGTAGTTGTGCCTTCCTTGCAAGACAAAGTTATTCCTCCCGAGTGGCTCTTTTTTGCTGCGGCGGACGCCCTTATCAAAGGCGACAAGGCCACGGCGCAAGCCTTTTTGGAGAGAGCACGGGGCGTGCTCCCCCCGGATCTTTTCAAGGCCTTATTGGATGATTCTTTCTTTCAAGATTTCCTGCCGGGGGGTATGGTATCCGAACCCCAGCCAAACATTTCCCAATGAAGGCCTCCCCGCAGTTCCGTCCGTTTGCCGCCGCCCTGCTGGCCGTATTTCTTTCGGCCATGGTTTGGGCGCAGGATGACGCGATTTTTACGGTAGATCTCCCGTTCGATGCCTCCCAACCGATCCCGTCATGGATGCATGGTGCGCCGGTCTCCGCCCCCGGCATCGGCACGCGGATCGCCTTCCGTTTATCGCCGCCGGACGGACGCGATCTCCTCGTGCATTTTGTTTTCGATGAGGCGCAGGGGAAGGGTTTGCGGGTTGAATGGCAGCGCGATGGTCAGTACACGCCAGAGGTTATCGCGGAAAATCTGGGCGAAGGTCTCGGCGTGGCCAATCAGCGCCCTTTGCTCGTCAGTGCCTCCAGACTGGGAGGCAACGGCACGCTGTTGCTGCAGGGTGGTACCGACCTCAACGTCGACCGCGTCAAGTTCGAGTGGGTCTCCGAGCGCACCATGCTGGCCTCCGCTTCCCGCTACGTGCCTGTCGTCGTCACCGCCTCGCGTCTCACCTTGGCCGAAGCGGATGTCGATGGTGGCCCGCGGCCCGTTCTGCAAGACGAATGGCGTGACCGGGTGATCCGGGCCGCCTTAACGGAAAAAGCCGAACTACTCACTCCGAATATTGATTTAGTTACAACGCTCAAGCAGTCGCCGCTGCTCGCGCGTCTGGAGGCTTCGGTGGCCGGCGTTTTTCTTGATCAGGAAGTGTGGCTTGTGGTCAACGGGCAGGAAGTTGCTCCGCTGGCTATTGATGTTCCCACGCTGGAGGATCCCGGGCACCTCGGTTTTTCCGGCCGCGAGGCGGAGTTCGCCGGCTGGCGCCATGCCAGCGCTCACATCCCGGCCGACCTGCTCCTGCCGGGCGAAAATTCCATCCTGCTGGAACTGCGCTCGCCGGTCAACGCGGGCTACCGCAACAAAACCTACCTGCGCGAGGCCGTTCTGGAACTTTCCTACCCGCCGACCGTGCGCGAACCCGACCTTTCCCTGCCCGTCTCCGATCTTCCATCGTCGGACACCTCGCCGCTGGAGGAACCTCCTCTCCCGCCGGTTTCCGCACCCCCGGAGAGCCCGGCTGGCGCCTTGAACGAATTCTGGGGAACCGGCGCTGGTTCGCTGTGAGCGGCTTTGACAAGCGGCTTTGCACGGCGCATCGTTATCCGAGTCTATGACTTCCATCGTTCCGCGCTCGCGCCGCCTCGCTTCCGCCGGCTACACCCTCTTCGAGATCATGCTCGTGCTCGGCATCATTGCCGTGCTCGTTGGCTCAGCGATCTACCTGCTCGTCGGCAATCTTGAGGTGGCCAAAATAAGCCGCGTCGATGCGGACTTCCAGGCGATCAGCACGCAACTGCGCACTTACGAGATGCAAAACATGCGCATGCCGACCACCGCGCAGGGGCTTGAGGCTTTGGTCAAACGTCCTTCGGGCGAACCTGCGCCCCGCCGCTGGATCCAACTTCTCGAGAGCGCCCCGCTCGACCCTTGGGGCGAGAAGTATATTTACGCCAACCCAGGCAAACTCAACCCGCGTGGTTTCGACCTCGTTTCCAAAGGGCCTGATCGTGTGGAGGGTGGCGGGGACGACATCACCAACAAAAAGTCCTCCGACAACTGAGCGGCGGCCAGGCGGCCATGACCAAGTTGCCGCGTACCTACGGCTACACGCTCATCGAGATCGTGCTGGTCGTCGCGATCATCGCGCTGCTTATCGGCGTGACGATTCCGCTTTCCTCGGGTTTCACGCGCGAGCAACGCTTGCGTGATGTCGTGCGCGAGCTCCTCGTCTTCGCCAAGACGGCCCGGACCGAAGCCATGACCACGGGCCGATCGGCCGCCGTCATTTTCGACAAGGAGGGATTCGGGGTCCTCCGCGCAGGCGACAAAGAGCCCTCCGAGATTTTCGACCTGCCGGAGGGAATGTCGTATGTCATCATTCCCTACGGCGGGGAAAAACCGCTCCGTCCCGACGGCCAGCAATGGTTGTTCCAGCCCACCGGTCTCTGCGAGCCGATCACTTTTCGTCTCGAACACAATGACGACTGGATGGAGGTCGCGTTTGATCCGCTCACAGCCGGCATCAGCGAGGAGAGCTACAGCATCCCATGAGGCGCGGCGGTTTCACTTTGCTCGAGGTGCTTGTGGCGTTGGCCATGTTTGTCCTCGCCGTGGGGGGGCTGGCCCTGGCCCTCGACCGTTCCTTCGCGGCGAGCAACGCATTACGACGCAATGACGAGATCCGCCAGCAGATTGAATCCCTTCTCGATCAGGCGATGTTGCTGCCCATCGAGGAGTTGCAGTCGGGGCGCGAGACGGAACCGGACGCTCTGGGTGTGAAATACACAAGCTCAGCCGAACCGGTCGAGGATCTGCGCAATAAAGACGACCAGCCGCTTGTTGGAATCTGGCGGGTGATGGTCAAAGCCGTTTGGAAAGAGCAGGGTGAGGAGCAGACTTGGAAGGAGGAGTTTCTCCGCTACCAGCCATGAAGATCAGAGCCCCGCAACATCGTGCCCGGCGGCATGGCTTCACCCTTTTCGAGATGGTCGTCGTGGTGGGGATCTTCGTTCTTCTCGCGGGCGGTGTTTATTCCGTCGTGAGCGCTGCGGTCCGGGCCTCGGCCGTGCTGGCCGACGAGAACCTGCAGTCGCAGCGACGCAACGCCTTCGTCAACCTGCTCCGTCGCACCTTCCACAACCTTCCTGCGACGGCGCAGATCACCGGAGGGATCCGGATGCTCGACGGGAAGGGTGCTCCCGAGATCGTTTTGCGCGATGCCCCCGGAGTGTTCGCTTGGGGCTATGGCTCACCTTCCGCCGGGACCATTATGCTCTCCGCCGTGCCGCGCCTCGGAGGTGGCATGCAGTTTAGTCTGCTGACACTTCCCTCATCGCTGAGCGAGGCGGAGCTTCGCAATGCGGTGGAAAAAGGCAAATGGCTGCGGCTGATGCCGGATTTGCGCGAGGTGCGCTGGCGATTTTACGATCAGGTTCAGATGGAGTGGTTGGATGCGTGGGAGGAAGGTCGCGGCCGTCCACCGCTGGTCGAGTTGACCTTCACGGAACTCGGCGAAGAAGTTCCCCGCACCTACATGTTCTGGATTCCCCCGGTCAAAGAATACCAGCCGCCGGCCCAACCGGCAGAGGGCGCGCCGTCGCCAACGCCACCGGAACCGCAGCCCCCGACACCATGAGCCGCCGAGTTTCCACTCCCGCCAGCGGGGCTGCTCTCCTGCTCGTCCTCTGGGCTATCGCCATACTTTCCTTCTCGGTGCTCTGGGTTTCCAATCTGGTCAACACCGAGATGGAGTCCGGTTCTGCCGATGTTCGGGTGATGGCGGCGAGGGAACTTGCCCTCAGCGGCGTGGCGCTCGGCCTGCACCCGCAGGTGACGCGCGAGGATACTGCGCTGCTCGATCGGGAGATCCGTCCTGGTGAACGCCTCCGTGTGCGCATCCGCGGCGAGGGGGCCCGCTTCAACATCAACCAGTTGCTGGCCGCGCAAGACACCGTCGTGCTGAAAAATCTTTTCATCCTCTGGGGTCTCAGCAACGACGAAGCCGATGTGCTGATCGACCGCCTCATCGACTGGGTGGACAACGATATCGGCCGACGTCTCAATGGTGCGGAGCAGGCGGAATACGAGGAGGCAGGCATTAGTGACGCGCCGGCCAATCGCTTCTTCCGCTCGGTCGACGAGATGGGACGCGTCCTGGGCATGGATGCGCTCACGGCGGTGCATCCCGGCTGGCGCGAGGCTTTCACCATTTTCGGCGATGGAAAGATCGACGTGAACGAGGCCGACTCCGATGTCCTGCAAGCGGCCACCGGTCTCACGCCGGAGATGGTCGGCGGCATCCTGCGCATGCGACTCGGAGGCGACGGTGTCGAACCCTCCGAGGACGATTTCAAGTTCAAGGATATCCAGCAACTCAACGGCTGGCTTCAGGCATCTTCCCTTCCGCCAGACCAAGTCGCAGGCCGTTTGACAACGGAGAGCACGGTCAAAAGAATTGATAGCCGGGGTATAGTGGGGGAGTGTGAAAGGCTGATCTCTGTCGTTGCGGAAACCGGCGAAGGTCAAAGTACCAACTACCTGTTATGGGAGGAAAAATAAAACCGGCGGCCACGATGTCTGCGGCGGCGATCTATCGTCCGTCCGCCGGAGGCTGGCAAAAATGGCAGCGTGATGAGGCGGGTGCCTGGAGCGCCTGTGGCGAGGCGGTCGAGTTGGGCGAACTCAAGCCCGCTGCCGGCGCCCTCATTGCCGTCCCGGTGCGCCGCGCTTTCTCACTCTCGTTCTGGGTCCCGGCCGATGATCCCGGCTTGTTTCGCGACCTGATCTTCACGCAACTCGAATTGCGCGGCATGGCGGGCCGCAGTCCAGAGGAGACGACTTTTGCTTGGCGGGAAATTGCGCGCGACGGGAACGAGGCTTTGTTGCACGTCATTGTGCTGCCACCGCATCTGGCACCGCGTTACTGGCACGGCGATGTGATTGACTATGCGGTCTCGCCAACCTGTCTGCCGCTCGCGGCGGATAGCGTCCATCTTTGGCGCGAGGATGGGAACTGGGTGGTGGCCGTCACCCGCGGCACCGACTTGGTGCACTTCCAGCCGCTGTGTGCAGAACAACCCGGCAGCGGCATGGTGCAGGAGGTTTGGCTGATGCTGGCGGCGCTTGAGGCTGGCCGCATGACCCCGGCAATTTCATCCGCGGTTTTTTACACCCAAGACGGAGAGGAACTTGACCCGGGGGAATGGCAGGCGGCTGGCGGTTTGCCTGCCAAGGTCCAACCGCTGCCCGCGCCAGTTTGGCCGGATAAGGCAGTCGAATGCATCCCTCTGCCCGTGCGTGCCCTGCAGTTGACCAAGGCGATCGGAGTAAGGCGTCAGCGCTTGGCTTTCGCCGCCGCCGCCGTCTACCTCGCCATCGTGCTGGTTCTGGCCGGGCAGACACTTTGGCTGCACTGGCGGGCCCGAGGGTTGCAGGCGGAACTCGACAGGGATGCCCCGGCTGTCTCATCGACGAAGGATGCGATGCAGCGCTGGGACTCGCTGCAGGCGGCGCTCGATCCGTCGGGCTACCCGCTGGAAGTCTTGTACCAATCCGCGCGACTCCTGCCCAAAGACGGCGTCCGTTTCATCCTTCTCGAAATGAACCTCGGGCACGTGGTCATCCAAGGCGAGGCCTCGACGTTCCCGGCCGCGCAAAAATTCCAGGATGAAGTGAAAAAAAATGTCGAGATGCAGGCCTATTACGACTGGACTGCGGACAACCCGAAGTCATTGCAGAACGGCAGTGCCCGCTTCCAGATCGATGGGGTGCGCAGAGGCGCGGCGGGAGAGAAAACCGACAAGAACAATGAGAGCCCTCACATCTAAGGAAAAAAATCTGCTGATCGCTCTGCTCGGCGCGCTTTTCGTGCTGCTCAACGCCGTTGCCTTGCAGATGTTCCTCGCGCGTCAGAGCGCCCTGCATTCCAATATCTCCAAACTTTCCGCCCAGTTGGCGGAAAATCGATCGGTTCTCGCGCAGAAATCGATGTGGGACGAGCGGGCGCGCTGGCTGGAAGAAAAGCAGCCGACCGATGATGTCTCTTCGATCGACGACGACACGAAGTTCACCGAATTCGTGGAGAGCACCGCCAAAAAAAGCGGGCTCACCTACACGCGCCGCGGCGGTGGCCCTGTGCAATCCGGCGAGCAGTATGCCGAGGTCTACGACGCCTCGCAGGTCAAAGGAAAGATGGAGGCTCTCGTCAAGTGGCTTGCCGAGCTGCAGCAGCCGGAAGCATTCCGCGCGATCAAACTGCTTCGGATCAAGAGCGCGCCCGAACCGCCGGATGTCATCGCCGACGTCGAGGTTGCTCGCTGGTATAGACCGGTCAATGCGCCGACCCCATGAGAACTTTCAACCATCTTTTATTTATGCTTGTTCTCGCGGGCGCCGTGCGCGGCGAACCTGCGCCGGACGATGCGGCCAAAAAAATGCTGGTCGTGCCGACGATGGAAACCAGGCCTGTCGAGAAATCTGGGCAAGCCGATCCTGCGGCCCAAGCGGCAAGCTCTCCGGCCGACCCGAAAGCTGCAGAGGCCAAGGAGACCCCAACTCCTCCGGCTGGAGCCGCAACAGCGCAAAAAGAGGAAGCTCCAGAGGGCCCTGTACCCCCCAGTTTTCCGCTCGCGCGCTATGCCATCCTGTGGGAAAAATCACCTTTCCAACTAGAGTCCATCGCGCCGCCCACGGAGTCGGCAGGCCTGGCCCAGCGCTTTGTCTTGGTCGGGATCGCGCAGGTTGACGGTGAGCAATTGGTCTACGTGCGCGAACGCGCCACCCAGCAGTCATTCACCGTGAAAAAAAATGCCGCCAATGCGGCTGGCCTTTTGTTGGTTCAGGTCGACGAGCGTAAGGAGAAGCTGGCCGATGCTTCCGCAACCATCAAACTCGGCGCGGAACAGGGCACGATCAAATTTGATGCTCCCGCGGCGGTGGCCGCTGTTCCTCAGATGGGTATGCCGCAGCAGTTCCGGCAGGGGGTTCCTCAACCCGTGCGACTTCCGCCTCAAGTGCCCGGCATGCCGGGTCAGCCTGCTCCGGTGCCTGGTCAGCAAGTGCAGGCTGGCGCTCCCGGTGCCCCCAATCCTGGTCAGCAAGTGCAGCAACCCGGCGGGCAACCGGCCATGCCCGCGCCGCGCGTCATTAGGCGTCGCGCCATTATTCCAGCGTCACCTTGAGTAAATACGGCATCCCTGCTTAACTGCTTTAGTGGCACGCCAATTTTCAGCCTTCATCCTGCCGCTTTACGCATCATTCTGGTTTGCGGCTTCGCTGATCGCTTCGGCGCAAACTTCTAATGAACATGAAGTTGTTGCTCAGGATCAAGCTGTTACGCCGCCTGCCCCTGCTCCCGCGGTCCCCGCAGCTCCCGCCCCCGCTGTCGCGCCTGCTCCTGCTGCGCCCGCTCCCCCTGCCCCTGAGTCCACAGTACAACTCAATTTCCAAAACACGCCTGTCACCGAAATCCTCAGCCTCTACGAGGTTCTAACCGGCAAGCGCCTTATCCGCGACTCGGCTGTCGCTACCGGGCCGACCTTGATGATCGCTGTCCCCGGTGAGGTTCCGCGCAGCGAGGCCATCCGGTTGATTGAAGCTTCGCTGCTGCTGAACGGATACACTTTTGTTCCGGTCGATGACAAAACGCAGAAGATTCTCGGTCCCGCCAAGTTTCCGCGTTCGGAAGGTATCCCGATCTACTCGTCCCCCTCCATGTTGCCCGACGACGAGCAGGTGGTCAGCTATTTTATGAAGCTCAATTATCTCGCGCCGGCTGACGCGGTAACAATTTTCCAGAACTATGTGAGCCCGCCCAAGCCATTTGCGAACTTCACTGCGGTGCCCAATGTGCAGGCGGTGCTTGTCGTCGAGACAACATCCATGGTGCGGAAGTTGATCGCGCTGCAGGGACTCATCGATGTTCCTCCGGCCAAGGTGATGACGGAGTGGATCAGCCTGAAGCGTGCGGATGCCGAGAAGGTCGTGGAAGTTTTGCAGGGGCTCATCGACAAGCGTGAGGGGGGTGCGGCCAAAGCGCCCAGCCAACCGGGCCAACCGCCCGCGCAACCTCAGGTCGATGCCCAAGGACAGATCATCCAAGCATCCCTCTCCCCCGCGGGTGCCGGACAATTTGAATCCAATCTCATCGTTGGCGAAACCCAACTAGTCGCTGATCCCCGCACCAACCGCATCCTTGTCGTCACCCGCCCGATCAACTTCCCTTACATCAAAGGCCTGATCGACGCGCTGGATGCCCCTGTTCCGATGGACTCGGTTCTGGAGCGCCCGCTCAAGTTTGTCTCCGCGTCCGACATCCTGCCGGTTCTGGCCGATCTTCTCGACGACGGCGGCGACAAATCTAGCGGCTCGACCAGTTCTGGAAAACGTGGTGGCGCCAATGCCGGCTCACTGGTTTCGGAGGGAGCGGGCAGCGGCCAAGGCATCGGCAACAATGGGCTTGACGGTGGTTCCGGCGGAATGAGTGTCGCGGATCGACTGAAGGAACCAACGCAGGATGTCGCGCCCGAGTCGATTGTCGTCGGCAAGACCAAAATTATCGCCGACAAAAGCGCCAACTCCATCATTGTCATCGGCCCGCCCGATAGCCGCCAGAAAACGGCGCAACTTCTCGACATGCTTGATGTGCGTCCGCGCCAAGTCTACCTCGCAGCCGTGATCGGCGAACTCAGCCTCGATGACAGCATGGACTTCGGATTCAGCTACTTTCTCAAATACGTCAACAACGGAGCCGGAACTGGCGCAGCCGGCTCGATCATCAACTCTCTGCTCACGCCCGGCAGCAATCTCCCGACTCCCGCCGATCTTATCAAACCCCAACGGTTCCAAAATCTGCAGGGTCTCACCGTTTACGGTTCGATCGCCGATGCGGTCGATGTCTATGCGCGCGCGCTCGAAAAGACCGGAAAGTTCAAGATTCTCTCCCGCCCCGTGGTTTACACCACGAACAACAAGAAGGCGGTCATCAGCTCCGGCCAGCAGATTCCTTTCACCAGCAGCACGCTGACCTCGACATCGCTCAGCGGTAGCGCGGTCAACCAGAACGCCGGCATTACGGCCAATATCACCTACAAGGACGTGCTGCTCAAACTCGAGGTTGTGCCCATGATCAATTCCGATAAGGACGTGACCCTCGTCATCGCCCAGACCAACAACAATGTCCTCGGTGAGGCGGATTTCGGTGGCGGCAACAAGGCTCCCATCATCAGCGCGCAGGATTTGACCACCACGGTCACCGTGCCGAGCGGCGGCACGGTTGTTCTCGGGGGATTGATCGTGGAAAGAATGGAGACCGACGATTCCGGCGTGCCCTTCCTCATGCGCGTCCCGGTGCTCGGGTATTTATTCAAGCAGACCACGCGCAAAGTGCAGCGCAAGGAACTCATCGTCCTGCTGCAGCCGACCGTTGTGGAAAACAACGAGGACATGGCCAAAGCCAGCTGGCAGGAGCGCTACCGCAGTTATCTTGGTGACGATGCGTACGAAAAGGCGGCTGCGCCGGCCTTTGCCGACACGCCGGTCGTTTTTGACGGGGAGCAAATCGAGTCTGACTCGCAGATCCGCCAGAGGCGCGATCCGCTGCGCCCCGCCGGCATCGACTACGAGAAATACGCTCCGCAGCCGGCCACCCCCAAAAAAAAGCGCAAAGCTCAGAAAGACGCGACCAACCATCCCTGACCGAGGCACTGTATGGCTCTGATCCCTGAACTCGTCGAGATGGCGGCGCGTCACGGTGCCGGCGACAAGGACAAGCTCTCCACCTCCCTCACCGAGGCGGCCCGCACGCAATCATCGCTCCTGCGCGCGCTCCTTGATTCGGCTGAGATCGACGAGAACGGTTTTTATCGCGAACTGGTCGAGCGCTTTCATCTCGCCTGGGGCGGTGCGGGTATCGCGCAAGCTGCGCCCGAGCTGCGTTCCAAGCTGCCGGCGCGGATCGCCCTGCGCTACCAACTGCTTCCTGTCGCTGCCGGCGAAGACCAGATCACGCTGCTGACCTACGATCCCTTCGACCTCATGGCCCGCCAGGCGGTGGCCGAGGCCGTGCCGCAGCGCGTGCGCTATGAGGTTTACACGCGCAAAGGCATCCTGCCCGCGCTTCGTCAGGTTTACGGCATCGGCGCGGAGACTTTCGAGGAGCTTCTCGAGGGCCGTTCGAGCGACGAGGATTTCGAGCACCTCCGCGGTGAGGAGGTCAATGTCCTCGATGAAAATGAATCGGAGGAGGCCTCGGTCAAAAAATTCATCAATCAGGTGATCCGAGAAGCCCTGCGCGAGCGCGCGACCGACATCCATGTCGAGCCGCTGTCCGACGACCTGCGCGTGCGCTACCGTATCGACGGCGTGCTTCAGGAGGTGCCTGTGCCTTCGCAGATGCGCAAGCTGCAGCGCTCGGTCATCAACATCCTCAAGCTCACCGCCGGTCTCGACCTCGGCGAGGACCGCCGCCCGCAGGACGGACGCATCAGCCTCGAACTGGGCGGCCAGCCGATCGATGTGCGCGTCGCCTCCATCCCGACGATCAACGGCGAAAGCATCAGCCTCCGCCTCCTCGGCAAGGAGGTCTTCAGCCTCGAGCGGCTCGGTCTTGATCAGGAATACGTAGCCAAGGTCCGCGAATTGCTGGCCCTGCCCAACGGCATCATCCTTGTCACCGGACCGACCGGTTGCGGCAAGTCCACCACGCTCTACACCTTTCTCTCTGGCCTCAACACCAAGGAGCGCCGCATTCTTACCATCGAGGATCCGGTCGAGCACAAGCTGCCCGGGATCAACCAGAGCGCGGTGCAAGCCGAGATAGGCAACACCTTCGCGAATCTTCTGCGCAGCTTTTTACGCGGCGACCCGAACGTCATCATGGTCGGCGAGATGCGCGATTACGAGACGGCGGAAATCGCCATCCGCGCCGCGCTGACCGGCCACTTGGTTTTCAGCACTCTGCACACCAACGACGCGGTGGGCGGGATCACGCGTCTTCTCGACATGGATGTCGAGCCCTTCCTCGTGGCCAGCGCAGTGCGCGCGTTCATCGCGCAGCGGCTCGTGCGCCGGCTCTGCTCCGCGTGCAAGACGCCGGCCAAACCGGGCGAATACGCGACGGCGTATCTGCGCAGCATCGGTTTTCCCGTCGAGTCCGATGGCAGTATCATGCGCGCGGTCGGTTGCGAGAACTGCCGCCAGTCCGGCTACGAGGGGCGTTTGGCCATCATGGAAATTTGCATGGTCACCCCCAAGCTTCAAGAGATGATCACCCAGCGCAAAACGGCGGCCGACCTGCGCCCCGCTGCGGAGAAAGAAGGCATGCGCCCGCTGCGCAAGTACGGCTTCGACAAAGTGGCGGCCGGTGTTACGACAATCGAGGAAGTGATGCGTGTGACCACGGCCGACGTGAGCGCGCTCGACGAGTAGATTTCCTATGCCCGTATTCGTCTACCAAGCGTTGCAGTCCGGTGGCGGCAAGACGTCGGGTGAGATCGAGGCGCTGAGCCGCCAGGATGCGTTCGCCAAGCTGCGGCAGCAAAACATGCAACCATTCCAGCTGGCAGCCAAGGGGGCCGCGGCCGCTGCGGCTGCCAAAAGCGAAGCCAAGGGCAGCGGCAGCAATTTGCTCAACCGGCAGCAGGTGCTGCTCTTCACCGAAGAACTCTGCGAACTTCTGGAGGCGGGCCTCAAACTCGACCGCGCGCTGCAGGTCATCGAGCAGAGGGAGGACAAATCAGCTTTGCGCGGAGTGGCTGCCAGCGCCCGCCAGTCCCTGCGCGAAGGCGCGACATTTTCGGTCGCCCTGAAAACCGCCAGCCCCAGCTTTTCCGAACTTTATTGCAACATGGTCAAAGCGGGCGAGGCTAGCGGCACGGTCTCGAAAATCCTCAAGAGGCAGGTCGAATTCCTCACCATGATGGGGGATCTGCAGCGGCGCGTGACCAGCGCACTCATCTACCCGTCGGTCATCTTCACCGCGGGCATCGCCCTGCTCATCATCTTCATGACGTTCCTGCTTCCGCAGTTGACCTCGCTGCTCAACAAGACGGGGCAGACCCTGCCTTTGGCCACGCGGATCCTCATCGGATTGAGCGAGTTTTTCGGTGCTTACTGGTGGGTTCTGCTCATTGTCATGGCCGCCTCGTTTCTGGGCTTCCGGCATTTCACGAGCAGCGGTAAGGGCCTTGCGTGGTGGGATCGTACCAAGTTGTCCCTGCCCATTTTCGGCCCGCTCCTGCGCATGCGCTTTTACGCGCAGTTCACGCAGACGCTGTCCACCCTGCTCAACAACGGTGTTTCCCTCATGCAGGCCATGCAACTCATCCGCAACGCCACACCAAATGTCTATCTGCAGAGCCTGCTGGAAGTCGTGGCGGGCCATGTGCAGGACGGGGCGCAACTCTCACGCGCCATCGCCCGGGCGAATTTTTTCCCGCCCACGCTTGTGGACATCGTGCAGGTCGGCGAGACGACCGGAGATATGGGGGCCGCGTTAGAGCGCAGCGCGAAAAGTTACGACAAGCAGCTGTCGGTGGTTATCGAGCGCGTCACCGCGCTCATCCAGCCGATGGTCATCCTCATGGTGGCGCTCTTCGTTGGTCTCGTCGCCTACTCCATGATCACCGGTATCATGCAGACGGTGTCAGGCTTGGGTAAGCACTAGAAATCGCCGGCGCGCAGCGAGGCGAAAGCAACGCCGAGATTATCCAGAACGTCGGTCGGGGTGAGTGATTCGTGGGAAGCCCCGCGGGTCAGGGCGATCTCCGCCGCTCGTCCGCTCAACCACGCGCCCAGCGATGCGGCGAGATAGGTGTCGGTGCCCTGACCGAGCAGGGCGGTGCACAGTCCGGTCAAGACGTCGCCCATTCCTCCTGCCGCCATGCCGGGATGGCCGGTCGTGTTGTAGCGCAGAGGCCGGTCTTTTTGCGCGATGACTGTGCGGGCGCCTTTGAGCAGCAAGGTGACAGGTTGTTCATGCACGAAATCTGATGCGGCGGACGCGCGGTCGGTGATCTTTCGTCCTGCGGTGAGCCGTTGCATTTCGCCCGGATGCGGCGTAAGCAGACGAGGTCCCTTGCAGGTCTGCAGATGCTGCAGACCCGCGTGCGCGATGACGGTCAGCGCATCCGCGTCCACTACCACCGGGCAGACAGCCTCGCGCACGATGCGCAGGGTGCGCGCCTCGTGACCGGTGCCGATGCCGGGTCCGATGCCGATGGCGTCGGCGGGAATGGTAAAGACGTCGGCCATCGATTTGAACGGGCGCACCATCACCTCGGGCATGGCCGTCGTGGCGAGCAACTCATACGCCTCCGGCATCGCTCCGAGTGAGACTAGTCCCGCGCCTCCGCGCACCGCGCCCGCGCAGGCCAGTTGTGCGGCTCCGAGCGTGCCGCGCGAACCGGCGAGCAAAATCACCCGCCCGCACATGCCCTTATTCGTATCGAATGCGCGGGGCGTCCAGTGCCGGCGCAGCAGATCTGCGGTGAGCACTTCCGCGCCGCCATCAGGCGGCGCATGGAATTCATCGATCGCCAGTACGGCCAAGCGGCCGACGAAATTGGTGGCCGCATCGGCCAGGAGGCCGGTTTTGGCGAATCCGATGGTCGCGGTGTAGTCGGCCACAACGCAAGGATCGCCGGGTTGGCCGGTTTCGGGGTCGAGGCCCGAAGGAAGATCGACCGCCATCGTGCGCGCACCTTCCTCGCGGCGCAGCCGGTTCATTTCGATCGCGAGCGTAGCCAAGGGTTCTCGCAGTTGCCCCTGCGTCCCTAGGCCGACCAGTCCATCAAGCAGCAGAAGCGGTCCGTCCAGCGGGACGCCCGGCCGCAGGGGGCCGGCAAGAATGTTGGCTCCGAGCAGATCCAATTTTTGCCGGGTGAGTGTGGCAAAATCCTCTCTGAGGAACGGCGAACGTACGAGCACGCGCCAGCCTTGCCTGGCGAGGTGACGGGCGGCCACGAAAGCATCGCCCGCGTTGTGGCCCTTCCCCGCGTAGCAGACGAGGAGGCCCGGCTGCGGAAAAAATTGTGTCACGCAGCGGCCCAGCTTCGCGCCGGCCGACTCCATGAGCATATCGGGGGACACGCCACGGCTGATGGTCTGCTGCTCGATTTGCAGCATGGCTGAGCGCGCAATGATCATCTTTCCGTTCCCGCGTCTGCCCGGGGCAGCCAAATTTTCTAACTTGCTGTCGCCGCCTTGTAGCGTTCGGCCACGTAGTCCCAGTTGACCACATTCCACCACGAAGCGATGTAGTCGGCGCGCCGGTTCTGGTTTTTGAGATAATAGGCGTGTTCCCAGAGGTCGAGGCAGAGCAGCGGCTTGCCACCATGCATGAGCGGCGTGTCTTGGTTCGGCGTCGTCTCGATGACCAGTTCCTTGTCCGGAGTGAAGGTCAGCCACACCCATCCGCTGCCGAAAACTTTCATTGCGGTGGACGTGAACTTCTCGTGGAATTCGGCATAGCCTCCGAAGTCTTCGCCGATCGCCTCGGCCAGTTCCCCCTTGGGTTCACCTCCGCCGCCGGGTTTCATTGTCAGCCAGAACATCGAGTGGTTGGCGTGGCCGCCTGCATTGTTGCGTAAGGCCTCGCGGATTTCCTCCGGCACCTCGTCGAGGTGTGCCACCAGATCCTCCACGCTCATCTTGACGAGATCCTCGTGCCCCGCCAGCGCCTTGTTCGCGTTGTTCACGTAGGCGGCGTGATGCTTGTCGTGATGGATTTTCATCGTCTCCGCATCGATATGCGGTTCCAGCGCGCCGTAGGGGTAGGGAAGGTCGGGAACCGTGAACGGTCCGGCGGGAGGGGCACCGGCATTTTCGATGGTCCCGGCCGCGGCCGGGGCGACCAAGTATGAGCCGGCGGCGAAACCGCAGAGGGAGATGAAGTCTCTTCGTTTCATAAATTATGTGTGTGGCCCCGATTAAGCTGCAGGCCGACCAGATAATGCGGGGCGGTCTTCCTCGGGGCGAACCCCAGCCGAACACGGTCTGCGTCCTGGCGCAAGTTTTCTGCTCGCTTGGGCGGTCTCATTGACTTGATCGTCCGGCCAATTAGGCTGTTTTCGGGCGCTGGAGCCGCCCAGCGTATGAAAAAAGTGCTTTTTATCTGCACCGGCAATATCTGCCGCAGCCCGATGGCCGAGGGCCTGCTGCGCAAGATGGCCGCCGGCGAGGATATCGAGGTGGCTTCCGCCGGCTTGGGCGCGGGCCGCGGACAGCCCCCGAGCCTGCATGCGATCGATGTCCTGCGCCGCGAGGGCATCGATATTTCCGGACTGCGCAGCCAGCCGGTCAGCGCCGCTTTGCTCGAGGAGGCCGATTTCATTTTCACCATGACCCGCGACCATCTGGATATGCTGTTGCTGCTTTTTCCGGAAATGGCGTCCAAGGCGCGCCTTCTCCGTTTCGACGAGGCGGAAAAAGGAGGCTGGGCGGATGTCGCGGACCCCATCGGGGGAGGGCGGGACACCTACGAGGCCTGCAAGGAGGATATCAAGCGGGCGCTCCCGAGAATTTTTGCTATAGTTACTAGCCGATCAAAAAACATGAACACCACCGAGACCGCAACATTCGTCCCGCACGCATCCGAGATCCGCGAGATCGAGAAAACTGATCCGTTGATCGCCGCAGCGATCCATGATGAGGGGCGTCGCCAGTTCGAAAATATCGAGCTGATCGCCTCCGAGAATTTCACCAGCCGCGCCATCCGTCAGGCGCAGGGTTCGGTGCTGACCAACAAATACGCCGAGGGATATCCGGGGCGCCGCTGGTATGGGGGCTGCGAGCATGTCGACGTGGTGGAGACCATCGCCATCGAGCGGGCGAAGGAGCTCTTCGGTGCCGAGCATGCCAATGTGCAGCCGCACAGCGGCAGTCAAGCCAACACCGCCGTCTATTTCGCCTCGCTCGCCATCGGCGATCGCATCCTCACCATGGATCTCGCCCACGGCGGCCACCTCACGCACGGGCACAAGGCGAATTTCTCCGGCAAACTTTACGATGCGGTGCACTACGGCGTGAGCCGCGAGAGCGAAACGATAGACTACGACGTGCTGGCCAAACTGGCGGACGAATGCCGCCCGAAAATGATCACGGCAGGCGCATCAGCTTACCCTCGCCTGATTGATTTCGAACGCATGAGGAAAATTGCGGATTCTGTCGGCGCCCTGCTCTTCGTCGATATGGCTCACATCGCCGGACTCGTCGCCGGCGGCGTGCACCCGAATCCGATCCCGTATGCTGACTTCGTCACCAGCACCACGCACAAGAGCCTGCGCGGCCCGCGCTCGGGCGTGATCCTTTGCAAAGCGCAATACGCCAAGGCGATCGATGCCCAGGTGTTTCCCGGCGTGCAGGGCGGACCGCTCATGCATGTCATCGCGGCCAAAGCGATCTGCTTCCACGAAGCGCTGCAGCCCTCGTTCAAAAAATACGCCGCGCAGGTCGTGTCGAATGCCAAGGCGCTCGCCGCGCGCCTCGCCATGCTCGGCTACCGCATCGTCTCGGGCGGCACGGATAATCACGTCATGCTCGTCGACCTCCGTCCGCAAGGAATCAACGGCAAACAGGCGCAGGAAGCCCTCGATCTCGCGGGAATCACGGTGAACAAAAACGCCATCCCCTTCGATACCGAATCAATCATGAAGACTGGCGGCATCCGGATCGGCACCCCGGCCATGACCACGCGCGGCATGAAGGAGGAGGAAATGATGGAAATCGCCGACCTCATCCACGCCGCTTTGCAGAAGGCCTCCGATCCCGCTGCGCTGGAAACGCTCAAAAAGCGAGTCCACTCCTTCACCAGTCGCTACCCGTTGCCCTGACGGTCAACAGTGCGGGCCATCTCGATGCTCCGAGAGCTCCCCTTCCTGCGCCTGCGGTTGGCAAACTTTGAAGATGTGACCAGAATCGGGACCAACCGATTTCTCGTGCCGATTGCAGATGGGAACACGCACTGGCCCGAGATGGTGGCCTTAAGTCCGCGTCTGTTGCTAGACACCTCCGTGCTTCCGCTTGACAAACTGGTTGTTCCAACTAGTCTGAATAGATGAATTCACAACCTTTGGTCGTCGGAGCCTTCGAGGCAAAGACCAAGCTGGGCAGCTTGCTGGAGCGAGTCGGTCAAGGAGCCTCGTTTGTTATCACCAAGCATGATCGTCCCGTGGCGAGGTTGATCGGCTACGATGATCAGAAAGCCGCCCGTCGCGCTGACGTGGTGGCCGAGTTGCGCGCGCTGAGGTCTCGATACAAGCTTAACGGGATCAGCATTCGGAAATTGCGGGACGAGGGTCGGGCGTGAGTTTCGTCCTCGACTGTTCAGCTGCTCTGCCTTGGGTGTTCGCAGACGAAGCGACAGCCGGCACCGACCGTTTGCTCGATGAGCTTGCCGCCGGAGAGCAAGCCTTGGTGCCCGCCATCTGGCCTCTGGAGTTGGGCAACGTTTTGCTGGGCGCAATGAGAAAAAAGAGAATCGAGCAGGCTGGAGTCGAAACGTTTTTCTCGCGACTGGGGGACTTGGAGATTCTCGTTGATGTTGAGACTGCAGGTCGTGCGTGGGACAAAACTTTGGACCTCGCACAACAGCACCGATTGTCCGCGTATGATGCCGCGTATCTTGAATTGGCGATGCGGCGCGGAGTTCCGTTGGCTACTCTCGACAAGGAGCTCGCCGCGGCTTGCCGGGCCGCCGGAGTGAAGCTCAAGTTGCGCTGAAGTTTCTGCGTGGGGAAAAGGGGCCAGTCATTTTTTATTGCATTCCGTCTTTGACGCAGCTTCCGATCCTTCCCGAGACTGATGCGTGTTTGGCAAATCTGCTGGCAGCACCAATT
>Ga0114971_10000472_pt1 | contig 26054 bp, 25 predicted proteins | sample M_140625_MF_Meta_FD_87320 | JGI IMG/M metagenome (GOLD analysis project Ga0114971, IMG submission 87320) | Freshwater microbial communities from Lake Montjoie, Canada to study carbon cycling - M_140625_MF_MetaG | ecosystem: Environmental > Aquatic > Freshwater > Lake | place: Lake Montjoie... | reverse complement strand
TGTCGTCTCCGTGGATGGTTTGTCTGAACGGTGGCCCTGGTCTCGCCCACTGATTAGCAGTCGCAGGGCCAGAGTGCCAACGCGATTAGGAAGTAGGGATGCGAAACCTCGGAGTCAACGGCGGGGCCATAAAAAGGCCTCAGCAAATCGGCTATCGTATCGTCTCACCGTGGCTCATAATGAAATCATGCTGCTTCGCTCGCTATTCCGTCTTGCCGCGCAAATTCGAAAAGGCGCGCGGTGATGGGTACTCATTTCGCCGTCTGGCTGGCCTTGATCGCCTGTATCGTCGGCGGGGTGCGCGGTGGGCTGATGCTGGCTGAGGCGGACCATCCGGTGTTTCAGCCCTGGTCCGCAGAGGTGGCACCGCTCCGCACCCTGGGCATTGCGCTCCTGGTCACACATGCCGCGACGGCCGCTGTGCTGGGCTACAATGCCAGCATCGGCCAGGGCATGGGACTGGCCTTGAGCCTGGGCTGGATGGCCACGGCCGGGGTGCATTTCTGGGGCGCGTGTAAGTTGGGCGAACGTCCACGCGGCGCGATTGTCGAACTCTTGACCGGCATTGTCCTGGCCTTGCCAGCCTGGGCGGCTTTGGCACAGCTGTCCCACGGCTCTTTGATTTAGGTAACAACCGATGCCAATGGTTCTGGAGGCCCGCCCGCTTGAGGGCGCGCATGTGCGGCTCGACCTGTTGGGGCCCGACAACCGTGAGGCCCTGCGCGCATGTTTGAACTGTGATCCCGAAACCTGGGAGATTATGTCGGGCAATGGATGTAGCACCGGGTTCAACGACTTCTGGGGCCTGCTGATCGCCGAAGCCGACCGAGGCGAGCGCATCGCCTATGCCATTGTGGCGCGCGAGGACGGACGGATTGTTGGCACCACCAGCCTCCTGCACATCAACTGCAGGGATTATGGCGTGGAGGTGGGAACCACCTTTATCCATCCAGACGCACGCTCCGGATTGGTCAATCCTGACTCCAAACGCTTGCTCCTGGGTCATGCCTTCGACAGCGGCGCGATCCGGGCGGAGTTCATGGTCGACGTTCGCAACGCGCGCAGCCAGGCGGCGGTGCTAAAGCTCGGGGCGCAAAAGGAAGGCGTTTTACGCAACCACAAGATCACCTGGACTGGCCATGTCAGAGACACAGCCGTGTTCTCCATCATCGACAGCGACTGGCTCGCCGTTCGCAAACGGCTGGATTTCCGACTGCGTGAGGACGCCCGCTAGCGACGGGCTCGGAAGAAGTCCCGCAGCATCTCTGCGCTTTCCTCAGCCAGCACCTCGCCCATTACCTGTGGCCGCCAATGGCAGGTCGGCTGTTCGAAAAGCCTGCCGCCGTGCATGACCCCGCCGCCCTTAGGGTCGGCCGCGCCGAACACCAGTCGGCCAATCCGCGCCATGCTAATCGCCCCCGCGCACATGGCGCACGGCTCGAGTGTCACCACCAGCGTCAGGCCAGTCAGACGGTAGTTACCGCGCTTCAGGGCCGCCTGGCGCATGGCCAGGATTTCGGCGTGGGCGGTTGGATCGTGCGCGCCGATCGGGCCATTACCAGCGCTTGCGATAATCTCGCCGGTCACTGGATCGGCGATCATCGCGCCAATGGGGGCCTCGCCGCGCGATGCGGCGATACGAGCTTGCGCGAGCGCCAGACGCATCAGGTCTTCGTCGGTCGAGAGCGGCGGCAGTTGTCTGTTCCCGCTAATTGGTGTTTGGGTCGGATAAGAGCGTCGGGAGACGCCCCCTTCCTTCTAACGGAGCATACCCATGGCTGCCTATGACCCTTCGGCGAAAGATGCGCCGCAAATGATTGGCCAGGACGGCCTGGGTGCCGGAGAGGGCGAGCGGGTCGCCAAGGTATTGGCCCGCGCCGGTGCCGCCTCGCGCCGCGAGGTTGAACGCCTGATTGAACAGGGCCGCGTGGCCCTCAATGGCCAAGTCCTGACGCACCCAGCGGTTAAGGTTGGTCCTGCCGATATCCTGACCCTGGACGGCGAGGTTGTCGCTACCGCCGAGCCAACGCGCCTTTTCCGCTATCACAAGCCCGCCGGCCTGCTGACCTCGCACACCGATCCCAAGGGTAGGCCCACCGTATTCGACGCCCTACCCCAGGGCTTGCCGCGGCTGATTTCTATCGGCCGACTCGACCTGTCCTCGGAAGGTCTGCTGCTGCTGACCAATGACGGGGGTCTGGCCCGTGGACTGGAACTGCCCAGTGCCGGCCTGGTGCGCCGCTACCGTGCCCGAGCGTTTGGCCGCATCACCCAGGAACGGCTCGATAAATTGAAAGACGGCATCACCGTCGAGGGCGTGCACTACGGCACTATCGAGGCGAAACTCGACAAGGCCAAGGACAGTATCGGCGGTGCCAACCTTTGGATCACTGTCGCCCTGACCGAAGGCAAGAACCGCGAAGTGCGGCGGGTGTTCGAGGCGCTTGGGTTGAAGGTCAACCGCCTGATCCGCCTATCTTACGGGCCGTTCGCGCTCGGCACCTTGGCACCCGGCCACGTCGAGGAGGTGGGCCCGCGCGTGATCCGTGAGCAGTTGGCCGAATTCATCGCCGTAGAAGACATGCCCACCGGCGACCGCGCCGCATGGAAACTGCCCGCCGCCCAACTGTCCAAGGTGACCGAGGATGGCACCCCGGTCGCCAAGCCGCTGCAACGCCGCGGCATGCCGTCTATCAGCGGCACGGCGCTAAAGGATCGCCCAGAGAGGATCGAGCGCAAACCCGGCTGGGCGCGGCCCAAGCCCAAGTTGCGCGTGCATGCCCCACCCAAGGCCCGGCCCGCCAAGCCGGCGGAGAAAAAATTCTATCCCGCGCCCAAGGCAGCCAAAACAGTCGAGCACCCCGCGGCCGTGCGTGGCGAGCGGCCGGCAAAGCTGCGGGTCGAGCCTGCGGCGACCGAGGGCGGAAAGCCCAAGCGGTTCAAGCCGGAGGGTTCAAAGCACTGGGTCAAGGGCTCGGGCGAGAGTGTTAAACGCAAGGCCGCCCCGGCCAAGCCGTCGTCTGGCGGCGGCCCGAAAATCTACAAGCCCAAGGGAAAGCGATAGATGCGGGTGATCGCCGGGCGCATGCGCGGCCGCGCGCTTGTGGTGCCGCCGGGTCGGTCGACCCGTCCGACCGCCGACCGCGTGCGCCAAGCGCTGTTCGATGTACTGAGCCACGCCCCTTTCGCGCCAGAGCTGAATGGAGCGCGGATTATGGATCTGTTCGCGGGTTCAGGTGCGCTCGGCCTGGAAGCCCTATCGCGCGGCGGTGCCTTCTGTCTGTTTGTGGATACCGACGAGGCGGCGCGCGGCGCGATCCGCACCAATCTCGATGCGCTCAACCTGCTCGGCGCGGGCCGGGTGCATCGCCGCGATGCCACCGACCTGGGCCAGCGCCCAGCCAGCGATGGCGCCCCCTTTGATATCGCTTTTCTTGACCCTCCCTATGGCAAGGGTCTGGGGGAAACGGCCCTGACCGTTCTGCTCGCTGGCGGCTGGCTGGCACCGGGTGCCCTGGCGGTTCTGGAACGCGGCGCGGCCGATCCCAGGGTCGAGGTCGCGGGGTTCGAACCGCTTGATGAGCGCATTTGGGGCCCGGCGGCGGTGAGTTTTCTCCGCGTTCGCTAGGTTCGCGTCCGCACAATCCGGCCAGCCAAAACCCGTAGCCCATCTTCGCGCCCGCCGAAATAGCGCGCATTGATCTCGGCCGGACCAATGTCTTCGATCTGGGTAAAACCAAGGGCGATCAGTTCGGCGGCCAGTGGTGCCGGTTCGAAGTGCGTCAGCCAAGGCTCGCCGATTGCGGCAACACCGGCGGCGCGGACATCGTAGGCGGTGCGTATGGGTCCGCTCAGGCTGCCGGGCTGGGGCCCGTAGTCGAACACAAGCTCAACGCCGCCGCTTAACAAGGTCACGGCGCGCAGCGTGGACATGACCGTCTCGCGGCGAAGGTAAGGCGTCACACCCAGCCAGGCGACAAACAGGGGCTGCGCCGGCTCGACCCCAGCGGTGACCAGAGCGTCCACAAGCGGCTGCTGTTCCAAATCGATCGGGGCGAAGGTCAGGCCCTCCGGCATCCCTACAGCGTGCCAGGATCGGCGCTTCCAGGCCTGGGTTTCCGGATGATCGGCCTCAAACACCTTCAAACCCAGATGCGGATTACGCCCGGCGAAGGTGTCTAGCCCGGCCCCCAGAACCAGGTGCTGGCGCACCCCGCGGGCGTAGGCATCGGCCAGGGCATCTTCCGCCAGCCGTGATCGGGCGGCGATAAAGGCGCGCATGGAGCGGCGGCCCAGTAACGCGGCCTTTGGCTTCCAGTCTTCGCCCAGCATCTTCGCCGCCAGCGGGTCTTCGAACACCAAAGGTCGGTCGGTTAACTGGTGCTGCGCGCGATGCGCCGCCGCCGCGATGGCCGTGCGGCTCGGCTGTTCATGCCGCATCAACGTCTGCCGAACAGCCGCTCGATATCGGCGAGTTTCAGCTCAACATAGGTGGGGCGGCCATGGTTGCACTGGCCCGAATGCGGCGTGGCTTCCATCTGGCGCAACAACGCATTCATCTCTGCGGCGGTCAGGCGGCGTCCGGCACGCACACTGCCGTGGCAGGCCATGGTGGAGCAAACTTCCTGCAGCCGCTCCGCCAGGGCGAGGGCCGCACCGTTTTCGGCCAGATCATCGGCGATGTCGCGGACCAGGCAGGCGATGTCTGTGTCGCCGAGTAGCGCCGGTGCCTCGCGCACCAGGACTGCGCCAGGGCCAAAGGCTTCCAGGACCAGGCCCAACTTCGCCAGTTCATCGGCGCGGCCGGCGACGCGGTCTGCATCGGTGGGATCAAGCTCGACGACCTGCGGCAAAAGCAGGGTCTGCCGCGTGACGCCGCCGGTTTCGAGCTGCGCCTTCATCTGCTCATAGACCAGCCGCTCATGCGCCGCGTGCTGGTCTACGATGACGACCCCACTGCGGGTCTGGGCGACGATATAGGTCTCGTGCACCTGTGCCCGCGCCGCGCCGAGCGGAAAGGCTTCCAGGTCAAGGGTAGGTGACGGTTCAGCGAACGTCGACGGCGATGCCTCATGGCGCGCGCTAGTTTCCGACAGGCCCGGCAGGACTTGAGAAAATACAGGCGCAACGGCACCGCCATAGCCTGTCCAGCCGCTCCAGCCGGGCGCGTTGCGCGAGGCGTAGCTCTGCGGCGGCGGTGGTGCGCTGCCGCCGGGACGGAACCTGTTCAGTGCGTCGATAGAGGCCGTGGTCGAGGCGCGATGGCCCGCGCCAGCCAGGGCGTGGCGCAGGCCGCCAACGATTAGGCCGCGCACCAGCGCCGGATCCCGGAACCGCACTTCGGCCTTGGCCGGATGCACATTGACGTCGACCTGTGTCGGGTCGAGTTCCAAATAAAGCGCCGCCGCCGGATGACGGTCGCGTGCCAGGAAATCGGCATAAGCGCCCCGCAGGGCACCCTGAAGCAGCCGGTCGCGCACCGGCCGACCATTCACGAACAGATGCTGATGGGCCCCATTGCCGCGGTTGTAGGTTGGCAGGCCGGCGTAGCCCGACAGTCGCACACCCTCTCGCTCCTGGTTCAGCTCAATGGCGTTATCGTGGAAGTCGCGTCCCAGTACAGCGGCGAGCCGCGCCAGACGGCCTGCCGGACCGATGGACTCTCCAGGCAGGCGCAGCACGCGGCGACCGTCGATGTCGAGCGAGAAGCCGACCTCCGGATGGGCCATGGCCTGTCGGCGCACCTCGTCGGCGATGGCCAGGCTTTCAGCGCGCTCGGTCTTCATAAATTTGAGTCGCGTCGGTGTTGCATAGAACAGGTCGCGCACCTCCACCCGCGCTCCATGCGGACCGGGGAATGCGGAGGGCTGGGGCTGGGAAACTGCTCCGCCGTCGACCTTGATGGCCCAGGCGTCGCCGGCGTCCTCTGGCCGTGAGGCGATGGTCAGGCGGGACACACTGCCGATCGAGGGTAGGGCTTCGCCGCGAAAGCCCATGGTGGCGATTCGCAACAGGTCGACCGACCCGTCGTCCTGCACCGCCAGTTTCGAGGTGGCATGACGCTCGACCGCCAGAGACAGTTCAGAGCGGGCAAGTCCCTTGCCGTTATCCGCGATGAGGATGCGCATGAGCCCCCCACCGTCGACTTCGATCTCGATTAGGCTTGCGTCAGCGTCGATTGCGTTCTCGACAAGTTCCTTCACGGCGCTGGCCGGCCGTTCGACCACTTCGCCTGCGGCGATGCGATTGACGACCTCTGGAGGCAAGCGGCGTATGGTCATGGGCCGACTAGATTACCCGATTCCACAGCCAATGGCTTGCTTCAGCCTCGGTATTGTCCCGAGGGTCCAGGACTCAGCGTCTCGCAATCAGGCTCGTTGGGATCAGCCCGACAATACTGGCTGCTAGAGCCCCGGCAGCTTGAGTTTCGATTGACGCGTGCGGTTGATCACCACCGGCTGGTTGCCAGTCAGGCCCTTCAGCACCGCGGCCTCGGCGGCCGGGTCAATCGGTGCAGGGGTATTGGCCCCCGTGTTGGCGGCCGTCGCTTGGCCAGCCGCATCGGGCTGATCCTTGCGCCAGAACATGACCTTGTCGGCAAAGCTGGCGTCCTTATGGGCAATGGCACCGTTCTCGTCGTCGACCACGAAGCGGATCAGCGGGTCGGTATTTGCCCCACCCGCGCGGGCAACGAGCAGGTTCTCGCCCGGTGAGCGGTCGGCGGCCTGGACCTGGCCAACCAGCACGGCGCGCGCCGCACTTTCGGGCTGTAGTTCTTGCGGGCGCGGCTCACCGGGGGCCGGAGGACGCAGCGAATAGTCGGGCGGAACCACCAGCGGGGCCTTGGTCACGATGCGGAATTCGTCCGGAACCACCTTGTTCAAGCCCAGCGACTTGTTGAGGCTCTGGCATCCGGTAAGGCCCACAACCGCTACAGCGGCCAGGATGATCGCGGGCTTAACACTCATGACTCGTCGCTCCAGCGGGCCGCCCCGGCCTTTATCGGCAGATCAGATACCGCTTTGAAGCGGCCGCGCCAAGGGATCACTCCGCATCACCCTTGGCATTGTCTTGAGAAGGACGGTCGTTACGCACCATATCGATCAGCAGCAACACCACCCCAATGTCGATACAAGCGTCCGCGACGTTGAACACCCAGGGGAAATAAAGCGCCGAGGCGTCGATAAAATCGATCACCGCGCCATAGCGCACACGGTCGATCACATTGCCTATGGCACCGCCCATGATCAGGCCAATTCCAGCCAGCGGCAGGATGCGGTGCTGACTTCTGGCCCACCAGCCAAGTACCAGCGATATGATCACTGCAAAGCCCGTCAGCGCCCAGCGCACGATCTGGGTATCGCCCGTGAACAGCCCAAAGGTGACACCGCGATTCCACACCAGGGTCAGGTGCAAGGGTCCCAGCAGGGGCACCGAGCCGCGTATGGCCAGGTGCATGGCTTCAGTGACATAGGTTTTCACCGCCTGGTCGAGCAGCATAATCCCAACGGCGATCATATAGGCCGTGGCGGGGCCGAGCTTGGTCGCAGGCTGCTGTTGGCTCATGCCGCACGCTCCGCGTCGATTTCGGCAACCACTGCTGCATCGCGCGCCGAGAGGTCAGGGTAGCGAGCGTTTGATCCCACGTCGGGCACGCGCCGCCAGGAACGGGCACATTTGGCGATACTCAGCGGCTCAACCGTTACCACGGGCACCTCGGCACCTGTGAGCACGACCTTGGCCTGGCTGGTGCGGAATACCTCGGCGACGTCCAAGCCCTCGAATACATCCGCATCCTTGGTTTCGACGGTCACGGCAGTATCGAGGGCGGAGCCGATTTTCTTGTCGCGGCGCATTTCTTCCAGGGCAAGGGTCACGGCACCGGTAACCGCCTCGATCTTCGCCCAGCGCGCGGCCTCGGCATCATTGCGCCAAGCCCCCGGCGTTTCCGGAATCACCCGCAGGCAGTTGGAACCGGCGTCTGGGAAGCGGGTCGTCCAGGCTTCTTCGGTGGTAAAAGGTGTGATCGGCGAGAGCCAAGCGGTCAGGCGTTCGAAGGCCAGATCCATGACGGTGCGGCAGGCGCGGCGTTTTTCGCTGTGGGCACTGTCGCAATACAGGCTGTCGCGACGGATATCGAAGTACAGTGCGGACAGTTCGCCGGCTGCGAACTCCGACACGTTGCGCCAGACACTGCGGAAATCGTAGGTCGCGTAAGCATCGCGAACCTGGGCATCGAGTTGCCAAAGACGGTGCAGGATATAGCGCTCCAACGGTGGGATTTTATCCAGCGGCAGGCGCTCTGCCTCGCTGAATCCGGCCAGGCCGCCGAGCAGGTAACGCAGGGTGTTGCGCAGTTTGCGATAGCCGTCGACCGTGGTCTGCAGGATGGTTGTGCCGATGCGCTGGTCTTCGGCGTAGTCGACCATGCCCACCCAAAGCCGCAGGATTTCCGCCCCACTTTCCTTGATCACCACCTGCGGGTCGGTGGTGTTACCCTTGGACTTGCTCATCTTCTCGCCGTGTTCGTCGAGCGTGAAGCCGTGGGTCAGCACCGCGTTGTAGGGCGCGCGGCCACGCGTGCCGCAGCTCTCCAGCAGGGACGACTGGAACCAGCCGCGGTGCTGGTCTGAACCCTCCAGATAGAGGTCCGCCGGCCAGTGGCTGTCTTCGACGCTCTCCAGGGTGAAGGCGTGGGTCGAGCCGCTATCGAACCAAACATCGAGGATGTCTTCGATCTTGTCGTATTTTGCCGGGTCGTGATCGCCCAGGAAGTCAGTCACAGGTCGCACGAACCAGGCGTCGGCACCGTCCTTGGCGATGGCCTCGCAGATGCGGATATTAACCGCCTCGTCGCGCAACGGCTCGCCGGTCTGTTTATCGACAAACATGGCCAGGGGCGCGCCCCAAGCCCGTTGCCGGCTGATCAGCCAGTCAGGGCGAGTCTCGACCATGGCCCCGATGCGATTGCGTCCCTGGTCGGGGTGGAAGGTTGTGGTGGCAATGGACGACCAGGCCCTCTGGCGCAGGGTGTGGCCGTCGTCCAGCGCCTGGTCCATGCGGATGAACCACTGCGGGGTGTTGCGGAAGATCACCGGCGCCTTGGAGCGCCAGCTGTGCGGGTAGCTGTGGTCAACGCGCCCGCGCGCCAGCAGGTTGCCGGCCGCAATCAGCGCGTCCATCACCGCCTTGTTGGCGGGGCCGAACTTGCCGATCTTATCCTTCTTGCCCTCGGTCTCGATCACCTTCAGCCCGCCAAACAGCGGCACATCGGCATAATAGGCCCCGTCGAGATCGACCGTGTCGGGAATGGCCGTATCGATACCTTGGGACGCCAGCGCCTTGCCGCTCTTTAGCCAAATCAGATAGTCGTCGGCGCCATGGCCGGGGGCGGTGTGCACAAAGCCGGTGCCGGCATCGTCGGTGACGTGGTCGCCAGCCAGCATCGGCACCTTAAAGTTATAGCCGGGATCCATCGCGGCCAGCGGGTGGCTCATCGTCATGCCGCCAGGATCGACGCTTTCGATCCGCCGCGCCTTGGTAATCTTGGCGGCAGCGAACACGTCGGCGCTCAGCTTTTCCGCCAGGATCAGCCTCTCGCCCGCCTTGGCCCACGGCGCGAACTCTCCGCTCAGGTCGACCGCTTCCACCTGATAAACCGCATAGGCGATCTTCGGATTAAAGCTGACGGCGCGGTTGGCGGGAATGGTCCAGGGCGTCGTGGTCCAGATCACGACCGATGCGTCCGCCAACGGCGAAACAACCGCTGTTATTTCCGTGGCCTGGTGTTTCAGAGGAAACTTCACCCAGATGGTCGGGCTGGTATGGGGGGCGTATTCAACCTCGGCGTCGGCCAGGGCGGTGCGTTCGACCGGGCTCCACATCACCGGCTTGGAGCCGCGATAGAGCTGGCCGCTCATCAGAAACTTATGGAACTCGCCGACGATAGCGGATTCCGAGCTGTAGTCCATGGTGGCGTAGCACCGTTCCCAGTCGCCCAGAACCCCCAGGCGCTGAAAGTCTGCCTTCTGCACATCCATCCATTGGGAGGCATATTCGCGGCAGCGCTTGCGGAATTCAAACGGCGGAACCTGGTCCTTTGGTCGGCCCTGGCTTCGGAACTCTTCCTCGATCTTCCATTCGATCGGCAGGCCATGACAGTCCCAGCCTGGGCGGTAGTCGACATCCTTGCCGAGCAGGAACTGACTGCGGACTACGAAGTCCTTCAGCAGCTTGTTCAGGGCGTGGCCGATGTGGATGGCACCATTGGCGTAGGGCGGGCCGTCGTGCAGCACGAACAGCGCCGCGCCGCGCGCCTGCCGGTCGGCACGCAGGGCCCGGTAGAGATTTTGCTCCGCCCACGCCGCCAGGATTTCTGGCTCCTTCTGCGGCAGGCCTCCGCGCATCGGAAAGCTCGTGTCGGGCAGGAATACGGTGTCGCGATAGTCGCGTGCGCCGGATTGTTCGGTGGGCGTGGCGTCGTCGGCCATAAGCTTTGGGACTCTTTGCGGGTGGGGAAGGGCGAACTTGGGCAGTCCCGGCGCGCGCTGGATCACTCCGGCGGCGTCACGCCGGGCGCGTAATTCGCGAAATCTTCCAGACCATGATCATGGAGGCGGCTTTAGCAGGCTTCAACGCAATCGTCATCCCGGCCCTGTCGCCTGGCGTCATAAACACAGTTGATAATCGCGCGAACGCCGACGTTTGAACGTCGGTGGCCTTTGCGACTAAATCCTGGGGTGATGGCGGGAACGGTGCGCCTAAGCCCCCAGAATTCCCCGCGCCTCCAAACAGTCGCGACCCATCTGTTCGATCAAGGCAGGGAGGCCGTCGAACTTCACCTCCGGGCGCAGGTAGGCGATCAGCTGGGTCTCGATAATCTCGCCATAGATGTCGGCGTCGAACTCGAAGATGAAGGTCTCCAACCGCGCCTCGACCTCGCCCACCGTGGGGTTCCTGCCGATATTGGAGACGCTAGCCAACAGCCGCCCGTCGGCCATGCGGGTTCGGCTGGCGTAGACCCCAAGACGCGGGGCCACATAGTCCTCAAGCGCAACATTGGCGGTCGGAAAGCCGAGTGTACGGCCAAGCTGACGGCCACGGCGGACGATTCCCTCGATGGCGAACGGCCGACCCAAGATCGCGGCCGCAGCGGCCGGTTCGCCGTCGCGCAGCGCCTCACGCACGGCGCTTGACGAGATCTTTATCCCATCCGGCATGGTCAGGGCCGGGGTGATCGAGACGGAGAAACCAAATGCCTCGCCATAGGCCTGCATGGTCTTGGGCGTGCCGGTTCGCCCGGTGCCGAAGCTGATGTCGAACCCCACCGCCACATGCCGGACGCCCAGGCCGGCGTGCAGCACGTTTTCGGCGAACTGGCGGTCGGTCATGGAGCCCATGGCGTAATCGAACGGTAGCAGGAAAAGCCGCTCAACACCCAGGCTTTCCAGAATGCTGGCCTGTTGGTCGAGCGTGGTCAGGCGAAACGGCGGGTCACTGGGCCGGAACATCCGCCGGGGATGCGGGTCGAAAGTGATCACGGCCAGGGGCACCCCCATGGCCTGTGCCGCCTCACGCGCCGCGCTGATGACGTGCTGATGGCCTAAATGTACGCCATCGAAATTGCCCAGGGCCGCCGCGGCCCCTCGGTCCGCGGGATCAAGCCCGCGCCAATGTGTAACGATCTTCAGCGGCATGTTAGGTCGGCCTACGTTGAACCAGCATCTTGGCCTCGCCGCGCACCATCGCCTTGCGGCCAACCTTCACCAGAGTGGCCAAGGTCGCCTCGGTCTTGGCGTCATCCAGGGCAGTGACCTCCACACGTGTGACCACCTCGTCACCGATGTGCACCGCGCGCAGGAAATCCAGTGTCTGGCCAAGATAGATCACGCCCGGGCCCGGCAGGTCAGAGGCCAGCAGGGCCGAGATATAGCCGGCCAGCATCATACCGTGGGCGATGCGGCCCTTGAACGGGGTCGTCATCGCATAGGCTTCGTCGAAATGCAGCGGATTGAAGTCGCCGATCGCGTGGCCGAACGCCTCGATATCGGCGGCGGTGACGGTGTGCGTGGCTTCTGCCGACTGCCCCAGTTCCAGATCTTCGAAATAGGCCATGCGCGCGACTACCAGGCCAAGGTGGGAATGGCATGGGCAGCGTGTACGCCCTTGCTGGCAAGCAATTGGGTCAGGGCTGCGGCGTCGAGCCCACCCGCCGCATTCAAGACCTGCTCACCATGCAGGCCGCCAGCCACGAACAGGGCGTCGAGCGCCTGCGCGTTGGCACCGCCCAGGTCATTGGCGGCGCTGTCGCCGATGCACAGCACGCGCTGCCGTTCGACCGGCTTGCCGGTCAATAATTCTGCCTCGCGCAGCGCCAGGTCATAGATTGCCGCATAGGGTTTTCCCGCCATGATCACCGGTCCACCACCCATTTCGGCGTAGAGTTCGGCCACGCCGCCCGCGCACCACAGCAATTTGCTGCCCTTGTGGACCTGCCGATCTGGATTGGCGCAGACCAGCGGCAGCTTGCGCGCCACGGCGGGTTTGAGCCGTTCGCGATAGTCTTCTGGCGTCTCAATATCATCGTTCTCCAGACCGGTCAGCGATATGAAGGCAGCCATTTGCGGACCCGAAAAGTCTAACCCTAGGCCGTCATAGATCACCGACTCATGAGGCGGGCCGATGGTCCAGACCGGGCCGGGCGCGCGGGCGCGGAGCAGGTCGCGCGTGGCATCGCCCGAGGTGGCCATGGCACTCCAAGAGTGGCGCGGCACGCCCAGGCCGTCGAGTTGTAGGGCAACTTCACTTGAGACGCGGGGCGAATTTGAAATCAAGACCACGTGGCCGTGGTTCTCACGAAACCGTATCAGTGCGTCGCAGGCCGCCGGAAAGTGCTCGCGTCCGTTGTGGATCACGCCCCAGATGTCGCACAGCAGTATGTCATAGCGATCGGCGAGGGCGGATAGGCCGTAAATGATCTGGGGCGCGCTCATGCGGTGGGGCATACCCCAACCCTTAAGCCCCGCGAAGGGGGGCGCCAAACAGGTGGCCCTGGCCGTAGCCAATGCTTCTGGTCGTGAGTCGGATGGCTAACACGAAGCGCTTTAACGCCTGGTTAACCCTAGTTTACCGCCTCCCTAGCGGGTCGGAACGGGCGTTTCACCGCCATAGTCGTAGAATCCGCGCCCAGACTTGCGGCCGAGCCAGCCAGCCTCGACATATTTCACCAGCAGCGGACAGGGGCGGTATTTGGAATCCGCCAAGCCGTCGTGCAGCACATTCATGATCGATAACAGGGTGTCCAGGCCGATGAAGTCGCCCAGTTCGAGCGGGCCCATCGGATGGTTGGCGCCTAACTTCAACGCCGTATCGATGGCCTCGACGGTGCCAACACCCTCATAAAGCGTATAGACGGCCTCGTTGATCATCGGGATCAGGATGCGGTTGACGATAAATGCAGGGAAATCTTCGCTGTTGGCTGTGGTCTTACCCAGAGACTGCGCAAAGGCCAGCGAGGCCTCATATGTCGGGACGTCGGTTGCGATGCCACGGATGATCTCGACCAGGCGCATGATGGGCACAGGATTCATGAAATGAAGCCCGATGAACTTGTGCGGCCGACCGGTTACCGATGCCAGGCGCGTGATTGAGATCGACGAGGTATTGGAGGCCAGGATCGTATCGGGACCGACATGGTCTGCCAGGTCGCGGAAAATCTGTTTCTTGATGGTCTCATTTTCAGTCGCCGCCTCGATCGCGATGTCCTGGCGGGCGACTTCGGGAAGCGTGCCGGGCTGCACACGGGCTAAGGCGGCGTCGGCGTCGGCCTGGGTCAGCGCCTGTTTGGCGACCAGCTTTGCCAAGCCCTTTTTTATGCCGGCGATGCCTTTTTCGATGCTCTCGGGCGAGACGTCATACAGGCGCACATCATAGCCGGCCTGGGCCGATACCTGGGCGATTCCGGCCCCCATCTGGCCTGCGCCGACGATCCCGACCGACTTTATGCCTGACATGATGTGTCCTCGCCAACGGAGTGTTGAGAAGGCATGGTAGCATGCGGCGCTGCAAGTTCGACAGGCGTCTTGCTGCGCCGCACACAATACTGCTGAGCGTGGCCCTCAGGGCTCAGCCCTATTTGAGCGCGTCGAGCGCCTTCATCATTTCTGGCACGGCGACCTTGTAGTCCTGCACAAGGCCGTAGTCAGCGATGGCGAAGATCGGCGCGTCGGGATCTTTGTTGATCGCGGCGATGATCTTGGAGTCCTTCATCCCGGCCAGGTGCTGGATCGCGCCACTGATGCCGATAGCCAGATAGAGATCCGGTGCCACCACCTTGCCGGTCTGGCCGACCTGGTAGTCGTTGGGCGCATAGCCCGCGTCGACGGCGGCTCTGGAGGCACCAACCGCGGCACCCAGCTTGTCGGCCAAGGGTTCGATCACGGACTGGAATTCCTCAGCCGACCCTAAAGCGCGACCGCCCGAGACCACGATCTTGGCGCCAGCCAATTCCGGCCGGTCGGATTTGACCATGGCGTCGGAGATGAACTTGGTACCCGGCGCACCTGGGCCAGGATCGACGCTGCTAATCTTGGCCGAACCGCCCTCGGCGGCGGAGTCGAACGCGCTGGCGCGCACGGTCAGCACCTTTTTCGGATCGGAAGACTGCACTGTTTCCAGGGCGTTTCCGGCATAGATCGGGTGCACGAAGGTGTCGGCGCTGACCACCGCGATCACGTCGCTGATCTGGGCTACATCCAGTTTGGCGGCGATGCGCGGGGCGATATTCTTGCCCTGGGCGGTGGCCGACACCAGCAGGGCGTCGTAACCGGCCATCAGCGGAACCGTCAGGCTGGCGAAAGCCTCGGCCAGGCCCTGACCCAGCGCATCACTTTCAGCGGTCAGCACCGCGCGCACGCCGGCAATCTTGGCGGCGCTAGCGGCAATCGCGTCAATGCCCTTGCCCGCGACCAGGATGTCGATCTCCCTGCCGATCTGCGTGGCGGCGGTCACAGTCTTATGGGTGGCGTCGCGCAGCACGCCTTCGCCATGGTCGGCGATGATCAGAACGGCCATTATAGCAACCCCGCGGCTTTGAACTTGGCGGCCAACTCCGCCGCGTCGGCCACCTTGACCCCGGCTTCGCGTTTGGGCGGCTCGGTGACCGTCACGACCTTGAGTCGCGGTGCCATGTCGACGCCGAGCGAGGCCGCATCACGCACCTCCAACGGCTTCTTCTTGGCTTTCATGATGTTGGGCAAGGACGCGTAACGCGGCTCATTGAGGCGCAGGTCAACGGTGATCACCGCTGGCAGGGTTACCTCGACGGTCTGTAGCCCGCCGTCGACTTCACGCGTCACGGTGGCAGTCTTGCCGCTGATCTCAATCTTGCTGGCGAACGTGGCTTGCGGCCAATCCAGCAGGGCGGCCAGCATCTGGCCGGCGGCGTTGTTGTCGCCATCGATGGCCTGTTTGCCCATGATCACCAGATCGGGCTTTTCTTCATCGACAATGGCCTTAAGCAGCTTGGCCACGGCCAGGGGCTGGGGGTCGGCGTCGGTCTGAAGCAAAAGGCCGCGGTCAGCACCGATGGCCATGGCAGTGCGGATGGTGTCCTGGGCCTGAATCGGGCCGATCGACACCGCCAAGACTTCGCTGACGGTTCCTTTTTCCTGCTGGCGCACCGCCTCTTCGACGGCGATCTCGCAGAACGGATTCATCGACATCTTCACATTGGCCAGGTCGACGCCGGTGTGGTCGGCCTTAACCCGCACCTTGACGTTGTAGTCGATCGCCCGCTTGACTGGGACAAGCACCTTCATGACAGCTGCGTACCCTTCATTTATCGTTCTGTTGCGCCCCCGCATGACGCCACTGCGTCGCCTTGGCAAGATCAGCGCGGCCCCGATCCCGTTTTTTGACGCGCAGCGCACTAGCCAACCGCGCCCTTTGGCGTAAAGAAAACCGCCATGAACCGGCTCATCAACCAACTGAAAATTGTCTTTCTGGGGATCTTCGCCGTGCTGTGCGTGGCGATCTGGACCCTACACCTGGTCTGGCTGTGGCCCGCCAAGCGCTGCGAGGCCAAGGGCATGTGGTGGGATTGGCGCACCCGCATCTGCGCCCTGCCCGTGCCGCTGGAAGTCTTCACCCACCGAAAGACGGGCGAGACGGTCATCGTGCCTGCGCCGCAGCCGATCGCGCCGCAGCCAGACCAGTTAGGCTCTAGGCGTGGTGATAGAACCGCCACCAGGCTGCCGATACCAGCACCAGTATTGCAATAAACTGCATCAGCACCCGCAGCCGCATAAACTTGTTTGAATAGCTCCGGCCAAAGTCACCGCCCCGGAACAGGGCATAAAGTCCCGCCAGCAGGGCCAGCAGGACCGCGGCCAGGGAAATTGGGATCAGGAAGTCGAACAGGTCCATTCGCCCAATATAGGCCGAACCCCAGCCTCGACCAAGGGCGCGTTGGCGATGCCATCTCCAGGCCGGGTACATTCGAAAAAATGAAAACTTTCGAATAGTTCGCAGTGCGGCCGATGCGCGCAAGGCGTTCACAGTTCAACTTATCGGTGTTACGTTTACAGGCGTTCCGACGAAGACTGCCCTTGCGGCAGGGCGAGGCTTAGCAACGTCGTATTGAGACAGATGCGGCCCGCTTTAACGAGTGGGGATCAGGCTTGGGCGTTAGAGACATACAAAAGCAGGGCACCCGCGAGCGCGTTCTCGCCGCCGCGCGCAATCTTTTCAATGAAGTTGGCTACTAGGCCGCGAACGAAACCGTGGACGCGGAACACCTGATCGCCCTAGCCAACCGCCAGGCGGATCTGATCTTCGACAGTATCAGGCAACGCTTATCGGTTCGACTTCGATAGTCACGTGGCTGAGCGTGGGGATGCCTTCCAGCCGCGCCCGATAGGCGCTGGGGGGCAGGCTATTTACCCCGCCCACCACCAGGGAGGCGGCGTTGTGGCCCGGCCCCACCCGCCAGACGTGCAGGTCGGCAATGCGGTCGCCGCCGGTCTCAATCCGTCGCCGAATAACCTCGGTCAGCGCCTGGCCAGGACTGACGTCGAGCAGCACCGCGCCCGTGACCCCCAATAGGCGGGCCGACCAGCGAGCGATGACGCAGGCACCGACGATCCCCATCACCGGATCCATCCACACCCAGCCCAGTTCGCGTCCCGCCGACAGCCCGATAATAGCTAGGACGGAGACGGCGGCGTCAGACATCACATGCAGGTAGGCGGCCCGTAGATTATTATCATGATGATGTGGATGGCTGTCATGTAGATCGCTGTCGAGCGCCACGGCATGGCCGTTGTGCCTGTGGCCACTGCGCAGCATCCAGGCACTGGCCAAGTTGATCGCCAGCCCAAGAATGGCCACTGGAATAGCCTCGTTAAACTGGATCGCCTTGGGATGCAGTAGCCCCCTCAGGCTTTCGACCAGCACCAGCAGAGACGTGATTGCTAAGACGACCGCGCTGGCAAAGGCGGCCAGGTCGCCGATCTTGCCGGTACCAAATGAAAAGCGCGGATCATCGACATGGCGACGGGCATAGAAATAGGCACCGGCCGAGACCAGCATGGCCCCAGCGTGGGTGGCCATATGGATGCCGTCGGCCAGCAGGGCCATGGAATGGAACAGCATGCCGCTGACGATCTCGACCAGCATCATCAGGCCGCAGAGGCCGATCACGGCCCAGGTGCGGCGCTCATTGCCCGTATGGCTGCCCCCCAGGAAAGCGTGCGGCCGGCGCAAGGCATCCAGCGGATCGGTGGCCGAGTCGGCATGGCTAGGCTGGCCGCTGGCGCTCGGGGCACGCACTGGACGGCGGCGCACGGCGCGCGACAGATCTAGATCCACATTCTTCGGGTTCACGAACCCTGTCTAACCTGTTGAGGCCCTAAAATCACGCCACGAAGCGAGGTTATCTGGCCATGGCCAGCCAGAAATGACGGGCCGTCCGGGTGCGCGACATGATGCTGGACGATCTAATGGTGCGGACTGCCACCGCCGTCGCTAGCGGCGAGCCCCATGCGGATCAGTCCGCTAGCGCGACTAGGGCAACCCAATGAGCGCCTTTGAAGCCTCAATCCGCGCGGGTCGTCGTTCCCTGATGATGCCGTGAGTTCCTGAGCGCTGGTATCTATTTGGTACCTGGGTAATTCGACGGCAATGACCGCCCACTGCCACGGCGGAATTTTCTCTTATTTTTCAATAGAAAAATGGTGGACGTGCACAGGATCGAACTGTGGACCCCCTCGATGTCAACGAGGTGCTCTCCCGCTGAGCTACACGTCCGGGAGGGGCGGATATAGCTGCCGCGCAATGGCGAGGCAAGCGTGGCTAAAACCGGCAGTTTTGGCGGCTAGGCAGCGATCATCCGTTCGACCTCAGAGACGATCTCGCGCAGGTGCACAGGCTTGGACAGAACCTTGGCTCCGGCCGGGGCCTGGTTGGCGGCGGCCAGGGCGACGGCTGCGAAGCCGGTGATGAACATGATGCGCAGCGCCGGCTGGCGCGCGGCGGCCTGACGGGCCACCTCGATTCCATCCATGCCGGGCATGACGATGTCGGTCAAAAGCAGGTCCCAGGCTTGATCCAGAGCCTCGACGGCCTGTTCGCCATCAGCACAGGCCAGAACTTCATAGCCGGCGCGTTCCAGCGCCCTGGCCAGAAAGCCGCGCAGGCTGTCGTCGTCTTCGGCGAGCAGGATACGGGTCATGGGACGGTCGGCCTCGCAGTTGTTCGTTACGTTCAGGTCTAGGCGGCAGGAATGAAAGACCGATAAATTCCATCACGCATATAAATTGACTTGTCGGCCCAGGCTACGACACTCCCGGCCATGGAAGAGGCAGGGCTGAATCACGAGGCCGCTATCGGTCTGCGCGCGGCGGAGGTCGATGCCGTGTCACCAGATCTCGTTGCGGCTTTCGATATCGACCCGATCCCCGACGGTGCGCCGCTCGCGCCACTGGTTTTCGCATCTCCGCATTCAGGAGACATCTATCCGTCATCGATGATTGAGGCCCTGCGGCTTCGGCCCGACCAGCTGCGCAGTAGCGAAGACAGTCTCGTCGATGCCCTGATCGCCCCGGCACCCGCCCTAGGTGCCTGTGTGATTCGCGCCCGCGTCGCCCGCGCCTTTGTCGACCTGAACCGCGCGGCCTTCGAACTTGATCCGGAAATGTATGCGGACGAAGTGCCCGACTTCGCCCGGGTGCGCACGGCCCGGGTAGCGGCGGGCTTGGGGACTATTCCGCGGGTGGCCAGCGGGGGTCGCGAGATCTATCGCCGCAAGTTGACCTTCGCCGAGGCTCAGGCGCGCATCGAGCAGGTGCATCGGCCCTATCACGACGCGCTCTCCCGCCTGCTGGCCCATGCCCGCAACGCCCACGGCGTGGTCTTACTAGTCGACTGGCACTCCATGCCGTCGGCGGCGGCCGATGGATCCGGCCGCAGCGGCCGGCGCGTGCAGGGCTGCGATATTGTTCTGGGCGACCGTTTCGGCACGGCCTGCGCGCCGGCGATTTCAAATCTGGCGGAACAGACCTTCACGGCCATGGGCTATCGTGTGGCCCGCAACACCCCCTACGCCGGGGGGTACACCACCGAGCACTATGGTCGGCCGGCCCGGCGCACCCATGCGCTGCAGATCGAGATCAATCGTGCGCTCTATCTGGATGAGACCAGCCGTCTCAGCACGGACGGATTCTCGGGTCTGAGCCGCGACATTGCCGCCTTTACAGCCCGGTTGGTGGCGTTCGACTGGGGTGGACTGAGGTAGGCTTGCCCGCCGCCCGTTCAATGATCGCCGGTAACTCGAGGTACAGGCGAAAAAAAAGCGGCGCCAAACGGCGCCGCAGTTCATTAGGGAGGAAACGCCCAGGAAGGGCAGAGACGGCAGCGCCGTCTCACCTCTTTTTTATAGGTTGCGCCGCACAACGGCACAACAGCAAAAATGCACACGAAACGTCTCGGATTGTTTCAATCGCCATCTTATCTCTTTATCATATTGATTTAAATCGACTTTCAATTCTAACAGTGATTAGATAAATTTTGTTGCGGTGCGACATTGTCTCGCTGTTCGCCTCTTTGCTGGCATCTTAGACCGCCTTCGCGTACAAGCCCGCGCCTCCCCGGCTCAGCCCCTGAGTCCTGCCGACCCCGAAAGTCCGACTGATGTCCCTGCGCAACATCGCCATTATCGCCCACGTCGACCATGGCAAGACGACCCTCGTGGACCAGCTGCTGGCCCAATCTGGCGTGTTCCGGGCCAACGAAGCCACCGTCGAACGCGCCATGGACTCCAACGACCAGGAACGCGAGCGCGGCATCACCATCCTGGCCAAGTGCACCAGTGTGCTGTGGCATGGTGAAGCGGGCGAGACCCGCATCAACATCATCGACACCCCTGGCCACGCCGACTTCGGCGGCGAGGTGGAGCGCATTCTGGGCATGGTGGACGGCTGCGTCATCCTGGTGGACGCGGAAGAGGGTGTCATGCCCCAGACAAAGTTCGTGCTTGGCAAGGCGCTGAAAATGGGCCTGCGTCCGATCCTCTGCCTCAACAAGGTCGACCGGCCGCACGCCGACCCTGACCGTATCCTCAACGACGTGTTTGATCTGTTCGCCGCCATGGGGGCCACAGACCAGCAACTGGATTTCCCGCACATCTACGCCAGCGGTAAGAACGGTTGGGCGGCGCTGGAGCTGGACGCCCCGCGTGATTCGCTCGCGCCTCTGTTCGACCTGGTCGTGCGCCACGTGCCCGAGCCGAAGGTGGCTGAGAACAAGGACAAGCTGTTCCAGATCCTGGCGGTGCTGATCGAGAACGACCCGTTCCTGGGCCGCCTGCTCACGGGCCGTATCGAAAGCGGTAAGGCCACACCCGGACTGCCCATCCACGCCCTGTCTCTGGACGGCAAGGAAATCGAGCGTGGCCGCATCACCAAGGTGCTGGCCTTCCGAGGCCTGAAGCGCCAGCCGGTCGACGAGGCAGAAGCGGGCGATATCGTCGCCATCGCCGGTCTGTCGAAGGCCACCGTGGCCGACACCCTGTGCGCCATGGAAGTCGCCACCGCCCTTCCGGCCCAGCCGATCGATCCCCCGACCATCTCCATGACCGTCTCGGTCAACGACAGTCCGATGGCCGGCAAGGAGGGCGACAAGGTGCAGAGCCGCGTCATCCGCGACCGCCTGCTAAAGGAAGCCCAGTCGAATGTGGCGATCCGCGTCACCGATGCCCCGGGCTCCGACGCCTATGAAGTGGCGGGCCGCGGCGAACTGCAGTTGGGCGTGCTGATCGAGGGCATGCGCCGCGAAGGCTTCGAACTGTCCATCAGCCGCCCGCGGGTGGTCTACCAGACCGGTGAAAATGGCGAGCGCCTGGAGCCGATCGAGGACGTCATGATCGACGTCGATGACGAGTACACCGGCGTGGTCATTGAGAAACTCGCTGCCCGAAAGGCCGAGCTGAAAGACATGGGCCCCTCGGGGGCCGGCAAAACCCGCATCAACCTGCAAGCCCCCTCGCGCAGCCTGATCGGCTACCAGGGCGAATTCCTGACCGACACCCGAGGAAGCGGCGTGCTCAACCGCGTGTTCAGTCACTACGAGCCCTATAAGGGGGCACTGGAAGGCCGCCGCAATGGCGTGCTGGTCTCCAACAGTGACGGCGACACGGCCGCCTTCGCCCTCTGGAACCTTGAAGATCGCGGCACCATGTTCGTGGGCGGCGGAGAGAAGACCTACCAAGGCATGATCATCGGCGAGAACGCCAAGTGGGACGACCTCGACGTCAACCCGATTAAGGGTAAGCAGCTGACCAACGTGCGCGCCAGTGGCAAGGACGAGGCTGTACGCCTCACCCCGCCGCGCCGCATGACGCTGGAACAAGCCATCGCCTATATCGAGGAAGACGAGCTGGTCGAGGTGACGCCCAAGTCGATCCGCCTGCGCAAGTCGATCCTCAATCCCTCCTTCCGCAAGAAGCGCGTTCGCCAGGAGGCGTAAGCCTCTTGCTGCGGGTATAGCGAGGCATGGCCTGGACCCGAACCTACGACGAGCCCGAACCGCAGCGGGTTAATCGCTGGCTGGCCCAGGCGGGGGTCTGCTCGCGCCGTGAGGCCGAGGGCTTGATCGCGCAAGGCCTTGTTTCCATCGACGGCGAAACCGTGGCCGATGCCGGCCGCAAGATCGAACCGGGCCAGACCCTCACCCTGACCGACCGCGCTTCGGGCCAGCTCGGGGCCGCGCTCAGCGTTGTCATTCACAAGCCGATCGGGGTTGTGTCGTCCCAGCCCGAAGGCAGCCAAGTGCCCGCCGTTCGCCTACTGACCCGCGACGCCCTGATGGGCCGCAGCCCGATGATCCCTGGCCGAGACAGCAAACTAGCCCCGCTGGGACGGCTCGACATGGACAGCCGTGGCCTGCTGATCCTTTCCGAAGACGGGGTGCTGGCCAAGGCGCTGATTGGGCCCGAAAGCGACCTCGAAAAGGAATATCTGGTGCGGGTGGCCGGCGATATCACCGAAGCCAAGCTGGAAAGGCTGCGGCACGGCCTGGAACTCGACGGCCGCCAACTGCGTGAGGCCAAGGTCGAGCTGCTCCACGGCAAGGAACTGCGATTCGTGCTCAAGGAGGGCCGAAACCGTCAGATTCGCCGCATGTGCGACCTGGTCGGCCTGTCGGTGAAAGACCTGTTCCGCGTCCGCATCGGCCCGCTGCGCCTGGGTGGCCTGCCATTAGGGAAATGGCGCGCCTTGACCAGCGAAGAGCGAGACTCACTGATCGACGCAGGCAAGCCTGCCCCCTAGGCCACTTGCCCTGCAGCCCAGCCGCTGGCCCAAGCCCACTGGAAATTGTAGCCCCCGAGCCACCCGGTGACGTCCACCGCCTCGCCGATAAAATGAAGGCCGGGAACAGTCCTCGCCGCCAGGGTCTTGGACTCCAGATCGTCGGTGTCGACCCCGCCCAACGTTACCTCGGCGGTGCGATAGCCTTCTGAGCCCACCGGCTTGACCGTCCAGGCGTTCACAGAGTGCGCTAGAGCCTTAAGTACCGCATCCGGTGCGTCACCCACTGTTCCGCCGAGTCCGGCGCACAGGGTCTCGGCCAGGCGCGCCGGCAGATAGGCCGCCAGCACGGTATCGCATCGGCGTTTGCCCGTGGCATTCTTGGCTTCTCGCAGCACCGCCAAGATGTCGATGCCAGGGGCCAGGTCGATGGTGATGGCGTCACCCTCGCGCCAATAGGAGCTGATCTGCAAGATCGCCGGACCGGAGAGGCCGCGATGGGTGAACAGCAGGCCTTCCTCGAACACCGTCCTGCCATGACGAACGCGCGCCTGTACCGAGACGCCCGACAGCGGTGCCAGCTTCTCCAGCAGCCCGGCCTCAAACGTCAGGGGAACCAGGGCGGGCCGCGTTTCAGTCACCCGCAGGCCGAACTGCCGTGCTACATCATAGGCAAAGCCGGTAGCCCCCATCTTGGGGATAGACTTGCCGCCGGTGGCGATGACCAGGGATTGGCAGTCAACCAACTGTCCGCCGACGTCCAGGGCGAACCCGTCGTTGGTCTTCTCAAGCGCTCCGGCGCTGACCCCAAGCCGCAGCTTCGCGCCGGCGGCCTTCATCTCCGCGAGCAGCATGTCGATGATCTGGCGCGCTCTGTCGTCACAGAACAACTGGCCCAAAGCCTTTTCATGAAAGGCTATGCCGTGCCGTGTCACTAGGCTGATAAAGTCCGCCGGCGTGTAGCGGCTCAGCGCGCTGATGCAGAAATGTGGATTGTCGGAGAGGAAGTTTTTCCGCGCTGCCGTTCCGATGTTGGTGAAGTTGCATCGCCCGCCGCCGCTGATACGGATTTTCTCGCCGGGAGCGGACGCATGATCGAGGATCAGCACGCGCCGGCCACGTTTGCCGGCCTCGATGGCGCACATCATCCCGGCCGCGCCGGCACCAATCACAACAACGTCGAAACTCTGATCCATGCAGCCCGATAGCACGAAGACTTGCGCCGTTCGCGTCGTCGCTGGAAACTGATGCTAAGATTGCCGTTGGTCGCGAGACGAAACCCCATGAACCGCACCTTGACCGGCCCTGTGCTGGCGGCCCTCGTCGCCTTGCCCCCGGCACCGATCTATACTGACCATAAGAATCAGCACGGCAAGGCCTGCGAACTCTGCGTCAGCCCAGGCGGACACGTCGCGACCAAGTCTCTCAGCTAGGAGATTTGCCGCCCATGGTTCACCCCGTCTATGCCCAGATGCCGCCGACTATCTTCGACGAAATGAGCGGATTGGCGCGGCAGCACAGCGCCATCAACCTGGGTCAGGGTTTCCCGGACGCGCCAGGGCCATTGCCAATCCTACAGGCCGCCGCCGAGGCGCTACTGACGGGCTCCAACCAGTATCCGCCGTCGATGGGCCTGCCGGCCCTTCGCCAAGCCGCCGCAGCGCACTACGGGCGAACCCAGGGGCTGGAGCTGGATTGGCAGACCCAGGTGGTTGTGACCTCGGGCGCTACCGAGGCGATCGCCAGCGCCGTGTTGGCTCTGGTGCAGGCTGGCGACGAGGTCGGGCTGATCCAGCCGCTGTACGACGCCTACCTGCCGTTGGTGCGCCGTGCGGGCGGAATTGCGCGGTTCGCCACCCTTTCACCGCCTGACTGGCGTCTGACCGGTGAGGTTCTCGATCAGCTGTTCTCGCCCAGGACCAAGGTTGTAGTGCTAAACAACCCGATGAACCCCTGCGCGCGGGTGTTCGACGACGATGAGCTGGGTCTGCTGGCGCAATACTGCGTGCGTCACGACGTGATCACGATCTGCGATGACGTCTGGGAAGCGGTCGTACCGCCACCGCAGCGGTTCAAGTCGCTCATGGCCTTCCCGGGCATGGCCGGGCGCACCGTCAAGATTGGCTCGGCGGGCAAAATGTTCGGCCTCACCGGTTGGAAGGTGGGCCTGATGATGGCGTCGCCGGACTTGGCCAATGCCGTAGCGCGCGCCCATCAGTTCCTGACCTTCACCACCCCGCCCAATCTGCAGACCGCTGTGGCCTATGGTCTCAATGAGATGCGGGGCTGGTTCACCGACATGCCCAACCAGATGGGCCGCTCGCGCGACCACCTGGCCGCCGCCCTGACCAAGCAGGGCTTTGCGGTTTTGCCGTCACAGGCGACCTACTTCCTCAACGTCGACCTGGCGGCCTCAGGGATTGCCATGAGCGACCGCGATTTCTGCCTAAGATGTGTGATCGACCATGGGGTGGCGGCGATCCCGCTCTCGGCGCTCTACGAACAAGACCCGAAAACGAGCCTGATCCGGCTCTGCTTCGCCAAGCCGGATGAAACCCTGGACGAGGGTGCCCGTCGCCTTGGTGCGGCCCGGGCTGCGCTGGCCTAGCCAGACCCCCATCTTGCTCATGTTCATCGCACCGCATTGGCGCAGGCACGGGCGGCGAGTATGAAGGGGCATGGCGGAAGACGGCGGACAAACTCCAACCCAAGGCTCGGCAGCCAAGCCGATGCGGTTCGGCCAGGGCTTCCTGACCGACATCTGGTACGTCGCGGCCCTGTCGGGCGACCTAAAGAGCGGCGGCCTGAAGCGGGTAGAAATCCTGGGTGAGCCTGTGCTGCTGGGCCGCGACCCGTCGGGTAAGGCCTTTGCCCTGCGCGATATCTGTCCGCACCGCGCTGCGCCGCTTTCGGCCGGGGCCATGCGGCGCGAAGCCGATGGGACGCCGACCGTCGAATGCCCCTACCACGGCTGGCGCTTCGACACGGCTGGGACCTGCCGTGCCATCCCCTCCCTGGCCCAGGGACAGGACTTCGATATCGACCGCGTCAAGGTGCGGGCCTGGACCGTGGCCGAGAGCCAGGGACTGGTCTTCATCTGGATGCCGTCTGATGCTCAATTTTCGGGTCAGCCCGATGAGGCACCGCCCGTGTTTCCCGGTGTCGTCGGCGGAGCACCCAAGCTTGTCGACCGGATGATTTTCGACAGCCACATCGACCATGCCGTCGTCGGGCTGATGGATCCGGCGCACG
>Ga0114971_10000471_pt1 | contig 26056 bp, 19 predicted proteins | sample M_140625_MF_Meta_FD_87320 | JGI IMG/M metagenome (GOLD analysis project Ga0114971, IMG submission 87320) | Freshwater microbial communities from Lake Montjoie, Canada to study carbon cycling - M_140625_MF_MetaG | ecosystem: Environmental > Aquatic > Freshwater > Lake | place: Lake Montjoie... | reverse complement strand
GTTGTTGCTCCTAATATCACACAGCCAGCTGTTCAGCCTCCAGTTGTTGCTCCTAATATCACACAGCCAGCTGTTCAGCCTCCAGTTGTTGCTCCTAATATCACACAGCCAGCTGTTCAGTCTCCAGTTGTTGCTCCTAATATCACACAGCCAGCTGTTCAGCCTCCAGTTGTTGCTCCTAATATCACAGAGCCAGCTGTTCAGCCTCCAGTTGTTGCTCCTAATATCACACAGCCAGCTGTTCAGCCTCCAGTTGTTGCTCCTAATATCACGCAACCAGCTGTTCAGCCTCCAGTTGTTGCTCCTAATATCACACAGCCAGCTATTCCCACTCAACAAATATCTATCAAACCATCACAAACAAATTCAGTATTAAAACCTAAAAAACAATTTATTTTTAATACAAATAAATTTTCATCACTATCAACAACCACCATACCACCTGCTAATATTTTTATCAAACAATCAACCAAACCATATTCAAATACTAATATTTCACAAAATATCAACCAATCAACCAAAATAGTATCAAAATCCAAATACAATACACTCAAGAAAGAATTACATATAAATAAATTATGCAATTTACCAGAATTTATAAATTTTGCATTTGTTGGAGAAGTTGATTGCTCAAATGCTTCTATTGTTCTTAATATAAAAACTATAACAGAATTTAATGTATTTTTGTTATCAGAAATACATTGTGAAGATTTTATAAATAGTGAAAATACTCCCATATATTCGCTACCTTTTGTTAAAAAAATAAAAATATGTTCAAAATTTGAAGGAGAAACAATTAGCGTACAATTCAATAATATTAAAAAAGATAAATATTTTGTATATGTGGTTGAAAATGCTAAACATTATTCAAAACATCCATTGCTAAAAATATCAACCATATCAGATAATCATAAATTATTATTCCAACATAATAATTTGAAGTATTTGGATAATGATCAATATGTTATCATTAGACCTAATATTATTAATGTAAAGAAAATATATGATGAGATTAAATTACTATCAGAATGTGATAAAAAATTAGAAAAGATTATTAGAAAAAAAATTATTATAGAATTTGCTGAAATAATTTCTGATGATATTTATTATAGAACCAAGTCTAATATATTTATCGATACAAAGAAAAATTATCCAGTAAATGATAAATATATTATTAGAAAATCCGTAAGAGAAAATTGTAGAGAAATCTTATTTGCAGGTTTTTTAAAAGAAAATAAATTTTTTGCTAAAAAAATAGGTTCCACCATATTATTAGCAATCGATGAATTAAATAATTGGAATGAAGAATTTGAATATTTTAAAGATTTTGTTACAAAAAATAAAAATAGCACTAATATTATCATATATTCTTCATCAAATATATTAAATAATCATTCTAAATTAACTGTTAAATTAATAAATAATATATTATTATTGAAAAATTTATTAACAAATCCAACCAGTCAGTTAACAGTTATATGTTACCGAACTAAAAAAAATAGATGTGGTAAAATTATTGTAAAACCATTAAAAAAACATACAAATAAATCTGTAAAATGTTTTGACTTGTTATGTGTTAAAAAATATTCATCAAATAACTTATCAAGTTCAAACAAATCATCAGATTCTTCTCACTCATCTAAATCTTCCCAATCTTCTCACTCATCCAACTCCTCTAACTCATCCAACTCATCTGACTCATCTCACTCATCCCACTCATCTAAATCCTCTCACTCCTCTCACTCATCCCACTCATCTAAATCCTCCTGTTCATCCCGCTCATCTCACTCATCTAAATCTTCCAGCTCACAAAAATCTTGCAATTCATCTGATTCAAACAGTTCATCTCATAAGAATATACAAATAATTGCAAAAATTAAAAAAAATAAATTTGGATTATTTTATGTATATAAATCTTATAAAAAACATAATAAAAAATTATTAGTATTTTGATAATATAAATTATATAAAAATTAACCATTAAGTTTATCTAATGGCTGAAAATGATTTTGGATTTATGTTTGATGGAGAGAATGAAGATATAAAAAATATTTATTCATTATCTGGATATATATTTGCAAAATATGATACATTATCAGAATTTACAAATATTGATTATAATAATAATTTTTATCATAATCTTGTATTTTACAATCCAACATTTAGTCAACCAATGATTAAATGTCTGTATTTGTCTTTTTTATTGTATCTCTATATGATTAACAATAATTTTTAATCTAATAATAATTTTCAATATAATTATTATAAGATGAAACAAATTACCTCAATATTATGTTTACTACTAATAGCAGTGATATTTATGATAGTCAGTGGAGTATCTGCACCACTTACCGCTAATCAATATGTTTTTAATACATATATGTATATACTTTTAGAAATAATTATTGTTGGTGGTGTATGGTTATCACTCGATGATAATCAAATTAATTTGAGTGGTTGGAATATAGTTGGATGTGCACTTCTAAGTTTTGTCTCATTATTTGCAATATTTGCAATATCTCCTAAATCAATAGTAGCAAAACATACCGCATTAGCTGTATTTTGTATCTCAATAGGTATGGTGGGTTATTTGACATATCAGAGAAATAAATATAATTTAAAATTAAAAAAAGTATTTGTTAGTTTGATAGTAGTTTGCGGTGTTTTATCACTAATTGCCTATCAGACTCCGCCCAACACAACTATTGGTTGGATGGTTCCAATGATGAAAGTATTGTGTGCTCTTATTGTAGTAGAAATTGTTGATTTCTTATTCTTCTTCAATCCAAAGGGTAATTTTATTACAAGATTCAGAATATATAATTGGATTGGAGTAGTATTATTTTCAGGTTTTTTGTTAACAGATACTCATCAATTAATTCGAGCAGCTAATAATATATCTGATTTATGTGGTTCATCCAATCAATTAGATTGTGCGGATTATCCGACTCAATCTCTTGGTATATTTTTGGATGTATTAAACTTATTTACAAATATTAGTAATCTTAGTAACTAAACAAATTTATAAAAATATGCTTCATAATAAATTTTTTATTAAACTATTTTATATATGAAAAACTCATATAAAATAAATAAAGCTGCATATCGTAAATTAATAGGTGGTGGTATGGATCAACTAGATAGATTCCAAATAGTAAATGAAGAATTTATTACAACATATAATCAATTACTCAAACAAGAATCTGTAGAAAATTTTCTAGCATATGTTGATGAAAGTGTTGAAATTTTTATTAAACAGAATATATTTGATGGAAATGCATTTGATGCAAACACATATGCTGTATTGATTTATAAGATTGATAATTTGAAAAACCAACAGTTTAGTTATACATTATATAAAAAGTTGATAACTAGTTTTATTGAAAAATTATTCGAACATGTAATTATAGCAAATAATTCAAGTAACAACACATACACAGTACCAGAAATCCAAGAATATAAAAAAAATATATTAGACTCTGTAGAGAATCCTATTGATACAGATTATTTGGAATATATTAAAAATTTATATATATATTACCAAACATCCAACAAAGAAGAATTATATTATATGTTGAAAAAAGGTGGAATGACTGAATCACAAAAAATTGAATATTTGTTATTTACTCCTAAATCTACAAATAGAAAAACAAATAATTTTTATAAAAAATTTGTTAATAGTTTGTTAGAAATACCTGATCTGCAAAAATTAAATGATTATATTTCTATTAATTTGTTTAAAAATTATAATATTCATAAAGATAAAGTAGTTTATGGATGTTCAGATACTACATATACAGATGATGGAAAAATAGTTATTGATAAATATGATGGTTCGTATAGAGCATTATCATCTTATTTATTAAAAAAATGTGATACTAATCAAAAATTAACAGTTGAAATAAATATAAATACAATATTTGAAGAATATACAAAATTATTCAATACTGATGATGAAAAATCTATAAGAGATTTAGAATATAATAGTTATTTGAGTAATATTTCTAATCAAACTGATATAAATTTATATGATCCAAATACTGTTAAAAAAGTTTTAATCAATATATTCACTTATCATCTATCAGAATATAAAAGAATTGTATCTATAGGAATCGGAAATCAAAACTGGCTAAATATATTTGAACAATACTTGATAGATTGTCATAATGTTTTGTTCTATAATAATAAAATACAAAAGATTGACCTTACATATGAATTACATGATTCAAAAAATCATCAACTAATATATGAATATGATAATAATTATATGAAAATATGTGATAATTTTCAATTTGGTATAGGTAAATATATAAATATGATATTTCCGTGTATTTTAGATATTTTTGTTAACATAAATATATATTATTACTATAGATCTATAATAGTATTAGAAGATAATATTCAAAATATCATACAATTATTTGAAACATACAAACAAATAATAGATACTATTAATAGTCTTAAAAGAGATACAGAATCAAAAGATATAGAACAAGATAGAAAATTAAAAGAAACTATAATTAATTTTATCAAACAACATATTATTATAAATGATATTGAATCAATGAGTAATCACAATCTTGCAAGATTAGAAAATATTATTAAAGAATATAAAATAAATCTAAATTTAATATCATATGAGATTGTAAAATATTTATCAGATAAGCAAATAAATAGATATAAAAATGATTTTTTAATTGTAAAATGGTGTATGGTATATATTATTAACAAAGATAAATATGCTCCTGAATCAAAAGCAGCTACACATAATATTTTTTACAATTATGTAATAACAAAACCAGAAAAAACTTTACAAGAATATTATGATGGTACAGATCTAATATTCAGAGAATATTTAGCTCAAATAGATAATATACTTAGTTTTATAAAAACACAAATTCATTTACTTACTCATATACCATTTGATAATGACCCAAAAGACCTACTATATAAATTATCAAATCAACTGAATATAATATATGTTGTTGATAAATTTATGTATATAAATACAGATAAGGCACTAAGAGAGAAAATTGATACATCATACCAACCATTTGTTTATGGAAAAGCTACTGATATGAAGAATGCTGGATTTTATTTATCATATAAATGGAAAATAGATGATATGACTATAACAAAAATAAATAAACAGATAAGATGGTATCCTGAAATTAATTTAGTTACAAATTTTTGTATGGTTAATAGTATGAAATTATTTAGTGGAATATTTGTTATTAAGGATAAATATATGCCAGAAAAATATGGAGATGATATAAAATATTCAGATAATATAGAAAATTTAGAACTAATAGGTCTAATCAAAATAAAACATATAATTTCAGTTCGTAACAAACAATATTATTATAAATCTTTTTTTATATTTTATGATACAAAAAAATCTAAATGTATTATTTATTCACACAAAGGGCGTATTATTACACTACCTAGTATTACAGAATATATGACAGTTACACATAGAGAGTTATATACTTTATCACAAATATATAATGTATCAATATTTCAATCAAAAGATATTCCAGATATTTTTTTGATATCTCCAGCCGAACATTTAATGTTTATACCAACAATATTAAGCAGATTAGATGTATATGGTAATAAGATAAAAACTCCTATTATGCCAGAAAAAACATTATATGATATATTCAAAGAAAAATTTAGAAGAGTAAGAGTTTTTAGAAAAAAACCAGAAAATAATTTAGTAATGACAGACAATCAACTTAATTTGATAAATTATCCAGAAGATGATTATAATTCGAAAGATTTAAAATTACAAATTAATCAGCAATTTATTGATAGATTAGTTATAACTTAGTATTTGTAAAGTATAATAAATAAAATTTATTTATTTTAAATTCTTTGTATTTTGTCTGAACTGATTTTTTATTAGCAACTAATATAAATATATTTATATTTTCACAATTATCTAATAGTATACTAATAACTTGATCAACTGTCTGATCATCATATTTTATTATTTGACTATCTTTTTCAATAACATTATTTTTTGTTAAATCAAAAAATAGTAATTTATATTTTTTTTTATTTTCAAACAGATATTTGATACTATTTTGATGAATGGATTTTATATTATCAGCACCGCATATATTGATATTTGAATTTAATATTTTATAATTCTCATAATCTATATTTATACAAATAACATTTTTAAATTTTTTACAAAATGATAATCCGAATAATCCCGAATAAGCAGTCATATCTATGATACTTTTTTTCTTACATTGTTTTCTGATTATTTTAGCAACTTTTATGATAGATTTTGGCTTCATAATATTATATAATTGTTGATTTGATATTTGTAACTGTTCTAATTGGGTTTGACTCTTGTTATCAAAATATAATTTATTAAAATCAATAGATTTCAAACAACATATATTTGACTTATTGGTATAATATGAGTTTATTTCAAAAGGATATTGTTTAAGATAATTGATAATATTTTTTGTTGTTTGATTTATTACATTAATAATATTATCACTAAAATTATTATATTTTAAACTATCTGCAAATAGTATTTTTAGTCTCTTATTGTTATATTCAATATATTTATCATATACATCTTTTATATTACTATCTAGATTACTATCTAGATTAATATTTAGTGATGCAATAACAGGTTTTATACTTATACAAAAATTATCTTTGGTTTCAAATGATGGTACATATTGAGTTAGAATATTTTTAGTTTTACACCATTTTGATAACTTATTTAAATCTAATTCTTCTCCAATTAGAATAAGTTTTTTAAATATCATTAATCTATCATTATATATTTTGAGTTTCATAAAACAAGCAAATAATCCTATGAGTTGTTTGTAAATCATAATATTTAAAAATCTAAAATCAAATGTGAATATACATGTTGCACCCTCTTTGCAAAATTTAGAAATATATATTAATTGATTGATATACCATGGTATTTTGTACATATACCAGTCACAAGAATTTTGTTTATAGTTATCAAGGTTTGAACAATACCATATATCATAATTATTAGAAGAAATATTATTATTATAATCATCGTAATTATTATAATTAAAATTTTTTAATGATCTTTTTAACTTATTATCATTATCATAATATATTAATATTTTATCAGATTTTTTAATATTTTTTGTAATTAAATCATAATATTCATATATATTATAAATATTATTGATTATTGGAATTATTGTAAGATTATTCAAAATATTATCAAATGTAGTATCTGGATTTATATTAAGTTTAAATTTTAAATATTCCTTAATATTATTTGATGTATATATCACATTACCTGTAATGAAATATAATATTTTATTATTAATATTATTTATTGAATTAATAACATCATTTTCAATTAAATTAAATATATTATTTTCTGTTTCCATAATTATTTTAAAATCATCCTGATTATCTGATAATTTATCATTTAATATTTTATTGGTTTCCCAATCAGTCCAATCCATATAATTTGAATTGAAATTATTTTCTATATATTGAATAATATTTACCATTATATGGAATTTTGTTCAGACTTAATGTATCTACTTTAAATTTATGTTTTACAAATAACTCCGTCCACTCTACTTCAGTCTTATAATTAATATATTGATTTTTTGTATACTTTTTAAAATCATTCACACAATCTGATACAGATATGAGTTTTTTATCTCTAATCATTCTAATTTGGTCATTCAGAATATAATATAAATGATGGTCAGAATCTATATTGATTCTAATATTATCTACTGCATCATGTTCAACCAAAAATACTATACTGTTAGGTTTTAGGATTCTATAAAATTCTCCAATCACTATATCTATCAATTCATCAGTCAGATGATGAAGCACTTGAATCGCACAACAACAATCAATCACGTTATCTTGTATATCAAATTTAATATTATCCCAATAAGTATAATTAATATTTTTATTAGATTCTATTATTTTTTGTGAGTAAACAAATTCATCATGTTTTTTCTCAATCACAGAACATAATTTTGTATTAAGTTTACCACACATATAATTTAAAAATATTCCTTGACCGCCTCCAAAATCTATTATCCGATATGAATCTGGTGGTAGGATTTGATTATTTTTTATTTCACATATATTAGATTTAAGTCCTAATGCGACTGATATTTTTGAACAATATTTTTCCATATAATTATCATACCCATCTACACGAATTTTAATATGTATAAGATTTAATAAAATAAAATCATATACTTCTTCTAATATTTTTATATATTTGGAAAAATTATCACTCAAAAACTTAGTATGATTGTGTAGCTTAACAAAATTAGTCATAAATTTATTAAATTGGTTTGTATTGATTCGAGTATCATCAATATATCTGGTATACTTATATATACTTGTAAAACTCATTATATAATAAAAATTGAAATTTAATTAAACTAAATTATCTATTATATACCATATATTACTCTCTCTCTAACAGACTTTTCAATTTCAGCATGTCTTGCGACTCGTTTATGCTGTTTGTTGCAATTTCTCTCGGCATGTTTGCCAAATTTTTTGCCTACACGGCGGTGGGCTATATTGTTGGCGTAATTTTCACTGACAACGAGGAAGTAGTGATGGGCTACTTTGTCTTCCTTCTTGTCCCCCAAATCGTTCTTTTTTGGGGAAGCCATCTTCTAATGGTTTTGTTGAATTTTGCACCCTATACACCGTGTTCTCCATTTTTTGCTGAGTTGTATCAGACCCCCAATACTGGCTTTTATGGGGTTTGTGACAAGGTGATTAACTGGATTGAATATCCGGCACTTTTGGCGGTACGATTCATCAAAAGACTCTTCTTCTAGAAGGTGTTTGATAAATTTTTTTTATTTATTATTTTTTATTTTCATAATCAAATTATATGAAGAATCGTGGAATATTAGACCCAGAAGGAAAATATGATAATCCGGTAACCAACAAACCATATTCGGATGAGTATAGAAATTTAGCAAAAGTATGGAGTAAATTTCCAGCATATCAAAATGCTAAACAAATAATCAAAGACATATCAGATAATCAAGTAATCTTATTAACATCAGGAACTGGTTCTGGTAAAACTGTTTTGATGCCTAAATATGTTTGGCATTCATTTGATTATAAAGGATTAGTTGGTATAACGTTACCCAAACAAATACTCGCTGAATCATCCGCTCAATTCTCAGCTCGCACTCTGGATGTACAATTAGGAGTAAATATTGGATTTAATTTTAAGGGTTCGGATAAAAAATATTCTAATATTGAATCTGGATTAATGTATGCAACTGATGGAACGATTGTTGCTCAACTTCTTAAAGACCCAGAATTAAAAGCATACAATGCGGTGGTGATAGATGAAGCACATGAAAGAAAAGTTCAGATAGATTTTTTATTATATTTATTACGTAATACATGTAAGCTACGAAAAGATTTTAAACTTATTATAATGAGTGCGACAGTTAATCAAACCATTTTTGCAAATTATTTTGAGGGTATGAAATATCATCATATTGATGTTGGTGGAGCAACAAACTATCCGATTGAGTCTATTTATGCAGAGAAATCAATTGATAAAAATCAATATGTAGCAAAGGGATTAGAAATTGTTCAAAAAATTTTATCAACAACTGATGATGGTGATATATTATTTTTTGTTCCGAGTATTAATGAGGCATTTGATGTATGTAAGAAGTTGAGTGCAAATTATACAACGGTTAGTGAACAATGTTATTGTGTGGAAGTTTTTGCAGATATGAATCCAGAAAAACAAGAGTATGCGATTGATAAATTAATTTACAAAACAAAATTTGGTAAATCAAGAAAATTAGCAGTTTCAACAAATGTAGCAGAAAGTTCTTTGACAATTGATGGTATTAAATTTGTTATTGATTCAGGATATGAAAACTTCTCTTCATATGATCCCGAAATAGATTGTAATCTGATAGAAAAGAAATTTATCACTAAAGCACAAGTAAAACAAAGAATGGGGCGAACCGGACGCACATCTGCCGGAACTTGTTATCATCTATATACTCAGAAAGAGTATGAGGCGATGCAGGATTTTCCTCAACCGAGTATTCGGACAAGTAATATTTATGGTGAATGTTTAAGATTGCTCGCATTAGACTCTATCCAATCTGTTGATGTGTTGACAGATTGTTTGCAAAATTTCATCGAACCTCCTAATTTAAAATATATCAAGCAAGCTATCAATAAGTTGACTAATCTGGGATTAATTCAATATGACTCTATCAACAAACTTGGGAAGATTGTAGCAGATATGCAGTTAGAACCCGCTCAAGGAGTGGCGGTGCTGACTGGATATGAATTTAATTGTTCTAAAGAAGTAATAGCTATTATTGCACTGTTAGATGCGATGCAAGATAATATTGGAAAATTATTTAGTATTCCTACTCCAGACTCAGATTCAAAATCCAATATGACGCAAAAGTTTGAGAAAGCCAAAAAAGAACTCTCACATAAATATGGTGATCATTTATCTTTGCTTAAAATTTATTCACATTATCTGAATATTAAAGCAGATATGAATAAATTAAATCAATGGACATTTAAACATTTTCTCCGACAAGAAACATTAAAAAAAACTACACAATATTTTAGAAAAATTAAAGAAAAATTACGAACCATTATCCCTACATATACAAAAAAAAATAATGTTCCTGATATTATGACATATAAATTGGATGATAGAGTGATTGCTGCACTTCTTTGTGGTTATTTGTCTAATGTTGCACATCTGAGATACAATAATAAATATGATACAAGCAATCTAAATTCAGTTCGTATAAGTCGCAATAGTTGGTTGGCTGATACACATTCGGAAAAAAAAGAATTATTGTATCATGAATTATTAAAGATGAGTAATGGAGCCGAATTAGTTATATGTTCTATAATCCCCAAAGAATCAAAAAAAATATTTGAATTATTTATCAAGTAAATATATATTTTATATTTCATATAAGGAATCATATCAGATAATTGTCTCATATGGCAACAAAAAAAGTTATTGAGGGAGAAGAATTAAAACAATATTATCCAGTCTTTAGAGTAAAAACATTAGGATATGCGGATTCTTGTATGGTCAAATATTTGGGAATTATTAAAAATGATGATAAATTACAGGATGAAGCAATAGAATTAGATGATCAACATAATAATACACAATATATATGTAGAGTTGGAGAATATGATGTGACGGCAAAAATGTATTGGTGTAATATTATTGCTGAGTATTTGTTAAAAAATCCCAAGCTACCAGTATGTTATATGTCAGTATCTTATGATAGGAAATTTGTATCTGGTGGATTGTGTGCTTATTTTTTATATTTTACAATCTCAGAAGAATCATTGAGTGAAATCAAAAAACCTAATAATTATATCAACAAAGTAGTCAAAGGAACCTACACATATGAGTTAGTGACAGATAAGGGATTGTTGGAAGATTTTTTAAGTTCGCAAAGTTCAACTATTCAAGAAAATATTATGAAAAAATATGTAGATGAGTTTGAGACAAATCCATCAGAGACTATACAAAAAATAGATGAAGAACATACACAAAAAATTAAATCTTACCAGACTATGTTTCAACCAGCAATTGTTACCAAATCACCTAATAAAAATAATATTATCAAACATATGATGAATTTAAAAACAGATAGTAATTTTATAGATATATTAAAATATAGTTTGAGTATGAGAGAAAAAGAAAGATATGGAAAGTTAGGAAATGATATTGAGAATACGATTCCTCAGAATATAATAAAACTAAATCAGGTAAGAAATAATCCTGATTATATTGTTCCAACAAAATCTGATTCAGATGATGAATCATCTGATTCGGAAACCATGTGAAACAAAAATTATATGAGTTGAATAAAAAAAATATTTCCAATTAGGAGTCTTGGGAGACAATTTTTTGGAGAGTGATGGTTCTGGGTGGCAGAGAGTAAGGCTCACAACCTTCTGACCAATAGTCTCCAAGCATCAAAGCTTCATTTGCTTCCTCATCAATTTCCCAGCCTTCAAACAAATCTGGATTTGATGCCAAGATGAGTTGAATAGAATCAGTTTGACAGGTTTTTTCAATCGGATACTCAAAGAAACGGCTTTCAACTAGATGTGCGGGAATTGTGATTGATTGAGTGGATGGTTCGCAATTAAAAATTAGATTTTCAACCAAATAGCTGTGAAGTGTCTGCAGATGTTGAAGAACATCCCACAGAAAAGATGGTTCTGGAGGAGAATGTTGCCAACAAATTTGAATTTGGTTCTTAGCCTCCATGCTAAAACGCAAGCCCTTCATAGAAGAAGCATGTGTTAGTTTTTTGAAAATTACTTCTGGTTGATTTGGAGTTATCAACATACAATTTTTATTTGCAGCAGCTGCACGAAGCAGAGAAAAGAGAAGTTGTTTGAAGAAACTCATTTTGAATGAATTGCTATTTGAATAAAATGTTATATAATTTGATTAGTACAATCAATAATTATATATTTTCAATTTTTATTGTGTTCTGAATCAAAATTATATTATAAATAAATATAATATAATAATGTTTTATACAATTCTAAGTAGAATTCCACAAATATCCACAAATACATCTGAACGTAAATATTTGATAATATTTATATTAGGCTCAATAGTATATACGGTGTTGCATTATTATTTGTATTCACATACTGATTTTCTTAATAATGTTAAAAAATATTTGTATTATGTGATGGGTATAGATTTTGCAATCGCATACTGTTTGACAAAATATTATTCAACTTCTAATGAACCCGAGACAGATGATGGGTCATATTCTGATGAGCAAAGACAACTAATAATGAGTAGACTTAATGAAATTAAAAGATTACACACACCACAATCATTAGAAGCATCACACCTACAAGAAGCACAAAAAGAATCACAACTACGAGAAGCATTGCAAGCACAGCAAGCACAGCAAGCAAAGCAAGCAACACAATCAGAAGTATCTCAAAAAGAACCGCAACAACCAACCAAACAATCAGAAGAAGATAAGCAATCAAAAAGTCCATTTATGAGTAAAGATGAAGTTGAAGAATCAAAAAAAGCAAAGAAAAAAAAATCAAAGTCTAGTAAAAAAGAAAAGAGAGAAAAGATAGTTGAGGATACTGATATTCCGATTTATAGCAAGGATGGTGAATAATTTATTCTAAAAATAAAAATCCATCCGCATCAATAAATCCTTTTTGATTGGTAGATATCAGATTCTTTCCAATTTTCTGCTCAATCATACCATTTGAATTAATCCTAACATCTAGTTTTCCCACACTATTTGGTTTCCACCATTCTAATACGCAAATACTCATCAGTTGATATGTATCCATTAAACCATATAATCTGATACCCATATCATCGAATTGTTTTACAATTTGACAATTACTTTTAGGATTTACTATAATATTAAATTTAGATTCAACAAGTCCTATCTGAGATTTTACTTTTTTATAAATATTTTCCCATATTGTTTGTGTGGCAACAAAAACAGTTGGTTTGACATCTTTTAGTATTTTGATGAGATTTGTATCCGCTGGTGCAAAAAATACCATACTATGTGTCATAATAGGCAGATAGATATCGGATATTAATCTGTTAAGTTTACATGATTCAGAATAAGAGATGATTTTTTCTCCTGCTAATATTATTGAATTTGTCATATTTTTAGCATATTTGATAATATCTGAATGAGTGTAAGAATGCTTCTCTCCATCTTGATATAATATTAATGCTTTCTGATTTTTTTTAACATTATATTTTGTTTTTTTTCTTTTTGATAAAAAATCTCCCATACTACATAGAAGCATTCCTTCAAAATCATCTTGACAGATAGGTGTATAATAAACTATCAGATTAACATCAGCTGATTTTAATTTTCTAATTTGTTTTTCTCCCTCAACTATAAAAAGACTTATATGCGATTCCTTAATTATATGTTTTAATTCTTCTTCCAATATATCTGAATCAACACATACGGATGCTCTACCACACATCATAGTTCCCAAATGTGCATAAAACCATCCAGGTGAGTTGTATCCCATAATACCTATATTGGTATGTGCGGGTATCCAATAATCAATACTTTGTGAAAAATTAATTACATTTTCTAAATATTGTTTATATTTAACAGTATTCCAACTTTTTTGTATTCGAGTTCGGAGTGCTGGTTGTTCTCCAAATTCTTTTCCAGAATCCTTCAGATAATCAATAATTGTATGATATTCTTTATCAGAATTTAATTTATATGGATGATTGTATATCTTTGTATATAGACTAAAAGATATGGCGATAATTAATATAATAATTATTATTTGTTTTAACATTATAAATTCTTTAAAGAAATAAATAAATTATTGAATGACGAACAAAAAAATTTATTGATAATCATATATAAATAAAGCAAATAATATGAATATGGTTAATTTGAATTGTATATGTGGTAAAAATGTTTGTTTGTCAGATAAACAAATTATTGTTTCTGTTCCATGCAATCATATATTTCATAAAAACTGTGTGCAAAATATTGGATGTCCATTTTGTAATTCAGATGTATATATAGTAAATCATAATAATAATATGTTTGTTCAAAAATTTATAGATAACTTATCACTTACAAAATATGAGAATACCAATATAATAATTCATCGTATATTATTTAATATTCCAAAAATATTAGATATATTGTTAAAAAGAATATTTATGAAAACAATTGATGATGTGGTAAGTCTAAATAGAAAAATATTATCATTAAGTCGTATTAAAATAACTATTGATGGGTTAGATAATTTGGAAAAAATACATGGAAACAGAATATATATAGCAAATCATAGTAGTTATTTAGATTCATTTGTATTATTTGACATGCTACGAACTGGATTTGTATCAAATAGTGCTACATCAAATAATATATTTATGAAAAAAATATATCAAATTGTTCCTAATGTTTTAGTTAAACGTTCTTATTCAGGTAGTAATACAGTAGATAAAATAAAAAATCATGTTGAAAAATATGGGTCAGTGTGTATATTTCCAGAAGGTAGAATAACTCATCCACAAACACTTATTTCTTTTAGAACTGGTGCCTTTACAGCTGGATTTCCCATCATTCCAATAGTTATAACTTATAATAATTGTATTGCGGATTATAGTTATATAAAATTTATGTTAAAATTAGCTTCTAATCACAAAACTGATGTGCAGATATATGTTCTTGAACCAGAATATCCACCGTTTGATAATATAAAAATAAATCATATAAGAAATAAGATGGCAGAGCGTGGAAATTTATTTTTAGCCACTACAACAAATAGAGATATTAAAGATTAGATTATAATTTTGATATAATATTTTGTTCTCTCAAATATCTCATACAATCATCAATAATCATATAATTGATAATTTTTCCTAATATGTTTCTACCAATTATTGCTATATGTGGTATTGTGTGTGTGGATAAATCGACACATTTTCGTATCCAACAAATACTATTTAGATTTTTATAAATTTCTTCAACATATTTGTTAGATATATTTGTATCTGACAAATATCTATCAATTTCTTTTATCTTACCACAATCTACTGATATGATTCGATAAGGATAAATGCATGATGTTTCAAAAGGTGTATATGAATCTTTGATTATATTTCCATAAAGTATTCTTTTATCAAATAATTTGATTGCTCTGATATACAAAGAATCTGGTTTGCTTATCTCTACTAATATTTTTTTATTATCTTTGAATAGAATTTCTTTTCCGGTTTGTCCACACATATATTTTGTAATACTTCTAACACATATACAACCAATAGTCTGAACTGATTGATAGATTCCCATATGTGGCGAACTGATTGAAATATAAACTGATGGTATAATTTTATCAAATATCTTTTTCTCATACAAAATACCTACCGCATATCTGATTATAATTCCACCAAATGAATGTCCGATAAATGATATTTGCTTATATGAATTAGATAAATTTATAATTTTTATTATATGTGATGCAAGTCTGATTCCACAATACTCTATACCTCTGGTGGTATGATAAAAATCATCAATATCTGTATCAATAATATCATACATACAACCCAAATTTTTCTTCATATAGTTCTGAATGTCTGTAAGCGGAGAACCAAATATACCTCGGTGAAGAATAACAAGGTGAGTCATTTGAATATAATTTTATATATATAATTATACTTGCAAATAATATATGATTCAATTTTTAAGAAAATTGAAAACAAATTGATATATACGATAAATAATAATATCATACTATCAAACCATATGAATAAAAAAGAAATTGTTCCACAAACAGTATCAGAATTAAATAATAGTATTCGGGATATATTGAATAAAGGAATGGGATGCAATCTGGCTATTGTGGGCGAGATATCTGAACTCAAACAATCAAATGGGTCAATCTACCTAACACTGAGGGATGAACAATCACAAATCCGTGTAGCAGCATGGAATCAAAAATTTGATGTATGTGATGGCGATAGTGTGGTGGTGATTGGAAAAATTAATTGTTATTCTAAGAATGGTACATATTCTATCCGTGCATCAGATATTAAAAAGATTGGATGTGGAGACATACATGCAAATTATGAAAAATTAAAACAAGAGTTTGATAAGATTGGATATTTTTCAAAATCAAAAGCAAACAAATCAGTTCCCCGCACTATCAAACGATTAGGAATTTTGACCGCTCAAACTGGTGCGGCTTTGCAAGATATGCTGACAACACTACGAAAAAATAATTTTAAGGGTAAAATATTAGTAAAAAACTGTTTGGTGCAGGGTGAGAGATGCGAACAATCTGTTGTATGTGGGATTGAATATTTTAATCAGCTACATAAAACTTATCAAATAGATTGTTTGATTGTAGGAAGAGGTGGTGGATCATTTGAAGATTTGATGGGATTTTCGGCTAAAGGTATTGTGGAAGCAATAAATAGTTCTCCGATATTTATCATTTCAGCAGTTGGACATGAAGTTGATACAATGTTATCAGATTATGCAGCCGATATGAGGGCTCATACTCCCACCGCAGCAGCTGAATTGGTATCTGCATCTCAAGCAAAATCTATTCAACTACTTAGTCGGATTGAAAGTTTAGCATCAAATAAAAAAAATACAATTAGCCGTATGATTGAATCATATAAACATCAAATATTACAATTAGAAAAAAGCATATGTTCGCCAACCCAATATATCGAACAATCAGGTAATTTATTAAATATGTATTTGGAAAAAGCAAAAAGAATAATAACTGATAAGTTTGATAGTTTGCGAGGTATGATAGAAATATTGGAAGTTAAAAATAATTCATATAGTTTGACAAATAATTTGCAAAAAGGATATGCGGTGGTGTTGGATACATATGGTCAGATTATTAGAAATGTTAGTCAAATATCTGATACAAAAACTATCCGATTGGTATTTGCAGATGGAGAGGCAGAGATTGATAGTAAAAATATTCGTATTATTGAATAATTTTAATTTATTTTTGAAAATATTTATTATAATAAAAAAATTGATTTACTTTTTTTATTATTATATTATTAGATAACTTTATTATAGTGGGGACTATTTTATTTATATATTATTCAAAAATCAATTAAAAATCTTGCCATTAAGCATTACTAATAATCAACTTATGAGAAAATTAATTTATGATAGATCATATACAGTTATAAATAATTTGTGTTCGCTTTCAAAATTATTCAGTATAATATTAACAATAAAAATCTAAAAACTAATATGTTGAATTATATATTTATTTATTTATTTTAATTATATTGAGTTAATTAAAAATTATTATGCATTTATCATATTAGAAATAAATGTATATTTTTTAATTTTAATGCTAATAAGTTGAAAATATATAATATTTAGAAAACTAATTCATACATTTTCAAAAGTTGTAGATAATTTAATTTTGATTTTAGATATTTTGTATATAAATAATTTCCACCATCTTGTTTGAGTGGATTATCAAGTCTAAATTTTAATGCGTTTAATTCACCTAAAGCAGTATTAACATTTTTCTTTTGTTTAAAACCTTTTTTAATATCATATTGCTTATTGCCTTCTACGGGATTTAGTATAGCGTTTAACTGATCATACACACTATCATAATGTTTAAAACACACTAAATTATTAATATAACCTCTAAATAACCCCAATATACATTCAACTTCAAACTTAGATGCATAATTGTCATATTTATCAATAGGATTTTTTTGTAATTCTGCATCAACTATTTGTTTAATTTTTTCTTCATCTATCTTATCTCTTGGCATTTTTATGCGTTCTTCGTTTTCTAAATTTTTTATGCATGTTTCTGTTAATGAACAAGTTAATCCAAAATCAATAAATTTAGGTTTACCTTCAATTTCATCAAACATAATATTATCATAACTTTGCCAATCACCATATAATAAATCATTATCAAATAATATTTTTAATGCCATGAGTAAATGTATTATTAGTCCAATAAAATATGAAATAGAATTAATTGTTTTACCAGCACCATAATTTTCAGGGTCATCCAAAAATGATTTAAATATTATACCAGCATCTCTAACAAAATAACCTATAGTTTTACTTTTAATTTCATTACACCCTGCAGCATTCTTAACATATTGATTTTCAATAATATGACATTCTTCTTCTGGTATCAAATATATAAAATATTCTTGGTTTGGATCAATAGTATAAAGAATACGAGCAATTTTAAGTTCATTCACTATTTGGTCTGAGCCTATTGGGTCTATAATTTTAATACCATATTTATATTTACCATTAGGCAAAACATCTTTATATTTTATGTTAAGTTGAGGATTTTTACAATTCAAAGGAGGATTTATATAACATCCCCTTGCACCTTGATGTATTACAACTGGAGCTTCTTTATCTATCAAAGTAACCAATTTTGGGAATAATTGATATGCTTTATGATAATTTTCTTCATTCAAACAAACAATAATTTTATAAATATTTTCACTTTCATTACTTACTATTGTATTAAAATTAGTGACAAAAAAATTTAACTCTATATCATTAATAGTATATAATAATAAATTATTTACTTGAATATTATTACATATTAATTGATAACAAATGAGTATCACAACACATATTAATAATTTATTATATTTATTTTTACTATAATTATTTATTTCTAATATATCATTTTTGACTTTTAGTAATATATTTGATATACAACTTTCATAATGATATAAACATAATATTGATGTATTATAAGTATTATCTTCAAAACTTTGTAAATTATAATGAATGTTAAATACTAATTTCAAATCTGGACATTTTTTTGCCAGTAATCTATTAAAATTTTCTAAAATTTCTTGAATTATATCAAAATTGTTATTTATAAAACAATTTTTATTAATTAATATTTTCATGTTAATTCCTTTTTCTAGCATATCTTCAATAAACAGAAAAGTAGATTGTTCTGTTGAACCAGTAATTATTTTATTTTCTTCTAATATATCCTGACCATCTTTATTTAATAAATAGTATATTTTTTTTTCTTTATCTACTAGTAAAATGATAGAAAACCCTTCATACAAATATGTTTCATTAAACATTTTATCAATTATTAGCAAATTACTGTCTTTAACTTTTACTTCAAATCTAATTTTGTCTAATTGTGATTTAGTAAAGCCAGACAGAAAATTAATTTTTGATTCTGTATCACTACTCATATAATTGTATAGGATAAAAAAATAATAATTTTTTAACTTATTTAAAAATCATTATAATTTGTTAAAAATTTTTTATAGAAAAATACAAAATTAGATACTCATTTTATTTATATTACACCATTCATGCATAAAATCATATTTTTGTTGTTCAATAAATGCATATCCAATACTTCACTATTATCATAATAATATCATATTCATATTATTTATGTGAGCATTTATGATTACAATTAATGACTTATATATAATATTATTTGGTTCAATATCAAATTTTACATTATTATATGTTTTCTCTTATTCTTAGAAATAATATATATATATATCATCATTTACAAATGTATTAAGATTTGATTTTGTTTTATACAGCGGGGACTATTTTAAATGACACTATTTTTTAATCTTTATAAATTTTAGATTTTTTTCTATATTTCATTTTTATTTCTTTAATATCATTTTTAGTTTTTATTAAAGATGATTTAAAGTAATTTATATAAGTATTAGGTTTAATATATTTAATAGATTTAACTATAGATTGTTTTATTAAATTATAACTCATAGGTTCATTAGAAGAAAAACAAAGTTTTTTTTCTAAAGTAGCTTAATAACAAAATCAAAGATTTTGTTATTAAGGTTCATCTCTTTTCATATAATATTTAAGTTGATTAAAAAACTTCTCTATTGGATTTAAAAAGTGACAATAGGGCAAAATATGGACATAATCATTTTTAGAACTTATTATATAGTCTTTAACTAATTGATTTCTATGACAACTTGCGTTATCCATTAATATTAATTTTTTGTTTCTATTAGTTAAAAACCTTTTTAGAAATTCAATAAATCTACAATGGTCTGAACCACCTTTTTCATATAATATCCAATCTAAAACACCTTTGGTTGTGATAGCCATAATTAAAGTATATTTAACAAACACTTTATTATTTTTTGTGATTTTATCTAATCTTTTACCAATTTCTTCTCGTCCTTTATTAATTGATAAACCAACATTAATTGATGACTCATCAATTGATATAATGTTATTTATATCATATTTTTTTATTTTTTTATAAAATTTTTTATATTCTTCATCATAATTAATTGGAATATTATATCTTGTGTCTGGTTTATGTGTTATCTGAATTTTTTTATAAGATAAATTAGCGTATTTTATAATATTTGTTAAATGTGTTTTTGATAATGTTATGTCTATAAATTTTTTATGAAAATATCCTAATATATCAGTTAATGTTATTGTCGGTTTTCTTTTTATAAGGTTAATAATAAAACTAACATGTTCTTTTTTTATTTTATATGCTCCTTCTTTTCTTTCTTTATTTTTAACATTACCAGTAGAAATATATCTTCTAACCCATCGCACTAAACTATATTTGGAACATTCAAAAATGTCGCAAGTTTTACTTAAACTTTGATTATCATTATTAAGATAATATTTTACTGCTGATAATTTATAGTCTGTTGATTTATGCTTACCCATATATTTTTAAATATAAATTACAAAAAATTAAGGATTTAGTCGTTTGTGTCTTAATGTTTCATTATGTCTATCTATCATAGACTGTGTAAATACTCCAAAATCACATTTATCACAATAAAATTTAAATTTTTCTTTTCTTTTATTTTTATCAGAATGATTGTTTAATTTATGTGTATTATAATTATAATTATTAATTGACTTATAATCGCATAAATCACATTTATATATTACTTGTTCTTTTTTCTCTTTACTTTTTCTTATTCCTTCTATATGTAAATTACTTTCTTTATGTTTATTATAAGAATTTTTTATATTAGTTCCATAATTACACTTTTCACAAAAATATTTGTATTCTTCCATTTGTCATTTATATATCATCTTATTTTTTAAATAAATTTATTATCACAAAAATTGAAACTTATTTATTTAGATAATATTATAAACATATATCAGTATATATATTTACAATGAATAATCAAGATAAAGGATATTTATACGAAATTCAAATAAGAGATTACATTATAAATGAATTAAAATTTCCTGCTTATTTATGGAAAGATACACCAGAAACTATACTTTTACAAAATAATATTATCGGTTCTCATAATCATAATAGATTAAAAAGAATAGAAAATAAAACAAATCCATTAAGAGATACTGGAATTGATGTCATTCAGGTTGAAAATGATAAATGTAGTTTAGTTCAATGTAAAAATGGATATAAGAAAGGTGTTAAGATGGAAGATTTAGCAGGTTTTATGTGTTGGATAAGTACTCTTGATACACTAAAAGGATATGTTTATTACACTGATAAATTATCACAAAATATATTGTCTCTACCAAAAAATAAAAGAATTGAATATATCAAACATCCATTTATACAAAATATTATTGAAGAAAACAATGTTTTAGAAAAATACGAACCATATGATTATCAAGAAATTGCTGTTAATAAATTTACAGAACATTTTAAGATTTCTAATAGAGGTATTTTATCAATGCCGTGTGGAACTGGTAAAACAATGACATCTTATTTAATTTCTCAAAAATTCAAACAAATTATTATATTAAGTCCATTAAAGGAATTTGCTAAACAAAACCTTAATAGATATATTGAATATGGGTATGAAAATAAAACATTATTAGTAAGTTCTGATGGTTGTAGAGATGTTAAAGAAATTAAAAAATTCATTAAATCTAATAAATCATTTATAATATCATCTACTTTTTGCAGTATTGATTGTTTGATACAAGTTTTAGATAAAACAGATAATCCATTAATAATTATAGACGAGTTTCATAATTTGTCTAAAAATAATATTATTGATGAAGAAGATGACTTTTATAAAGTTCTAAATTCAGAACATAAAATTATGTTTATGTCAGCAACACCAAGAGTATATGAGTTAGAAGATGAAATGGAAGACACTGAACATATATTTGGTGAAATATTTTATAAAATGAATTTTAATGAAGCGATTGAAAATAAATTTATTACAGATTATAAAATTTGGTTGCCATCTATACATGAAGATAATAGTCAGTTAAATAAAGAACTTTCTATATACGAGATTGATAAAGTTATTAAAGGTAAATGTAATTTCTTTTTTAGTTGTTTGCTTAATAATGGTTCTAAAAAATGTATCATTTATTGTCAAGACACCAATGAAATAAATTTAATGATTGAAGCAATGAATAAATTGAATGAATTTTATTGTTTGGATATTAGAATGAACCAAATAACAGCATCAAATACAGAAAAACAAAGAATAAAAGTTTTAGATGATTTTAGAGAAGGAACTGATATACAATTATTATTTAGTGTGAGAATATTAGATGAATGCATTGATATACCAAGTTGTGATAGTATATTTATAACATATCCAACCAAATCAAAAATAAGAACTATTCAAAGAATGAGTAGATGTATGAGAATAAATAAATCAAATTCTTTCAAAGTTGGAAATATATTTATTTGGTGTGATGAATATGATAAAATTTTAGAAACATTGAGTGGTATTAAAGAGTATAATATAATGTTTAAGGATAAAATAAAGGTAAATAATATTGGATTTTTTGTTGAGGGTGTTGATAAAGGATGTGATGCAGATAATAAGTTAGTAGAAAAATATATTATTGGTGTGAAAGAGTTTAGATGTATTAGTTGGGAAGAAAAGTTGGAAGAAGTTAAGAAGTATATTGATGAAAATGATAGATTACCATTAGAAACAAAGAAGAATTATGAAGAAAAAAAATTAAGAATATGGTTATCACATCAACAACAAAATTATAAAAAAAAAGACCACATTATGAAAAATCCTGAAATATATGACAAATGGACTGAATTTATTGATTCAGAAAAGTATAATAAATATTTTTTGTCAAATGAACAAGAATGGTCTAATAAATTAGAACATCTTAAAAATTTTATAATTTCGCATAAAAATAAACCAATGCAAAAAAGCACGGATGAAATCGAAAAAAAAATATCAAGTTGGCTACGTAATCAACGAGAAAATTATATATTAAAACAAGAATGTATGAAAAATAAAAATATATATAATAAATGGACTGAGTTTATTAATGATGAAAATTATAGTAAATATTTATTAACAAATGAAGAAAAATGGAAACAAATGTTTGAAAAAGTAAAAACATATATTGATGAAACTAATAATATATCATCTGGTGATATACAATTAACACAATGGATTAACTCACAAAAAAGAAATTTTATTACAAAAAAAAATGGAATGGGAAATGATGAAATATACAGTATATGGAAACAATTTATTACTAATGATAAATATAAAAAACTTTTTATAAATAATATAGATAAACAATTAATACAATGGGAAGAAAAATTATATAATCTAAAAAAATATATAGATGAAAATAATGAAAGACCTTCTAATAGTAGTAAAGATATTAAAATTAAACAACTTGCTGAATGGATTAATGGTAATCAAAAAAATTATAAAACAAAAATAAATAATATGCGTAATGAAAAAATTTATAATTTATGGAACGAATTTATAAATGATGAAAAATATAATATTTTTTTTAAATCCAATGAAGAAATATGGATAGATAAACTGAATAGAGTTAAAAATTATATAAATTTAAATAATAAAAGACCATCACAAATAGATAAAAATGATGAAATAAAAATTCTTGGAAGATGGATTAATCAATCGCAAATTAAGTATAGAACAAAAGAACGGATAATGTCCGACCCCGAAATATACAACAAATGGACTGATTTCATAACTAACCCACAATACAAACAATATTTTGACTAAACATATTTTATTTATCATAAATTTTTAAATGCGTTTTAAACATATTTAAAAATATAAAAATATATTATATATAAGATGAAGAGCAAAGTAAAAGTTAAAACAAAGAAAAAAGAAGAAGATAATTTTGACTTTATGAAAACAAACAAAGACAATATAAAGAATATTATTAAAGATGACAGTTCATTAGACATAATTAATGAATTAGCAATACGAACAAATAAAATTGTCATACATTCATATAATTTTCTTAAATTATATTGTCTTTATTTATACAAAGAAAATAAACCATTCCCAAAAATAGACAAAGAATTTATTTGTGATATTTTCAAAGTTATTACAATTAGAAAATGTAATAGTGGTGGATATAGAGATGATAATATGCCTCAACAACTTAAATCATTAACTAATTTTTATAAAGAACATTATAAATCAACTGTTGATGAAAATGAAAAATTGTATTATGATAAGTTGAGTTATATTTTACCATATGAAGCAATTGATATGATAACTAACATTGAAAATAATATTAAAGAACATTTTGTTCAACATTTCAATAAACTGGTTAATCTAAAATATAATATTTATAAAAAAATGGAACAAATAACAAAAGATAATGAAGATATAGAAATTAGAAAAAAATTAAAGAAAGATTTATATGAAGAAATCAATAAAGTCAAATATGATTTATTAAGTTTAGATGATGAAAAAAAGTCAGACAATAAATATCATAGATGGATAAAACAAGTTAGAAAAAATATTATTCCAAAAAAAGAAACATATGACAAAAACAGTATATTGTATGATATTAAATCGAACACAATAGATTATTTGAAATCATTTATATATTTAGGTATTGAGATAGAGAAATTTTATAATAAAGATACTCATAAAATTAGATTATTTAATGTTTTACCATTAAGAACAAATATTATTGCCAAAAATATAATTATTGATACTTGTGGATTAATACAAAACTTTTTGGGTGATGAACCAACAACAAATATTCTTAAAACATACAAAGAAGGTGAAAATCAAGAACAATTATGGGAGAGAATTTTCAAGACAAATAAACGAGTATTCAAAAAAAATAAATATAGTTTTCATCATATGATTAGAAGTGATGGTGTTTCAGCAAGTATTATATTTATTAGAAATGGGTTAGATGGAAAACCATTAAAGAAAAAACGAACAAAAGAAGACAATATGACAGGATATATTGAAAATGTAGAATGGACACAAGAAATGAAAAATAAAAAAATAGTTTGTGCTGATCCAAATCTTGCAGATTTAATCTATTGTGGTTCAAAAAATAGTGATGGAAAATTAGAGACATTTAGATACACTCAAAATCAGAGAAGATTAGAATCAAGAATGAAAAAATACAGTAAAATTATGGATACTAAAAATAAAGAAACTATAATAAACGATAAAACAGTAAAGCAATTAGAAACAGAATTAAGTGAGTATAAT
>Ga0114971_10000468_pt1 | contig 26080 bp, 22 predicted proteins | sample M_140625_MF_Meta_FD_87320 | JGI IMG/M metagenome (GOLD analysis project Ga0114971, IMG submission 87320) | Freshwater microbial communities from Lake Montjoie, Canada to study carbon cycling - M_140625_MF_MetaG | ecosystem: Environmental > Aquatic > Freshwater > Lake | place: Lake Montjoie... | reverse complement strand
GACGTCTCTGCAGCCAAGGCGTTTATCTGCAAAGCTGCCCGACATGTGGGCCAAGAGGCCATTCAACTGCATGGTGGCATTGGTGTGGCCCATGAGTACAGTGTTGCCCATTATTTCAAGCGGTTGACCATGATCACCCTTCTCTTAGGCGACTACAACCATCACCTCAAACAAGTCAGTGACTATTTGATCGATAAGTAATTTTAGGTTTGGTTTTTGGGTGTTTAAGACACTACACTTAAAGCCACTTTTTTTTAACTCCCTCTTGATCGTTCAAGTCTTGTGGAGTCCCTTGAAAAACAATTTACCCATGACCCATGACCGCAACACGGTCCGATATGCCCATGGCAATCGTGAGCTTTTGTTCAATGAGCGAAACTGCCAATCCTTTTTGTTTGAGCAACAATAAATAAGATTTGACACGATCCACAATTTTTGGTGCCAAGCCCTCAGTAGGTTAATCGATGATGATCAAAGTGGGGTTAACCATCAGTGTTCTACACAGAGTTAGCATTTGCTGATATCGGTAAAAGACGCCTACCAAGGAGAAACGGTCCAGGTTTTGATTGTGCTCAAAGAAGAGTGTCGCCAAACGACCCAAGAAAAAGACATCTGTGACTGGGCCCATGGCGAGATGGCCACCCACAAAGCGCCCAATCTCATTGAGTTTGTTCAATCTCTGCCCAAATCGGGCTTTGGCAAAATTTTATGGCGCGAACTCCAAGACTTGGAGTCACAGAAAAATCCTCTCAAACGCAAGAGCCAAGTCCCACCCTCAAGTTAAGCAGACGGCTTTCGTCATGAAGTGTCTCTCCATTAAACACAGAGCAAAGCCTTGGCCCTGTCGTACTCAAGCTTTAATTGAGCGACCAATTGTGCCGCTCCTTGTATCTTCTTCACTGCACCAATCCCTTGTCCACTGCCCCAAATCTCTTTCCAAGCCTTGGGCTTATCGCCAGCAAAGTTCATCTGGCTTGCCTCGCTGCTGGGCAAGTCATTGGGATCAAAGCCAGCACGCACGATAGAGGGCGCCAAATAATTACCATGCACGCCAGTGAAAAAATTGCTGTAAATGACATCGTCTGAATTGCAGTCCACAATGGCTTGCTTGTAATCTTTCTCCGCTCTTGCCTCATGGGTTGCAATAAAGACTGACCCCATGTAGGCAAAATCCGCTCCCATGGCTTGAGTGGCCAAGATGGCTTGTCCCGTGGAGATCGAACCCGAGAGCACAAGCGGTCCGTCAAACCACTCTCGAATTTCTTGTATCAATGCAAAAGGACTTTTGGTCCCCGCGTGTCCACCCGCTCCGGCGGCAACTGCGATGAGCCCATCGGCACCCTTTTCAATGGCTTTTCGGGCAAACTGATTGTTGATGATGTCATGAAAGACCATGGCCCCATCCGCATGGGCCAGGTCATTGATCTCTTGTCTTGCACCCAAACTGGTGATGTAAATCGGCACTTTGAATCTCAAACAAATCTCCATATCCTGCATGAGTCTTTCATTGGACTTGTGGACAATTTGATTGATGGCAAAGGGCGCCGCAGGGGCTTGAGGATGAGTTGCGTTGTAGCTGGCCAGCGTTTCTGTAATCTCAGCCAACCAATCGATCAATTGCGAGGCGGGCCTGGCATTGAGGGCCGGCATGGACCCGACAATACCCGCCTTGCATTGCTCAATCAATAATTGAGGGTTGCTGATGGTAAATAAAGGAGAGCCGATGACAGGAAGCGTCAAGCGTTTGAAAGCATCGGTTATTTTAGTCACACTTTTTTTCCCGCAAATTGAATCAAATGATGCCTAATGTAGCTCAATTATGACCCTCATTCAAAGTGTCAAATTCATTTTCAATGCAAGGGTCTTTCTAAGCCAATGCCCGCCAAAAAGAGTTGATGACAAATCGCCATTTTGTGCTCCGTAGAGACTCTTCTAATAAAGCATTAGATCGCTTTGTTTTTTAACATATCGATTCACACAATGGCGTTTTTTTGAAGCTTCGCTAGCTCTTTTTCACCGACACCCATCTCCTTGAGTATTTCTGCTGTGTGTTCGCCAAGGACTGGAGGGGGTCTCTCACTGTTGGTCCCTTGTCCATTGAACCGAAAAGGACTCATCACCAAGTCAACCGCTCCTACGCTTGGATGCTCATAGGTCTGCACCATCTCGCGGTATTGCACCTGCTCATCGTTCAAAGCTTCAGGAACTGTGTGTATTGCACCTGAAGGAACACCGGCGTTTGACAAACGCTCAATCCAATGCGCGCGCTCCTTTGTGCAAAAGACCGCTTCGATCAAGGGCTGCAGGGTTTGTTGGTTTTTTACTCGCGCACCATTGGTTTGGTAGCGTTCGTCTTGCGCCAACTCCAACAAACCCAGAACCTCGCACAGTGAAGCGAACTGGGCATCATTTCCCACCACCAAAACCAGATCTGCATCCTTGCATGCATAGACCTTCTGAGGTTGTATGTTGGGGTGAGCGTTGCCAGTGCGCTTGGGGACTTTGCCAGACAACAAAGAGTTCATGGCCTGGTTAGACAACAAGTTCACAGCCACATCCAGCATCGCCATGTCAATGGACTGTCCCCTTCCTGTGACCTCTCTTGCCACAAGTGCGGCATTGATTGCCGATGACGCATAGACGCCGGTGATCAAGTCGATGATGGGTATACCCACCTTCTGTGGGCCAGCACCAGGTTGATCATCGGGTACCCCTGTAACGCTCATGAGTCCTCCCATCGCTTGAATTAAAAAATCATAAGCCGGCTGAGTCGCTCTTGGGCCAGTTTGACCAAATCCGGTCAAAGAGCAATAAATCAAACGAGGATTGATCTCTGAGAGCTTCTTGCAGCCAAGTCCGTATTTATCTAGGGTGCCCACTTTATAGTTCTCAATCACCACATCGCATGAGGACACCAAGGTGCGCACGATCTCTTGCCCCTGCGTTGTACTGAGGTCAAGGGTCATGGAGCGCTTACCCCGATTGGCCGCCAAAAAATATCCCGCACCCGCCCTCGATCCATCCTTCGCAGTTAAAAAAGGCGGCCCCCAAGCTCGAGTGTCGTCACCGGCTCCTGGGCGCTCGACCTTTATCACATCGGCACCCAAGTCGGCCAGGATCTGACTGGCCCATGGACCGGCAAGCACGCGGCTTAAATCAAGCACGCGAATGTGAGACAAGGGTCCCACTGTGTTGGGTGTGGTTGGAGTGGTCATATGCATGGGTTTGAGTTTAAATTTTGTTGCACTGCAACTTTGTGCTTTGGCTTTTTGTCGAGCCCTCCTAGTTTAAACAAGACAGGCCATTTGTCCAAGACCCAATTGAGGCTTTGCAGGTATGCAATAATGCGCAAGACTTGTAATGGGTATTGCAAATCTTGCAAGACTGCCATCACCACAGTGGGACTGCCAAAAAGCGGGGTCCGGCGCGAGACTTCGATGTATGACCAATCAATCCATTTGCCCAATTGAGGAGACTCAATCCGTTGAAGAATTCGCTCAAAGCGCGCGCGACGCCTTGGCAAAGCTCTCCCCTCTTAGTCGACTGCGTAAATTACGCCATGAATTGCCACGCTTTGAACGCCAAGTCTGGCGCGAGCTCGCTCAGGCGGGATGGCCATCCATCTTGGTGCCTGAAGCCCAAGGTGGACTTGGACTGGATTTGCGCCACGCTTGTGCAGTCGCTACAGAGGTTGGCCGCAATCCACTGCCTGAGCCTTTCACGGCCATAGCCATTCATGCGGTCTGTGTGCTTTGTGCCCTGCCAGAAAGTGAGCAACGCAACCAACTGCTAAGCGGCATTGCAAGCGGTGAGTTGATCCTGGGCATTGGGTGGCAGGAATGTGTTGGTCAAATTGAGCCCGATGAGACAGTGGAAACTTGCGCAACACGCACAACCAACGCATACCATCTGACAGGCCAAAAACGCTGGGTGGTACCAGGAAGCGGCGCGCACGGATGGCTCATCTCCGCCCTTGAAGGCAGTGATCTTGGCATTTGGTGGGTCCCCGCGGACAGCACGGGCGTGACTGTCTGCGAGGTCGAGCGAGTAGATGGCTCATCTTGTGCGACGCTCACCCTCCAAGGCGTTGAGGTTCCTCAATCCTTCAAAGTGGGACATGGAGACACTGCGCTCAAAGCGCTAGGGCGCGGCACTGAGATGGCAAGACTGGCTCAATCGGCAGAGCTGCTTGGCATTGCGTCCCGCGCGTTTGACATCACCTTGGACTATCTAAAAACTCGCATTCAATTTGGCAAGGCCATTGGGTCCAACCAAGCCTTGCAGCACAGAATGGTGGACGCCTACACGCAACTCGAGCTCGCTTCGGCCTGCCTCTCGCAGGCATTGCGACAAGTGTCTTCATCCCCCGAACTGTTGAGGCTAGCTGCTAGCCGAACAAAGGCACGGTGTGCAGACGTGGCCTTGCTCATCACGCGATTAGGCGTTCAACTTCATGGCGCCATTGGCTTTACGGATGAGTACGATCTAGGACTTTTTCTCAAACGCGCCTTGCAGCATGCTTCGTGGCTTGGCTCAATTGACAAGATGCGTTTAAGGCACCACGATGAACAAGCCCTTTGCGCATCGGACACGCCAAAGGAGTCCGTTAAAGCAAGTCTCTCCCTACTTGGCAACACGCAGTGGAGCGCCATCACCGAGGGGGACTTTAGAGCATTGGTGCGAGCCTTTCTCAAAAGATACTATCCCGAGCACCTAAGACACGCCTCACACCGACTTCATTGGCACGAGTGCAAAGACTGGTATGAGACCCTTTCTGAGCATGGCTGGATCGCACCCGCCTGGCCCAAGGAGCACGGCGGCATGGGACTGCCTGGCGATAAGCTTCTCGCCTTCATTGAGGAGATGGAGGACTATGGCGTGTGCAGGCTACCAGATCAAGGCATCATCAATTTGGGCCCCGTGCTTATTCGCTTTGGAACGACCCAGCAACAAGCTCAATACCTTCCAAAAATTCTCTGCGGTGAGCACATCTGGTGTCAGGGATATTCAGAGCCCAATGCAGGCTCAGACCTCGCTTCGCTCAGAACCGAGGCGGTTCTGGATGGCCATGAGTTCGTCGTCAATGGACAAAAAATTTGGACCACCTTGGCTCAAGACGCCACCCACATGTTTGCTTTGGTGCGCACCAGTCGAGATGGCAAAAAACAAGCGGGCATCAGCTTTCTTCTGATCGATCTTGACTCACCGGGGATCACCATTCGGCCCATTCAAAACATCGCAGCAGAGGAAGAATTTTGTGAAGTGTTCTTTGACAACGTGCGTGTTCCACAGCAAAACTTGGTAGGTGAACTCAATGCCGGTTGGACAATCGCCAAAGCACTGCTTGGATTTGAGCGGCTCTTTGTGGGCAGTCCCAAAACTCCTCAATACGCCTTGCACTTGCTGAAAAAAATCGCCCACTCTAGGGGCCTCTTTGAGAGTGAGCGCTTTGTCGCGCGGTACGCCGAACTCGAACTCGACGTGACAGACTTGAAGTCCTTGTATGGAAAATTTGCTGAAATTGTCAAACGCGGTGAAGCGCTGCCGCCCTCTGTATCGATTTTAAAGGTCTTTGCAACTGAAACCTACACGGCCATCACACGCTTGATGGTGCAAGTTTGCGAGGAGGACGGTGGGCAATTGGGTCCCGTAGAGCTTGGCAACGAGAGCGTGAACGTCCTCTCTCCGCTCATGAATGCGACCATCACAACCATCTACGCAGGATCCAATGAGATCCAGCGCAACATTCTCGCTAAATTTGTCCTGGAGTTGCCTACTTAAAGCCTCAAGCCCCATGATGACTCCAATCGACACCCCGCGCTTGACCCATGGGGTGAGTACGTGATTGACTTATGGGTTCAATTGACTTTCAATGGTGTAGTCCTCATCTGTCATGTTCAATGGCCAAACCGAGTGAGCGCTTAGGCCTTCTCTTTGATGGCTCAAAGAGCTCAGATTTTTGAGCTTAATTTACGGCTTCATGAAGGTTTCATGAAGGCTTTAAAAGGGCTTTTTTTCTGTCAATCTCATTTTTGGGAGATGCGTATGCAGATCAACCTATCTCTAAGCTTGGGGCGTCGACCTCTATTTCAGTGTGCTTTATGTGCTCTAAGTGTTTTATATGCTTTGGCACTGCTGGCATGGCCAAGGATTTCAACGGCACAATCCTATCCCGATAAGGCCGTTCAAATTGTTGTCCCCTACGCCCCAGCAGGGTTGACAGACAACATTGCGCGCTATTATGCCCAACAACTCAAGGAGCTTTGGGCTCAAGCCGTCTTGGTTGAGAACCGTCCGGGTGCAGGCGCTTCACTGGGTGCGGCGCAAGTGGCCAGGTCTGTCCCCGATGGGCACACGCTGCTGCTGGGTAGCGTTGGCATGGTGACCAATCCATTTCTATTTAAAGAACTGCCCTACAAGCCTGCAGACCTCACGCCCTTGGCGCTGGTGGCCTTTGCGCCCAATGTGTTGTACGTGCACGCCTCAGTGCCAGCGCGCAATATCAGTGAGTTGGTGAACTACGCCAAGAAAAATCCAACTGTTCTGTCTTTCGCATCCGCTGGTGTAGGCTCTAGCCCGCACTTGGCTGCTGAACTTTTCGCCTCCAGTGCAGGCATCAAAATCTTGCACATTCCCTACAAGGGCACAGGAGAGGCGATCAAGGACTTTTTATCCGGCGAGGTCAAGGCCTATTTTGACACCATGCAATCCATGCGCTACGCCAAGGAGGGCCGCATCCGCGCCTTGGCGGTGACCACTGAGAAGCGTCTGAGCGAGGCCCCCGACTTGCCCACTGTGGAGGAGTCCGGTGTGGCCCCTGGCGTCATCTCAAGCAGTTGGTTTGGCTTTTATACGCAGCAAAAAGTACCTGAAGCACGGCGTGCCGAAATCGAAGGGGCTTTGCAAAAAGTCGCCTCCTCTTTAGCAACACAAGAGAGGATGCGCAGCTTTGGACTGGTTCCAGTATTTTGGAGCGCCAAAGACTTTGAAAAGTTCTCAAGCGACGAATCCCGCCGCTGGGGCAATGTCATTCAATCGCAAAAAATAACACTTGAATAAAAACACACTGGAGCACAAAAAATATGAATGCGTTCAATCCTCATCTCGTTCTTCAAGGCCTTCTTCTCTTGCTGCTGCCCCTTGCCGGCTTGGCACTTGACGCTTACCCCAATCGCCCCATCAGAATGGTGGTGCCATTTGCACCAAGCGGTGCGGCCGACCAGACAGCTCGAATGGTGAGCGAGGGACTCTCCAAACGCCTAGGACAAAGCGTGGTGGTGGACAACAAGCCCGGGGGCGGAGCCACCACGGGCGCGGCCTTTGTGGTCAACTCTCCAGCAGATGGCTACACCCTGCTCTACACCACACCTGGGCCACAGATCACCAACCCCTTTTTGATGAAAGGTCGACTGCCCTATGCCCCCAATCAACTGTTGCCGGTCTCTCGCATTGCTTGGGTCCCTAGCGTTTTGGTGATCAACCCCAAAGTGCCCGCCAACACGGTGCAAGAGTTGATCACCTATGCACAAAAAAATCCAGGCAAGATCTTCTTTGGCAGCGCGGGCATTGGAGCGACAAGCCATCTCTCGGGCGAGCTCTTCAAGCGCATGGCTCAAATCGAAATCACCCATGTCCCCTACAAGGGCACGGGACAGGTGGTGCAAGACTTGTTGAGTGGCAATGTTCAAATGTCGATTGACAGCCTCTCCGTTTATTTGCCTTACATCAAGTCTGGACAACTTAAAGCCCTGGGCATTGCCATGCCCCAACGCAGCCCCGCCATGCCAGAGCTGCCCCCCGTTTCTGATCAAATCAAGGACTTTGATGCCACGCCAGTGAATTACCTGAGCGTCAAGGCGGGAACACCCAGTGAGATTGTTGCGCGTTTGAACCATGAGCTCGTCGCCACATTGGCTGACCCCGTCTTACAAGACAGAATGGACAAGTTGGGACTGTTTCCCAAGTCCAGCACGCCTGAGGCCATGGCGCAGGAGATCATTACAGAATCGGCCAAATGGAAGCGCGTGATAGAAGACTCTGGCGCCACCATGGACTAAAGCTCAGAGGGGCAAACTGCCATGCGTTTGGGCAAGCTAGAAAAGACCGACGACTCGTCCACTCTCAGTGATATCGATTGCTTCTGCTGAGGGCACTGCAGGCAGACCGGGCATGGTCATGACTTCGCCGCAAATGGCCACCACAAACTGAGCACCCGCAGACAGGCGCACTTCACGAATGTTTAAAACGTGTCCACTGGGTGCGCCTTTGAGTGTAGGGTCGGTGCTAAAGGAGTACTGGGTCTTGGCTATACAAATCGGAAAGTGTCCATAACCCGCCTTTTGGAAGACTTCCAACTGAGCCTTGACTTTGGCATCTGCGGCAATGCCTGAGGCGCCATAAATCTTTGTGGCCACTGCATTGATCTTGTCCCACAATGAATCTGCATCTTCATAGGCAAACTTGAACGTATTGGGGGTCTCACACATGGCGACAACGGCCTGGGCCAACTCGGTCGCTCCCGCACCGCCCTCAGCCCAATGCTTGGCCAAGATCACTTGCACACCGAGTTTTGCAGAGAACTGTCTGAGCAACTCAATCTCCGCATCCGTGTCCTCCGTTCTGTGATTGATCGCCACCACACAGGGTAGACCAAACACCTCTCGCATGTTGCGGATGTGACGCTCCAAGTTGACGAATCCTTTGGCCAAAGCGTCTAAATTCTCAAGACCGGTTTGTTTGACTTCAACACCACCGTGGTATTTCAAAGCTCGCGCCGTGGCCACCAAAACGACCGCCGAGGGTCGCAAACCGGACTTGCGACACTTGATGTCAATGAACTTTTCAGCGCCTAAATCTGAACCAAACCCAGCCTCAGTCACCACATAATCGGCCAATTTGAGCGCAGTCTGGGTCGCGATCACTGAATTGCAACCATGGGCAATATTGGCAAAGGGACCACCATGAATGATGGCCAAATTATTCTCAATGGTTTGAACCAAATTGGGCGCAAAGGCCTGTTTGAGCAAAACGGCCATGGCACCATGCGCCTTCAAATCCTTGGCCAAAATAGGCGTTAGCTGCTTGCTGTAGCCAATCACGATTTGCCCAAGACGCTCCTTGAGGTCTTGAAGGCTGTTGGCCAAACAAAAGATGGCCATGACTTCGGAAGCCACCACAATGTCAAAGCCATCCTCGCGCTCAAAACCATTGGCAACGCCTCCAAGACCATTGACAATTTTTCTGAGGGCCCGGTCGTTCATATCGACCACACGTTTCCAAGTGATGCGACGCGTATCGATGTTAAGTGCATTGCCATGATGGATATGGTTATCGATCATGGCGGCCAGCAAATTGTTGGCCAAACAAATTGCATTGAAGTCGCCCGTGAAATGCAAGTTGATATCCTCCATCGGAACAACTTGCGCGTGCCCACCCCCAGCAGCCCCGCCCTTGACTCCAAAGACAGGACCCAAGGAGGGCTCTCTCAGACAGATCATGGCTTTTTTACCAATGTGGTTGAGCGCGTCTCCCAAACCCACCGTTGTGGTGGTCTTGCCCTCACCGGCAGGCGTAGGTGAGATGGCAGTCACCAAGACCAGCTTTCCATTGGGTCTAGACTTTAAGGACTGCACATAATCTAAAGAAATTTTAGCCTTGTAGTGGCCAAATGGCTCCAATGCCTCGCTTGGTATTTGAGCCTTTTCCATGGCCAAGGGGACAATCAGACGCATGTTTGCAGATTGCGCAATGTCGATGTTTGTAGATAATTTGGTGCTCATTTTTTGTAGATGTAAATTGATACATAGGCCAAAACCGACCTTGTGCTTGCCAAAAAAATACTTGAAGAGCTTGAAGAGCTTGAGGGGCTTAAAGGGCTTAAGGTATTAGAGACTTTGATGATAACGAAAAAAACACTCAAACCCCATTTGAATGCCAAGCTCAGATCCAGTAGGACCCAAGGGAAAACACTAGACTTTGACCCCTGAGAGCGGTAGCGCTGTTTTGTACCTCACTTGTTTGAGCGCAAAACTCGACCTGATCTTTTCAATACCAGGGATAGGCGTCAATTGTTCAAGAATAAACCGCTCCAATGCACCAATGTCCTTGACTGCGACTCGAATCAAATAGTCACAGTCGCCCGTCATTAAATAGCATTCCATGACCTCGTCTTGCTCAACAATGCGCTGCTCAAACTCAGAGAGCGCCGATTTGGCTTGCTCCTTTAGACTGATCGAGATAAAAACAGACAAGCCAATCCCAAGGGCCAGCGGGTCTGCCAAGGCAACATACTGTCTGATCACCTTTGAAGCCTCCAAGGCCTTGACCCTTTGCAAACAAGGCGAAGGTGAGAGATGCACGCGCTTGGCCAACTCCACATTGGTCAATGAGCTGTCTTGCTGCAGCTGTGTCAAAATTTTTAAGTCCGTGAGATCGAGATCCATAAAATATCACTATAAATTGATTATTCAGCATTTTATGCTGAAAAAATAGCTAAATAGCCGAAATACGCCATCAAATATCAAATCACAAGAACTATAGTCAAGCCTCAGAATTGTTTTTTTCTATCTGGCATTTGCCCCTCTTATGACTCAATTTGAACTGATGAACGCCCTTGATCTTGATCCTCAAGAAACACAAGAATGGCATGACGCCTTTGTCCAAACCTTGGCTGAAAATGGCACCGAACGGGGGCGCTACTTGCTCAGTTCGTTGGCACAACTGGCATTGAGCCACCAAGTTCAATGGAATCCGAACTTGATCACACCCCATGTCAATACCATTTCACCGGAGCTGCAACCGATCTACCCAGGCGACTTGGCCATCGAAGAGCGTGTGGCCAGCATGATTCGCTGGAACGCGATGGCGATGGTCGCCAAGGCCAATGTGGCTTACGGGGACTTGGGCGGGCACATTGCAAGCTTTGCCAGTGCCGCAGATTTATTTGAAGTGGGGTTCAATCACTTCTTTAAGGCGCGCAATGATCAGCACAAAGAGGACTTGGTCTTTTTTCAGCCCCACAGCGCACCAGGCATTTACGCAAGAGCCTTCTTAGAGGGCCGCCTGAGTGAGCAGGACTTGAACTTTTACAGACAAGAGATCTCTGGGCCGGCGCAAGGTAGCACTGGACTGAGCAGTTACCCCCATCCCTGGCTTATGCCAGACTTTTGGCAATTTCCTACCGGCTCGATGGGACTTGGACCCATCAGCTCAATTTACCACGCCCGCTTCATGCGCTACTTGACCCACCGGGGCCTATTGAACTGCGAGGGTAGAAAGGTTTGGGGGGTGTTTGGTGACGGAGAAATGGACGAGCCTGAAAGCATGAGTGCACTCACCCTGGCCTCTAGGGAAAAACTTGATCATTTGGTTTGGGTGGTCAATTGCAATCTACAACGCTTGGATGGTCCCGTCAGAGGCAATGGACGCATCATGGATGAGCTTGAAAAACTTTTCACAGGCGCGGGCTGGAATGTCATCAAAGTGGTTTGGGGCAGTGACTGGGATGGTTTATTTGCCAGAGACACGAGCGGGGAATTGATTCGGACCTTGTCAAACACGGTAGATGGGCAAATGCAAACATTTGCAGCCAAAGACGGTCGTTTTAACCGAGACAACTTCTTTGGACAAAACCCTGCGCTAAGCCTTCTTGCACAAGGCATGACGGATGAACAAATCGATCGCCTAAAAAGAGGGGGGCACGATTTGATTAAAATATATGCCGCTTACAAGAGCGCTCAATCCCATGTGGGGCAACCTACTGTTATTTTGGCCCACACCAAGAAGGGTTATGGCATGGGACAAGCCGGTCAAGGCAAGATGACAACCCACAGCCAAAAGAAAATGGATGAAGAGGCTTTGATCGAGTTCAGAAACCGTTTTCAACTGCCTTTGACCGATCAAGAAGCGATTGATTTAAATTTTGTAAAACCTAAAGACAGGAGTGTAGAAATTGAATACCTCCAAGCTCAGCGCAAAGCCCTAGGTGGCTATTTACCAAAACGCTACAGTGAGTGCGCTCCATTAGAAATTCCAGATCTAACAAGCTACGCCTCCTTTGCCCTCCAAGCGGATCACAAAGTGATGTCTACCACCATGGCATTTGTGAGACTTTTGGGCAATTTGCTTAAAACCCAAGATTTGGGTTCACGAATTGTGCCAATCGTTGCAGATGAAGCCCGAACTTTTGGCATGGCCAATCTTTTCAAGCAAGTAGGCATCTACTCCAGCGTGGGTCAATGCTATGAGCCAGAAGACATCGGCTCAGTGCTCAGTTATCGTGAAGCTCTCAATGGGCAAATATTAGAGGAAGGCATCAGCGAAGCTGGAGCCATTGCAAGTTGGACTGCCGCTGCCACGAGCTACTCAGTGCATGGACTGGCCATGTTGCCGTTTTATATTTACTATTCCATTTTTGGGTTTCAACGCGTGGGAGATGCAATTTGGGCCGCAGCCGACCAAAGGGCCAGAGGATTTCTTTTAGGCGCGACCTCAGGTCGCACAACGCTTGGTGGAGAAGGCCTGCAGCATCAAGATGGAAGCTCTCACCTCATTGCAGCCACCATCCCAAACTGCAAAGCCTACGACCCGGCCTTCGCGGGAGAGCTCAGCGTCATCATTGATCACGGTATGCGAGAAATGGTGACACAGCAAATGGACGTCTTTTATTACATCACCTTGATGAATGAAAATTATCCCCAGCCCAGCACATCGCTTAAAGACGCGTCAGACATTATCAAGGGATGCTACCATTTGCAATCCACAAAAGCCCCAAGCAAGTCAAAACCCTCACAGCACGTCACCCTCATGGGTTCTGGTGCAATTTTGACAGAGGTTTTAAAAGCCAGTGAGATCTTAGAGGCCCAGGGCATCCATTGCGATATTTTGAGCGTCACCAGTTGGAGTGAGTTAGCCAGAGAGGCACTTTTCTCGAGACAAGAATCAAAAAGCACCTTGGAGATCAGCCACTCACACCTCTATACTCAACTGACACGCACACAAGGGCCCATTGTTGCAGCCAGTGACTACGTTTTGGCTGTCACAGAAAGCATCCGCGCTTTTATACCTCAAACCCGCAGTTACCACACACTGGGGACAGATGGCTTTGGCAGGAGCGATACACGTGCCGCACTCAGAGATTACTTTCACGTAAGCGCTGAGCACATTGCCAAGACCGCCATGAATGCGTTAAAGCACGCCCCTTGCTAGAGCTTGCAAAGCTCTATCTCTCAAAGAAATCCCCAATGTCCTTGAACGCCTCGCACAACAACTCACCCAAAACCTTCCAAAACAATCTTGCCTATGGCTCTGTGACTTTGAAGATCCAAATGCGCCAAACGCAGATGGTTCGCATCAATGGGTGAATACACCTTGGTTGTTGTGTTTTTTAAAACACCAAGATCAATCAATCGCGAAACCTCGTTCAGTAAGTGATGTTGTTCAATCATGTCTGGCGTACGGTCTTTGGAGCGAACAAACATGGCCTCCCAAACAAAGCCTGCACTCTTAACTCTTAAAACATCCATATTCAATGCACTTTGATTGGGCACAATTGAACAAATAAGTCCTTGAGGTGCGATCAACTCACAAGATGCGGCAAAATGTTGATCGGTATCGTTGAGAATAAAAACATGATCCACATGCTTTAAACCCATGGCTCTAACTTGCGCCACCATATCAAGTGTGTGGTCAATCACATGGTCTGCGCCCATCATCTGACACCACTCAACACTCTGAGGCCTTGATGCGCTCGCAATGACATTTAATCGAGCCACTTTCTTGGCCAATTGAATGGCCATTGAACCCACTCCACCTGCACCCCCAATGATCAAAATAGTTTTTTGTCCTGAGTGATGTTGCTCACCTGAGAGCTCAGAACTCAAGCTCACAGCAGGGATTCTTAATCTCTCAAACAAGCCCTCCCAAGCAGTGATGGAGGTGAGCGCCAAAGCTGCTGAACGCTCAAAGGTCAATGACTTGGGCTTATGTCCAACAATTCTTTCATCAACAACTTGAAATTCAGCGTAACTGCCTTGCCTTGTGATCTCGCCTGCATAATAAACTTCATCACCCACATTGAACAAAGAAACCTTCTCACCAATGCTTTTGACAATTCCACTTGCGTCCCATCCTAAAATTCTTGGCACCTGTGCACTTTGACTGACTTGATCAAGCACACGGCGCTTGGTGTCCAAGGGATTGATGGAGATGGCTTTGACCTGAACGCACAAATCCCTCTCACCCATGGGGGGTATGGCACCGTCCACTTCTTTAAAGTATGGCTCAGTCTTGGAATTGAGCAATTCATCCACTGCAAATGATTTCATCGGTGTCCTTGGTTGAACAATGCGTTGTATTTTTTTAAAATCTTACCCCCCTTTTTCTTCGTCATCACCAACTTAAAAAAATAAAACATGAACTTTGAAAGTTAAAGCTTTGCTGTCATCGGGTTTATCCTAGGCCATATCGGGTGTGGGTGATAGAACAATCTGTGTCAAGAACACTTTTGATGTTCAAGCACAAGAGGTCACAATGAGCAGAAGAAATTTTTCCATCTTTTTTATTTTCTTAGCCTTGAATTTTTTCGCGCAACTGAGCCATGCGCAAACAACCCAATGGCCAAGCAAACCCATTAAACTCTTGGTGGGTAGCCCCGCTGGCTCTGGAACAGATGCAGTCAGCCGACTTGTTGCGGTCAAAGTGGGCGAAGTTTTGGGGCAAGTCTTGGTCGTGGAAAACAAAGTCGGCGCTGGTGGTCAAATCGCTGCAGAAGTGACCTCCAAAGCTGCTGCGGATGGGTATACATTGATTTCAATCTCTAGTGCACACGCCTCACAAGCTGCGACACTCAAGTCCCTTCCCTATGACCCTGTTGAGGGTCTTTCTTGGATCTCCACAGTGGCCGTGTATCCATTAATATTGGCGGTCAGCCAAGAGTCCAATACGATGAGTATTACTGACTTGATCAAAAAGGCCAAGAACAATCCTGGCAGTGTCAGCTATACAAGCTCAGGCGTTGGAAGTGCCTTGCACTTGATGGGTGAGTTGCTTGCCGCACAAAGCGACACGCAAATGACTCACATTCCCTTCCCCGCTGGCGGAGGCTTTGGCTATACCGATATCTTAGCGGGTCGCATTGACATGATGATCAATATACCGGGTTTAATTGTGCCTTACGTGAGGGCAAATAAATTAAGAGCAATTGCTGTCACCTCGCCTGAGCGCTACGAAACGCTCCCCAATGTGCCAACCTTGTCTGAGACCATACCAGGGCTTGAGGTCATTTCCTGGCTTGGTTATGCCTGCCCTCCTGCAACGCCCAGCGAAATCATCAAAAAAATCAATGCAGCTATTCGCACGGCTTTGTCCAACAAGGACTTACAAGCTCAAATGCAAAAAGCCGGTGTGCGCCCACAGGCCAATTCTCCAGAAGAATTTCACGCTTTGGTAGAGAAAGGCATTGCCAAATACAGGGCCATTGCACAATCAAGAAAAATAGAAATTCAGCCTTGATGACATAGCGAAGATGTAAACACCCCAGTTTGCGATCTCTCATGGTCAAGGACAACGGCAAAAAATTCTACATCACAACAAAGAGTCTTTTCCCGCTCCCAATCTTTAATAACTTCTGCATCAAAATTTATATGTTTTTATATGGTACAGATATTGTGTTCATAGACGGTTAAAATTGAGTGCACTTCAATTAAGAACACATCAAAAATGGCACGGGTTAAATACGTTGACGAATCCTCTCATCCAGAATTGATCGAGGAGATCAAAACAGTTAGGGCACAAAGAAGAGGCAAGCTCATACCGGTCTATGGTCTCTTACTCAATAGCCCAGAACTTGCACTTTCTTGGATGCAATTTCTCAATGCCGTCAGATGGAAAATTAAACTTTCCTCCAAACTCAGAGAGATGGTCATCTTGCGAGTCGCACTGCTCAATAAGTCCGAATATGTCATCGACGTACATCGTAAAAATTTCGCAGAATCGGATGGCTTGAACCACTCAGAATGTGAGGGCTTGCTAAAAAAGAAGGTCCCCTCGGGGCTATTTAGCATGGAAGAACTCAGTGTGATCGCCTATGTCGATCAATTGACTCTCAAAGCGAATGTGCAGGACGATGTGTTTGCCGCAGTCAAAACTCACCTCTCTGACAGACAAATCGTCGAGTTGAGTGTTTTGATTGGCGCTTACAACATGCACACACGCGTCATGAGCTCCCTTCGAATTGATGCAGAAATTTAACCAAATGACTCAAGCCTTTCATATTGTCATCGAAGACGATGTCTTCACCCGTGTGTTTGATGTTGTATTGAATCCCCAATGCACAACGGAGCGAAAAAATGCTTTTGCTGACTTCTTTGCGCACGACATGCCTGAATTTTTAGAGTGGGCAAAATCACAAAAGAACAAAACCACCCATCTAAAAAACTGCACAGTCACATTTGTTCACTCTCAAGAAGAACTTAGCGAACAACTTCCCAAAGCCCACGCTGTCGTTTTGGAGTCTCTCCAACTTGAAAAATCTGACATTGAAAAAGCGCCTCATTTAATCGCTGTGCAAAAGTATGGATTCATCACAAAAAATATCAATATCGATGCATGTGGAGCTAGAAACATCAAAGTCTTGCGAGTCAGAAGGCGCGCAAATATAGCCTGTGCAGAACAAGCGATGATGATGATATTGGCGTTGGCCAAGCGCTTGAGTGAAGTCAACAAATTGACATCAACTCAATTGCTAGTTAAAGGCGGCTTTCACCCTAAACCCTTTGACCGGGCCCATACGCCTAGCTCCAATTGGGCTCGAATACCTGATATTCAAACCCTGTATGGCAAAAATATTGGCATCATTGGAATGGGTGAAATTGGGCAAGAAATTGCGAAAAGAGCCTTGTCTTTTGAAATGAATATTTTATATACCCAAAGAAATCAGCTCGATCAAAAGAGTGAAGTCCAGTTGGGAGCCACGTATTTGAGCTTGAATGATTTACTGGCTCAAAGTGATTGGGTCATCGCCCAATTGCCCGCTACACCACAGACCCATCATTTGCTCAACAGCAGCAATTTAATCCATTTAAAAAGAGGGGCGAGTATCATCAATGTCTCCAGAGCTCAGTGCATGGAGCGCCAAGCTGTTCTTGATCTTCTCAAAAGCGGTCACCTAGGGGGGTTTGCATTGGACACCTTGTGGCAAGAGCCAGGTGCGGATGACGACGAGTTGCTCACCTACCCCAATGTGATCCTGACCCCCCATTTGGCCGGTAGCCCAAGATGGAATGGCATTGCAGATTTCGAAGAAATGGTCCAAAAATTAGACCTGGCCTTATCAAGCCAATTCATGCCACTGGTTCAACTCAGCACTTAAAAAACTCTTATGTTCACTTTCACGACTATTCGCCTTTTAAAAACGACTGGCTTTGCTGCATGGTCACTGGGCTTGATCGCTTCTTGTTTGGCACAAGACAATTGGCCAACTCGTCCCATCAAACTGATCGTTCCCTTTCAAGCGGGAAGTTCAACAGATGTTGCAGCCAGGGTCGTTGCTTCTAAAATGACCTCCTTACTGGGACAAACCCTTGTGATAGAAAACAAAATTGGAGCCAGTGGCTTTATAGGTGCGGAATTTGTCTCTAAAGCGCCCAACGATGGATATACCATTCTTTGGGGTACCACTTCTTCGCAAATCATTGGTCCGATCATCAATGGCAACAACTCCTACGATCCCGTCAAAGATTTTGCACCCATTGGACTGATTGCTTTTTCCCCATATATTTTAGTGACTTCAGCAAAAAACAATATCAAAAATCTGAAAGACCTGATTGAACTGGCCAAAAGCAAACCCAAAGAAGTGACCTATGCCTCAGCAGGCAATACCAGTGTTGGCAACTTATCAGCCCAGTTGTTGTCTCAAAGTGCAAAAATCAGCTTATCCCACATTCCCTACAAGAGTTCTGCTCAATCCGTTACGGACACAATGACTGGGATCGTGAATATGCAGTTTTCTTCCATATCACCAGTTTTGACACATCTCAAAACAGGATCCCTCAGAGCTTTGGCCATCACTTCAAAATCAAGAATTTCTATATTTCCAGATCTACCAACAGTCAGCGAATCTGGCTACCCTGGCTATGAGGCTTTGCTATGGATGGGCTTGTTCACCCCTCATGGCATCAATCACGCTACACTGGAGAAAATAAGCTCAGCACTCAAGTCAACCCTCAATGACCCTGAGGTTCTAAAAACGCTTCAATCGCAAGGATTGCAACCCACTAGTATTTATAAAGATGATCTAGCGATGTTTGTAAAATCAGAAATCAGCAAATGGTCACAAGTGATCAAAAGCGCTGGCATTCAAGGAGATTGAAGGATGAGTGGGCTTAGAAGGATCGGGTTGCAAAAATCCAAATATTGCACTTGAACACAAAAAACTTAAAACCAGAGATTTTCTTAAAAATACATCAATCAGCTGTAATTTTCTTTGCCTTGATCAGTTGACTCCATTTACTGATATCGGCTCTTAATAAAGTGGCCAACTCCTCAGGACTTGAGCCAATGGGCTCGGCTCCAGATTGAACCAATTTCAAATTCACAGATTCCAACCTCAAAGTCTTTTTAATTGCATTGCTCACACGATCTATGTCAGCCTTTGAAGTGCCGGCCTTTACAAATAAACCATACCAGTTATTGGTGTCAACACCGGGAACGCCCATTTCAGCAAACGTTTTGACATCTGGCAATGTCACACTTCTTTTGTTGGCCGCAATACCGATTGGTTTTAGTTTTCCTGATTGGATCAACCCAATGAGCCCGGGAATATCTCCAAAAAATCCATCCACATGACCAGCCATTACATCTGTAATCGCAGGGGCTGCACCTTTATACGGAACGTGCAACAACTTGGTCTTTATTGAGTCTGCAAGTTGCTCCATGGCCAAGTGTGGAACACTCCCCGTCCCCGATGAAGCCAGGGCCAAATCTTTTCTTTTGGCCAAGGCAATGAACTCCGATGCATTGTTTGCAGGACTGCTTGGATTGACGACAAGCAACTCGACGTTGTTCACAACCAATGACACAGGAGCCAGGTCCTTTAAGGGGTTGTAGCTCAAATTATCATAAAGTCCTGGATTGATGGCAACTGCTCCAGCGCTGGTAAACCAAAGCGTTTTGGCATCTGCAGCATTGACAGTTATGTATTCAGCAGCAACCGCTCCATTGCCACCTGGCTTGTTCTCAACCAAGATCTGCACATTCAATTCTTTGCCCAAGGGCTCGGCAAGTGTTCTTGCCACAAAATCCACTGGGCCACCTGGGGGAAAAGCCACGATCATTTTGACAACTGCAGTTTGCGACCAAACCATTTGCGCAAAAAATATTGCACCGCTTGCGATAATTTTGATCATACGGGGGTTTGATTTATAGTTCATGAGATCCTTTGAATTTTATTGTCTTATGTGTCTGCAACATTTAAAAATTTACCCAATGTATTGATCAGTGAAATTCCATCAAACGACCAAAACCAGCCTTCTTGTCTTGGACACCACAGGCACGCAAGGCATGCCAATAAGTTGCGGTATTGATTGCAATCACGGGTTTACCTAAAAACAGTTCCGCCGCCGCCGCAAGTCGAATCATCGATAAATTGGTACCGACTTGAACAATGGCATCCACATCATCGCCATCGAGCTCAAGAATCGCTTTTCTGCACATCTCATCCGTTGTGTGTGCAATTAACACAGGACTGGGTCTTTTGAGACAAAGATCTCTGACTACTGTAAATCCACAATCTTGATAAAACCGTCTTACCTGTTCGTTCGCTACATCAAAGTACGGGGACAAAAAAGCAATGCGTTTGGCTTTGTAAACATGAAGGGCCGCCTCCGTTGAAAAAGACCCGCACGACACACCCACACCTGCTTTGTCTTGCATTTTCTCTAAATACTCTTGCGCACCCTTTCTTCCATTCCAAAAGGTAGCGGCGGACATGCCCATCACGAGATAGCTCATCTCGCAACTCTTTAACGTATCTACGGCATCAAACGTTGATTGATTGATGTCGTCCACCAACTTCAAAAAATCCTGATCATTGTTCACCGGATTGTTTGGAATTGCAATCCGACTGTAATGATTGGTCACACCCACAGGTCGCAGATCATCAAAATCAGGCTGAACAATCGTATTGGTCGATGGACCCAAAGTTCCAAATCGGTGGCGATATCCTAGATGATCGATCATGGTGTAACTACTTTAATTTTTGGAGTTGAGCAATGACGTCTTTTTTAGACAAAACGTCCGCGTATTTTTGTTGAATGTCAAAGAGGTTCGCCTCATGAGGTGCCAGTGCACGATCTGCAACACAATCGTTTACTACAACCGTTTTGTAATTGTGCTGCATGGAGTCCACCACACTCGCCCGAATACAACCGCTTGTGGTACAACCCACGATCACACAGGTGTCGACTCCTCCAAAGGTTAGCCAATCTGACAAACCCGTTGAAAAGAAAGCGGAAGCGCTTTGCTTGCGTATCACCAACTCTTTGTCTTTGGGTTTTAAGGCATCCACTATTTGCGACTCAAATGCGTCTTCAGTGAGTTTTTTCAAAGCAGGCACTCTCAATGTAAATACATTGTGATTCGCACCCTGGTCATCAAAAACAACCCGCGTGTGTGCAATGGGGAGCTGCAATGCCCTGAAATTTTCGAGCAATTCCAAAGTTTCACTCGCAGCCCGCGCTATCTCTGTACTTCCCAAAATATCCGGATCCACAAATCCATTCACAAAATCAACCAAGATCAGTGCACTTTTACGCCCAAACCCAGAGCAGCCTCCAAAGCCTTGTTTTTCGTAGATGGTTTTTGTGTCTTGCATGGTTACTTTTTGACGTGCGCTTGGTCAAATTCAGCGACCCAGTCAAAACCCATCTTTTGAGACATCTTACTAAACGGATACAACGGTGTCTTCAGCCCATTTGTTGAGCCCTCCTCTTTGAGCGTTTCATACACGCTCTCAAAGGCTTGGGCTGCAGCCAAAAACGCAGTGGCTGGATAAATCGCTAGGCCATAGCCTATGGCGCTCAGATCCTTTGCGCTCAAAATAGGCGTTCTGCCCCCTTCCACCATATTGGCCACCAATGGCAAATCAAAGTTCTCTCCGATTTTTCGCATTTCCTCTTCTGACTCGGGACTTTCAATGAACAACAAATCTGCGCCTGCCTTGGCATACTGCTCCATTCGTCTAAGTGCCTCATCAAGTCCTAAAGTTGTTCTGGCGTCGGTTCTGGCAATGATCATAAAGTTGGGGTCACTTCTTGTCTCGACGGCCACTTTGATCTTGTCAACCATATCTTGAGCGGCAATGACGCGACGACCCAACATGTGTCCACATTTTTTAGGAAACTCTTGATCTTCGAGTTGAATGGCACAGGCACCGGCATTTTCATAACCTCTAACGGTATGCATGACGTTGAGTAAACCTCCATAACCCGTATCCCCATCACATATCATGGGTGTTTTTGTAATTTGCGCAAATTGCTGAACACGATTGACCATGTCTGTATAGCTGGCCAACCCCGCATCCGGCAAACCAAGATAAGACGCCACGGTCCCATAGCCGGTCATGTACAAAGCATCAAAATTCATTTCATCGGCAATTTTTGCCGATATCATTTCAAAGACACCAGGTGCAACAGCCAAATGCCCACGGCGGATTTTCTTTTTGAGTTGTGCACGCCTATCGGTGCCACTGAGTTGGGATAAACCTAGCTTCATCATAATATGGCCTCTGCTTTCTTGAGCGCATCAAGCATGGATGTTTTGAATAAATACGCTTTGGCTGATTTTGGATTTTCAGCAATTGCTCTTAATTCTTGTTGACTTTTAAGCCTGACTGCGGGATCACTCTCTTCTAGCATTTTTTTATTTCTAGCCGTATTGGCATTGATGTATTCAATGGCAATGCTTCTTCTTTGTCGCTCGTATCGATCCAAGACGGATGAATCTTGACGGTGGATGACGACGTCAATGAGTTTTTCACATAAATTCATCGCGTCATGCACGCCACCATTCATGCCCATTCCGCCCAATGGATTGTTGATGTGTGCTGCATCTCCGGCTAAAAAAATCCTGTTTTGCCTAAATGACTTGGCAACACGTTGGTGAATTTTGTAAAGCGTACGGTGATCTGCCTGATAGTCATTGGGCTGAGGCAACAAGTGCTGCAAGCGCGACTGAACGCTAGAGTCAGACATCACGTCTTCATCCGACTCATCGACTTTCGTTGGGAACAAGACTCTCCAAAGAGAGGGGACTTTGAGTAAAACACACCATTCAATCGGGTCGGAACAATAATTCACGAAGGACAATTTTGGCAGGTGTTTTTCATAAGGGAATGTTGTAGAAATAACCAAAAAGCGCTCTGGGTAAGTAAACCCTTCAAACTCAATGCCTAAACTTGTTCTAACGCTGCTCCAAGCACCATCTGCACCAATCAAGTACTCGCCCTTAAAGAGTTGAGTTTCGTCAAGCACTTTGACTTTGGCCTCTACCTCAGTATGGCTCTGAGTCACTGACTCCAATTTGGCATTGAATAGAATTTTTACATCTGGATTTTTATCCAATTGCTTTTTAATCAATTGCGTTAATTTCCACTGCTCACACTGCAGTCTAAAAGGAAAATTCGTCTCGCCCTTTAAGAGCTCCATGTCAAACTCGGCCACCACGCCCTCTTTTCGATCTCTTTGCTGAGTGTACCGAGCAATCAAGCCTTGTGAAATCAGCTGATCGGTCAAGCCAAAAGTTGCCATCATGTCCAGCGTTGGCGGATGAAAAGTTGAGGCCCTAAGATCCATGTTCAACTGATCAGCGGACTCAAAAACCGTCACCTTAAAGCCAGCGAGTGACAGCTTCAAAGCGCTCACCAATCCCACAGGGCCAGCGCCTGATATCAATACATGCGTTTTCATCGATTTATCCAATTTTCAATACATTCACCAAGATACCACAAAAAAAATGGGACTTCCTAAAAACCGACCGGAACATTTGCTCATAGAATGGACAGAAATAAATTCAATTGCTCGATCTTAATCTATATCAAAAACTTTTTATTCAACAGGATCAAAATGAAAATATCCAGCCTCATGCGCCGCCTTTCACTAGGCCTGATTTTGGTTTTTGCACTACCCACACTTTATGCGCAAGGTTATCCCAACCAATCGTTGAAATTGGTCATGCCTTTTGCTGCGGGTACAGCGGCTGAAAACGCCTTGCGTCTCTTTGCAGAAAAGCTTGCTATTGCCTTGAAACAGTCTGTGGTGATAGAGAACAAGCCTGGTGCGGGATCAACCCTTGGCACCGACTTGGTTGCCAAAGCGCCTGCGGATGGGTATACGCTTTTGGCCACATTCAACTCCTCTATCGCACCAGGTCCTTTGATGTACAACAAAATTGCATACGATCCCATCAAGGACTTCCACCATCTCGCTTTGTTGGGGGTTTATCCTCAATACATCATTGTGCGAACTGATCACCCCGCAAAATCCATTCAAGACTTTTTGGCCATGGCCAAAGACAAGCCTGGCACCATCAATTACGCTTCTGCTGGCGTTGGGACATCGGGGTATTTGGCTGCAGAGTTGCTAAAACAAAACTTGAATCTTCAAATGACCCATATCCCCTATAAAGGTCCTTCGCCAGCCCTCACTGACCTCTTGGGTGGGCGCTTGGATATGGTTCTCACAGCAAGCGCCTCTGAGTTGGTGAAGGCTGGCAAGGTGCGCATTCTTGCGGTAACTTCTGAAAAAAGAGTTCCTTACTTCCCCGATACTCCAACCCTTGAAGAAGTTGCCCCTGGAGTCAAAGCCGTCTCTTGGGTAGGTATTTCAGTTGCGGCCAACACACCAAAGGCCATTACCACAAGGCTAGAGAAGGAAATCACTGCCATTTTGTCCACACCAGAGATGTTCACAAGGTTTTCTGAACCCTCCATTGGGCTCACCCCCTTGGCACTGGGCAGTGAGAAGTTTTCAGAATTCATCGCAAAAGAGATCCATTTTTGGTCACCTGTCATCAAAGCGGGAAATATCAAGATCGACTAAAAGCATTGGCTTGCCCCAAAAAGCGTCGACTTGTAGTCGACGCTTTTTTTTGTTCCTTCTCACTTTGAAGTTGCGTCCCCAATGAACTCTTGACAGTCTTTCTAAGTTAAAATTCACACATTGTTTCAAATCAGAAACAGTGTCTCACCATAGAAACGCCCAGGGAGTGACCATGCATTTACAAGGCATTGAGAAAGTGACGTTGACTGCACTTGATTTGGAGAGTGCTCGCAAGTTTTATATCGATTGGGGCCTGTCGCTTAAAGACGCCAGCAGCAATGCGCTCTTATTTGAGTCGCTCAATGGCGCTCAAGTGAGTGTGCATGCCAGTACCGATTCGCAACTGCCCAATGGCTTTGAGAAAGATCCCACGCTCAGAGAGGTCACTTGGTGCGTCAAAGACCTAGCAACTTTGGCTCATTTCACCTCCAAACTTTCGAGCCTTCCAAGTTTTGAGCAACACCCGGGTTTGATCAAATTCAAAGACCCAAGCGGTCTGAGCGTGTCCCTTGAGGTGAGCCGAAAAAAAGAACTGACTCTCAAGGCCGCTGTCACCAACAGTTGGGATCAACGCCAAAGGATCAACCAACCCAGCCCTATTTATGACAAAGCATCACCCATCGAAGTGGGGCACATCGTACTTTTCGTCGCCAGCCTGAGCGAGTCCTCTGCCTTTTATCAAAAGTTCCTGGGCTTTACCCTCTCTGACAGTTACCCCAATCGCGGGCACTTTTTAAGGTGCACTCCCAACGGCGGACACCATGACTTATTTTTGCTCGAGCTGCCCGACAAACGTGTCGGTCTCAATCACATTGCATTCACAGTCAGAGACTTGCACGAAGTTTTTGGCGGCGGATTGCACATGTCAAGGTGCGGCTGGAAGACAGAACTCGGGCCAGGCAAACACCCGGTTTCGTCCGCCATCTTTTGGTACTTTCATGCACCCACGGGCGCACTGGTGGAGTATTATGCGGATGAAGATGAGTTAACGCCTGAATGGATCGCCAGAGAAATCACACCCGGTCCGACCATGTTTGCGGAATGGGCCATCAAGGGTGGCATCGATGGTCATACACGCAGACAAATCGAGGCTCAGGCCCCCAGTGGTCAATTCATGACGGATACGCCAAAATAGCAGCCTCTCGTTGCACATTATCTTATCAAGGACCATCTCCATGAACACGACCGACTCGCTTTATCACGTTTCGCTTCAAACCCGCGACCATGAACCCACAAGCTTTGAGAATTTACTTGCCGACTCCATTGAACGGGCCTTTGCACAGGGTTTTCACGATCTCCAAAGTTTGACGACCTATCTGAATTCCACAGGCTCAGCATGCGCAGATGGAAAAGCTTGGACGCCTGAATCTTTTCAACAAGAAATGGCCAAACTTGGTCGATGAATCTCTGGAGTTTTTCACATGAACCAAAACACACCACATCACCTCTTGCATCAACACAACCCTGATCCAACTGAAAGCGTTCTAGCCAGAGGGCTTGAGAACTTTTGGCATGCCATTTGTCCTTCACACTTTGTAAAAGAGTCCCCTCTTTCACTCAGACGCCTTGGCTATAAATTGGTTCTTTGGCGAGATTCAAATGGCAAAGTCAAAGCCCTTGAAGATCATTGCCCCCATAGAGGTGCACCTTTGTCGATGGGCGTGAACTTGGGGGATCGTTTGGCCTGCGCCTATCATGGCATCGAAGTTCGAGAGGATGGCGTTGTCACCAAAGTGCCGGGCAGCCCTGGCTGCAAACTTGAAGGATCAAAAGCCACACGCCATTTTCAAATCACCGAACGCAATGGTGTCATCTTTGCCTACAACGCCACCGATCCCCACATTGAAGTTGCGCCCATGTTGAACCTTCCCCCAGAATTGACTTCGCAGGAATGGTCCTCTTTTCTTTGTTACACGGAATGGGGCTGTGACTATCGCTACGTCATGGACAATGTGATGGATCCCATGCACGGCGCTTATCTTCACAGG
>Ga0114971_10000466_pt1 | contig 26088 bp, 22 predicted proteins | sample M_140625_MF_Meta_FD_87320 | JGI IMG/M metagenome (GOLD analysis project Ga0114971, IMG submission 87320) | Freshwater microbial communities from Lake Montjoie, Canada to study carbon cycling - M_140625_MF_MetaG | ecosystem: Environmental > Aquatic > Freshwater > Lake | place: Lake Montjoie... | reverse complement strand
TATTCCCTGAAAGATTTGCGGAAGATCACCGAGAGTGGCGTTGCGTTTAAGTCACCCATCGATGGTTCAAAGCACGATTTTACGCCTGAGCGTGTGATGGAGATTGAGCATCAGTTGGGTGCGGATGTCATCATGGCATTTGATGAATGTACGCCTTATCCGGCGACAGAAGAGTATGTTCGTCTGTCGATGGAGCGTACTCACAGGTGGGCAATACGGTGCCGGGACAGGCATGCAGAGCTCGGTGGTGACAGCACAGGGCATAACCTGTTTGGAATTGTGCAGGGTGGCACTGATGACGCTTTGCGTGCTGAGAGCGCTGCGTTTATGTCATCGCTGGACTTCGCCGGTGTTGCCATCGGCGGCGTTAGTGTTGGCGAACCACCAGCTGAGATGTATCGCATCACGCGGAATACGGCACCACTGCTTCCATTGGATAAGCCACGCTATCTGATGGGGGTCGGGATGCCTGAGGATATCCTGGAATCCGTGATCGCCGGGATGGACATGTTTGATTGTGTGCTGCCAACCCGTATGGCGCGTAATGGCACTGTGTTTACAAGCCAAGGGCGGAGGCATGTCAGCAATGCTCGGTTTGCAGAGGATACGAACCCGATCGACCCGGATTGCGACTGTCTAACATGCACGCGGCACAGTGCAGCCTATCTCCGGCATTTGCACCGTTGTAACGAAATTCTCTTTGCAAATCTGGCATCGATTCATAACCTCGCTTTCTACGCTAGGTTGATGCGTACGATACGGGGTGCTATTGCGGATGGCTCGCTGCTACAGCTAAGAGATTCGCTGCGGGCGCAGTGGGGGCTTGTACCAATCGACGAATTAACATAGTTGATATGCCCCTTGACGTCTAACATCACTGTGACATAAGATAACCTGAAAAAGAATGTGAACCCTCCGAGTGTGGGTGAGGTTACGCTGTTGCCGGAGATGCCTGAGGTTGAGACGCTTCGACGCGGGTTGGTGAGGGCAGCTGTTGGTCAGAGTATTACGGGAATCCAAGTTTCGGATGAGCGTGTACTCAAGCGGTGTAGTGTTGACAGTTTCGCGGAACGACTCGCTGGTACGACTGTCAAGGCAGTAAATCGCAGGGGTAAGTTTCTGCTGTTTGAAGTGGATTGTGGCAGCTTGCCATCGTTTCATTTGGTTGTGCATTTGAACATGAAGGGGAGCATTAGGCGCTTTGCATCTGATGTTCCTACTCAAAAGTACGAGTGCGTGCGTGTCGGGCTGAGCACCGGTGATGTGCTTGTTTACACGGACATGTGGACGTGGGGTGGTTGGCATTTCGATGATGCATCGGAGTTTACGCAAGTATCCGATGTAGTTTCGATGGGGCCAGAGCCGCTCGATGTTGGGTGGTCGGGAGGGTTGCTTGCTGAGCGCATTGCCGGAAGGCGCGGTCTGATCAAGGCAGTTCTTCTAGATCAAAAGGTTGTAGCTGGTGTTGGGAACATCTACGCGGATGAATCATTATTCGCTGCAGGGATTTCTCCAAAACGCCAGGCGTCGGGATTGGATGCGGCTGAGTGCGATGCACTTGCTGCATCGGTGGCCTTGACGCTAGGGAATGCGGTCCGCTGCGGCGGATCCGTTGGTGAATATGTTGACTTGGATGGAAATCCGGGTACGTATGAACCTAGAGTGTACGGAGGTAAGGGGAAACCCTGCCCTCAGTGCGGTGGTCAGTTGGTGAAAACCAGCATCGGGGGCCGCGGGACGACCTACTGTCCCGAGTGTCAGCATTAGGCTGATGTTGGAAAATTTGGAAGGGATCCTGCTTGACGTGGAATGGAAAGTCAGGCAGTGAATAGCGTTATATCTGTATGTCCGAGGAAACAACAGGCTTTGGTCAGGCTGCACTCACAGCTACTGCGTCACACGCAGCTGACCAGATGCCACCGCTTGATGAGATTACGGTTCCGGGTTCTGCCCGTGAGCTTGGTGACATGGGGTCCGATGTTCGGCCAGGTATTGTGGTTCAAGGAACCGTTGTCCACATCGACCCACGTGAAGGTGTCTTGGTTGATGTAGGAACGAAATCCGAAGGCCTTATACGCCCGGATGAACTCTCACGTGAGCCTGTTGCAAATCTCGAAGACATTGTCTCTGTAGGCGACACAATCGACGTCTACGTGATGAAGGAAAATGAGGATGGCCAGCTTCTTCTCTCCAAGAAGCGGGCTGACTTTGAAAAGTCTTGGGACCGTGTGCAGATTGCACTCGAGACTCAGGAGACCATCAAGGCGATGGTTACCGACCGTGTTCGCGGCGGACTTGTCGTTGACCTCGGAATCCGCGGATTTGTCCCGGCATCCCATGTTGGAAACGGCAAACTGAAAAACCTGGACAAGTTCGTTGGCCAGAGTGTTCCCCTGAAGGTTCTCGAAGTTGACCGCCACGGACGTAAGGTCGTTCTTTCGCACCGCAAGGCAACCGAAGAAGAGCGCGAAAAGCAAAAGGTTGACACCCTCGATTCCCTCGCCGAAGGCCAGGAACGAACCGGTATCATCCGCCGCGTCACCGACTACGGAGCCTTTGTTGACCTCGGCGGAATCGATGGACTTCTCCACGTTTCTGAAATGTCATGGACCCGAATCAAGCATCCTTCCGATGTTGTTAAAGTCGGTCAGGAAGTTAAAGTCAAGGTCCTTCGCCTGAGTCCTGACCAGGGTCGTGTTTCTCTTGGAATGCGCCAAGTGATGCCAGATCCATGGGAATCCGCTGGCGAGCAGTTCCATGTCAACGATGTCATAGAGGGTGAAGTCACCAGAATCGTACCCTTCGGCGCATTCGTTCTCCTCGAAGGTGGCCTCGAAGGTATCATCCCGAACTCTGAAAGCTCACATCGCCGGATGGCAAAAGCATCCGATGTTGTCGAATCCGGACAAACGGTTACCGTCAAGGTCATCGATGTACGCCCAGAAGAGCGTCGTCTGACATTGTCCCTCCGCGCCCTCCAGGCACGTGATCCAGCTGATACCTTCGTTCCTGCACCTGCAGTCGAAGAAGATGCTGGTGGACGTCGTGGTAAGAAGGACAAGCGTCGACGTGGTGATGACGATGGTGGCGATATCCGCTCCTTCCTTCGCCCAGGTGCTGACTTTGGAACCACACTCGGAGACATGTTTGGCGATATGTTCGCCACTGCACGGAAATCTGAAAAGAAGCGTGCGCCACGTCGCCGTGATGAAGAGGATGAGGATCTCGAGAACATCGATATCGATGATGTCGCGACCGATACTGACACCGAAGCCGAGACTGCGGTTGAAGTTCCAACTGATGCAGCAGCCGAGACTTTGTCCGAGGCAACGACAGAAGAGGCTTAATCCTCGACTCGTTCTCTCAATGCAATCAGACCCCGGAGCAATCCGGGGTCTTTTTCTTGCTGTCAACAAAGCACCGTGCTAGATTGAATTCAATGGCAATATGGGCAGTCACTGGTGGCATCGCATGTGGAAAATCTGCTGTCATCACTGCATTCGAAAATCTCGGCGTGACGTGCTACTCCGCTGACAAAGATGCTCGTGAAGCGATGAATGATCTGGAGGTCAATCATGCCGTCAAGATGGCATTCCCGGATGCCATTGATCAAAGTGGCCAGCTTGACAGAGAAAAATTGGGGCAGCTCATTTACGCGGACCCAACCAGACGGACACAGCTTGGCGCAATCATGCATCCCTTCATCAGAACAAGGATGAGTCAGCGTATTGAACAAAATCATGCGTCTGATGTCACATCCCTTGAGCTCTACGAAGTGCCACTCCTCTTTGAAGGTCGCCTTGAATCGTGGTTTGATGGCTCGATTTGCGTGTCCTGTAACTTGGATGAACAAAAACGACGGCTATGTGAGCGGCATTATGCACGCTATAACACTGTTCTAACGAATGAGGAAGTCTGTGAAATTCTCGCTAGTCAGCTTCCTGTCACAGAGAAGGCAGCCTTGGCTGACTTCGTAATTGATAATTCTGCCTCACCGAATGACCTTGTGAACGCGGTGCAAAAACTTTTCGAGACCTTGTCGTATCAGGCGAATACATAAAGGCTTCTGAGCATGGAGCACTGTCTGCTGATGAATCTACAGGCATCATGGCCGTTATCCGATACAACATGCCACCGGGTGGTTTGTGCTTACACGGTCGAGCGCTTCGTTTGGAGGATTCTCTGGTGCCTACAGAGCATCCATAAAACCGCTGATGGCCGGGATCATCATCCTCTGATGAACCAAAAACGCGTCATGGCCGTAGTCTGATTCTAAAATGACCGCCTTTGCATTGTCATTTCCACCACGTTGCGCCCTTTCTGCAATTTCAACTGTCTGCCGTGGTGGGAAGAGGTCATCGGATGAGAAGCCAATGGCCAGAATATGTGCTGTGATGGTACGGAACACATCATCTAATGATGTACGCGCACGCGCTAACCCATGGCTGTCCAATGCACGCGAAATGAGGATGTATGTATTGGCATCAAAGCGCTTGTTGAGCTTGTCGCCTTCATCGTTTAGATAGTCTTCCACAAGAAAGTCTGAACGCGGGCTGATGTCCCGTGAGAGAAGTGGATCACAGCCATCATGGAACATATCCTGGAAGGAACTATCTGAAAGGTAGGAAATGGTACTCATCATCCTAGCGAGTGCCAGACCAGCCTCCGGAACCACATTGTCGTCGGCATAGTTACCATCGTTGTAGGCGGGGTCAAGCCGAATGGCTGTTCGCGCACAATGATTATAGGCAATCGCCCTTGGATTCGGTGTTAGGGCTGTCGCGACTGGAATGATTCCACGTACGGCATCTGGATACATCGCGGCCCACTCGAGTGCTTGAAATCCACCCATCGAGCCGCCCGCAACACACGCAACATTGGTGACACCAAAGCACTGCTCGAGCAAGATCTTCTGTGTTGTAACCATGTCGCGAATCGAGATTTGTGGAAAGTTTGGACCGTACGGTTTTTCAGTTACAGGGTCGATTGATAGTGATCCTGTTGTTCCACGGCATCCGCCAAGAAAATTCGGGGCAATCACGCACCACCGGTTTGTATCAATTGCCTTACCTGGGCCGATAAGGTCATCCCAGTAGCCAGTTGAGCGATTCGATGGAGCATACTTTCCAGCAGCGTGACTGGAACCTGTGATTCCATGGGCGATCAAGACGACATTATGTTTGTCTGCATTAAGGTCACCATAGCGCTCATAGGCGACATCGACTACTGGTAGATTGGTACCCGACTCCAGCGTTATGCCACCAGAGAGACGGAAGGTCTCCTTTGTGACGATCAGTTGAGAAGGTTCAGGTGCATCATGTACAGACATTGAGGCTATCTTACCGCCGTCTAGCACGGACATCGGCCCGTGCTACAATGCGTCGATTAGGTAATCAGCACGCATGAAACATGTTATTTCCATCTCGCTTGGTTCATCCACCAGAGATAAAACCATTCAAACCACCTTTCTTGGTGAGCCATTTACGATTTCGCGTCAAGGGGTTGATGGTGACGAAAAACGATTCATGCAGCGTCTTTCAGAGCTTGATGGAACTGTGGATGCCTTTGGATTCGGGGGAATGGACCGTTACCTCTACATCGGTGACAAGCGCTATGAATTTTCGGCCGCAAAGCGCCTCCTTGCGCCCGCGGTGAAGACACCTGTCCTTGATGGCAGTGGCCTTAAAAACACATTGGAACGTGCCGTCGTGCGCCGGTTGGCAGCCGAGGGGATTGTTGACTTCGCTCATTCCAAGACACTTATGGTCGCCGGAGTCGATCGTTTCGGGATGAGTGAGGCGCTTGCCGAGCAGGGTGGAGAGATCGTTTTTGGCGACTTGATGTTCTCACTTGGACTCCCGATTCCGATTCATGGGGCAAAGCTCCACCGTATTGTGGCTGGACTATTACTCCCTTTGATTGTGCAAATGCCTCTGTCGGTTCTGTACCCAATGGGTGAAAAGCAAAATCAAATCATCCCGGCGCACCAACAGTGGTATGCCTGGGCAGACATCATTGCTGGCGACTTTCACTACATCCGGCGGTATCTACCGACGGCTGAAAGCGGCATCTTAAGTGGCAAAACCATCCTGACTAACACAACAACCGAGCAGGACCAAGTCGAGCTCCGTGACCGTGGTGTAAAGCGTCTGATCACGACGACGCCATCCTTTGATGGACGCTCGTTCGGTACAAATGTGATGGAAGCGATGTGTGTTGCGTTAAACGGTGGCAAGCTGCTTGACAAAGCAGGGTACGAAGCGGTTCTCGCAAAACTGTCGTGGGACATCAATGTTATCGACCTGCAAGCTACGGGTGTTGGAGTGAACAAGTAATGGAACGCTTTGCCTTTATCATCCATGCAATTGATGTCCGCGCGGATGTCGCCAAGAAATTTCCCATCGCCAAGTATTTCCCAGCTTCTATGGTTGAGAACGCGATGGCTTATGTCAAGCCGATGGTCGTATCTCATATCACTGGCATTAAGTCCAAAACAGGCGTTGAGGCTGAAGGCTGGTTCATTGGATGCACACTTGGTCCACGGAAACTATTAGAATCTGAGCCTGAGTTCGTCTATAAAAACCTCGAGCAATGTGTTGCGCTCGCCGAAGGCCTTGGTGCGAAAGTCATTGGCCTCGGAGCATTGACATCGGTAGCCGGTGATGGCGGGATCACTCTTGCCAAGCGTGTCAATATGGCCGTCACGACGGGGAATAGCTACACGGTTGCGACCGCTGTGGAAGGTGCCATTAAGGGGGCGGACCTGATGGGGGTGCACATCGGGGATGCTCATGTAGCCATCGTCGGTGCCGCGGGAAGCATCGGAAGAACCAGTGCAATGCTCCTCGCACCGAAGTGTCGGAAAATGACGCTTCTGGGCCGGGATGTAGCCAAGCTGCAGCCGCTCGCCGATGAGCTTAGTCGTGTCTGTAAGCACGTAGATGTTTCATCAGACACATCCACTGGACTGAAGGATGCCGATGTAATCGTTACGGTTACATCCGCCGTAGATGCCGTTATTCACCCAGCGGATCTAAAGCCTGGTGCAGTTGTTTGCGATGTTGCAAGACCCCGGGATGTATCGGTACGTGTGGCGAAGGAACGCCCGGATGTCTTGGTCATCGAAGGTGGAATCGTGCAGGTTCCCGGTCAGATGGTTTGTGCGACTACGGACAAGCGCGGCATTGATAAAGATGGTGAATTCAACTTTGGCTTCCCGACGGGTACTGCGTATGCGTGTATGTCAGAAACCATGATGCTCGCACTCGATCAGCGCTACGAGTCGTTCACACTTGGCAAAACAGTGAGCGTTGAACAGGCATCCACAATGTGGCAGCTTGCAGACAAGCACGGCTTTGGACTTGCTGGCTTTCGATCATTTGAGCGGGCTGTAACCCCTGAGACGATTGCTGCTGTGCGAAAGGCTGCCGGGAGATGAACGGTTAGGGCGTAAACCTGCCAGAGCCTCTTTGTGGGAGTGTAGTCAGGTCAATGTTGCTGACAGCGCTGAGGAGCAGCTTCTGTAGGTGTGGCGCAACACTGACTACGATTTCATGCACGCTTTCGTGGGCGATACCCGTTGGAGTGAGACCGGCTCCGTAGTTCGTTACCACAGATGCTCCGCAGTAGTGCAACCCTGCTTCAATCGCCAGCATCGCTTCGTTTGCACCTGTCATCCCGACGACATCACCGCCCAACTGGGCCATCATGCGAATTTCTGCTGGCGTCTCAAAGCGGGGGCCATCGGTGCAAACATAGGTCCCATGATCCCGAATGTCAAACCCAAGTTCTACTCCTGCTGTTATAAATGCAGCTCGAAGATATTCGCTATAAGGAGGAGTGACATCTGTATGGACGACATCAATGCCAAAAAACGTCCGCTCTGCCTGGTTACGGGTCATGTCAATCAGGTCATCGAGGAGGACGATTTCACCTGGGTGGATCGATGTACATAGCGAGCCGACAGCCGTTGTCGCGTAGACTGCCCGTACGCCAAGGGATGCAAGCGCGGCAATATTAGCCCGGTGTGGAATTGCATGTGGCGGGATTTTATGTCCGATGCCATGGCGATGGAGAAATACCGCCGGTACGGCCCCGATGTTGCCAATTGTTACATCGGCACTGCCAAAGCGTGTTTTCACAACCTGTTGGCTTGTCGTTTGCGTGAGGATGTCTGCGGTGATGCCAGTGCCACCAATAACGGCTAATTGAATCTGCACGGCTTCCAGTGTACCTCTGCGCGATGAGCTCGCTTGAATGGGTGCAGATGGTAGCATCGGTGGATGCAGATCGCCTCAAAGTCCAGTGAAGTACGTGAACTCGCTGTGTGTTCTGCATTCTGGGTACTGCTAACATCGGTCATTTTCTGGCCCATTCTGTCTGGCATCAAGTCTGTGTTTTTCGGTGACCTTGCCCTCTACTTCATCCCGCAATTTGCGAATGTCGGAGCGGCGATGGCTGAAGGCAAGCTACTTCTGTGGAACCACACAATCCTCGGAGGCGTACCGCATGTAGGTAATCCTCAGGGGTGGCTTCTATACCCTACAGTTTGGCTGAATGCATTTCTGCCAGCGTGGCATGTCGCAGGATTCATCCCAGTGTTGCATATCCCAGTCGCAGCAGTTGGAATGCACTTCTTGGCCAGGCGCATCGGAATATCTGTCATCGGTGCTGCGGTGGCTGCTGGCACATTTGCCTTTTCAAGTGTGTTCCTGACGAAGGCACAGTTTCCCAACATGGTGCAAGCCATCGCTTGGACGCCTTGGGTATTGGCCGCGCTCATCACGTGTATCCACAAGTCCACTGCTAGTTCGGCTACGTTTCTCACGGTAGTCGGGAGCCTATCTATCTGCGCCGGACATGCTCAGGTTACATGGATGGATGCGATTCTCTGTACAGTAATAGTCCTTTGGAAATGCCGTTCGTGGCGGACGCTGGGTTTTCTTGTCGTGGCGTCTATCGGGATGGTGCTGCTTTGCGCGGCATATATCTTCCCGATGATCGAGATCGCCGGATGGAGTGGCCGGGATCATATGTCGCTCGCTGCCGCAAATCGTTTTCGCGTGCCGGCGAGTGGATTGGTTAGTTACATTTCCAATATACACGCCGGTGGAAATCCGAATGCACAGTCAGGATTTCGATGGAGTGGTAACTCGTGGGAGGTATCTGCCTATTTCGGCATCCTTGCCCCAATGATTGTGTGGTTCATAGCTTTGCCTTTGATGTTCGTAAGACATCGATTACAAAGACTATTCCTTGCATCACTTCTACTATGTGCGTGCGGTTGGTGGTTATCACTCGGAGTTCAAGGTGGACTTTTCCCGTTTGTGTTTCGTTTTATTCCTGGAGCAAAGGCATTCCATGACCCTGCAAGATTTTTGCACTATATCCATATTGGAGTTCCCCTCGCATTGGCTGCAACGCTCACCGTGCTTGGCGAAAGTAAGATTGGTCGTTTTATGGGACTTGCTTTGGGGGTGTGTAATGTCGCATCCCTTATTGCGGTTGCAACGTCGTGGTATCCGATTGTAAACAGCTGGGTGTGGTTGGATGCGGCTGCATATTACAAGCCGCTCAGTCGTTCCGTTCTGTATTCTCAGCAAGATCGGTCCGTGTGGTTGCAGTATGCAAATCCTAAGTCATTTGCTGATGTAGGTACAGACAAAGCTGTCCTTGCGTTTCTGAAGTCCGGCGTACCGAACATCCCTGGAACGTGGGGTGTAGTGAGTCTTGGTGGCTACGAACCGGTGGCTCCAAAGTCATCGATGTCAATGCAGGGGTGGACAGGTGCTGAACCGCTGCGCGACTATGAAGTCTTATCAGGCCTTGGCGTGACACAATTGGTCACATCTAACGGGACAACATTAAGGCTTCTAAAAAGTGGGAATAGCATTACAGATTCCGCCATCCGTGTCACGAACGGATGGGATGTTCACGCTGGTAGTTCGATGGATGATGTTCGAATCCACGCATTAAGGACCTTTGGATGGGAGACCGTGAGTGGGCAGGCTGTAATTGAATCAACTTCTGGATCGCATCACGCATTAGTTGTTTCTGGATGGGGCACGATCGCTTATCATCCGTCTAGTTTTCGCATCGGATTGTTCTTCACCTTGATTGCGCTTGGTATACTAGCGGGAATCAATCTGCATACGGTGCAAAGTGCACGGAAAGTATGACGCATGGCTGAAATCAGCATAGAAATACAAACCACCTCCGATGTCCCAGTTGTCCGGTTATCTGGCGAACTTGACATTGATCAGGCGGTACGTGTTCGGGAACATTTGGAACAGGTCATCGATGCAGGTACGGTGCGGTTTGTAATTGATCTTTCGGATGTGTCCTACATCGACTCAACGGGTTTGGGGATGTTGGTCGCGGTCCATAAGCGTTTGGTTTCTGAACAGGGATTTTATGTTTTGACGGTGCCTCGCGCATCGCAGCGTAAGGTGTTTGAAATTACCGGACTTAGCACAGTGCTGGTGATTATGGAGTCGCTCGAAGATGCACTGACCCACATTAATGGGTAAGTGTCGTGTGTTTTCAGGAGTTACGGATATGAACAATACGGTACGTGTCGGGTGGATGTCCGCCCTCGCAGTTGCGACGATGGTCTCTATCGGTGTTGCTGGCTGTAAGGCCCCCAAGGACGGCGGAGCCTCAGGAGAAACATCCACGAAGGCGACCCAGAACCTTGATGTCAAAACCATTAAAGTGGGTGAGTACTCATCCATGACGGGTGAAACGGCTACGTTTGGTCAGGAGTCGGATGCTGGAATTCAGTATGCGGTTGCTGAAATTAATGCTGCGGGTGGGATTGATGTTGCTGGTAAGAAATATCCAGTGACGGTTGAGCTGCAGGATGACCAATCAAAGCCGGAAGAAGCAAAAACCGTTGCTGTTAAATTTGCATCGGATTCCGATATTGTGGCGGTTCTTGGTGAGGTTGCATCCAGCCGTTCAAAGACGGCTGCACCTGAATACCAGCGTGCGGGTATTCCGATGATTTCTCCATCGTCGACCAACCCAGATGTCACCAAAGTTGGAGATTACATTTTCCGTGTCTGTTTTATCGACCCATTCCAGGGCTACATCATGGCTAAATTCGCCAAAGATGAATTGAAGCTCACGAATGTGGCTGTTCTGCGTGATCCATCCCAAGACTACTCTGTAGGACTTGCGGATGCCTTTATCAAGGAATTCACTGGGATGGGCGGTAAAATTGCCACCGATGTTAGCTATAAGGCATCGGATTCTGACTTCCGGTCCCAGCTTGGGCAGGTCAAGACAGCCAATGCAGATGGCGTCTTTATTCCTGGTTACTATGGTGAAGTCGGAACGATTGCGCGTCAGGCACGTGAGATCGGCATCAAAGCTCCTCTAATGGGCGGTGATGGCTGGGATTCATCCGAGCTTGTCAAGGGTGCTGGTGGCGCTGGTGGTGCATTGGAAGGCTCTTACTTCTCGACGCACTACTCTGCGAGCGAAACATCCAAGCGTGTCCAAGACTTCGTAACTGCCTATAAAAAATCCAAGGGCAAAGAGCCGGCAGCGCTTGTGGCGCAGGGCTATGACGCGATGATGATTCTTGCAGATGCAATCAAGCGTGCAGGTTCCTTTGAGCGCGCCAAGGTTCGCCAGGCAATCTCAGAGACAAAAGATTACGACGCGGTTACCGGTCGGATTACGCTCGATGAGAATCGCAACGCTAACAAGTCTGGTGTCGTCGTGCAAATCAAGGGTGATAAGTTTGTCTATACAAAGACAATCGAACCAAAGAACTAGAAAGGCAATGCGGGCAGTGGTTCGTACCACTGTCCGCTGACCATTTATGGACCAGTTTCTCCAAATCCTCATTAATGGCATCCAGCTTGGCAGTGTTTATGTCCTCATAGCCCTCGGTTACACCATGGTCTATGGTGTTCTGCGCCTGATTAACTTTGCGCACTCGGATGTCTTCATGGTTGGCTCATTCGTGGGCTTTTATGCCTGTGGCTGGCTGAAGGTGTCGGCACAAAAAACGGTGTTTGCCGGGCTAGTACAGCTGCTGCCGATATTGTTTATCGCGATGGCCGCCTGTGTGTTGCTTGGGCTATTGATTGAGCGATTTGCCTATCGTCCCCTTCGTCGCGCACCGAGATTGACAGCCCTGATCACCGCAATCGGCGTGTCCTTGTTCATTGAGGGTGCTGCGCAACTACCATTTGTTTTTGGTGTCAACCCAAAGTTCTATCCTGAGATTTTGCCATCTGGTCCGGAATCGACGATTCAGGCCGGTGGTATCACCATTTCCAAGCACCAACTCGTGATGGTCATCGTGTCGGCGATCCTCGTCGCAGTGCTCTGGTACATCGTCCAAAGAACCAAAATGGGCAAGGCAATGCGTGCGGTTTCGCATGACTTCGATGCTGCTGGCCTTATGGGAATCCCAACTGACAACGTTATCGCTTTTACATTTAGCATTGGCGCGGCACTCGCTGCTGCAGGTGGCGTTCTCTTTGGCGGTTTGACATTCAAGAGTCTATTGCCTCTGATGGGCGTTCAGATGGGCTTAAAGGCCTTTGTCGCGGCGGTAGTGGGAGGCATTGGCTCTATACCTGGTGCAATGCTGGGTGGACTCCTAATGGGTATTTCGGAATCGTTTATCAAAGGTGCTCCTCATATCAAACTGGGCGTGATCGACTTTGATCCAAGTCGCTGGACGGATGCCGCTGCATTCCTGATTTTAATTCTTGTTCTTTTGATACGGCCCGCAGGGCTTCTTGGTAAAAACACCCCGGAGAAAGTCTGAGATGACAAAACCAATCAATTATGTCATCGCACTGGCAATCCTTGGTGTATTAGCAACCCTGTCGGTGATTCTGCCTGTTTATATGGATGACCTTGTCTACCGGGTGTTGATGCTTTCCGGGATCGCCGTCATCATGGCGGTCTCTCTGAACCTGATCAATGGATTCACAGGACAGTTTTCGATTGGGCATGCTGGCTTTCAGGCCGTTGGCGCCTACGCCGGTGCAGCCCTTACGGTCTACGGCCACAATGACATTTTTGGGCATTTGCCGAAAAATGGTCAGATTGGAACTGGCTGGATGTCGCTAGTGGTTGGCGCTGGTCCAATGCTGGCATCGATGCTCGCGGGCGGCCTAGCAGCTGCATTAATCGGCTATATCGTTGGTTTGCCGAGTCTACGCCTCCGCGGTGATTACCTCGCAATCGTTACGCTTGGCTTCGGTGAGATCATCCGGGTGATTGTCGAAAATCACGATAGTGTTGGCGGCCCACGTGGCTTCAGTGGAAACCTCGACCTTGGTGTGTCCGTTCCTGCAATCACTAACTTTTTCTGGGTCTTTGGTGTCGCTATCGTCGTCATTCTATTCGCACGAAACTTGCGGTTCTCGATTTCGGGTCTGCAATACCTTGCTGTCCGCGAAGATGAAGTTGCGGCTCAAGCCGTCGGTATCGACACAACGCGTACCAAAGTCAACGCTTTTGTTATCGGGTCGTTTTTCGCAGGCGTTGGTGGAGCACTCTTTGCGCACTACGAACAGACAATTCTCATCAGCAGCTTCAACTTCGTCCGCTCGTTCGACTTCGTGACCATTGTTGTTCTAGGCGGTCTGGGATCGGTAACAGGAAGCATCATAAGCGCACTGGTCCTGACGGCACTCCCCGAGATTCTTCGTTATTCTCTTGGAGCGCAGTTCAACCAATACCGTCTGGTGTCATATGCTCTTCTTTTGATTGTCATGATGCTCGTGCGGCCGCAGGGAATCTTTGGACGTGGCGAACTTTCATTTGCAAAGCTGCGTAATAAGTTCAAGAAGCCCGCAACACAATAATGGACAGAGTCGCACCAGATGTCAAAGTAGCTGTTTTCATTGACTTCGACAATATTCGTCGAAGTATAGAAGATCAGTTCGAGCCATCCCGTGTCGATATCCACCGTATGCTCCAAGCCATATTGGACAGCACTAACGGACGGATCATCGTAAAACGTGCATACGCTGATTGGGGTTATTGTCGCGACTATCGCAGTGATCTCCTTGACAATGCAACAGAGCCAGTCCAGACATTTCATCTAACCCAACGCGGTAAGAATGGTGCAGACATTCGCATTGCTATCGATGCAATGGAAACGGCTCTGAGGCACTCTGAAATCACCCACGTCGCTATCGTGTCCGGAGATAGCGATTTCACACCTCTGGTGATGAAGCTACGGGAGCTTGGCCGCCATGTGATTGGTCTTGGAGTACGCGCCAACTCAAGCGCATACCTCGCAAAGGCTTGCGATGCCTTCATCTACTACGATGACATCGTTGATCGGCAGTGGGTCAACCCACGGGTGACGTCCGGCGCAAGCGTCGTTGCCGATCCTCCACGGTTAATTGCTGATGCTATGGATGCATGTGGCAATGTCCCCATACCGCTACGTGACTTACGAAGCGCCGTGGAAACGGCGTGTCCTGGCTTTCTGGAATCCCATTTTGGTTGTGGGACCTTTGCTGGATTTCTAAGTCGCTATGGCCGGGAAATCCGCTTAGTTGCCGATGAAGACGCTGGGTTCATTGTTTGCCCAACGACGCTATCAGCCGCCATGGGACTGACGTGGGCTGAAGCTTATGTAGACCTTGCCAAGTCATTGCCTCAGCCACTCGCTTTTTCGCCTCTTGCTGATCGCTATAGGACCGTGCTGCGAGACCTGAATTTTCGCCATGTACCCTATGTTGACCGTAAAGCCGTGCTGGACACCTTGTTTTCAATGTTCCGGGCTGACCCTGTTGAACCGGTAAGTCTCAAGGAAGCAAAGGACCGCTTACATGCGTGGTTTGAGGCTGAGCGACCCAGTGTCCCGTGGGAATCAGTCAACTCAACCGTCTATCAGTTGTTCTACACATGGTGTTTCGCATTCGATAGCAACGAAGAATCTGATGGCAAGCAGCGCTGGGACAGACGTACATCCTTGCATCCCGAGATATCCACTATTGATGATCTTGCAAAGCGATGTGACAAAGGGATTGTACGCCGCCTCCTTGAAAGCGAGCGGGAGGATATCGATCCTGCCGCGCTAAACGAATGGCTTTACGATGCGGATCCAGGGATGCTTCCACAGGTTCGTGAGCTTATGGACCACTCGCGGGCGCCTTACATGTCACTGGGACGATAATCACACATGGGAATCCTTTGGACAGATCACGCTGGCACTGCAATGTCTTGGTGGAGAATTGTGTCCGAAGTAAGCCCTCGGGTCGTGACGACAGAAGCAATGCGCGAAGCACGAATTGCTGTGATCGGCGACGAAACCCTGTGTCAGGCAACCATTGCTATGCTTTGTGATGGTGATGACACGAGCCGCTATGTCGTTCATTACACAGAACCGCCTGATGCTGCGACTTCCCGGATTTATGCATTCAGATTGTATGTAACATCAGAGACGCCCCTTATTGGGATGCGTGATGCGGCAAGCATCTCGTTTTCCGGAACGTTTGATGCCTGTGCTAAGCGGATGATGGAGCTTCGACCGGACATCGCTGTTGCGCTCGGGCGCCGTTTCCCAGGTCTGCGTAGTGCCGCCGCAGGATGGATAATTAAAAGCGTTGCATTGGCAAATCTACAGTTCTCAATGCTCTCTGCAGTTCCTGGCATATTGCCGATCACAGCGCCGTTTCTGCCGGGATCGTCCTTTGCGGACCTCATTATCCTCACAAAAAACCAGACAATGATGGTCCTTCGTCTTGGGGCAATCTACGGACAGCGTCCAGGCATCACGACACAGGTCAAAGAGATTTTGTCCACGGTTGGTGCGGCTTTTGGGTGGCGTACAGTAGCGCGACAAGCGGCCGGCTGGGTTCCCGCTGGGGCAGGCGTCGTCCTTAAAGGTGTAATCGCGTGGTCTGGGACCGTAGCGGTTGGCAAGGTGGCAGAAGCCTATTATCTCCGCGGAGTTAAGCCATTAGCATCCGATGTACGTGCGGCATCAACAGAGGCTGATAACGAAGCTAAAGATCTTGCAGCGTCCATCACAGATAATCTGCTCGGAACAAGCGGCAATAAGGACTAGCGCAATCAGATTACGTTAAGCGGTCGGAACTTACGGCTTTCGATGCTAATCTGACGCGCAAGCTTGCCCGCGATTTCCTTAACGAAGACGGACTGTTCACAGTCCGGATGCGTCATCAAAATCGGCTCACCGTCATCTCCGGCACGTCGCATCGGCATATCCAGAGGAAGCTCTCCAAGGAAGGGCACTTTCAGCTCTTCAGCGGCCGCTTGGCCACCCCCGTGCCCGAAGATCTGATAATGCTTACCGGTATCCGGAGCAACGAAGTAAGCCATGTTTTCAACGATGCCGAGGATTGGCACATTAAAACGTTGGAAGGCCCGGAGGCTCTTTACAGCAATCGATGCAGCGATATCCTGAGGGGTCGTCACAATGACAGCCCCAGTCAGCGGAATTGCTTCGCAGAGACTCATGGTTACATCACCAGTGCCAGGTGGGAGGTCGACCAGCAGATAATCGAGGGGTCCCCATGCAACATCGGCGAGAAACTGATTAACAACCTTACCAAGCATCGGGCCACGCCACACAACAGGCTGGCCAGGTTCGATGAGAAAGCCCATCGAGACAATGCTGACACCATGCCTGTGGACGGGGAGCAATTTTTTGACCGGATTGCCATCAGGTCCTTCATATGTTGTCTGCTCGAGGACTTCATCGTCCACGCCCATCAACATCGGAATCGTTGGACCATAAACATCCGCATCCATTAAGCCCACTGCGGCACCCGCCTGAGCAAGAGCAATCGCAAGATTAGCACAGACTGTTGACTTACCAACTCCACCTTTGCCACTGGCAACTGCAATCACATGCTTGACATCAGGGAGGAGAGCACCGCCCATAGGACGCTTGCTAATAACCTTTGCGGTCATCTTTATCTGAACATCGGAAATACCGGCAACTGACAAAGCTGCTTCCCTGCACTGGGTTTCCAGTAACTCCTTCATCGGACAGGCGGGCGTAGTCAGGACAACGGTAAAGCGGACTTGTGCATCTTCAACAACGATGTCCTTTATCATCCCGAGCGACACTAGATCTCGGCCAAGATCAGGGTCAATTACCGTTTGCAAAGCAGTACGAACCTGTGCGACAGTATCATTTGGGTTATCTGTAGTATTCATGCAATCTATAGTCTACCCGTTTGCAGAATAGAGACGGAGAAGTGATTTGAGATGAATGTCAAGTTGATGATGCCAGTCTTGGGACTAATCGTGCTGACAAGCATCCCGGCGCGGCCGCTTCCGACCGAAAGCGTGTTACAGCAGGAAACGATTGCCGTAACACAGCTGTATTCTGGTCCAGTTGAAGTAGGGGATACGGTTCGCGTTCGGGTCGGCGGTGCGGAGAATCTCTCTGGGGTATTTCTAGTCGATACAGATGGGAATATCACGGCGCCAAGGCTCGGACGCATCGACATTGTAGGAGCTACGACAATCCTTGCTGCGGAGCGTGTCACGGCACGCATCATCCAGCTTCAGCTGCTGAAACGTCCAGATGTAGTCCTCGATATTATCGGTAGGCAAGTCAAGGAAGTCATCGTTGGCGGATCCGTTGTACGTGCAGGATCACAGACATTTAAAGTCGGTATGAGGCTTTCAGAACTCTTGGATGGTGCTGGGTTACAGCCATCATCCGATACAGCCAGGGTTCAGATTGACCGTGGCGGCGTTGTGATTGTTGTTGATTATCGAAAATTCATCAATGGGCAAGATACGACTGCTACCGCAAATCCTGTCATTGAATCAGGTGACAGGATCTACGTTCGTTCCATGGAACAGCTAGCTGGTATCGCGCGTGTGATCGGCGAGGTCAAGGACCCAAAATCGAGTATTGTCCCGCTCAGCAACCGGACGACGGTATCACAGGCCCTTCAGCAGGCTGGAGGTGTGACGCTTCTCGGTGATCCGAAACGTGTGAGCATCCGCCGGGATAATCACGATGTCTATGTGGATGCCGAAGCACTCTTGAGTGGAGACCTCACAAATGATATTCAACTCTTAGACGGCGATACAGTCATCGTTCCGAAGCGACTTCGCAAGGCAGAAGCAACGGTTTCGGGAGCTGTTCGCAATGCTGGAGGTATTTCTCTGGTTTCGCCGGTAACACTCATTCAGGCAATTGGCCAGGTCGGGGGCCTTCTTGATGGAGCTAACCGCAAAACGGTGATTGTTAGACGCCTCTCACTCGATGGTAAGCTCGTGAGCGGGATTGCGGATCTTGACCGAGACATAGATGCTGCGATGTTGCTTCAGGACGGGGATGTTGTTGAGGTGATGCAAAAAAAGCGTATTTCGAGCTTCGATTTCAACCGTGTTGCAGGGAGTGTGATTGCTGCTGTGTCCCTCCTAAATGTCTTCCGGCGCTGGTGAACGCGCGAATCTTAGCGATACTCAAGATTCAGTTGGTAGACTAAATCAATGTTAACCATAGGGAACACCGAGCTGTGAGAATTCTCTTTCTTGGAGACATTGTCGGTAAGGCTGGTCGTGATGTGGTTTGCCAGAAGCTCCCGGAGCTTATCAAGAACTTCAGTATCGACTTTGTTATCGCAAATGGAGAAAATGCAGCTGCCGGACGAGGCATCACTGGACCGATACAGACTGAGTTGCTGTCCGCTGGCGTGGATGTCGTAACACTTGGAAACCATGCCTTTGCCCGTGAGACAAGCTTTGAGTGGTTTGACCAGGAACAGCGGTTGCTCCGCCCTGTCAATTTTCCTGTCGATGTGCCTGGCCGTGGCTTCGGACTCTACCGCGCTAAATCGGGTGCTATTGTCGGTGTTATCAATGCAATAGGCCGTGTGCATATGTCACCGGCTGATTGTCCTTTTGCTGGGACAGAGCGCGCCATTGAGAGTATTCGCTCCAAGGCAGCCGTGACGATTATCGATATGCATGCTGAAGTGACCAGTGAAAAAGCCGCGCTTGCGTGGTCTTTGGATGGCCGGGTAACTGCTGTCATTGGTACGCATACACATGTCCAAACATCCGATGCACGCGTGTTGCCTTCGGGGACGGCTTTTCTCACTGATGTCGGTATGTGCGGTGTGCGCGACTCAATCCTCGGACAGGATGTAACTGGGTGTATTCAGCGGATGAAGTCAGGTTACGGGCCTCACGTACCACTCGCCGATGGCCCAGCTCAGCTTCATGCAGTCATCATCGACTGTGATGTAACCACGGGACTTGCGACCGGTATTAATGCCATCACGTATCCCGAAGTTATTGATTAGGCCCCTACGGCAGTATTATTCGTTGAGTTAGTGACCGCTTTGTGTTGCTACCTGCTGGCAATCGTGTCCGGGACTATAGGTACATCACGTCGCGAATTCCCGCAATGCAAGAGCGACTCCGTTCTATTCGTTCTCTAGGGTGAGCGGCGGCGCGGATGCATTTACATATGTCTCTGTCCAAAGGAGTGTTGGCTGAACTGGTGCTCTACGCTGACCTGGCGCAGGGATGACATCCAGATGGTAGTAAAAGCTAAGTTGTTTTATTTCCCGATTGGGATGCGTTGCCTGAAAATCAGCCCGCATGTAAGCAATGCCATATTTACGGTATTTGCCATATTTTTCCATCCACATGTTCATCCAAAACTTGGCCCAACGTGCTGTTTTGTGCATGTGAACGATGTCCGCTGGTCGTGTGAATGTATGGGGTTGCCAATGCTGAAAGAGATCCACACGACTCCCATCATCCAAAACAGCAACCATTGAAAACCAGCCATCATCTTGCATTGGCTTTGGAGCAAACATCCCCCAGTACTGATCAAGACGCAACGTATTGGCGACTGGTGTCAGGATATGTTTCAGAGATGGATTCAGGTTGTATGCGTTCCAGTGAACGATGTAGAGAAGCGATAGTGCGGCCATTACCTGTCCCACGATGGATGTCTGGATAATCGGTACTGGCTTTTCGTTTTTGACCCATCGGGCAATGCGCTTTGCGCGCCACGCTGCCACCGGTACGATTGCTTGTGTAAGTGTCTTACGGATAGGGCGCAGGGATGCCTGTGTGCCGATATATTCCCATGCGGCCCCGGGGATGAAGGGTATCCAAAGGATGCAGCTGGCGATGCTGATAGGCCCAACATCCATGAGAAGTGCAACGAATCCCAAGTGGAAGACAAATGCGGTGAATATAGTGAGCGTTCGTACTGTTAGTCGCTGTGAGTAAACAATTAGCGGCGCAAGAATTTCGAAGGCGAGTGTAGACCATGTCGAGAGTCGTAGCACAACTGGCGGGAAAGTCTTTGCGATTCCTCCAAGGGGTAGCCTGAACTGCTCGATGTTAAGCGCGTAATACATCGCAGAGCCTTCAGACCACCACTCCTTTGATGTCTTCAAAAAAGCTGTTGAGAGATAGACAATTGTTGTTTGGAGGAGGAGACCAGCGGTTGCAATCGACGTCATCGTCTCTGGTGCTGGCTCTCCATAGACCCGCCGAATCGCATTTGATCCATCGAGCGACCACCTAGCGCCAACAGGTAAGAACATCAACCAGAATATTGTCGCACGCAACATCTGGTCGCCACCATGGAGAATAATTGGATTGCGGTTCTGAACGGAGACAAGGAGCAGCCACGAGATGGTCACCGCAAATCTCGATTGGAATCCGATAATCATCAATAGAGCGAATACGAGTTGGACTCCTAAGACAAACAGAGGCCATCCGGCACCTGAATCCAGCGAATGCACGGTGAGCATCCACCAGAGCTCTCCATCCCACCATTCGCGGAGTGCCTCAAGTGGAAAAACACCCGCATCGGAGTAGTGCGCTGGTACATCTCCCATCCGCTGGACAACATCGCAAAGCAAGTAAATACCAGCTGCAATGCGGGTTGCAGCTAGCGAGCGAAGGTCGATGGAAAAGACGGGAAGTTTCGGTGTCTGTGATGATTTCACGGATTCGGTTTATCCAAGCGATTTATTGTGCAATACGCTCAGATTGTCCAAGAACACGTGCCAGTCGTGCATCTGCCGAATAGTAGTTAAAGATAGCCTGAACCGCATTTGTTTGTGATTGTACTAGGGCTGTTTGCGCTGTGATGATCTCTACTACCGAGCCGATACCTTCACGTTTGCTTTCGACGGCTTTGTCGTACGCATTTTGTGCAGCTTCGAGAGCGGCTTGAGTTGCTGGAAGGCTTAGGCGTGATTGCTCAAGGTTTCGGATTGCTTGTTCCACTTCCAACGCAACATTTTGTCGCTGCGACTGAATGTTGTACTCCTGTGAGCGTTGTTGTGCTTCAGCAGCGCGAACTCCGTTCCGTACGTTTCCGCCATCGAACAGTGGGTAGGTCGCCGATAACGTGACCTGCTTGTTGTTACCAATGGATCGTAGCGGGTCGTTGGCCGCATCAAACTGGTAGCGCGCGGCAATGTCTGCTGTCACATTGACACCGGATGTAATTTTTGCAAGTCGGACACCCGTTGCCGCGATTTCAGCTGTCATTTCAGCTTGTTTGAGGTCAGGGCGGGTTTCGAATGCCTTTTTAACGATTTGGGAGATGACGGCAGGGGATGTTAAACCATTTTGAACTGGTACATCTGCAGTCAATTTACGGTCGACGGCTGGCATGTCGATCTTCGAAAGTGACAACGGGATATTGTCAACGATTCCCATCGATGTTCGTAGCTGCGTCAGGGCAATCTGAGCGTTGTTTTCAGCCTGCAACAACGTCACCTGCGCGTTGAGGTAATCAGCACGCGGTTGGAGGTCATCTTTCTTTGCTGCAACACCGGCCTCGATCTGTGCAGTCACCAGATCAAGCGTGTTTTTTGCACGTTCAACCTGCGAGCGGGAGACATCGACCAGCGCTTCGGAGCGGAGCGCTGCGTAAAAAGTATCTGCTACATTGCCGATGACCGTTTGACGGATATTCGCTTCTGCCAGTTCACTACTAATCAATGACTGACGTCCCTGTCGTGCGTTCATGTCACGCGTACCGGAGTCAAACAATCGCATTGAGAGTGACAAGTCCTCCTGCCGGGTTGTTACCGAGCGCGATTGCTGCACGGGCTGCACGATTCCACCGGGGAGAATCTGGTTGATGATTCCCGTCGAATCCAGCTGCTGGAATGTGTACGTTGGTGTCACACGTGGCTGATACGCGGATTGGGTCTGCCGTAAGCGGGCTTCACTTGCTTGCCTAGTTGCGGTGGCCGCACCCAAGGATGGCTGGCGGCTGACTGCAATCTTGACGGCCTGCTGGAGCGTGAGTGGTTCTGCAATCTGAATTGGGGCAGGTACGGGCAACTGGGCATGCACGCCTCCTGCCATCAGGATTGAAGTAAACGTGAAGACAATGGTCGCTGGTTTCATAAATGTTCCCGGAGAATGGTTATAGCCTATTCAGTGTACCAGTATGCAGGCGCTGAGTAAGTACGTAGACGTTAGCGAAAGCAGGCTGTTCATTTCTTAGGCGCTTGCATTCAGGCAACTGCTTTAGATAGAGTTTCGCATGCGTATTTACACGAAAACAGGTGATTCTGGAGAAACAGATCTTTTTGACGGACAACGGGTGGCGAAATCAGATGCGAGGATTGAGCTGCTTGGTGCCATCGATGAGGCAAATGCTTGGCTTGCTGTTGCCGTTGCTAGTTTGATGACTAATGATGTTTTGTACACTTGGCTTCAGGACACATTGCTTGCAGTGCAGCGCCGGCTCTTCGTTGCTGGCGGCGATGTAGCAGCTCCTAGGGAAACAACAACCTGGGATGTCCCACGAATTACGACTGCAGATACCGAGTGGTGTGAGAATATCATCGACGGGTGTACGGGACAGCTACCGGAGTTGCGCGCTTTCATCCTGCCTGGTGGTACACCGTGCTCAGCTGGCCTTCATGGTGCAAGAACAGTCATCCGACGTGCTGAGCGCATTGCAGTAGCACTGTTGGTAAACCCTGAGGATTCGGCGCTTCTTATCTTCCTAAACCGAAGCAGTGATCTTCTATTCACCCTGGCACGGATGGCAAATCTAATAGATGGCATCCCTGATACAGAGTGGACAAGCGAGCAACGCAGGTAGAGAGCGTATTTGGAAATTTGGCTATCAATGAACATATTGCCAAATAGTTGCAGAGCTAACTGGAGTCGACTCATCAAATTTGCATCTAGTAACGCAAAAAACATGAACCGATGGAATGGATTTGATGTTTTGGTGTTTTGAACTGGAAATTAGAGGAACAACCAATGGCAAGACCTATCGTAGGGGAGACATCCCCTGTATTTTCGTTGCGGACTGGGGATGGCGCAACAGTAACGTCGTCGGACTACATTGGGAAAAAGGCAATTGTTTTGTACTTTTACCCAAAGGATGACACGCCAGGGTGTACGCGAGAAGCATGTGACTTCCGCGACCTCGAGGCGGAATTTGGAGCAGCAGGCGCAGTTATCTTCGGTATCTCCAAGGATTCCGAGGCTAGCCACGTAAAGTTTTCTGGAAAGTTCACGCTGAACTTTCCACTCCTGTCTGACCCCGAGGGGACCGCTTGTGATGCATTTGGCGTGTGGGTAGAGAAAATGAATTACGGCAAAAAATACATGGGCATTGAACGCACGACATTTGTCATCGGCAAGGATGGCACCATTAAAGCTGTGTTCCCGAAAGTCAAGGTGGATGGACATGCCGCGAAGGTCCTCTTGGCTATCAAAGATGCAGAATAGTTAAACCAATTTCAGTAAGTCCCGATATTCGCACCACGATAGAATGCCGGGACTCTCTGAAAGGTTTTCCTGTTCACAATGCCTGAATCTCAAACCGTTTTGTTGTGGAAAAATTTGGCCGCACAGCTCCGAGCTGACTCTATTCGCTGCACCACTGCTGCAGGAAGCGGTCACCCAACATCGGGAATGTCAATCGCGGATGTCATGGCTGTCTTACAAACCAGTTACCTGCGCTACGACTACACAAATCCTAATCATCCCACCAACGACCACCTCATCTTCAGCAAGGGGCATGCTTGTCCTGTCCTTTATGCGATGTACCGTGCAGCGGATGCCATTTCGGTGGAAGACCTCCTTTCCGTACGGAAGTTCGGATCGATTTACGAGGGGCATCCAACGCCATTGATTCCGCATATTGATGCAGCAACCGGATCTCTCGGACAAGGACTTGGCATCGCGGTTGGTGTTGCAATCGCCGCACGCAAAATCGAGAAACTGAACTACCGCACATGGTGTGTTCTTGGCGACTCTGAAATGGCTGAGGGCTCGGTCTACGAAGCGATGGCCGTTGCCGCACAGGAAGGCCTCGACAACCTCATCGCGATTATTGATATCAACAAACTTGGACAACGCGGCGAAACTGCTCTTGGCCATAATATCTCCAAGTATCGTGCCCGTGTCGAAGCGTTTGGATGGCATGCGATCGAAGTGGATGGCCACTGCGTTGAATCCATCAATGATGCTCTTGCCGCAGCGATTTCTCATACGGGTAGCCCGGTTGCAATCCTCGCGAAGACCGAAAAGGGTGGCGGCGTCTCATTCCTGTCTGGCGTTGCCGGCTGGCATGGCAAGGCTTTGTCGGCATCCGATGCAGAGAAGGCACTCGCTGAGCTCGGAAACCCGGAAGGTCTTATTGTCAAACCTCAGCTTCCGATTGATGAACCCGTTCAGCCGGTTGAAGCCGATCAGCCGCTAAACCTTCCTGACTATGCGGTCGGGCAGAGCGTGGCGGTTCGAAAAGCATTTGGAGATGCCCTAGCGGCACTTGGTGCAAGCCGTCCAAACTGCTTTGCTGTGGATGCTGAAGTCGGAAACTCGACCTACCTTGAGTTCTTTGGCAAAGCATTCCCAGAGCGGCATTTCCAGTGCTACATCGCTGAACAGATCATGGTTGGTGTTGCTCAAGGTCTGGATGTTCAGGGCAAGGTTGCATTCGCAGCCACATTTGCTGCGTTCTTCTGCCGTGCTTATGACCAGATTCGGATGGCGGCTGTGAGCCGTGCATCCCTTCGCCTAGTAGGAACGCACGCGGGTGTTTCCATTGGTGAGGATGGACCGAGCCAAATGGCGCTGGAAGACATCGCCATGATGCGCTCAGTGTTCGGCTCCATTGTTCTCTACCCATCGGATGCGACTACGGCGGCGGCGTTGATTCCTCTGATGGCGGACACCAAGGGGATTTCGTACATGCGTGCGACACGCGAAGCGACGCCTGTCCTTTATCCAAAGGGTACCGAGGTCAAGCTGGGTGGATCGTACACGGTCCGTGATGGCAATGATGCGACGATTGTCGCCGCTGGCATTACTTTGCACGAAGCGATCAAGGCTGCCGATACCCTGTCCGCTGAAGGCATCAATGTGCGTGTCATCGACTTGTACTCTGTGAAGCCAATCGACACGGATGCCCTCCTCAAGGCTGTGCGTGAAACGCCATTGATGGTTGTCGCGGAAGACCACTGGGTTGAGGGAGGCATCGCTGATGCTGTCCTGGCTACGCTAACCGCAAATGGTGTTGCTCCTAAGCGATTTGCGCACCTGGCGATTCGTGAAATGCCACAGTCCGGACCAATAGCTACATTGCTGGCAGCGTATGAAATTGATGCTGCTGCAATCATAAAGGCAGTCAAGGGCTAAGCTTTTTTGCTCAATAAAACTGACCACTCATTCGGAGGGGAATTTCCTTCGGGTGAGTGGCTTTTTAATTTCTGGGTGGCGGAAAAATCCTGCGTGATAGAACACTAACCGATGAAGCGCCACCTGTGATTGTTGTCAAAATAGCCGTTCTAGCGCGCTGGGCCTTCGAGTAAAAAACAACCACTCTTCCCAGAGGACGTATCCTTGAGGAGAGTGGTCTTTTCGTTTATGCCCTACGGATACCAGTAAATTTACTTCGCCGTCAGATATGCATCGACTACCGTCACACCAAACATACCCTCAGCACGGCATGTTAGTTCGAGCAGGAGTGCTGCAGTGGTAGGACATCCTAAGGTGAATCTGATCTGATAAAAACAGCCACTCTTCGAATGATGTTTCCATCAGCGAGAGTGGCTGTTAGGTTTATGCAAAGCAGGTACCTTGGATGAACTT
>Ga0114971_10000464_pt1 | contig 26211 bp, 18 predicted proteins | sample M_140625_MF_Meta_FD_87320 | JGI IMG/M metagenome (GOLD analysis project Ga0114971, IMG submission 87320) | Freshwater microbial communities from Lake Montjoie, Canada to study carbon cycling - M_140625_MF_MetaG | ecosystem: Environmental > Aquatic > Freshwater > Lake | place: Lake Montjoie... | reverse complement strand
GAACAAGCAGAAGATGAAGAGGAACAAGCAGAAGATGAAGAGGAACAAGCAGAAGATGAAGAGGAACAAGCAGAAGATGAAGAGGAACAAGCAGAAGATGAAGATGAACAAGCAGAAGATGAACAAGCAGAAGATGAAGATGAACAAGCAGAGGATGAAGATGAACAAGCAGAGGATGAAGATGAACAAGCAGAGGATGAACAAGCGGAGCAGACTGAAGATAAAAAGACAAAAGTTTCATCAAGCGTAGCAGTTCCAACAAGCGTAGCAGCAAAAGCAGTTCCAACAAGCGTAGCAGTTCCAACAAGCGTAGCAGTTCCAACAACAAGCGTAGCAGTTCCAACAACAAGCGTAGCAGTTCCAACAACAAGCGTAGTAGCAAAAGCAGAATCAGAATACAATGAAGATGAGAAAAAACCAACGGAGGAAGAAATATCTGAATCAAAACAATCACTTTTTAATATGATGTTTAATGATGAAGATGAAGAAGAAGAAGAAGGAGGAGGAAAAAAAGGTGGTGTGAATAGTGACGATGAAGATGATGATGGAGGAGATGATACTAAAAAATATAAACTAACATATCCTAATTATTTTTTTCAAAGATTACACAATAGAGAGCCAGAATTATTTTTAAAACAAAAAGTTGGAAATGTTCCAGCATATTCTACATCATGTCAATGGAATATAAGAAGACAACCAGTTATTCTTAGTGATGAAGAAAAGAAAAAAATAGACGATGAACATCCAGGTTCATATGACCATTATTTGTCATATAAAAGTGATCCAAAAGGCAAAAATTATAATTATATATGCCCAAGATATTGGAGTTTTAAAGATGGTGTAAGTCTTACAGAACAAGAAGCAAAATCAGAAAAGTTTGGTAAAATAATACCTCGTAATGCGGATGATTTGAAAAAGGGAGAGAATGTATTTGAATTTGCAACGGATAAGAAATCATATAAATATATATATCCAGGATTTACAAAAAATAAAACTACAAATGGTAAGTGTATTCCATGTTGTTTTTCTACTAGAAGTGGAAACGATGAGGAAAAAATGAATGATTGTGGTGCTACATTCGATAATCAAAAACAAAAACCCAAAGAAGGAAAAGGAGAAGAAGAAGAGAGAAAAGAAGCATCCGAAGTAATAGTAGAAGATAAGAAAACCATTAAAAAACCTGAAAATAAACAAACGGAATATTATGTTAAAGGTATTGATAAGTTTCCATTAGAAAAAGGACGATTTGGATATTTACCGATTTCAATTCAAAAATTCTTACATATAAATAATCAAAAATGTCAAGCATCTGTTTCGAATCCAAGTATATTAAAGCTTAATCATCCTTGTATGCTTAGATATGGTGTTGAAAATCATTTAACACAGTCATTTATTGGTTGTATTTCTGAACTTATTGTCTTTGGAAGAGAAGATAAAAGTCTTTCTATTTCAAAAATGAAAAGTAGACTTATAAAAGCGATAACTGTTGATATATTTATTAATACGCAAAATGGAACTTTGATTGATATATTTGATAATGAAAATGATATAAATGACAACGATGAATTAGATGGTGAAGAGAAAAAAATGGAAGAGTCATCAACATTATTGAAAAATATGAAAGAAGGTAATCAAATGTTGTTGAAAAAGAAAATTATACGTTCATATAATAATTTTGTTGATTATTTAAATGATGACAAGGTTATTATCGATTACAAATATTTATGGGATATTATATGTATGAAAAATCCATTATTATTTGAAAATGGATTAAATTTGGTTATTTTAGAATTAAAAAACAATGATATAACTGATAGTGTTGAAATATTATGTCATTCAAAATACATGCGTTTTGACACAAATAAAAATATTGCAATTATTATGAAAAAGGACAATATTTATGAACCAATTTTCTTGTTTGAAGATAAAGAAACGCGTAATATTCTTACACGTCTTTTCAGTATGAAAGACTCTAGAATTCTTCCAAATTTGAAATCAACTTTAGATAATATAATTTACTTATCAAACAAATGCAATATGTTACCAAGTCGTCCATTAGTATATAAATACACGAATAATGTTTTCGTTAGTGATTTAATCGATATACTTAAACATAAGAAAATCAATATAGAGAAACAAATTATTAATTATAATGGTCGTGTTATTGGATTACTCGTAGAAAATGAAGAATCAGAAGAGGAAAAACCATTTTTCATTCCATGTTATCCATCTGGTATTGTCATTGATATTGAATATGTATGGATGGATGACCTATTTAAAGACGAATATTTGAATGATTATACAGAAACAATCGATTTTTTAAATTTGATTTATAAATCATCACATGAAGAAATAAAATGCAAACCAGTTATAAAAATAATAGAAGACAATGTAATTGTAGGTATTCTAACAAATGCAAATCAGTTTGTTCCGGTCATTCCGGTTGAAGATACATTTGAGGATGATTTAATAAAACAAAATGACACTAATTATTATCCTACAGATTCAAATATTATAAATAATAAAGTAGATGTTGATAGAGTTATGTATATCAAAAAAATAAATATCGAGAATGAATTTTACAATGTGTTCAGAAATACAATTCATATTATTCTCAGTGAGTTTAAAAATAGAAAAAAGAGAGAAGAATTAGAGCGTATTATTTATTCTCCGACAAAACTTTATATAGCAAAAGTCCGTGAGGTTGACCGATTTATACATGAATTGACAAAAGGTGCATTTATATTTCAAGATTACACGGATGAAGAATTACTATCTATTGATGAAGTAACCAGTTGTTATACCACATGTGTTCCTGAAATATATTGTGTTAAGAATGAAGATGTAAATGGAAATGGAAAATGTTCTCTCCGTATTCCCAAAACAAATCTCATAAATAGTGGTAATAATGAAGAGAGATATTATGGTCGTATTTCAGATGAGATGATACGATACAACCGAATCAGAACTTTTATGTTTCAACCCAAATCATTCATTGCATTTTCAGATCTTGGATATAAATTGAGAGATAATGAAATAATACTTTTACAATCTCTCATAACAGAAGACCCAAGCTACTTTGATAATCTTGTTCAAGATACACCAAACCCATATGTTAAACATAATACTCACTATACATCACAACCATACAATACGCAACAATATAACAATGCATTTGAAATGGACAAACGACAATATGGAGAGATTTATGATTGTAAAGTTAGCGAAGCACCATTGCGTGGAATATTCAAGGCTGTTTTTAAAAATGGAAAAGAATTGACTTATAATAATTCGTCTTCTGCATGTTCTTTTACTATTATTATAGATATAATTAAAAAATTCAATCCATTAAAAAGTATTACAATCGCTGATATTAAAAACATATTATTGGATGAATACACGAAAAAATATGGAAATAATATTGGAGGTATTTTACATATTCTTCATAACGAAGGAAAACAAAATATAACAAATCAGATTAAGTTGAAACAAGTTTCATTTGATTACATGATTATGAGTGAAGACTATTATCTCTCTAATTTGGATATATTAACTCTTGTAAATTATTTTAAAATACCTGTTGTCTTTGTCTCATCAGCAGTATTAAAGGAGAATAACAAAACGACTTTTAGCACATATGAGAATATGAGTGATATGGACAACTTAGTATATATTAAACCACCTGTTTACACTAAAAATATTAATACGAATTATGATTTGATTCCTCCATACAAATGGATTGTAAGTGCTTCAGAATTAGAAGAGTTGATTGTGGATGAAAAATTAATAAAGGAAATAAGAGAAAATACAATGACATTACAAGATTATATTATAAAAGAGGATAAGTCTATGAAGATGAAAACACCATATGTATCTACTACAGTGAGACCTTCTACAGGCATGAAGCCATCTACTGGCATGATTATGAAGCCATCTACTGGCATGATTATGAAGCCATCTACTGGCATGATTATGAAGCCATCTACTGGCATGATTATGAAGCCATCTACTGGCATGATTATGAAGCCATCTACTGTATCATCTAGTTCTATCCCAAATACAATAGTAGAATCATCTAGTTCATCATCGTCTAGTGCATCACAACCTGCTAAAATACAAACATCAAGTAAAAAATTGATAAGAGTTCCAAATAATTCATCAGTGATAAGAGTTCCAAATAATTCATCAGTGATAAGAGTTCCAAATAATTCATCAGTGATAGAGTAAGTAAAAAAAATATAAAATAACATTTTTATTTTTATATTTTTATACACCTTTGAATAATTAAAATGGAACGTGTTCCATTCAAATACAAAGGTAATGTTACCGATAAAATCAATCAATATACAAACAATATACGAACAAATAAACAAACAATTAAAAGTCAGCTTCATAGTCATCAATTTGACCCATGTCTGTAGCAGTAATTGTAGAAACAACATTTTTAATCTCGATATTTTGTATAGAACATTTTTCAATAATATTTCCATAGTCTAATTTCTTTTGAATAACATCTTCATCATTTTCATTATCTTCATATTCATCCGTCTCAATATTATGAAGCTTATCCATATCCAAAACCAATTGAAATGCACTTGTTCCAAAATATCCTTCTTGTCCGCACATAACATTTGCAGAAACACCTCGCATAGTATCCAATTCTGCATGTCTTGCCGCTTTCAAAAACATTTCAGGCGTCTCTTCAAATGACGCCTTTGCAATTGGACCAATATTATCATTGTTAATACCATGTCGAAATATAGACACCATTCCATTACCATCATTACACGTCATCCTGTCGCACAATACAGTCAAATGATGATAATTAATATAAGTGCTATCAAATGCTTCCGATATTTCATTCAAAATCGACTGTCTTGCAGCTTCAATTCCAAGCACACGATATATCTCTTGAATATCATTTGTCATTGTTCTATTTACATCAATATAGTCCAACGCAAGAATATCCATCAAGTTTGTTCCAACTGTATCCAATACCCATGTTTCTTTCTTCACATAAGCACCATCTTCTTCAATCAAACTGTTGAGGATTTTACGCGGAATAACACGGTCAATGTTTTTAATACCGCGCAGAATTAAATTATCCAACAACTGGTCTTGAAAATTCTTCAACATATAAATTTCATCTTGTTGATCCAATGGATTAGCCATACCTTTCTTCTTCTGTTGTGTAACTAAACGCAAACGGAAGACCAGGTTATCCGAATTGTAATCACTGAATACACAAGATACTTGGTCTCTGTATATATTCTTAATCGCAAAATGAATATCATCCATAGTAAGATTACGTTCCAGCATCTCTTCTACATTCATTTCCATTCGAATAATCCATTTTGAATTCTTCGAGTTATCTCCTGCACATCCTCCAATCATATTCTCGAATTCATAATACTGTTTCATAAGAATATCATCCTTCTTAATCATCGTCTGCATGTCATCCGGATCATAACAAATCTCAATCATATCAACAACTGAACGCAATTTTGTATGTTCTATACGATGCATATACTTTTGAGCGTTTTCTTGGTCTGTTTCTTCGTCATGATTCAAATAAATCGTGCACGATGGATTCTTGGGATTGTCTGATAAAGACAAGATTTCTTCAATACGATGCACACCACGAGTCACATTCGACTTGCTTGCAACACCAGCAAGATGAAATGTGTTAAGAGTCATCTGTGTAGTGGGCTCACCAATTGATTGTGCAGCAATAATACCAACCATTTCTCCAGGTGCAATAATCGCCTTTTTATATGTAAGCACAATTTGTTCAACAAGTGTTTTCAAAGCACTTTTATTAAATCTCTTTGTAATCAACAACTCTTTTGGTGTGAGATAATAATAATAGAGCGTTTTAAACAATTCAGTCGGCTTCACATAATGAATCTTCATCAATAAATTAAATCCATTGTCGATAATTTCCATAGCCTCTAATGGAGTAATATCCACTAATGACTTGGAGTTCAGCATTTGTTGTCCATAAATATTTGAAATAATATGTGAAAATGCAACAGGAAGATACACTGTATTATTGTTCTTTTTCTTATAGACATTATCTGCAATCTCTACTCTTGATTTCAGAATGTAATCAATCAACTCCTTACTCCTTTCCATAAGTTTTTCATGTTGTTCTTTCAAACGGCTCTTTGCTGCCTTGGTATAAGAAGTAGTGAATACTTCTTTTTTGTTTGATTCATCAACCGGCATCTGAAAATGCGCATACACTTCATCAAGCGACATATTCATAATTGGAAGAACTTGATTCTCAACCTTTACAGTATCAAAACCATCCTCACCATATGCAAACTGAATAATCTTTCTCTTGTTATTACGAACGGTCATATCATATTCAACCTTGATATCTTCCAAACCTTTTACAAGACGACGTTGAATATAACCAGTTTGACTGGTCTTTACAGCAGTATCAATAAGACCAACACGACCACCCATAGCATGGAAGAACAACTCTTCTGGTGTAAGTCCGGAAATAAACGAGTTCTCTACAAATCCGCGTGCACCCGGTGAATCGTCGTATTTGGTAAAATGCGGTAATGTTCTGTCTTCAAAACCATATGGAATACGCTTACCATCTACGTTTTGTTGTCCTAGACAAGAAATCATTTGTGAAATGTTTTCTGAACTACCTTTTGACCCAGACTTCACCATAATAACAAAACGATTATCTTTACTCAGACTGTTTAATCCGATTTTACCTGAATCGGCAGATGCTTGATTCAAAATGTTATTAATTTGCGTCTCAAACTCTTCTTCGTCTGTCTTACCGGTTTTGTTTTCGAAAATACCGAGATGTGTCTGGTCAATTAAATCATTGACTTCTTTTTTCTTATTTGTAATAGCTTCATTAATTGCATCATTTGTTCTCTTATCTGCAATTAAATCACTAACACCAACACTATATGCACTGGACTTCATGTATTCAGTGATAATTCCCTGAAGACTATCTACGAAGTCGGCACCTTTCATGTTTCCGAAATCATTGCATACACGTTGTAGTAGACCCTTGCCTCCTTCTGCAAGAACACCCTTATCCATTTGACCTCGTTTATATTTTCCGTTTTCAATCTCGACAACATTATTCGATGTCTTGTAATCTTCCGTATCTTTATAACTATTCGTATTGTATTTAATAGTCATTGGTGGAAGAATTTGACTAATCATGTCAAAGCTGGATATTTTATTTCCGATTTCATTCAACTTAGCAATATCAACCTTATCGTAATTCATCAATAAGTTCATCGCTTGTCGTGGCGTGAAATTAATATTTTCACGTGTGAAACGATAAGACCCTAACAATGAATCTTGGAAAATACCAATAATTGTTTTATTATTTTGTGGACTAATCATTTGCCAAGGAGTCGCAGCTAAATTCAATAATTCAGACTCGCTCTCAATATCCTGTGGCATATGTAAATTCATTTCCATGAATTCCCAAAAGTTTCCTAATGGGGTGGAGTACACCTTGTGCCTCATCAAGTTGGTTAGACTATCATATGAGACCCGCAATCATCTACTCTCTGAACCTTTCCCAATACTCTATCATAACGAGTTTAGGGACTTGGCTGCTGATTATCCAATCCTTTACATTATTACCATTGTGTTCGTCAATTAAACGAGTTCCTCACAATTGTTTCCAATCGTGAGTGGTAGTAAAGGCTCTAAGGAACTTCCAGCAATTTGGTCGCGTTGCCAAATATACTTTTTTTCGCAAAGTGTTTTTTGTGTTTTTGCGATACTTTTTCTAAAAGTATTTTGACTAGGGAGTTGCACGCTTTTAACGCTCCCTGTTGGGGACAAAATGATTTACATTATTGTCTATCCCCGTCGAAATCAGCATTATATGGCTTGGTATTCGAGACATTCATTCGGAATGTGTCACCTACAGGCATCACACGAACAATATGACACATCATAGACATTCGGTGAAGTGTTGGTTGACGATTAAATAGAACTGCGTCGCCATCCATCATATGACGATGAACTGTATCGCCGTATTCAAGTGTAATCGTATCTCTATCCACATAACGCAACGAGATATTATTTCCATTCTTTTTTTCGAGAATTTTTGAACCAGGATAAATATCGGGTCCATTTTTAATCAACTTTTGCAAGAACATTTTATTGAGCTTATTAACAACAACAGGTTTTGTTATATTCATAGCGATTTTAATTGGCACACCCAATTCTCTCATCGACAAGTTTGGGTCTGGTGTAATAACAGAACGGGCACTAAAATCCACACGTTTACCCATCAAGTTTCCTCTGACACGTCCACCTTTTCCATTTAATCGTTCTTTGATAGATTTGAGAGGTCTTCCTGAACGTTGAGCAACGGAGTGCACGCCTGAAATCTTATTGTCTACAAGCGTCGCAACAAAGTATTGAACCAAATTAGTCCATGCGGTAATAATAGTCGCCTTTGCATTTGATTTGATTTTTTCTTGCAATTGTTGATTCGCTTTAATGATATTCACCATGATATGTGTCAAATCATCTTCACTTCTTTGTTGCGAGTCTTGCTTGACAGAAGGGCGAACTGCTGGTGGTGGAACGGCTAATACTTGACAAATCATCCAGTCAGGTCTTGACCAGATAGGACTGAACCCCATGAAATGCACGTCTTCGTCAGAAATGCGGCGAAAGATTTTGAGGACAACTTCTGGTGTAAGTGTCATATTGAGATCATTAGAGTCATTGCCTTCCCATTGAGCGATTAATGTTGCAATGCCTTCTTTTTTAATTCGAATAGGTCTTTTGCAACCACAACCGTCAGTGATATCTTCACCACATCGCTTTACCTTACTTGCTAAAGCAAAGACGAATGACCAACGATCTTCTGCAGACATTTCGAATACATGTTTATATTTTTCTTTACTGACTAATAATTTACTACACTTGAAACAGATACAACGAAGAATTTTCATAATAGTTCCGAAATATTGGACATAGAATATAGGTCGTCCAAGTTCGATATGACCAAAATAACCAGGAGTCTGCATGTAGTCAAGACCATCGGTAGGGCAAATTAATCCTGGTTCAAGGACACCCATACGAGGGTCGAATAATCCATTTGCTACAGGTTTGTTATTAATATATGTATCTTTACTTGTAATTTCTGCTACAGAACCTTTGCGAATTTCTTCTGGAGATAAAATACTAAATTGAATACCAATAACCTTTGAAGGCGTTTTTTTATATCCGTTCTGAATCGACATCCCTCCTTATATTTACAAAACAATATTTAGATTGTTTTTATTTCACTTTTATTGTATAATACACAATTCACATAAATTCATATATTTTCATACAAAATTGAAATAAAAATCATCCTATACAATGATATATAAAACACAAGTTAATTATCCAAAATCATGCAGACCGACAAGAAACCATCTACTATTACCAGCCGCAAGTTAAATAAGGAAAAAGCTGCAACTAAATCTTATAAAAAAAATTCATCATCCGACGACGATGACGATGATTCAACTGAGGAAGAAGAAGAAGAACAAGAAGAAAATTTTGATATAAATAAATATCGTTCGATGTTGGCAGAAATGTTTCCATCGAAATATATGAATGAAAAGGTAAAAAGAATCAATGAAAATGCAGCTACTTCCACTACTGCTGAAAGTTCTCCTAAAAAAAGACGAAGATTGACAAAGGCGATTGTGTCTGAGAGTGATGAGGAGGATAAAGCTGTAAAATCTTCGCCAGCTGTTGTTGTTACAAAAAGACAGCAAGAAGAAGCACAAAAGCAAAATGCACAAAAGCAAAATGCACAAAAGCAAAATGCACAAAAGCAAGAAGAAGCAAAAAAGCAAGAAGAAGCAAAAAAGCAAAATGCACAAAAGCAAAATGCACAAAAGCAAAATGCACAAAAGCAAAATGCACAAAACAAAAAAAAAGTAGTTAAGGAAGAAAGTGAAACAGAAACAGAAACAGAAACAGAAACAGAAACAGAAGAAGACGATTCAAGCTATCGTCCAGATGAAACATCAAGTGATTCAGAGGAGGAGGAAGAAAATGAAGAAAATAAAAATAATAAATTAAAAAAACTAATGAATTCAAAATACAATATCATTTTGACACTTGATAATTCAAGACCTAGATGCAATAATCCAGATGAATATTTTGAAGAAGATGAAGAAGATATGGAAGATGAGGATGAAGAAGAAGACGAATCGTCATCATCAACTGACGAGGATGAAAAACAAGAAGCTTCTGTATATGACCAAGAAGAATCAGAAGCCATAGCATCATTCCGAAAGATGGTATTGAATCTCAATGAAAAAGAAAAGAAGAACAAATCCATTTTGAAGATGATTTCCAAGATGGATGAAAGAGAGAAGATCTACAACAAAGGAATGGAAAAGCATGTATCGAAACAAAAGAAGAAAAATACACAAAAGTTGACTACTTTAATGAGTGATAAAAGCGTCATGAATGATGTGAAGTATTTCCATGAAAAGATGACAATCGAACAACAGCACACTGTTTTGAAACAAATGGTTGAAATCAAATCGCATTGTAGTGTAGACAAACCATACAGACTTTCATTGTTGGATGCGGATATTCCAATTGAATACAAGGCAATTGCATACAAGAAAATCAGCACATTGAAGTATATGGAACAAGGAGGAGGTGAATACTACAAGATTAAGAATTGGGTTGATACTTTTATGCAAATTCCGTTTGGAAAGACGAACAATTTGCCGATTACAATTGAAGATGGCGTAGATAAATGTCATGCGTTTATGGAAAATGCAAACAAGATTTTAGACGAAGCTGTTTATGGATTGGACGACGTAAAGTTGCAAATCATGCAAATGGTCGGACAATGGATTTCCAATCCAAAAGCGATGGGAACAGCGATTGCAATTAAAGGACCAATGGGTACTGGTAAAACAAGTCTTGTGAAAGAAGGAATCAGTAAAATATTGGGACGTGAATTTGCATTCATTGCGCTCGGTGGTGCGACAGATTCGAGTTTCTTGGAAGGGCATTCATACACATACGAAGGATCAACATGGGGCAAGATTGTTGAAACATTGGTAAAGTGTAAGAGTATGAATCCAGTGTTCTTCTTTGATGAGTTGGACAAAGTTAGTGCTACAGCGAAAGGTGATGAAATCATCGGCATCTTGACACATCTTACTGATACGACACAGAATAGCAAATTTCATGACAAGTATTTCTCGGAACTGGAATTCGACTTGAGTAAATGTTTATTCATCTTTAGTTATAATGACGAGTCTAAAATCAATCCGATTTTGCGAGACAGAATGTATCGTATTGAGACGAAGGGATACGATGCCAAAGAGAAGTTTATTATTTCAAAGGATTATTTGCTTCCAAAAATCTGCAGTCAAGTCCGTTTCAATGATGGCGACATTGTTATCCCGGAGGAGACTGTGAAGTATTTGATTACCACACATACAGATGGCGAACAGGGTGTTCGTAATTTGAAGAGATGTTTGGAAATCATTTACACGAAATTAAACTTGTATCGTTTGATGAAACCAGGAAGCAATTTGTTTAAGAAAGAAATGAGTTTGGATATTACATTTCCAATGGTGATTACAGTTGATATTGTTGACAAGTTAATTAAAAAGAATGAAAATGAAAATTGGTCTCATAGAATGATGTATTTGTAGTCCAATAAAGAAATATAAAAAAAGAAATATAAAAAAAGAAATAAATATAAAAAAGAAATATTTATTTATTGTTATGTTGTTATGTTGTTTTATTTTTTATTTGTTTTTTATTTGTTTTTTTTTTTTTTATTTTTTTTTTTGTTTTTTATTTGTTTTTTTGTTTTTTATTTTTTTTTTTTGTTATTTCCCAAGTAATAAATATGTAATTATAATTTGTGCAATAGATGTGAAACACCATATAGCAGGTTGTTCATGTATGTTATTTGTTAAAAAATATCCGATACCAATAGAAGCATAAATATTTTTATTGTAAAAATAGGCACTTGATAAAAGACCGGCTGTACCGACAAATAATGAGGTTTTCTTATTATTCTCTCTATAACAACAATTTAATATTCAGTATTCAATGATCTATTTCCACCACGTTGTCCTAAAAACTTCATTTGTTCAGGAGTCATACAAGCACAACCGGTTGAACTTGAATAATTGCTTGGACAGCATTCAGGAGAGAATTTAGTATTTTCAAATACATCTAAACGTTTAATCTCATTATCTAAACCTTCTTTTTCTTTTACATTGTTTGTTTCTAAATCTTTATAAATATTTATGGTTGTTTCATTACTTGTATCTTTTTCTTTTTCTTTTTCTTTATTTTTTTCATTATCCTTGAATTCATTTTCATAAGGTGGAGAGAATTTCTCAATATCTTCTTTTAATGTAGAATTGTCTCCTTGAGTAAATTGCATATCATAAACACCTCCATTGATGTTTTTTCCCATATTATATGTCAAGTTTGCACCAATATTATCAAGAAGGTCGAATCCTTCTTGAATACCTCCTGAACAAGAAAAAAATGTGTTTACTTGAATAAATATGATAAGCAATACACATAACAAAATTATTTCAAAACGAATCTCAAATCCAAATATTGTTAATTCCATTATACACATTATATAGATAAAATAATGGTGATAAATTCTATTATCTCTATTATTTTATCTCTCAATACTTTTATTAAAGATAGGATTCAATATAAGAATTGTAATCTTTTATTTTTATTTTATCACATGTAAATACTCCGCTGTCGGTTATTAAATGATAAAGATACCTTTTTTTATCAATGCAATTATCAGCATTCATATTGACACTTTTCAAATTTATTTTAACAGTTCCAATTACATTATCTCCGTCTTCTAGAATATCATCAGGATGTATATCTCTCAATTTACATTTTTTTCCATCTATTAAATTTATATTTGTATCTCCGTGTATACCAGAAACTATATATCGATTAATATCTTTAATTGTAGATCCAGACGGTAATAGAGGACATTTTTTATACAATATATCAAATGTATCTTCGTCTATTTCGTCCCAATCTAAGAATATATGATTACCAATGGATATTCTTTTTGTATTTGTAATAAGACAATATACATATTTCTCAGAATAGTCCGATACAATCTGTGCATTTTCATGTTTATCTACTGATATCCAACCTTTCTCTCTATGAAACACTGGATGTTTTCCAGTTACAAGTATTCCATCTAAATTATACATTTTATTATCACCTATAGATATTTTCATTACACCTATAATCTTTGCATCGTCTTTTAAAACATCGCCAATTTTCAATTTGCAAAACGTTTTTTCTTTACCGTTTTTTAGAACAACTGGTGTATTTACGTCAAAACATCCTGGTTTCATATCTGGAACATCTGGAATTTCAGGTGAAGGTATACCTAAATTGTAAAGAGCAAATGCCATTATGGATACTATTGCAACTGTTATTCTTATCATTGCATCAGAATAAAGGAGAGCAACTACGAAGACTGGTGGCATCCAGCTAAATATTAATAATACAATAATAATAGCAACTATAATAAAGAGAATGGACACAATAAATTTAATCAGTAGACCATAAAAGGAATTAAGTCCCATATAAATGGATAAAAGTGTATATATAACTGCTGAAAATGTTCCAACTATTTTTGCAACAACTGATTTAAGAATAACAAATACTTCGAGTATTGGTGCAGTTATATTAAATATTCTGTCAAAAATGACACTGCTGATATTGGCTACAGACTTTCGCATTTTATCAAACATTTCACGCATTGCTGCAAGAGCATTTACTAAAAAAAGAAATATATTTGACAATACATTCATGGCATAATAGAATGGAATAAATGCATAATTTGTTATTTTTTGTAAAATAGAAGTTATACATCCATTAAAGTTTTCTGCAGTAAATCTCCAGAATTCGTCTCCTTGTTTGTCATGGATAACACCTGCAAATGGTAAATAAACAGGATTGCATTTTTCTTCACTCCACCTTGCTTTTATAGGTTGAAGGTTATTTAATACATAATAATAAGAACATGCTAAAATGACTAGTAGTGTAACAATAATAACAATCCAAATATGTTCCCCATATTTATCTGAATAAGTACTATTATCGTATAATTGTTCTACAGCCTTTTTTATATTTTTATCAATAGTATTCATCTACTATTATATTATATATTAGATGGATAATAATCAGTTAACATATGCGTCAATAGAATTACAAATTACAAATTCTTAGATGGAGACCCGTTGTTATCTTCCCAATCATGGAATATCCATTTACCAATAGGAATTGTATGATCTGATGTGATTAAACAAGACAATGATTTGCTTGTAATAGTAGATTGAAAACTTTCTTTAATTTCTCTCACAGGAACAAATTTATTTATAGTTGAATCCATAACTAGATGACTTCCAGAAACAAGAATATATGAATTATTTGTTCCGCCTTTCATTATATAAAAATTTTCAATATTTTTTCCAGTGGAAACGTCGATATTGCTAATGTTTAAAACGGCACGAACAACTGCACCATTTTTTAAGACGGAATTTAATTTAAGGTCTTTCATTAAAACAATAGTTCCGTTTTTCAAGTATATTTGTGTATCTGGATGAAAACACAATTCACGTGTCAATTGTCCAGGAGGACCATTCCATGTGCTTTGCATTGTTTTCATAGTTCCGTCAATAGTAAACATAATAGTCGCTAAAATACCGACAATTTTTGCCATCATATCTTTTAAATTAAGTGTTAAACGCTGGACTTCTATTAGAATATTTAAAAATAAACCGAAAATACTACCGACGATATTTTTGACAAAATCGCGTATATTACTAAGAAAATTTCTAACACCTAACAATGAATCTGAAAATTGAGATGCAATTGTTCCTATGACACCGAAATTGTAATTAAGAGGTTGCAACAAATAGGATAAATATTTTGTCTGCATATCTTGAACACAATAATTGAAGTTTTCTGATGTGTCAAACCCGAAAGCGGATGCAAATGGCATTGCTAATGGATTACATCGTATCATTGGCCATTGTTCTTTAAGATTTTCAAAGTTGATTGATAATTGGTTAAAAGAAATTAAAAAAGCGAATACTAAAAGAATAATAATGACTAAAAATATGTCAGTTCCACTCATTACCTAACTACATTATAATGTTATTTTTTTATATATAATTTATATTCATTTTATTTTGCAATATCAATATCATATACGGAATCTTGTTGTGTTTTTAACAATAATGAATTGGTAATAACACTTGCAGTGTTTGGATTTAATGGTCCTACACTAGGTCCAAATTGAGGAACTTCTATTGCTTCTCCATCAACTAAACCTCCTTTATACATTTTGCGTTTCCTGCTGACGCTTGTGCTTCTATGTTTCCTGCTGACGCTTTTGCTTCTGTGTTTCCTGCTGACGCTTGTACTTCTGCGTTTCCTGCTGACGCTTGTACTTCTGCGTTTCCTGCTGACGCTTGTACTTCGTTTGTGTCTACTTCGTTTGTGTATACTTCGTTTCCTGCAGAATCTTACTTTTTTTTTGTGTGACATACGTTTACCTCCAAGTATTCCATTTGCGTTTGTTTGATTTTCTCCTGCAGCTTTTATTTCCATATTAACTGCTTCTTTTGCCGAACCCGCACCATTTGGAAATCCAGCAACTGTATATGGAACAATTCCTCCTTCAAGTTTATTCATTCTATATAGAATACTTAATATAAAAATAAAGATATAAAGATTTATGTAGACATCAACATATAAAAATGGATAATATGGATCGATTGAATTTAAAGAAGATGATTAAAACGAATGATGTTGAGGATTGCACCAATGAAATTCGTTCTAAAAAGCATAGTGAATTAATCCGTAAAGATGTTGAATGTATGGTTAAGTTGAAGAAGGAATACGGAAATGGCAATGTAAATGACGCAAAGCTAGATGAAATGGTTGTCGCACAATGCAATTTTCTTTTTACGAATTATACTGATATTTTCAACAAGGTAAAGAAAGACGAAATTAAGATGGAAACTCTGTTTGAATTTTTAAACGTATTGAAATCAATTGAAGATGGGAAACTAGACCAACATGAAGGAGCATTTGAAGTTGGAAAGATATTAAAGGCGATGTATATTGATAGTGCCATTATGAAGTCAGAGAGATTGGATAAGGAAACCGGTGAAAAAATTCCACAACCAGCACCAGCAAAAAAGATTTCTTGGAATGAATACAAGTCAACATCTGCTTATCTTGTGTAGAATTTTATATTATATAATATTAGATAATTTATATTATATAATGGTTCCAGAACCAGAACCAGAACAAGAACAAGAACAACTCATACCTAATTTTAAAAGAAGACGATTGTCATATGATACAAATACAAATAAAAATACAACATCATACTACTATTTAGATGATGAAAATTATTATTGTTTTTGTGATGACGATATATTTAGTTCAAAAAATAATTTGGAAAGAGAGAATAAAAGATTAGAAAGAATAAAAGAAGCAGAAGAAAAAAAAAAGAGAGAACAATTAGATATAGATTCAAAAGTTAAACTTGCCATATCATCTAAGCGTGTTATAATTGAACTTAAATGTAGAAAAGATGAGAGATGTGCATTATGTATAGAAAATTTAAAAAATAAAAAGGTTCAACATACACCATGTGGACATTCATTTCATATGAAATGTTTAGAAATGCAATGTTCAATGTATGAAGATTATAATTGTTCTTTGTGTCGTTGTCAAATATATTCATAATTGAATTGTGTATATAAAGTTATTTTTATGTTATATATTATAACATAAAACGCTATATCAAATGCAAATACAAATAACAGATATACAATTAACAGATATACAAATAACAGATATTTCAAATAAAAAAACCATATGTTTGGGAATGATTGTTAAGAATGAGAGTCATCTTATTGTGAATACACTTACACAATTGTTAAAATACATTCCGTTTGATTACTGGGTTATAAATGATAATGGTTCTACTGACGGAACACAAGATTTAATACGCCATTTTTTCAAAGAAAGAGGAATTGATGGTATATTAGATGAAACACCATGGAGAGATTTCGCATATAATCGTAGTGCCGTTTTTTCAGTAGCATACAAAAAAACGGATTATATATTTGTCTGGGATGCAGATGACGAAATATCTGGCGACTTTCATTTTCCAAAATCAGAAGAATTAAATAAAGATTGTTATCATTTTATTTACGGAAATGAAACAGGGCTAAGATATAATCGTTCACAACTATTCAATAACCATTTGCGGTGGGAATACATAGGTGTTTTACATGAATATCCTTCTTGTATGGAAAGAAACAGTGCATTAGTATACGGTGATGTTAAAGGTAATTATTTTTTCATATCTGGACGGACTGGAAATAGAAGTAAAGACCCGAATAAATATCTGAATGATGCGAAAATAATAGAAAAAGCGTTTAAAGAATCCTTTGAAAATAAGGAAGATATATGTAATCGTTATGCATTTTATACAGCACAGAGTTATAATTGGGCAAATATACCTGAAAAAGCTATAGAATATTATAAAAAGGTTTTAACACTTGGTAATTGGGAGCAAGAGAAGTATTACAGTTGTCTTGAAATATATATACAATATGAGAAATTGAAGAGAGAAGATGAAGGAATTTATTATTTAGTAGAGGCATTTCGATATGATAAAAGACGAATTGAATGCATTTATCGTCTTATTAAATATTATTGTATAAAAAACATGAATGAGGTTGCCTATGCATATTATGGGCTTATAAAAGAGTATTATGAGAATCAGTATGTAAAAGATGATAGAATATCCGATTTTTTATTTATGAAAAAGGATGAATATGATTTTTATTTGCCGTATTATATGATTATTGCTTCTGAGAGATTGAAAAAATATGATACTTTTTCAAAAATGTATGAGATTATTTTTAAACAGAAATATAAACACGCATCGAAATGGTGGATAAAAAATTTGTTTTACAATATACAATTTGGAAAAGACAGGCTTCCCAAAAACGCTGAATTTATGGACTCTATGATTAGTTACATAAATCTTGTTGATGTTAGTGATTGTGATATGAAGCATGCAAATGAAATTATTACAAATCTCTCAACAATAAAGATTTAATAATAAAGAATAAAGAATAAATAAAACAATAAATTGAATAAAAATTTATAGACAACATTGTAGTTATATATACAACAATGTCGTCAAAAGTAAAGGCAAAAGCATCAGATAAAGCATCAGATAAAGCATCAGATAAAGCATGCGATACCTCTTATAAACTTGTAATAGTAGAATCCCCTGCAAAATGTTCCAAGATAGAATCTTTTCTTGGCGCAGGTTATAAGTGTGTAGCTAGTTTTGGACATATACGTGAGCTGGATAATTCTTTTATAAATATAAAAAAAATAGACTCTTCATTTAAACCTGCGTTTACTCTGATGGAAAGTAAAAAGCAACAAATCGCGAAATTACGCAAAATGATTTCAGAAGCGTCAGATGTATTTTTAGCTTCAGATGATGACCGCGAAGGCGAAGCTATTTCATGGCATATTTGTGATACATTCAAGTTATCTATTAAAGATACAAAACGAATTGTATTTCATGAAATAACAGAAAGTGCAATAAAAAAGGCGATTATGAATCCACGTAGAATAGATATGAATATTGTATATGCACAACAAGCCAGACAAGTTTTGGATATGATTGTAGGATACAAAATCTCTCCATTATTGTGGAAGAAAATCTCTCAACATAAGAAAACAGGATTATCTGCAGGAAGATGTCAAACACCTGCATTACGTATTGTTTATGATAATCAAAGAGAGATTGATACATCTCCGAGTTCCCAAGTTTATACAACAACAGGATATTTCACATCTAAGAATTTGGATTTCACATTGAATCACCAATACGAAAGTGAAGAAGAAATGTCTGCGTTTTTAGAAGAATCTCTCAATCATGAACATATTTATAAATGTGGAGAGATTAGAAATGTAAATAAGAAATCACCAATACCATTTACAACAAGTGGAATGCAACAAATGGCGAGTAGTGAATTGCGTATCTCTCCGAAAGATACGATGAGTGCTTGTCAAAAGTTATATGAAGGTGGATACATTACATATATGAGAACAGATAGTCTTGTTTATAGTTATGAATTTCTTGAAAAGGCTGAGAAATATATTTGTAAAACATATGGTGAAAAATACTATAAATCTCTCAACAATACAGAAAGTAAAGACGAAGATAGAGAGAAAGAGAAAGAAAATACAAAAACGAAAACAAAGGCAACAAAAGATAAAAAGAAAAAGGATACTGAAAAAAATGGTGATGCACACAATGCTGAAACAAGGGGGCTGACGGGGGATGCCCCCGTTGCACACGAAGCAATAAGACCTACAGATATTGAAGTTGTAGAAGTGGATAAAGAAGAATTTAGTCCAAAAGAAGTTCGCATTTATCATCTTATTCGTAGAAATACTTTGGAAAGTTGTATGGAATCCGCGATATATAAAGGTGTGACTGCATGTATATCTGCACCATATAACAAAGAATATCGATATTCAACTGAACAAGTCGTATTTCCTGGATGGAAAGCTGTAGACGGATATGAAAAGGAGAGTCCATCGTTTACATACCTTCAAACATTGAAATCAGGAAGTGTGCTGAACTACAAGAAAATTACAAGTAAAGTCGGTCTTAAAAATTCAAAATCACACTATACAGAAGCAACACTCGTTCAACTATTGGAAAAGAATGGAATTGGACGCCCTTCAACCTTTGCATCTCTCGTTGAAAAGATACAAGAACGAGAATATGTTTTAAAAGAAGATGTGAAAGGTAAGATGGTTGATTGTGTTGATTTTACTTTGGAAGGAGAAGACTTGTTAGAAAACAAAACAAAGAGAGAAATGGGAAATGAAAAGGGTAAAATGGTTATACAACCGACAGGAACACTTGTATTGGAATTCCTTTTAAAACATTTTGACAAGTTATTCAATTATGAATATACAAAAACGATGGAAGAAGCATTAGATCTTGTATCGAAAGGAGAGAAAGAATGGTATGAATTGTGTAATGATTGTTTGATAGATATAACTTCTGTATTATCTGAAGTAGAAGACGAAGAAGATGAAAATATTAATATAAAAATAGATGAAACACATACATACATGATTGGTAAATACGGACCAGTTATTAAATGTCGAGTTATAGAGATTGATGGCGGAAAAGGAATTAAAAACAGCAAAAAATCACAAGATTCCGCAGTCACATTTAAAAAAGTAAAACCTGATTTAGATATTGGAAAATTAAAGCGTGGTGAATATACATTAAATGAAATTCTCTCAACAGAAACAAAAACAGACACAAAAGAAGTAGGACAACATCAAGGACATCCTATCTATTTGAAGAATGGTCAGTATGGTTTCTATATTGAATGGAGAGATATACGAAAAGCATACAAAAAAGAAGGTGCTGAATCAATAACATTAGAGGAAGCCATTGAACTTCTCTCAGAATCATCATCTACAGAAAAGGCATTATTAACAATTGTTCGTAAAATAGATGATAACACAAGCATACGAACAGGTAAATATGGAGACTACATATTTCATAAGAAACCGACATGGAAAAGTCCAAAATTTTATAAGCTAGATGATTTTACAAAAGACAATGGAAAAGATGTATCTTATAGAAGTTGTGATTTGGCAATTCTTTCAAAGTGGGTCTATACAAAGTTTAATTTGTAATAAAACCATAACAAAAAATATAAAATACAAATAATTTACATCAATATCTAACCCAATATCTAACCTAATCTAAAATTTTCATCTTTTTCACTCTGCAATAAACGATCAGCTTCTATAGATGGATAATGTATAAAATAATTAACAACAATTCTGTCTTTCTCTCTATCTAGAAACGTTTTTAATCCCAAAGTATTACGCATATTTAAACACATCTCGAATACATAATTTGTTATGTTTTTAAAAGATGCCTTCAAATTTTTGTATTCCATATTTTTAACAGTATCATATAGTCGCAGTTTGTTACATCCAATTCCATAGTCATTATCTAATTGTCTCCAGTCATTATTAACATCACAAATATGTTGTTTTGTATAGAAATAATCATAAAAATCATCAATAGCTTGTTTCATTTCTACTCTAACTGCACTCATTATTTTATGTTTATCAATATTCAAAACATTTGAAATAAAAGTGCTATATTCATTAGTATGAAGTCCTTTATGATTGTGATTGCTGAGTGTAATCAAATTTTCATACCACATCTCAATAGACTTGAACAATATATACTGAGATTTATCATAATTATCTATTTCCATCTCTCTTTTTTATATTTTATATACATTTAAAAAATATAAAAGATACGACAAATACATTAAATTTAATAAATTAAAACGAACTTGGTGTCCTAACATTGTAAGTCTTTGCGATCTCATTGCGCAGACTATTTACTTCAATAGTAAAATGAAACGGATATTTTTGAAAATCAACCAATCGACCATTATGATAACGAAACTTGAACTCCAATTTAGATAGACGCTCCATAGGCGGATTGAAAAAACTCATGTTATTCAAGAAACCATTACTGGATTCAAACGATTCGTTAAATGGTGTTGTTGTAATCATAATTTTTGCAAATGCCGAGTTTGCTTTACCGCCAAAATCATTATTCGATACACTATTTGTAGATTGTGAAAATGGATATAATTCATCATAGGAGTTGTATTTATTAAGCTCCATATAAATACATTTATCACCATTTATTTTTAAAATATAAGGCGGTTTTATGTAATACACGTAATTTGATACTGATCCACTTATATCTAACCATGTATACGGTTTATGTTGTGTTGATCCGGCTGAACCAGAAGAAATAACATAATTAAAATAAACACTTGATGAACTAGGTGTCGATGTATATTTAAGCCTATCGTATCCTAAATAAAACCCAAGACCCCATTTTGTGTATTGAGTCCAATCAATAATATTTTCATTATTAGGCAAATCATAAAAAGATTGTTTTTGAAATTCCAAATTGAATGCATCTTTTGTGTTTCCAATCCATATTTTTTGTGATACATTGTCATAATATGATGTAAAAAAATTATAATTGTATGGAACTACAGAACCATATGATATATCGAGTAGTTGTAATACTGCGTTCATTCTATTTTCTATTTCTATTGCCAGTTCAGATGCTGCATAAAAACCTTCTTGTATAGTAATTTCATATGGATTTAAAACAGAATTAGATAAGTCTGCATATATATCTGGACGTGAAAGACTAATATCATCTGTTGGTATAACGCTAAAGAACATTTTAGTATTTTGAAGCGTATTGCTAAATGTATAAAAATTTACAGGAACCAGAATATCCAAGAGACGCATAGATTGGACATTAAGAACTGGTTCTGGTAGAGTAACTTCAAAATGATTTGAATTGGACCACTTCTTAATATCTCTATCTTCCGTATGAATAGAAATGAGTTTTCTCTCCATAACATAGTTTTGTTGTCTTTGAATTAATTGATGTGTATTATTCATTGTTGTTACATTCATGATACTAATCTATATTCTTATTAGAAAAATCTATTGTGGTTTCTTACATAATATGTTATATATTTTCTCATAAATATATAACAACTCGATATGGACGATATAGGTAAATTTATAAATGATCAGAAAAACTTTAGTTTTATTGTTATGTGTGTTATATCATTCGTAGGTCTATTAATAAAAGTAAGTTTTGGTTCAAATACAACAGATGATGGAACCGATGGTCCTGCAAGTTCAAGCGTTTATGGATATGGTATTGTTGCTTTTTCTATATTATCAGGTATATTTCTCTCATTTGCTTTAGCAACTGGTGAAAAAGTAGAACAATCTGGTAATTCAGTTGTTGCATTTTTAAAGGTTCTTATAACACATTCTTTACAACCTGTTCTACTTTTTATTATTTTAATGTGGATTATTGCTATTAATACAAACTATTATACTAAAATAAATCAAGGACGAGTTACAGATGAATACTTCAAATTTTCATCTTTATCAAATATTCTTATATTTATTCAAGTTATCATTTTATTCTTATTTCTAAATGAAAAAGAACCAATAAAGAAAAACCAGATGTCACAAATACTCTACATTTTAGCATCTTTGAATCTTGTATTCGCTGCTATGATGAATATCGTATTAAAATATTTCTCAACAGATGGCTAAATATAAAACCGTTTACACCCTTGAAGATTTACACCTATGAAGATTTACACCGATGAAGATTTAAATCGGCACACTTTGTGTGCATGTTCATTCATTTATCTGTTCGGTTACCTTTGAATTTGAATGGGACAAATCCCACTAAAAATCTTCAAGTGTAAAATATGTCCCTATAATTTGAAAAGTTGTTTGAGTCAATAAATTTAAACGAAATTCCATACTCATGTTCCGTTTCCCATATTCCAGATAATTTAATATATATATTTTTTTCTAAATTATTTTTTATCGAGTCCGTATAAAATTTTATATTTCCACTAGATAACTGCTGCTTAATTTTATAGGAAGGTTTTTTTCCAGTAAAACTTATTCGATTTAATATCTGTTTTTCAATTTCAGTCATTTTTTCTATTTCTCTCGCATTTTTTTCAGTATAACAATTAAAAAAATATTTATATTTATTAAAATATTGCTCATAATGTATCATTTGCAAATCAATTGTTAATACAATACTATTTAAAATAAATAATACATTTGAATAAATAATTCTGATAAAATTTCCATCTTGCATAACTGTATTTTTAACTGAATTTTGAAAAAACACACAATCTTGATTAAAATATTTTTTATCTATAATGATATTCATGTATAGTATGATTACATCATCATAAATGTTTATGTTTAAGCATTATACATTATATACAAATAAAGACAACTTGTATTCTTAGTATAATGAATAAGATACTTCAAAAAAAGTTTGATACGCATTTTCATGAATATATAGATAGCCATGATATTCATTCTCTCCATCCAAAGATAGAAGAAGTATACGAAACATTTCCAGATAATCTCTCTTCATTGAAAAATATGATTTTTTATGGTCCAAGCGGTGTAGGTAAATATACACAAGTTTTAACATCGATTAAAAAATACAGTCCATCCAAATTGAAATATGAAAAGAAGATTAGTATTATATTCAATAAAAACACGTATTATTTCAAGATTAGTGATATTCATTATGAGATTGACATGTCTCTTCTAGGATGCAATTCAAAATTGCTTTGGAATGATTTATATAATCAAATCATAGATATTATTCATACAAAACCTGATAAATCTGGCATTATTGTTTGCAAGAATTTTAATAATATAAACAGTGAATTGCTTGAAACCTTTTATAGTTATATGCAAAAAACGAATTTGATACATGTGACATTTGTTCTTATTACTGAAAACATTAGTTTTATTCCAGATAACATAGTTAATTGCTGTCAAGTTATTCCAATTTCACGTCCATCTAGGTCTCTTTACAACAAATGCTTGAATAATACAGTCGGTGCTGATTTGGAGTTGTATAAAATAACAAATATGAAGAATATAATTGCTTCTATTACACAGTTGATGAATCCACATGAAACTATTTGTAATAAAATAATAAATAGTATTTTGGATATTGAGAATTTGAATTTTCAGAATGTGCGTAATCAATTGTATGATATTTTCATTTATAATTTGGATGTGACAGACTGTATATGGTTTATATTGGATAAACTTGTAGTAGACAAGCATATTAAATATGAAGATATGAAAGATATAATGACAAAGGTGTATACATGTTTACAATATTTCAATAATAACTATCGTCCTATTTATCATTTAGAGAGTTTTATTTTTTACTTAGTAAAGAAGATACATGGATTATAAAAAATCATGTCATATAATGGGTGTAATCTCTCCTTTTACACATAATGAACTCAAGAAAAAATATTACAAGTTGGCATTAAAGTATCATCCTGATCATAATCCGCAAGACCCGACAAGCACCGAACGATTTCAAGAATTGTATGAAGCGTATACTTTATTGTCTTGTTCTTGTCATGATGATACAAAAAGTGAAGATGGAGATGTAAATGACAAGGACAATCAAGATTCATCAAGTAATGATTATGTATCTCTCTTTAAAAAGTTTTTATCTTCTGAATATGACATACATATAGACACAACTACTATTGTTGGTGATTTAATACAAGGTTGTAAAACCGCGTCATTTAAGGTGTTTGAGAATTTGGACAAGAGAACTGCAATGAATGTGTTTCAATATATGGAAGAGTATTCTGAAATATTGGGAATGGATGATACGATAAAAAATAATTTGAAAGATATATTGCTAGAGAAAATAAAAGATGATGTGCTTATTGTGTTGAATTCTACAATTGATAATTTATTTAATGCAGATATTTATAAACTAGACCATAATGGTGCGATGTATTATGTTCCTATGTGGCATGATGAGGTGACATATGATATACGTAGTGATGGCGATATACAAAGTGATGGCAATAGTGATGCAAAACAACTGGTTGTAAAATGTATTCCTGATTTACCTCAACATATGAAAGTAGATCATAATAATCATCTTCATATTTATATTAATGTATGTTTTCCTACGTTGTTGAATAGAGAAAATATAGTTGTTCCAATATGCAATGAGAGATTATTTGAAATTCCTGTTTGTGAGTTGAGAATTATGAAGAAGCAAGTTTATACGTTTTATCGTATGGGTATTCCATTGATTCATACTGAAAATATATTTTCTACAGAAAAAAAAGGAAATGTATACGTGCATATTGATATGACCTCATAATGGATTTGATATATTTTTTATTTATTGTAAAAAATATATTATATTTTACTTTCTTCGTAGAGATTTTCTTTTATGGATTACTTTTCTTCCTCGTCGGTTCGTTTTTCTGCGAATGGTTAATTTTCTACGTATTGTTAATTTTCTACGTATTGTTCTTCTTTTATTTTTTGATTTTCTAACTCGATTTGTTCTTCTTCTTTTATTTTTTCCACCTTCTACTTCTTCTCCTTCTCCTTCTTCTTCAT